>Ga0105092_10001324_pt1 | contig 13217 bp, 13 predicted proteins | sample PPLLak2March2015_FD_87021 | JGI IMG/M metagenome (GOLD analysis project Ga0105092, IMG submission 87021) | Freshwater sediment microbial communities from Prairie Pothole Lake near Jamestown, North Dakota, USA - PPLs Lake P7 Core (1) Depth... | ecosystem: Environmental > Aquatic > Freshwater >... | reverse complement strand
GAGAACGCTGGTCAATGAGTTCTTCTCAGGTGTCCGCGATGGCTCTGTTAAGGTTCTTGATAACACGAACCTTCAAGATGCGCAGTCGATCGAGGTTACCAGCGCGCTGCCGCTCACGGAGAAGGAACAGGATATCATTCGTAGTGAATTTGCACATAAGCTGGGTGGAAATTCCCAAATCCGCTTCCGCGTTGAACCTGCGATTTTAGGCGGTCTGATCGTTCGTGTGGGTGATCAGGTGATCGATGGTTCTATTTCGGGAAGGTTAGAGGATCTGCACACCAGCATGCGGTAAAGGATCTTGAACAATAAAGAAGGGTTTTAATGGGGGACCATTGAAACCCTTCTTTTGCCTTAGAGCCTGATGGTTCTAGATGGTTGAACCATTCGGCTAAGGAGGGCGAGCAATTTGACCGGTTTTACCCAAAAGTCGCTTTCGCAGTTATGTGATGGGCTTCCAATGGAAATCCTCACCTGCAGCGAGCTGCCTGGAATACAGATTACCGGGATCACTTCCGACTCACGCGAAGTGCAGCCTGGTTTTATCTTTGTCGCAGTTCCTGGTGGAACTGCCGATGGCCATCAGTATATTCCCCAGGCGATCACGTTTGGGGCCGTTGCGGTTATTGGATCGCAGCTGCTCCAGGATTTGCCGGTGCCTTACGTGCAGATCTCCGACCCCCGCCTGGCGCTGGCGCACCTTGCCGCGGATTTTTTTGGCCAGCCCGCAAACACCATGACGATGATCGGTGTCACAGGTACGGATGGAAAGACAACCACATCCAACCTCATTTACCAGATCCTTTTGAGTGCCGGGATGCCTGCCGGAATTATCTCGACGGTAAATGCCATGATCGGTTCAGAGGCATACGATACCGGTTTCCACGTCACGACGCCCCAGGCCCCAGAAGTGCAGCGCTATCTTTCGCGTATGAAGGCCGCGGGTCTCACCCATGTTGTGCTTGAAACGACTTCGCACGGCCTTGCGCAAAAGCGGGTGGCTGCCTGTGCATTTGATATTGGCGTGGTCACGAACATCACCCACGAGCATCTTGATTATCATGGCTCTTACGAAGCGTACCGCGAAGCAAAGGCCAGCCTGCTTACCGGGCTTGCAAACACTTTTCCCAAAGAAACGGCAGTTGAACCCACGGCGGTGATAAATCGCGATGATATCTCGTACGAATACCTTCATGAGGTTGTTAAGGTCCGCCAGGTGTCTTACTCGCTGCATTCAGGCGCAGATGTGTGGGCAGAAGAAATCAATCACAAGGCAGATGGGCTCCATTTTACCGCTCGCGGCGATGGTTTCTCCTTTCCGGTGTACACCAGCCTGATGGGACAGTTTAATGTGTCCAACTGCCTGGCGGCGATCGGAGCGACGGTGATAGGCCTGGGCATCCATCCACAAGCCGCACAGCAAGGGATTGCTAACCTGCGCGGCATTCCGGGGCGAATGGAGCAAATCAACATGGGGCAGGCATATCTCGCGATCGTTGATTTCGCGCACACGCCCAATGCTCTTCAACAGGCGCTCAGCGCTGCTCGTGAAATGACCAAAGGCAGGCTGATCGCTGTGTTCGGTTCTGCCGGCCTGCGCGACCGTGAGAAACGCCGTATGATGGCCGAAATCGCTGTCCAGCTGGCGGATGTGTCCATTCTTACAGCCGAAGACCCGCGCACGGAATCGCTGGACGGCATTCTTGAAGAAATGGCCCAGGGCGCTCGGTCGCAAGGTGGGGTAGAGGGCGAAACTTTCCTACGGATTCCGGACAGAGGAGAGGCAATCCGGCAGGCCGTGCGCATGGCCCGTCCGGATGACCTGGTGATTGCCTGCGGAAAAGGGCACGAGCAGTCCATGTGTTTTGGGAATGTTGAATACCCATGGGATGACAGGACTGCCATGCGGGCGGCGCTGGCGGAGCTGCTCAGCGCTACCGGCCCAAAGATGCCCTATTTACCAACACAGGATACCCAATGACCGAAAATAATGAACAGATCCCGTTCTGGAAGCGGAAAAAGCTGGAAGAAATGACCCGCGAAGAATGGGAGTCGCTGTGTGACGGCTGCGCGCGCTGCTGCCTCTATAAGCTGGAAGATGAAGATACGGGCGAGATTTACTATACCAATGTCGTTTGCCGCCTGTTAGATACCTTCCGCTGCCGATGCACGGCCTATAACGAACGCTCAAAATTAATGCCGACCTGCCTGGTTCTTACCCCGGAAATGGTGCGCAAGTTGAAGTGGATGCCAAAGACGTGTGCTTACCGTCTGGTGGCAGAGGGCAAGGACCTGGAATGGTGGCATCCTCTGGTTTCCGGTGATCCCGATACAGTGCATCAGGCGGGCATTTCTGTACGTTCGGGAACGATCGCTGAAAGTGATGTCGATATGGATAACCTGGAAGATTACATTGTGGATGGATTAGAATAACTGTCAGGGTGTTCTAAATAATTTCAAAATCATGGAGGTCAAGAATGAGTGGAAGCGTGTATAAATTGATCGAGCTTACGGGAACGTCAGCTACCAGCATCGAGGACGCGGTACAAAATGCGATTGCGAAAGCAGGCGAAAGCGTGCGGGCCATGCGCTGGTTCACCGTTGTTGAAACCCGCGGCACGATCGTGGAAGACGGCAAGGTTGGTGAGTGGCAGGTGACCGTTAAGCTCGGTTTCCGGATTGAAGATTGAAGTCGATAACAAACTTCCTTCCTATTCATGAAAATCTGGGCACCGCCGGGCAGCCAGAGCCTGAGCAGTTTGCACTGATAAAGCAGGCGGGATACGAGTTGGTCATCAACCTCGTCCCGCCTTCTTCACCCGAGTCGCTCCCAGATGAAGATGCACTGGTCGCGGAGGCAGGGCTGGATTATGTCCATATTCCTGTGATCTGGACGGAACCTACCCGGCATGACCTGGATTTATTCTTTGCGGCCCTGGAGCAGAGCCGGAGCCGTAAAGTTTTCGTTCATTGTGTTTTGAATTTTCGCGTTTCTGCCTTTGTGTTTCTATATCGCGTATTAATCGATGGGGTACCACCTGAGACAGCCCGCCAAACGATGCTGCAGGTTTGGGAACCAAACCCAACCTGGCAGCAATTTATTGACCAATGCTTGCATTGACCAATGTTTGCATTGACCAATGCTTGCGAGCAGATTAGATTTTTCGATTTTCTTGCACCTGTAAATCTGTTCCTCCAAAAATCCTGTACAATATAGATATCCTGGTTTGAGGATGGACGATATGGTAAACCGCGGACAGTTGTTTCTTGGCGCTGGATTGGTGCTGATTGGCATCATTTTCCTGTTAGGGACGGTCTTTCGTATTGACCTTTGGCCCTTGTGCTGGTCGTTTGGTTTGATCTTATTGGGTGTCTGGCTGGTGATGCGGCCAAAATTTGCTGCGCCAGGTTCTGGAACCGAAGTATCGCTGATTGGCGATCTCAAGCGGCGGGGGAGTTGGAGCGTGCGTGACGAGGAATTCTGGCTGGGCGTGAATGATGTTGATCTTGACCTGACCCAGGCGGTCATCCCGCCGGGACAGGTAACGCTGCGATTTTATACCTTTGTCAGCGATGTGGATATCGACGTTCCTCGCACAGTGGGAGTATCGGTTCACGCGGCCGGTTTTGTGGTCGACACGAACCTGCTTGGACGGGATTACGATGGTTTCCTCTCGCCGGTTGAAGCAATTAGTGATGATTACCAGACTGCCGAAAGTCGTCTGCGTATTGAACTGACCGGTTTTGTGGCAAATTTGAAAGTCCGCCGGATCTAATAAAAACACGGGTTATGCATTTTTCGCATACCCGTGTTTCATTAAATAGGGTTCTTACTGACGCGGGCCACCGCGATAACCGCCGCCACCGCTGCCGCGGTTTCCACCGCCGCGGTCGCCACCGCCGCGATTACCGCCTCGGTCGCCACCACCCCGCCGGTCTCCACCACGGTCGCCACCACCGCGGCTCCCGCCGCCACCGCCACGACCACCACGGTCGTGTTCCTGGGCTTCTTCTGGCGTCCAGCCTTCGAGAACAGCCTGCCGTGAGAGGCGGATCTTCCCGTCGGGGTCGATATTGGTTACCATGACACTGATCTCATCACCAACCGTCACGACGTCTTCTACCCGCTCGACCCGGTCGCTGTCGAGCTGTGAAATGTGCACCATGCCATCGATATTGGGCAGAATTTCAACAAACGCGCCAAAGTCCGCTGTGCGCACAACGCGCCCGGTGTAAATGCGGCCAATTTGAGGCGTCTCTGTCAGCATTTCAATGCGCTCGCGAGCCGCATTTTCTGATTCTTTGTCGGTCGCCGCGATATAAACCGTCCCATCATCGTCAATATCGATTTTGGTGTGAGTTTCTTCTTGCAGCGCGCGGATATTCTTTCCACCTGGGCCAATGATCGCGCCAATTTTGTCTACCGGCACCCGGATGGTAGTGATACGCGGCACGTGCGGTTTGAGCTCGGGCCGTGAAGCGGGAATGACTGCCAGCATTTTATCAAGAATGAAAAGACGGGCCTGGCGGGCCTGTTCCAGCGCCTGCGACATGATTTCAGCGGTCAGCCCTTTGATCTTGATATCCATCTGAAGGGCAGTGATGCCCTCATTTGTGCCAGCGACTTTAAAGTCCATGTCACCAAGGTGATCTTCAAGACCTTGAATGTCGGTTAGCACGGCATATTTCTCGCCTTCTTTAATCAACCCCATTGCCACGCCGGCAACCGGCGCCTTAATCGGCACGCCAGTATCCATCAGCGCAAGGGTCGAGCCGCAAACTGAGGCCATAGAAGATGAGCCGTTGGATGCCAGCACTTCCGAGACCAGCCGCAGCGTGTAAGGGAAGGTCTCTTCAGCCGGGATCACCGGTTCGAGCGCCCGCTCTGCCAGCGCGCCATGGCCAATCTCGCGGCGCGACTGCCCGCGCAGATTCTTCACCTCTCCAGTGGAGTAGGGTGGGAAGTTGTAATGGTGCATGTAGCGCTTGGTTTCAGTAGGGCTCAGGTTGTCGAGTTCCTGCGCCTCTTTGGGCGTGCCCAGGGTTGCCAGGGTGAGCACCTGGGTTTGACCGCGGGTGAAAAGGCCGGAGCCATGCGCGCGCGGGCTGATGCCAACCTCGCACCAGATTGGGCGGATTTCGGTTACACCGCGGCCATCTGGGCGTTTGCCCTGGTTCAGGATGCGCGTGCGAACAACGTGCCGGTAAGCCTCTTCGAATGCTTCCTTCACGCCGCTTTCTTTGGTTTCATCTTCGCCGGCAATCTCGGTCACAATCTGCGTGACAAGCGCATCAATTGCGGCGTTGTGCTCCGTTTTGATCAGCGCAGCATCGAGGATGCGATTGAGCTCGCCTTCGGCGCGCTGCGATACCTGCTCAAGCATTTCCCTATCCACGGGGAAGAGCGTTACTTCGCGCTTGGGCTTGCCAAGTTCCGCGGCCATGCGCTCTTGCGCGTCGATCAGAGGCTGCATCGATTTGTGGCCAAAGGCCAGCGCTTCGACCATTACGCTCTCAGAAACTTCTTCGGCGCCGCACTCAACCATAAGGATGGCGTCGCGCGTCCCAGCGATACGCAGGTCGAGCTCTGATTCTTCCAACTGCTGGAAGGTGGGGTTGACCAGAAATTCACCATTCAGGTGGCCAATGCGCACCGCGGCGACCGGGCCGCCCCAGGGAATATCAGAGATCATCAGCGCCGCGGAAGCGGCGTTGATTGCCAGGATATCCAGCGGGTGTGACTGGTCGGCAGAGATCGTGAACATGATCACCTGCACTTCGTTGCGCATTTCCATGTTAAACAGGGGGCGGATCGGGCGGTCGGTGAGTCGCGCGGTGAGAATCGCTTCGGTTGAAGGCCGGCCTTCTCGGCGGAAGAACGACCCAGGGATGCGCCCGCCAGCGTACATTCTTTCTTCGTATTCGACCGTCAGGGGAAAGAAATCGATCCCCATGCGTGGTTCTGTAGCCATTGTGGCGGCTGCGAAAACCATGGAATCACCAAGTTGGATCGTAACAGCGCCACCCGCTTGACCGGCAAGCTTGCCGGTCTCAAAGGTAATCGAGTCACTGCCAACGGTGACTGAAAATTGTTTTGCTTCTTTTTGCATTTTTCCCTCTTATATTTCCCACCGCGTCAGGGATTGAAAGCTGATGAGGAAGCCCGGTGCTCCAAAAGCACGTATTCCTCGTCAAGTTTCAACTCCCAACGTGTGGGCGTGTGGTGTAACTTGCACCCCTTCCGCTTGCGGCATGCTTGCCCCGGACTTGCGCGCCGGCGAGCGGAGATGGGCATCAGATTTGGATTGCTATGTTTAAAAAATCGAGTAGATGGTTTGATTCGCCCCATCTACTCGGTAGGTCGCCAACAGGTTACTTGGCGGTTCGCAGGTTCAGACGCTCGGCCAGGGAGACGTAGCGCTGAAAATCTTCACGGCGCAGGTACGCCATGAGCCGGCGGCGCCGGCCAACTAATTTGAGCAAACCGCGTCGCGATGATTCATCGTGTTTGTGCGAGCGCAGGTGCTCAGTAAGCTGAAGAATACGAGTGGTTAAGACGGCAATCTGTACCTCCGGCGAGCCGGTGTCACCTTCGTGACGATGGTACAAATCCATGATAGCGCCTTTACTTTCTTTTGTTAAAGTCATGACATCTGCCTTTCAAGTTTGGTTTTTTGCAGGTCTCCATGCAGGCAGCCTTTCGCGTGAAGCAAATGCGTTTGCCTGGCAAACGCAGGTTTGATATCAAACGCGCAAACAGCCGCCGGCAGGACCAGTCAGTAGGTGCATTATACCAGAGGTTCGGGGGTGGGGGAAGGTTTCGCCTGGTCTCGTACAATTTTTCGTACACGATACAAAGATCAAATTGTACTGCTTGCTTGAAGGGCGCTGCGCAGGCTGGTTTGTTGTGCGGTGTCGAACAGCGGCATGCACCGGCGCACCAGGCGAGCAGTTCCCTGTCCAACTGCAATGCCTAATGATTGTCGTAAAAAATATGCGGTTTCAACAGGTGAACGCTTTGCCATTGCCTCTACAACGATTTGCAGGTCGGTTTGCAGTGGCACGGAGATATTTTGAACTACCGGGCCAAGCAGCCGGAAAACCGGGGGAAGGTTTTCAAATGCCGTATCGTGAATGAGCGGCACCAGCGCGCGCAGGCCGAGGGTTTGCAATTCGGGCCGGTAGCTTCCCAACCACTGCTCGATGATACCCAGCAGCAGCTGCGGAGCTGAACGGCGCAGCTCTACAGATCCGTTTTGGAAAAGTGTATCCAGCATGCGCGAATTTTCTTCTGGCTTTGCCCAGTTGGAAATTTTTTGAATCACCGCCTCCGCATGGCTGGCAGGGATTGCGCCAAGCAGCGCTGTAGACAGGACGCGCGGCTCAAGATATGTGTCATGCCAGAGCTCCTCGACAACATTCAGCGCCAGCTCGGGCTGCTCTTTGCAGGTTTTGCCCAGTTCGAGTTCCAGCTGGCGCATCACCAGCGGTGTTACACGGTAGCTGGGCAGCAGTGATTGTGCTTTGACAGTTTGCCCTGGGCGGTATGCGCGGTTTGCGTACAGGTCAAGCAGATCGTGCAGCGCGGAACGCATACCGATAGGATCATCAAAGCGGGCAATTAGCCCGTTGATTTGAACACGTAAGCGAGAGAGCTCAACCGCTGGCATATTTCCCAGGGCCAGCTAATATGCTCTTGCCCAGTAAACCTTCTCGGTTGACCGGCTGCCACATACCACGCAGGCGCCGCTTCCACCGGGTTGATCTAATGGGATGCAGCGCGTAGTCGCTTTGGTATCTTCTTTTACCTTTGCCTCGCACTGGGCGCTGCCGCACCACCAGGTAAAAGCCCACCCATTCTTCACCACTTCTTTGAGCGCTTCATAACCTTCTGGCTCGTGTATGTTTGCGTCGCGGTATGCTACGGCACGATCGTATAATGCAGTCTGGATATCGGAGAGGGCCTCGGTAACGTGGGCGGTCAGCTGTTCCATCGCAACGAAGACCTTTCCTGCTTTACCGGGCCGGTCGCGCCGGGCCAGGGCAGCGCTGCCTTTTTGCACATCTTTTGGTCCAATCTCGATGCGCAGCGGCACGCCGCGCATTTCCCAGTCGTTAAACTTGAAACCAGGGGTCAGATTTTCCCGGTCGTCCACCTTCACTCTGAAGGAAACGCCCAGTTCGCGCTGGACCTGTTCTACGACTGGCATCACCATGGATTTCTCGGCGTCATCGCGGAAAATTGGCACGATCACGATCTGAGTAGGAGCCAGCCTTGGAGGCAAGATCAAGCCCTGATCGTCGCCGTGGGTCATAATAATCGCGCCGACAAAGCGGGTAGAAAGTCCCCATGAGGTAGTCCAGGCATACTGAAGCTCGTTGCCCTGATCGAGGAAGCGGATTTCGAACGCCTTGGCGAAGTTTTGCCCCAGGAAGTGCGAGGTGCCTGATTGCAGCGCGCGTGTATCGCGCATCATTCCCTCGATGGTGTAGGAGTTTACCGCGCCGGCGAATTTTTCCTGCGGGCTTTTGCGTCCAGGGATGACCGGAACCGCGGCTTCATTTACAGCAAAGTCGTAGTATGTATCCAGCATGCGCAGGGTTTCTTCTTCGGCCTCTTGTTTTGTGGCATGGGCTGTATGGCCCTCTTGCCAGTAGAACTCGAGCGTGCGCAGGAACAGTCGCGTGCGCATTTCCCACCGCACCACGTTGCCCCATTGATTGATCAGGATCGGCAGGTCGCGGTACGATTTGATCCATTTTGAATACATATCGCCAATAATGGTTTCAGACGTGGGGCGCACGACCAGCGGCTCTTCCAGCTCTACCCCGCCGCCGTGGGTTACGACTGCCAGCTCAGGCGAGAATCCTTCTACGTGCTCCTTCTCTTTTTGGAGGAATGACATGGGGATCAGCAGCGGGAAGGCGGCATTGACATGCCCCGTGGCCTTAAACCGGCGGTCCAGGGCTTCCTGAATATTCTCCCACAAAGCCCATCCATAAGGACGCACGACCATGCAGCCGCGTACAGGTGCATAATCGGCCAATTCAGCTCGGAGCACGATTTGGTTATACCATTCGGAAAAATTTTCGCTCTGGGATGGAAGTTTTTCGTCGCTCATCAAATCCTCAATAAATTTATAAGAATGAAAAGGTATTGCCCTATGGAATGGTGGATCATTGATGATCCGTTATGGATTTGCCTGATCCTGAAGAATACGAAAGGCTTCATCGACATCCTCAGCCAGAAAGATCAGGCTGCGGCTGTTTGATGAAACGTAGCCATCCTGGGCAGCGAAAAAACAGGTTATTACATCGTTCCAGCCCTTCCCAACCAGGATCAGCGGGCGCCGCGGGATTGCATCGACGCTCATGCGGTTCCACATCATAGCGATTTCTAACAGGGTGCCGACGCCGCCGGGCAGCGCGATGGCTGCATCACAGCCATCGATGAGCGCCAGCAGGCGCTCGTGAAGGGTAACAAACCGCCGCTCTTCCAGCACCCAGGCGTTCGCTTTCACTTTTCGCCAGGTTTCAACCTCTTCGCAGGTTACGCCAATCACATGGCCGCCTGCTTCCGCTGCCCCACGCGAAGCGGCCTCCATCGCGCCAATGTAACCGCCAGTCAGCACCGCGTGCCCAGAGGCTGCCAGCTTTTGCCCAAGACGGAAGGCATCTTCGTATGAGGTGCCATCTGCCTGCGGGTTGGCCCCGCCAAAAATGGTTACGTTCATGCTTCTGGCTCCTGATTTTGAGGCTGATCCCATGTGCGCCGGTAATTTTTCTCCAGCTTGGCGATTACGGCCTGTTCAAGATCGATTTCCAATACACTGGCAAGCTGAAGCAAATAAAGTGCTACGTCTGCAAGCTCCCCTGGCAGCTCCTGCGGGTCGCGCGCTTCATCGCGCCATTGAAAGTGCTCCAGCACTTCAGCGGATTCGAGGGCAAGGGAAATGGCAATATTGCGTGGGGTCTGCGGACGCGCGCTGTCTGGTCCGTACCATCCTTTGGTGGCAACGAATTCGTTCATTGCGCGGGTCAGTTCTTGTATATCCATGATCCTATGAAAAATGCACCTTGTTTCTTTTTTTATGAAAGCCTCAAAAGAACAATGTATTATACCTGTAATCAGTATTCAAATCCCAAAATTATGATCGGGTTTCTGTGTGTTTTGGAGGGGGGAGTGGTGGTACTGCTCGCCAGGCGCGCAGAATACATCTTTTATTACCCAAAAGTTTAAAAAAGCAGGCCACCGGTTGGGGTGGCCTGCTTTTTGGTTTCGGTAGAACTATTCTTCTTTCTTGTCTTTGTGCCGGACGGCGATCACTTCTTGTGCCAGATGCGAGGGGAGCACTTCGTAGTGATCGAACTGCATGGTGAAGTATCCGCGGCCGCCGGTCATCGAGCGCAGCTGGGTGGTATAGCGCAGCATTTCTGCCAGCGGGACATGCGCAGAGACGGTCGAAACGCCGCGTTCGGTGTTCATGCCTTGAATGCGAGCGCGGCGGGTGTTCATATCACCCATAATATCGCCCATGTTCGCTTCGGGAACGTTGACCTGGACCAGCATGATCGGCTCGAATAGCACCGGGCCGGCATCGTGGAATGCCAGTTTAAAGGCCTCGCGGCCGGCGATTTCAAAAGCGATCGGTTTTGAGTCAACGGGATGTTCTTTCCCATCGAACACGGCCACCTTTACATTCGAAATCGGGAAGCCCGCCAGAATGCCTTCTTTCATCACGCTGCGGATGCCTTTTTCAATGGCGGGCATATAGCTGTGCGAAATCGCGCCGCCGAAGACATCGTTGACAAATTCGAAATCCGACTCCTCAACCGGTTCAACGCGCAGGTGCACTTCACCAAACTGGCCTGAACCACCGGTCTGCTTCTTGTGGCGGTACATTGCCTGACCTTTTTTGGTGATCGCCTCGCGGTAAGGCACGCGCGGTTCTTCAGTGATCATCGAGGTCTGGAATTTCGATTCTGCGCGCCGAATCACGATATCGATGTGCTGATCGCCCATTCCTTGCAGGATGGTTTGGTTGGTCGCCGGCTCCATGTGCCAGGAAAGGGTGGGATCTTCTTCGGCCAGGCGGGTGAGGGTGGAGGAGATTTTCGCCGAGTCAGCCTGTGTCTTGGGATTTACGGCTACCTGGAACAACGCGCCCGGGTATACGGGCGAGGGCAGAGACAGCGGGTGATTGCGATCGCAGAGGGTATTACCGGTGGTGGTTTCAGCCAGCTTGGGCACGATGCCAATGTCGCCGGAATGTACGGCACGCACGGGGGTGGCTTCTTTGCCGCGCATGACACTTACCTGGCCTAAACGCTCTTCAATACCCTTGTTCTGGTTCCAAACGCGCGTATCAGACGAAACAGTGCCTGAATAAACGCGGAAGAAGGTTAACTTTCCAACGAAGGGATCGGCTGTGGTTTTCCATACATAGGCAGCCAGTGGACCGGAATCTTTTGGCAGGAGCTGTTCTTCCCCGTTTTTTCCAGTGGCTGTGATTGGGCCAATTTCGGCAGGTGACGGGAATAGATCAATGATCGCATCCATCAACGGAATGACGCCGCTGGCAGTTGTCCCAGAAGCAACCAAAACAGGCACGAACGAACAGCTGCGAACCACCCCGCGCATACCACGGCGAATTTCCTCATCGGTCAGCTCGCCGGTTTCCAGGTACTTTTCGAGTAAGGCGTCTTCACCCTCTGCTGCCGCTTCGACCAGCGCCATTCGGGCAGTCTGAGCCGCATCAAGATAATCAGCAGGGATTTCTACCGGGGTTTTGCTGTTGCCCTTGTAGGCTTTCATTGAAAGCAGATCGATCACGCCCTGGAATGCCTGTTTTTCGCCCCAGGGGAGCTGCACGGGGATAACCCGGATTGCAGAAAATTCCTGGAGGGAGGCAACAACTTTCTGGAAGTTAGCGTTGTCGCGCTCCATTTTGTTGATTACCGCGAACCGAGGCAGGCCAAACTGATCGCAGTACTGCCAGGTAATTTCGGTACCGACTTCCACACCAGCCACTGAATCAACCAGTACTACAGCGCCATCCGCCACACGCAGGGCAGAAACAACCTCTCCGATGAAATCGAGGAAGCCGGGGGTGTCAAGAACATTGATTTTGGTATCTTTGTATTCGACTGGTGCAACAGCCGTATACAAGGAAATCCCGCGGCGGACTTCCTCATCATCAAAATCCGACGTAGTCGACCCATCTTCCACTTTACCCATACGGGTGGTCGCGCCGGCAGCATGCAACATCGCTTCCACTAGAGTGGTTTTTCCTGCGCCACCATGGGAGACGAGTGCAACATTGCGGATAGCCTCAGCACTATATTCTTTCATGAAAGGGACCCTTCTTTTCTGTTCTTGATATGCTCACGCAGTATTCTAAAGGAGGTTGCCATTCTTGTCAAAGAGCGTTTTGACTTTTGAGAAAATCCTCTGTATTATAACAGGCAGATGTCTATTAATACGGTCTCGCGTGAAGAATGGCTGGCCTTAATGTGACATGCTGCGGATCTCATGCCGCGAAAAAGCCAAAACCGGAGCGGATTGATAACGAAAGCTGATATGCAATCATTTGTTCGCTGGCTCCGCTACAACCTGTTGTACTTTGGAAAACCACCCTGGGATACGGGCGTAACACCCCCCGAACTGCAGGCATTCATCCGCCAGCACCCGCCTGGACGGGCAATTGATTTAGGTTGTGGCACGGGAACTAATCTGCTTGCGCTGGGGCAGGCGGGTTGGGTGGTGACCGGGGTTGATTTCGCGATCAAGGCGGTCGCCAGGGCCAGGCAAAAGCTTGCCAAGGCCGGTATCCACGGTGAGGTGCGATCTGGGGATGTCTCTCGTTTCGAAGTCGTGCGGGGTGATTACGATCTGGTGCTCGATATTGGCTGTTACCACGGGCTTTCCAAAACCACGCGAGCAGATTACCGAAAAAACCTGGCTGTAATCCTGAAGCCAGGTGGATCTTTTTTGCTGTATGCGCATTGGATAAAGCCGGGTTCGGAGTGCGCCTTTGGCATTGAAGAATCGGATTTCGATGTGTTCTGTGAAATGTTCAAACTGGAATGGCGCGCTGATAGCCTGGACCGGTTTGGCCGGTCCGCGGGGTGGATGTTGTTCACCAATCAAGCGCTCATCCAGGGGGAGGATAAGTAATGGCGCAGCGACCGGCAGCGGCTGCATTTGCCTTAGCAGT
>Ga0105092_10001322_pt1 | contig 13225 bp, 8 predicted proteins | sample PPLLak2March2015_FD_87021 | JGI IMG/M metagenome (GOLD analysis project Ga0105092, IMG submission 87021) | Freshwater sediment microbial communities from Prairie Pothole Lake near Jamestown, North Dakota, USA - PPLs Lake P7 Core (1) Depth... | ecosystem: Environmental > Aquatic > Freshwater >... | reverse complement strand
TGTCCGCACTGGGATCGCGGACGTCCCGTCCGCGCGGCGGGCATCCTGCCCGCCGTTGCCGTTGCCAGTCTCCCCCTCTCCCTCTCTCCCTGTCTCCAGTCTCCCCCTCTCCCTGTCTCCCTGTCTCCTTGTCTCCCAGTCTTCCCCTGATTTCCCGCTTGCTTCTCCCGGTCATCAAAGGTACTTTGAACAGCGGGAGACCAACCGGGGGGGTACCGGTCAACCTCAGACAGGGGGAGAGATGCGCGGCCGACCCTCCGATCCGATATTCAGGAAGCAAGCCGTTGAACTATTGAGACTTGCGACCATGGCCCCCTCCATGTACAACACGCAGCCATGGGCGTTCTCAGTTGGCAAGGACACCGTGCGCATCTACCCGGACCATCGGCGGAGCCTTCCGATCGCCGACCCGAAAGACACCGGTCTATACGCGGCGCTCGGATGCGCCCTGGAGAATATTCTCGTCGGTGTCGGCTGTTACGGGATGAACGCCGAAGTGGAGTACCTCCCCCAGGACGAATGTCCTGAACCGCTCCTGATTCATTTCAGTAGAAGAAGGTATCGGGAACCCGAGCCTGATCTTTTACGGGCCATCCCCGAACGCCAGACGGTCCGGAGCAAGTTCCGATCGGAAGCGATTTCGAGCGCGAAACTCGGGCGCCTCGTGACGGCGAGCCGTCGCCCCGGCATCCGCCTGGGACTGTTCACGGACGACCGCGATATCAGGGCGCTCACCGACATGGCTCGGGAAGCCTTGCCTCGATACTTTGCCGACGCCGAGTTCGTACAAGAGCTTCTTTCCTGGCTCCGGTTCGACCGTCGGCAGCTGCGGGCGCTTCGGGATGGTATAGATGCCTCTGTTGTGGGCTTTCCCGCCTGGCCGGGATGGCCGGCCCGTGTTCTCTGGCGGCACTACCTGAGTCCCCAAAAACAGGCGAAGAAATTTTGCCGCCAGGCCCGCAACACCTCCGCCTTCATACTGGTGCTATGCGAAACGAACGATGCATCCGGTTGGGTCAGTGCGGGGCGAAGCCTGCAGCGCGTGCTGTTGACTGCAACCGAATTGGGCATCAGCTGTGCTCCGGTCCACGTGCACGGCGAAGAGTTGGGCAGTTATCTGGGACTTGGCTGCGAAAGCCCGGTGGTACTGCTGCGACTCGGCTACGGTGAGCCGACCCGCTCGTCGGTCCGCCGGCCTCCCGAGGCGGCCCTGGTAGGGACAGCCAAGCGGCGTACCAGGGCGGACATGCACACGGCCGCACTGGGGCCGATGATGGGAACCGCTTGACTCAGGTTGGTAGCCCCGACGGGATTCGAACCCGTGTTACCGGCGTGAGAGGCCAGCGTCCTAGGCCACTAGACGACAGGGCCACCGAGTCAAGAAAGATTATTTTGACCGAGAAGCCCTCAGTCTGTCAATCCACGAGCATTGCGGATTTCGTGGATTGTGGATTGCTGATTTCGGATTGCGGATTCGAAAGGCATTAACAGCAACCTGGCCGCCCTCCCTCTCGCGAGTTTCGGTCTCAATCTGAAAGTCCAAATCCGCATTCCGCACTCCGCATTCATGAGGCCCGATGGCGCATCAGTTGCGCAAGCAGGAAGTCCTCGCACTCGGAGGGTGAGTCGAGCAATGCCCGGAGTTCCTCCCAGGTCAGGAAGAAATCAAAGGGAGTGACCCGGCGGTGGGCGATCGTGACGCGGATTCCCTCCGGTTGATCGGCCAGACTGATTTTGGCATCAGATCCGAGGTGAAAGAACGCGAATAGGCGCAGGCGTTGAAAAAAATCTTCAAATTTAACTTGTTGATTATTGGTCATTTAGCGGAAAAGATCACAAAAAAGTTTCCATTCACGTAAACTTTTTCCAAATGTTTGCATCTTACACTGTGACTCAGCAATGAGCGCCAAAGGGCTCTGGACTTGGATACCCTCCCCCCCAACCAGAGCCCTTCAGTTTTTTACCCCGCCAAACCGAAAATCTCGACTCGCTTGGGACTCCGTTCGCCTGTTATCTTAATCAAATGCATCGCGCGGCCGCCATCCTGATATGGGCAATTCTGGCCCCGTTCGTCTTGGGCCAGGAGCGGGTCAGGGTCGAGATGCCCTACGAAGGCGGCACCGTCGTGCTCGTTGCCGACCAGGTGACTCGCGAAGGCAACCGGTTCGTAGCCGAAGGCCAGGTGGTCGTCACATACCAAGATTCAGTCCTGAAGGCAGACAGAGCCACCTACTTTGCCGACGTCGAGAAAGTGCATGCCGAAGGCAAGGTCGAGGTGACGAGGGGGGTGCAGTGGCTTCGCGGGAGCCGCGCCGAGATAGATCTGAACACCGACACCGGACTGATTTACGACGCAGACGGCTACACGGATCAACAGCTCTTTATCCGCGCGAAACAGGTCGAAAAGACCGGACCCAACACTTTTCGAGCGAAAAACGCCTTCTTGACTGCCTGCGACGAGGCCCTCCCTAAATGGAGTTTCGCAGTTAACAACACTCGGATTGAAGTTGGCGGGACGGCGCGTATGGCGCATACCTTCTTTCGAGTGAAGGGCATACCGGTCTTCTACCTGCCCTATGTTCTGTTCCCCACCGAGAAGAAGAAGAGATCCAGCGGATTACTCCTACCGACGACCGGCACTTCAAGCAACAAAGGGAGGCGTATAAGCCAGTCGTTCTACCTGACGCTGGGCGACAGCGCCGACCTGATGATCAACGAGACCTACTATTCCCAACGCGGTTTTGCGCATGGCTTTACCTTTCGAACCAAGCCGAATGCCAGCTCCAGCCTCGAGTTCGACGCCTATATGATCGACGACCGGAAGGACCAAGGGGGGGCCAGCTTCAACGGTTTGGGTGAAACGCACTTTGGAAAAGGCTTCCGGGCGGTGGCTGATTTCAACCTGGTGTCCAACTTCCTCTTCCGACAGGTCTTTTCGGAGGACTTCTACGTCGCCACACGGCCGACTGAGAACTCGAGGATCTTTCTGACAAACAACTTGGGCGCCTCCTCGGTCAATTTCCTCCTCTCCCGGGAGGAAACGATTTCTGTCGGAAGGAACGTGGTCGTGCGGAGCACGCCCGCTCTGGACTTTCGCCTGCGCGGCAAGCAAGTACCGCGGACACCGTTGTATCTGGATTTCGAAACATCCTTCCGCGGGCTGAACCGGAGCGATCAGATTATCCAGACGGACGGCATCAGCCAACGTTTCGACATCTTCCCCCGTGTCTATTCGTCGGTGCCCTTGTTCCAGGGGCTTCGCCTGACGCCCCAGCTCGGGTTGCGGCAAACCTACTACGCCGACAGCCTCGTCACGGACGAGGCCGGGAACGTCAATCTAGTCAGCGACGACGTTTTCCGCACGTACGCGGAGCTGGATATGTCGTTGCAGGGTTGGGGCCTGTCGCGCGTTTTCGGCGATGGTGGAAACGGCAGCTGGAAGCACCTGATTGAACCGACGGCTCGATACCGGCTGATCCGCGGCATTGACGAATTTGACCGTATCATTCGATTTGATGAGGACGATCCCATCGCCAACACCAACGAGGTGGAGTACGGCATTTTCAATCGGTTCTTCAGAAAACGGGAACTCGAGGGCGGTGTCGCGCCTTACGAATTCCTTTCGGTAAAGGTCGTACAGAAGCACTTCTTCGATCGGGATTTTTCCGGGGCGCTGCGGGAGGGCGAGATCAACCAGTTCTATCCGCTTAACACGATCACAGGCTTCTACTACGGAGCCGTACCGCGTAACTTCTCTCCGATCGTCACACAAGTACGGGTGTCCCCGGAGCCCGGGTTCAGTTTTGACGTCCGTGGGGATTTCGACACGCGGTACGGGCAGTTCAGGAGCTTTTCGATGACCGGTTTCTTCGGCAAACCGCTTTTCTCTTTCGGAACCAGTTATTTCATCACCCAGCGGATGGGCCAGGAGGCGGGTACGTTCGACAGCAATCAGCTGCAGGCCTATTTGTACGTGGGGAATCAGGCCAAAGGACTGTCGGGATCGACCTCATTCAGTTACGACGCGGCTGCCTCTCGATTCCAGAACTCCCTGTCCCGCATCAACTACATCTGCGACTGCTGCGGCGTCTCGGTCGAAATGCAGGCGTTCAATCTTGGCGTCAGGCAGGAACGACAGATCCGCTTCTCTTTCTTTCTGAAAGGAATCGGGGCGTTCGGGACGATCAGGCGCCCGCCGACGGTCTTCTAAACATGAGGCTTAACGGAATCTTCCTCGGTCTCGGGTCAAACCTGGGCGACCGTCTCGAGTTCTTGCGGCGGTCGGTCGAGGAGCTCGAGAAGGCGGGCATCCGGCTGGTGTGCCGATCTTCCGTGTATGAGACTGAACCGCTGTTCGTCCGCGATCAGCCGGAGTTTTTGAACCAGGCCTGCGAGGTCGACACGTCCTTGCCCCCTTGGGACCTGCTGCGGATCTGCCTGGACATCGAGCAGTTCCTGGGCAGGCAACGCACGATTCCCAAGGGACCCCGGGAGCTCGATATCGACATCCTGTTCTGCGGCGAGCGCCTGATCGAGGAATCCCGTCTGGTGATTCCCCATCCGGGAGTGTACGCGAGGAAGTTCGTTCTCGTTCCACTGGCCGAAATTGCGCCCGATTTCATCGACCCGAGGACCGGCAAGAGCGTGCAACAGCTGCTGCGGGAGTGCGAGGATACGTCCCAAGTGCGTGTGTATGGCGGGGAGTGAATTCAAACGACCTCAAGGACCGCAGGAGACCAACGAAACGAGGACAAACGGGTCTGTGGTCGTTCTTGTCGTTGACGTCCCTTGAGGTCTTTGAGGTCGTTTACGTTATAATGCAGAGTTTCAAAGGCTCGCAAAACACATGGCTGAACTGAAGCAGAAGCTGAAGAAGGACAGGGAAAAGGAAAAAGAGAAGGACCAGCGGGAGACCCCGCAGCACAGCACTTTACGCGAGTACTTTGTGACGACGGCGGTGATGACGATCTTCGCCCTGTTCGTTACCACCTATGTGGTGCACCCGATGACGGTGCCCACCCCTTCGATGGTCCCCACCATACTGGTCGGGGACAGGCTGCTGATTGACAAGTTCACCGTTCGAAATGCCTTTCTTTCCGGCCTGCCCGGGGTTCCCGGAAGAGAGATCAAACGGGGGGACATCATCGTTTTCAAGTTCCCCAACCAGCCGGAGGTACTCTATGTCAAGAGGGCAATCGGCCTGCCGGGCGAGACACTCCAGGTGAGGGGCAAGACCGTCTACATTAACGGCAAGCCACTGGTGGAACCGTACAAAGTCCACGAAGACCCGACCGTACGTCCCCTCGATCACTATTACGCAGACAGTCGCCGCGACCACTTTGGGCCAGTCGAGATTCCGGCCGATCACTATTTCATGATGGGGGACAACAGGGACGACAGCGCGGACAGCCGGTACTTCGGGCTACTTCCCAAGAGTCACATCGTCGGCCGGCCGCTGATCGTGTTCTGGTCCTACGAGGACGACAAGGACGCCTATCTGAGAACCACTGCTCCGGAACTGATCAAGCTTTATGCCGAGCGAGTCATCTACTTCATCCCGAGGACCCGCTGGAGCCGCATGTTCCACATCGTGAAGTAATACCCGCTGACCACTTGACCTGCTGACCAACTGACCGAGGGGGCAAGCGGGCCGCCAACCGGGCCGGAAAGCGGCGGATTCTGAACGGCGAATCCGCCCTACGACCGCCCCCCATGCGGAAGCACTCAGTCGTAGGGCGGATTCGCCGTTCAGAATCCACCGTTTTTCGGCCCGGTTGGCACTCAACTATCGGAACTTCAAACCTAAGCAGGGCAGTGCGCAGTGGGCAGTGCGCAGTGCTTTTACCCCTCCAGAGAGACCAGGAAAGGCTCTTCCAGCGCTTCGGCCACCCATCTGAGGAATCGCGCGCCGTCTGCCCCGTCGATCAGCCGGTGGTCGTAGGACAACGACAACGGCAACAGCATGCGCGGCACGAACTGGCCTTCGCGGTAGACCGGTTCCACTGACGACCGGGCAATCCCCAGGATAGCCACCTCTGGGAGATTGACGATCGGAGCAAACGCCGTGCCTCCGATGCCCCCCAAGTTGCTGATCGTAAAACAACCGCCCTGCATCTCCTCCAGGGTCAACCGGCCACTTCTGGCCTTCTCGGAGATTGAGGAAAGCTCAACTGCAAGCTGCAGGACGTTTTTCTGGTCAACATCGCGAATCACGGGGACCAACAGCCCCCGGTCGGTATCCACTGCGATACCGACGTGATAGTAATGCTTGTAGATCACCTCTCCGCTCGCAACATCGATGCTCGCGTTGAACTTCGGGAAGACCTTGAGTGCCGAAGCAACGACTTTGAGCACGATCGCTGTAACGGTCAGCTTGCCCCCCGAGCGTTCGGCTTTTGGTGAGTACTTCTTTCGTATGTCCTCCAGGTCGGTGACGTCAGCTTTGTCAAACTGCGTGACGTGTGGGATTGTGGCCCACGCCGAAGCCATTTGCCGGGCGGTTGCCCGGCGGACGCCGCTGAACGTTTCACGGCTTGTCGCGCCCCACTTCGAGAAGTCCGGCAAAGACGGGGCCGGCACCGTTCCCGCGGGTTGCACGTCGCCGCCGGCGGGGCGACTTTCGCGTGCGTGAGCCTTCACGTCATCGATTGAGATCCTGCCACTGGGCCCGCTTCCCTTGACTTGGGCGATATCGAGCCCGATTTCACGGGCAAACCGCCGCACCGAGGGAGCCGCGGCGACTAGTCGCGACGCCTCCGGATGCGACTCCGCGGGAGGAGCGGCCGGCGCGGATCGCGAGGGCGGAAGTTCCGCGGGCTCCGGGCGGGTGGGAGTTTCGGTTGCGGCGGGCGCCCGGCCGGCGGAGGGCCGTCGTTCTTCGGTCGCCTGGCTGGCCGCAGGTTCCGGGGACTTACGCGCCTCCGCTTCTTTGGGTCGCTCCACGGCCGGGGCAGCCTCGGTTTCTTCCTGATCCCTGGGCTTGGCCCCCTCTTTCGCATCGATACTGATGACCGGATCCCCTACTTTGACGACATCCCCCTGCTTTACGTGGATCTTGACGACTGATCCGGCCTGAGGCGCCGGCACCTCGATGGCCGCTTTGTCTGTTTCGATCTCCAGGATCGGCTGCTGCTCCGAGATCACATCCCCTTCGGAAACGAGCACTCGAACGACGTTACCCGAACTGACATTCTCACCCAGGTTCGGCAGTTTCAGCTCTGTCGCCATGTCTTTCTTCCTTCGCGTGTTGCAGTGTTCCTGGGCAGCTTCGGGGACACGAGACTTAATTGTTCGCCGACGCCTGAGCGAAGTAACTGATTGTCAATTAAGTGTCATGTCCCCGAAACTGCGGCTTACCTCGTCAGGGGGCTGGGAGTCTCCGGGTCGATCTCCAGGTCCTTCCTGGCCTTTTCGAGCACCTTTGCATCGAGTTTGCCGTCCCGTTGAAGCGACGATAACGTCGTCCAGACGACGTGTCTTGCATCCACTTCAAAGAAATCACGCAACGAGCTTCTGATGTCGCTTCGTCCAAAACCGTCGGTCCCCAGCGCTGTGAGCGGCGTCGGAATCCACCGGTCGATCGAGTATGGCAGGGCTTTCACGTAGTCCGAGGCCGCGACCACAACGCCCTTGGCTTTGCTCAGGCTCTGAGTCAGCAACGCCACACGGGGCTTCTCGCCCGGATGCAGGGAGTTCCACCGATCCGTCTCAAGCCCGTCGCGCAACAGCTGTTTGTAACTGGTGACGCTCCAGACATCGGCCGCCACGCCGTACTTGTCGGCGAGCATCTCCTGGGCTTTGACCACCTCGTTCAGGATGGCGCCGCTTCCGAGAAGCTGTGCATGGCCGCGAGCCTGCTTCAGCTCCGACGATCGCAACTTGTAGATTCCGCCCAGGATGCCTTCCTCCGCCTTTTGCGGCATCGCCGGCTGGGCGTAGTTCTCATTGCCCACGGTGAGGTAGTAGAAAACGTTTTCGCCGTCCTTGTACATGCGGCGCAGGCCATCGCGGATAATCACTGCGATCTCGTAAGCGTACGCCGGGTCATAGGCCAACAGGTTCGGCAGCGGAAGGGCGAGCAGATGGCTGTGGCCGTCCTGGTGTTGCAGGCCCTCGCCGGCCAGCGTTGTCCGGCCGGCCGTGCCGCCCACGAGGAAACCGCGGCATCGCATATCACCAGCCGCCCAGATCAGGTCGCCGATCCTTTGGAAGCCGAACATGGAGTAGTAGATGAAAAACGGAACCATGTTGAGCCCGTGGCTGGCATACGCCGTGCCGGCGGCGATGAACGATGACATCGACCCGGCTTCAGTGATGCCCTCTTCGAGGATCTGCCCGTCGCGCGCCTCTTTGTAGTAGAGCAGCGTCTCCGCGTCGACCGGGGCATAGAGCTGCCCGGCATGCGAGTAAATGCCTACCTCGCGAAAGAGCCCCTCCATGCCGAAGGTCCGCGCTTCGTCAGGAATGATGGGAACGACCTGCTTGCCGATGTTGCGATCGCGCAACAGCTTCGAGAGCAGGCGCACAAAAGCCATGGTCGTCGAAACCTCGCGGCCGTCGGTTCCCTGGAAAAACTCGTCGAAAACCGAATCCGCCGGCAGCGCGGGACCCTCGACCCGCACGATACGCCGGGGTTGCGAGCCGCCGAGTTTCTGCCGCCTCTCGAGCAGGTACTTGATCTCGGCACTCTCTTCAGACGGCTTGTAGAAGGGCAATTCAGCGATCTCCTCGTCCGACACCGGGATACCAAAACGAGTGCGGAATTCGCGCAACTCCTCCTCGTTAAGTTTCTTTTGCTGGTGAGTGATGTTCTTGCCTTCACCTGCCTCACCCAGCCCGTAGCCTTTGACCGTTTTTGCCAGGATCACAGTCGGAGATCCCTTATGGTCGACGGCTGCCTTATAAGCCGCATATACCTTCTCCGGGTCGTGGCCTCCCCGATTCAGTTTCTCGAGCTGTTCATCGGACAGGTGCTCGACCATCTTCCGAAGTCGCGGATCAACGCCAAAGAAGTGTTCCCGCAGGTAAGCGCCACTTTCGACAACGTACTTCTGGTACTGGCCGTCAACCGTTTCGCCCATGCGCTCGACGAGTATTCCCTCATTGTCTTTCGCAAGCAGGGGATCCCAATTGCTGCCCCAGAGCACTTTGATCACGTTCCAGCCCGCGCCCCTGAAGATGGCCTCCAGTTCCTGGACGATCTTGCCGTTGCCGCGTACTGGCCCGTCGAGCCGCTGCAGGTTGCAATTGATGACGAAGATGAGGTTATCGAGGTGCTCGCGAGAGGCAAGCGTTATGGCGCCCAGTGACTCCGGCTCATCCGTTTCGCCGTCTCCGAGGAACGCCCAAACCTTGGCGTCCGACTTCTTCCTCAGGCTCCGGTCCTCCAGGTAGCGGTTGAAGCGCGCCTGGTAGATCGCCATGATCGGTCCGAGACCCATCGAAACCGTAGGAAACTCCCAGAAATCAGGCATAAGCCACGGGTGCGGGTAGGAGGACAACCCACCGCCCGGCTCCGTCTCACGACGGAAGTTCACAAGCTTTTCGACTGAAAGACGCCCTTCCAGAAATGCACGGGCGTAGATGCCCGGCGAGGCATGCCCCTGGAAGTAGATCAGGTCACCCTGGTGGTCTCCGTCCTTTCCCCGGAAGAAATGATTGAAGCCAACTTCGTACAGAGTAGCCGCAGAAGCATACGTGGAAATATGACCACCGATTCCCGAGTGGAGTCGGTTGGCGCGAACCACCATCGCCATGGCATTCCAGCGGATCAGGCTCTTGATTCGTCGCTCGATCTCCCGGCTGCCCGGGTATGGAGGCTGCTGTTCCACGGGGATCGTGTTGATATAAGGGGTGTTAGCGGAGAAAGGCAGCTGGACCCCTTGCTGTCCGGCGTGAATCTGCAGGTCCTTGAGCAACTCCCGGACGCGTTCCGCACCCTGGGTCTCGAGGACGTAGTCGAGCGAGTCAAGCCACTCGCGTTTTTCAATCTCGCGAGCCTGCTGATCCTGCTCCTTCGGACCCTTCTGTTTGTTCACGTCCTGTTCGATCGTTGCAGCCATTATCTAACCTCGTTGTCAGTTCTCCGGCCGCCGGCGGGCCTCCGAGAGGACCCGTTCCCGAAACCGCTCGACACAAATGCAAGGGGCTTCCAGCCGGCGACTCGCTCGGCAAATGCAACCCGGGAGGCGTCAGGAACGACGTCAAAAATCCGGGAACTTGCTGGATTCTAGAAACAAAAACTGAAGATCGTGTATCTCTAATTCCGGGAAACGATGCCCCAGCTCGGGGCTACCCGATCACCGACGGGAACCGCTAAGCAATTGAGTACATGTTCCCCGCGAACAAGCTAATTGTGCAGTACCAGGTGGGCTGGAATCAAGTTGGCGACCGGTTCAGAAACTTTCATGGTCCGACTGTTTGGGCTTTATGAATAGTTGCTTTTTGTTGTAATCTTCTAGGCAGCTTTTGCATCTCTTGTAGTAGTTGAGGTGAGAATGCATCTCGAGTAGTTGAGGTAACCGATCCGAGAGTGAAGCACAAAGAAATCGACCGAATCTTACTGGCTGCCGTTGTCTTACTTCTGGCTGTCGTCGTTCTGCTGGCCCCCGCATTTATTTCCTCCCCCGTTGAAGCCGATCCCGCTGCCGCTTCAGTCGGGGAGTCGCCGCTCGAAGCCAAATTCCTCATCGACCAAAATCGAGGCACGGCAAAAAAGAGTGCAGCAAGCGTAACATCATCACCGCTCGGCACATCCATTGAGCCGCTTTCGCCGAGTGACGAGCTTACCAAGAAGTTGAACTCGATCGTGCGCAAACCCCTGTACCGGCGGGCCGAGTGGGGTGTCGACATCCGATCGGTCGAGGATGACATTTCGGTTTTTGGCCACAATCAAGACAAAGCTTTTCCCCCGGCCAGCAACGCCAAGCTGTTCACTACGGCAGCTGCGCTGGACCGACTGGGACCCGACTTCCGGTTCCGGACGCGTCTGACCTACGAGGGGAACTTGAATCCCAACCGCAGGCTCCAGGGGGACCTGGTCGTTGTCGGTCGGGGCGACCCCGATCTGAGCGACAACATCAGCGAGTTGGCAGGCCACTTTTTCCACCTCGACCGCATGGTTGAGAGGGTCAAGGAGGCCGGCATCGAGGTGGTTGACGGCGACATTATCGGCGACGATTCGTATTTCACCTACGCCCCGTACGGCGAGGGGTGGACGATATCCGATCTCTCCAGGGACTACGGCGCCCCGATTTCGGCGCTGTCGTTCACCAATAACCTGATCACCCTCAGCGTTCGTCCGGGACGGAAGATCGGGCAACCCGTGCACGCGTATGTGTACCCATCCGAATCGCTCCTGACCGTCAGTAACAGAGCCAAGACCGTCCGCAGGGGGCGAACCGGCCGGATTCAATGGTCCAAGACACCGGGCACGGACCTTGTCAGCCTTCGCGGGCAACTCCCGGTTAACGGCGACGCGAAGAGCCAGTACTTCCTGGTCCAGGACCCCGCCTTGTACACCGCCCGACTCCTCCGGGAACGGCTGATCAAGGGAGGCGTGAAGGTTACAGGGGCGGCCAGGGCTCGTCACTCGGGCGACGATCTGCCGCCTCGCCCGGCGCACCTTCTGTATGTTCACGAATCCCTGCCCTTGCTCGAGGTGATCGGTTTTACCAACAAGAAAAGCCAGAACCTCTACGCCGAGATAATCCTGCGCACCCTGGGCGCCGAGGTCAAAGGGATCGGATCGGATGAGGCGGGGCTCGAAGTCGTTTACGAGTTCCTGGCGGAAGCTGGCGTCGACCGTTCAATGGCCGATCTGTACGATGGCAGCGGGCTGTCGCGTCGGAACTTGATTACCCCGCGTGCCGAAACACTGCTCCTCCGTCACATGGCCGCCAAGCCGTACTTCGGGCTGTTTCTGGACAGCCTTTCGGTTTCTGGTCTGGATGGTACCCTGCGCGGGAGAATGATCCAGGCACCCGCGTTTCAAAGGGTCTTTGCCAAGACAGGAACGCTGCAGAATGTGACGACGCTCGGGGGGTACGTCCGGACCGAATCGGGCAAGATGCTCGCTTTCTCGATTCTGATTAACAACCATCCTTTCAGCCAGACAACGGCCAAACGGGCCATCGATCAGATCTGCAACACGCTGGCCAAGTTCTAGACACGGAAAACACGGAAAAAGACACGGATAACACGGAAGGGGCGATGGCCGTTCCGTGATTTCCGTGTCTTCTTCCGTGCTTTCCGTGTTTACGCTGTCCCGTCAAGGACCTCTTGGTAGTACTTTTCGTACTCGGGCACAATGCGTTCGGCCGAGAAGAGCTCGACCGCTCGTTTGCGAGCCCTGAAACGAAACTCCTCCAAGGTGCCCGGCTCGAGGATCTTCAAGACCGCCTTAGCCATGCCTTCCACGTCGCCCACCGGGCAGAGGTATCCCGCTTCGCCATTGTTGACCAACTCGGGGAGTCCCCCCACGTCAGAGGCAACGACCGGAACCTCGCATGCCATGGCTTCCAGGGCCGAAACGCCAAAGCTCTCCGTCTGACTCGGCAACAGGAGAACATCGGTGACCGACAGGTAACTTTCCACCATTCCGATCATGCCGACAAAGAAGACGCGGTTGGCGATGCCCATCTCACTGACCATGTACTGAGCATTCGACCGCTCGGGGCCATCTCCCAGCATCAGCAGCACGGCGGGGGTATGCTTCAACACTTCGGCGAAGATACGAATCACGTCGGGTATTCGCTTGACCGGCCGGAAATTGGAGAGATGCGCGATCACTTTTTCGCCGTTTCGAGCGAATCGCTCACGAATCTCCTGGGAGAAGAATCGTCGCACCCTTGTGCTGTCAATGAAATTGGGGATAACCCGGATGTCGCAGCGCGCGCAGAACTCCTGAAGCGTCGCCTGCTTGAGAAAATGACTGACCGCTGTAACGCCATCGCTCTGCTGGATCCCGAACTGGGTGACGGGCAGGTACGAATGGTCTTTCCCGACCAGGGTAATGTCGGTGCCGTGCAGGGTGGTCACCACCGGAAGACGCTGCGGCCGCATCATCTCCCTGGCCAGGTACCCACTGATGGAGTGCGGGATCGCGTAGTGCACATGGAGGATATCCAGCTTGCGAAGCCGCGCCACCTCGAGCATCTTCGTCGCCAGGGCGAGATCGTACGGGACATGTTCAAACAGCGGATACGTCCCCGCTTCAACCGCGTGG
>Ga0105092_10001320_pt1 | contig 13228 bp, 9 predicted proteins | sample PPLLak2March2015_FD_87021 | JGI IMG/M metagenome (GOLD analysis project Ga0105092, IMG submission 87021) | Freshwater sediment microbial communities from Prairie Pothole Lake near Jamestown, North Dakota, USA - PPLs Lake P7 Core (1) Depth... | ecosystem: Environmental > Aquatic > Freshwater >... | reverse complement strand
TACTTCGGCGTTCCGGCAATTATGGTCACCGGCGACGAGGCAACCTGCCGTGAAGCACAAAGGTTTTTCGGGAATAATTGTGTCACCGTGGCAGTGAAAAAAGGTATTGCACGTGAATCTGCGATACTTTACCCTTTTGATGAAACCCGCAAGGCTCTTTATGAAGGAGCCAAAAGGGCAATGGCTGCGATTCCCAAATGCAAACCTTATATGCTGGAAATGCCAATAAAAGTGAAAGTTCAATATTTTGAAACGGATGCCGCCATTCCCGAAAAAAAACTGGTTACCAGGGAAGGAACAGTTAAGGACGGCTTGCATATTCTGGATTATTAATATATATGGCTAAAATGATGAGACGATGAAAGCAAAGAAACAAATCGACCTGATGCCATTATTTCTGACAATTTTGCGGATACTGGTGGGATGGCATTTTTTATATGAGGGAATTTCAAAACTGGGCATGTCGGGCTGGTCAAGTTCCGCATTCCTTATGCAGTCAAAATGGATTCTGGCCGGATTTTTTCACTGGATCATGGGCAATCCTGCCGCCCTGGAAATTACGGATTTCCTGAACATCTGGGGTTTGATCCTCATCGGTCTGGCATTATTTATCGGAGTGTTTACGCGGCTTGCCAGCATTTCGGGAATTGTTTTATTACTCCTGTATTATGTTGCCAATCCCCCATTCATGGGATCAGGAACTCCGTCTGAAACCAATTATTTCATTATCAATCTCAACCTGATCGAATCCGGAATATTACTTGTTTTTGCCATATTAAGAAAGGACTATCTCTGGAGTCTCGACCGGATGCTTTCGGATATTTTGGAAAAGAGGAAAGAAAAGTTGTTTCCCCGAAAGGATAACCATGAAATCCTCGAAACATCCGTGAACAGCAGGCGTGAACTGATAAAAAACCTGGCTGCAATTCCGATCCTGGGATTCGCCTTTTTCGGAATGGCAAAAAAGAACGGTTGGCTGAGCTTTGAAGAAAAGGACCTGATCGGCGCCGATGCAACAACCAGTGCCACCGTTATGTCGGCGAAAATGAGGGACATCCGGGAACTGAAGGGACAAGTACCGAAAGGAAAAATAAAGAACGTGGAGATCAGCCGGATCATTCCGGGCGGTAACCTGGTAGCCGGTTTTGCTCATGCCCGTGACCTGATTTATGTTTCACCGCTGATCAAGAACTATTTTACGGATGAAAAAGTAATTGAAACACTCTGGCTGTATGAAGCCTGTGGCATTAATACGGTGATCTTCAGGACTGATGAACAGACCATCCGGATCCTTAAAAAGTTCTGGCAAAGGGGCGGCAAGATCCAATGGCTGGCGCAGACCTATCCTAAAGACGATGATCTGTCAAACATTAAGCTGGCCGTTGATTCCGGAGCTATCGGCGCATTTGTCATGGGGGGTATTGCCGATAAACTGGTGTACGAAAAGAAGCTCGATTTCCTTGCCAAACCCATTGAATACATACGCAGCCAGGGCTTGATTGCCGGAACCGCAGGCCATGCTACCATGGTGCCCATGACATGCGTCGAAAACGGAATCGAAACCGATTTCTTTATGAAAACTTTCCATGATGACAAATACTGGTCAGCAGCGCCGAAGGAAAACCGGATTGAGTTCATGCACAACCTCGATGAAAGCAGTATTGAGCGTGTAAATTACCATGACAACATGTGGTGTGCCTCTGCAACGGATGTATCTTCCTTTTTCAAAACCTGTAGAACACCATGGATCGCCTATAAAGTGCTGGCTGCAGGAGCTCTTGAACCTGAAAGTGCATTCAAATACGCTTTTGAAAATGGTGCCGACTTTATTTGTGTGGGTATGTTTGACTTTCAAGTGATTCCCAATGCCAATATCGTATATAATACTCTGAATACGGAATTAAAAAGGGAACGGCAATGGTTTGCATAATGGGAAAAATGTGGAAACATAAAAATGACGGAGAATCCAAACTACAGCGTGGTGGCCTGATTGTAGAAACATGTAAAATGATAAAATTCAAACCACGTAGTAGTGGCCTGATGGTAGAAAAATAAAAACAATGACCAGATTCAAACCATGGAATGGTGACCTGTTAAAACCTTACGGTTGTTTTCTGTTGCATATCAATACATAACCGATATATTGTCATTCAAGATTAACAATAATTTCGTGAAGATTTTCCGTTCAATTTATATTCTATTATTTATACCCATGGTTAATGTATCCTATGCCCAGCAGAAGGTCGAAGGCTTATTGTATTCTGATGGAAAACCTGTATCCATTACGATTAAGGAAGGAGTCATCGTGAAAATCAGCCGGATACCCACACTAAAGGATGAAAATAAAAAAACATATATCGCTCCGGGACTGATCGATAACCAGGTCAACGGATTTAACGGGGTAAGCTTTTCACCTGAGGAGGGAGAACCTGCCCTGGATGAAAAGGGGATCATTAAGGCTACCCGGTCATTATGGCAAAGGGGTGTCACAACTTATTTTCCAACCCTGACCACCAGCAGTCTGGCTTCGCTTAAGATGAACTTTTCCTGCCTGGCTAAAGCAAAAGATAATGATTCGCTCATGGGCTCGATTGCGGGGTATCATCTTGAGGGTCCATATATTTCCCCGGTTGCGGGATACCGCGGTGCCCATCCCGAGAAATACATCCGCAAACCGGTTTGGAGTGAATTTTTGGAATTATATGAAGCTTCCCACAATGATATTTTAACCGTGACCGTGGCACCGGAAGTTGAAGGAGGCATTGACTTTATAAGGAATTTACATGATAAGGATATTGTAGTGGCTCTTGGACATCATAATGCGGGAGCAGACATGGTAAAACTGGCTGTTGAAAAAGGTGCTCGTATATGCACCCATATGGGTAACGGGCTGGCCAATACAATCAACAGGCATATCAATCCACTCTGGCCCCAACTTTCCAATGACAGCCTCATGATCAGCATCATATGTGACGGATTCCATTTAAACCCGGAAGAAATCAGGGTTTTTTACAAAATCAAGGGACCTGACAGGATAATACTGACCTCTGATGTTACGATATACGCCGGCATGAAACCCGGGATCTATAAAAATGAACTCGGCGAAGACATTGAGCTAACAGCCGCCGGTGAACTGAGATATCCTGCGCAGAATGTTCTGTATGGCTCAGCGTCCCCATTAAATCTTGGAATCGGACATATTATGGAAGTCACCGGTTGCAGCCTTGCAGATGCCATTCAGATGGCAAGCACCAATCCGGCAAAGCTCTATGGATTGAATGACCGTGGTACAATTGAAACAGGCAAACGGGCTGACCTGATCGTTTTTACCCTTGATAATTACCAGATGAAGATCCTGAAAACGTACGTAAAGGGGAAGATTGTTTTTGAGGAGTGAAGCTGGGTTGTAACAATTCAGGGATAAAAAAAAATCTAATTGATTTGTTTCGTACCTGACGGCACGGAGTAATTCCTTATGTAACGGTATTCTACCAATATCCAATCCCTAATGGGATTGTCCGTCTGGAAGAGAATCATGTTTATATGGTTGATTGCAGTGAATAAATGTTCCCTTTAGAAATAAAATCAGGAAAAGTATTGCATGGCTGAAAAAATAATATTTTTGGTGAGCGATGGATCAAATTATGAATCGTCCCGTTAGGGACGAAATATTGGTGGAAACCATCAGGTCAATAAATCCAAGTCCCATCAGGGACGAAATAAAAATGAAACCAAATGGAATGAAATGTTGAATCACCTGACTATAAATAAAACATGAAACTTACTAACCTCAATCGAAGGGATTTCCTGGGGAATGCGGCTAAAATAGCTGCAGCAACGTCAATCCTGCCCTTATACTCCTTTGCAGAAAACAAGCCTGTTCCGTCAGCCAAAACCAGACTTGCCATGGTGGGAACGGGAAACAGGGGGACTTATACCTGGGGAAAATCTGTGCTGGAAAGCTATGGCGAGCGCGTTGAATTGGTCGCACTTTGCGACATTAATCCAAAGCGGGCAGCCGCTTCACGTTCAATTATCGGGAATAGCGCCAGGATATTTGCAGCAGCTGAATTCGATCTCATGATCCGGGAAACCAGGCCGGATATAGTTATCGTGACCACCACAGATTGTTTCCATGAAAAATACACAGTCCGGGCCATGGAGCTCGGTTGCAATGTGATATCGGAAAAACCGATTGCCATAAATGCCGAACAGTGCCAGCGTATTGCAGAGGCTGAATACCGGACAGGCAAAAAGGTAATCGTGGGTTTTAATGCACGCCACGGGAATGAAGCCCTTGAAATTAAGAAAATTCTCCTCTCTGGTGAACTGGGGAAAATTATAGCCGTGGACTTTCATGAATACCTGAATACAGCGCACGGTGCTGATTATTATCGACGGTGGCATGGTAAAATGATGTATTCAGGGTCTCTTCTCTTACACAAAGCTTCTCACTATTTTGACCTGGTAAACTGGTTCCTTGATTCTGAACCTATTGATGTACAAGCAATCGGAAATCTGGCTTATTATGGCCATAACCATGACTTCAGGGGCCGCAATTGCCGTACATGTGAATTTAAAAACAAGTGCAATCTATATTGGGACATGACCGGGGATAGCACCATGATGGAATTATATGCAGATTGTGAGGATGTGGACGGATATTATCGCGACGGCTGCGTGTGGGATAACAGGATAGATATATATGATACGCATTCGGTACAGGTGAATTACAAAAACGCAGCACAGCTTACCTATACGATGCACACTTTTTTGCCATATGAAGGCCAGTTCATTTGTTTTTCAGGTGAGAATGGAAGACTTGACGTGAGATTAAATGTACGTCAACCCTGGGATGTAATGAATGACTATGAGTTTCGGCTGACAAGGGACAGGGAAACGACAAGGTTCTGGACGCTGAAAGCTGATGAGGGCGAACATGGTGGGGCTGATCAGCGACTCCACGATACTATCTTTCTTCCGGGGAAAACGGATGATCCTTTGTTCACGAGGGCAGACAGCCGGGCAGGAATAATGTCAAGCCTGATCGGATTTGCTGCAAGGCGTTCCATTGAAACCGGCCAGAGAATAAAGATTTCAGATCTGATGACCTTCCCCCAGGTTTGGAAAGGATAGAAGATAACTGCCAACAAAATCATAATATTAATTTCAGGTAACATGACAAAAAGAAGAGATTTTCTAAAGAAAAGCGCATTGGGCACCGCCGGTATTGCCATCGGCGGCATGGGCTTCAGCGCATCTTCCTACGCTTCCATAATGGGCGCCAATGACCGCATCAATGTGGCGGTTGTCGGATTACGCAGCCGGGGAAGCTCTCATATCGATGAATGGTGTTTCCTCAAGGATTCCCATAATGTACGCCTGGTTGCCTTATGTGACACCGATGAGCAATTTTTTGCCGAAAGATCAAAAACCGTACTGGATAAGACGGGTATAAAAACTTCGACCGAATGGGATATGCGTAAAATAATCAGTAATCCCGACATCCATGTGGTTTCCTTTGCAACCCCCAATCATTGGCATGCACTGGGAACAATCTGGGCATGCCAGGCAGGTAAACATGTCTATGTTGAAAAGCCGGCCTGTCATAACATTTTTGAAGGACGAAAAATGATTGAAGCGGCAAGGAAATACAATGTACGTGTTCAGGTGGGATTCCAGGGACGGTCATACAATAATATCATCGAGGCAATCCGCTTTTTACACGACGGAGGTATTGGTGATGTGTACATGGCACGCGGACTCTGTTACAAGCCACGTGATTCATTTGGCATTACCAGGGACAGTGAGCCGCCCGCAACCCTCCATTATGACTCCTGGCTGGGTCCCGCGCCATACCGCAAATACAATGAGAAAAGGAGCCATTATAACTGGCACTGGCATTGGGACACCGGTAACGGAGACAGCGGAAACCAGGGCGTTCATGAATTCGATATAGCCCGGTGGGGTCTGAACAAAAATGAGCACCCGGTATCCGTTTATTCAACGGGTGGTATTTATGGAATAAATCCCGACGAGTGCTCTCAGGAGACCCCCAATACACAATCATCATTGTTTAAATATTCAGACGGCACCATGCTCGAATTTGAAACCCGGGGACGCTATTTTAACAGGGAAGCCAATTTGGGGATCGGAATCGGCAACATCTTTTATGGTACGGAAGGATATATGGAGCTGCAGGCCTGGGAAAAAACAGGTGGCGAATGGAAAGCATTCCGTCAGCGGGAAAATGTGCCGTTTGCCGGCTCCAATTTAACGGGGAGTGAGTCGCTCAGCCCAACCTTGTCAGGTCCGGATAGCTCCAGTCACTTTTCAAATTTCATTGCGGCAGTGCGCGCAGGAAAGGATGAGGTATTGCATTGTGATATTATGGACGGGGTTTTTTCAGCAGATCTTCCTCATCTCGCCAATATTTCATACCGTCTGGGTCGCGAATTGAGGTTTATGGGCGACTATGAGAAATTTGCCAATGATGCCGAGGCCGACACAATGCTCTCCAGAAATTATCGCAGACCCTATCTGGTTCCGAATGAAGTATAAAAATAATTATCTATGAAACACATTTCATTTAATTCATTTTTCTTTTTGTCTTTACTGTTAACTGCATGTTCCGTTAAGCATGACCTGCAGGAGATAAAATTTGAAGGTTCCTTTTCTGAAAAAAAATGGGCTGTTAAAGATTTGGGTCAGGGAATCCCTGAAGACTGGACCCCTTATGGCTACCTGACTTTCGACTTTATTTCCTCTACCACACAACGTTTTCAGATCGCATTATATGATGCCTCAGGAATCCGGAAACTGGAAATTGTGCCATTCCAGGGAGCCTGGATCCGCGCGTCCATTCCTTTGGTACATTTCACGAAAATGAACACTGAGGGCATGGACATGGCTTCAATCTGGAAAACACCCCGCCCCGGTTACTGGATCGGCTTCACGGGCTCGGTCGGATCGATCAGTCATGTTGATTCATTGGGTATATCCATGGACCGGCCGATAGGCTCCCCTACCCTGGCGATACGAAATTTCAGGCTGACCATGAATGCAGAAGATTCCGTTTTGGTCACAAAACCCCTCGTGGATGAGTTCGGACAATGGATGCCGGCAGACTGGCCCGGCAAGGCGAAAACACTGGATGACCTTAAAAATTCCTGGGATGCAGAGGAGTCTTCACTTGCAGATAGTACAGCGGATTCAAAATACGGAGGTTTTGTTGATACCCGGGCCAGGGCCACCGGCTTTTTTCGCGTTGAGAAAATTAATGGCAAATGGTGGTTTGTGGATCCCCAGGGTCACCTGTTCTATTCCAATGGGAGCAATTGTGTTGGACCATGGTCCGATTTGTCAAGGGTTCAGGAACGTGCTTACATTTTCTCCGGCCTGCCGCCGGCTACTGAGCTCACCCTGTCAGATATGTCCGCAGGGGGAGGTTCTGAAGCATCTTTTTACACCTGGAATCTTTACAGAAGGTATGGTAAAGACTGGTACGTCAAATGGATGGATATGACATTCCGCCGCATGGGTGCCTGGGGAATTAATACCATCGGAAACTGGTCTGATCCCCATCTGGGAAAAAGTCAGCGAAAATCATATGTTGCAACACTGGAAGGATGGGGAATTGAAGAGGGACCAATGGGAATGCCGGATGTTTATGACCCCGGATACCTTGCCAAAGTGGATGCAGCAGCCAGGAATCAATGTGCGCCTTCAAGGGAAGATCCCTACCTGATCGGCTATTTCATAGGTAATGAGCCGCCATGGCCTGACCGGGAAGCCGAACTGGTCAGTCTTATACTCTCCGGAAATCAGACCCCGATGCAAACCGAGCTGAAGAATTATCTTGCCGGAGGAGATACACCGGAACGCCGTAAGGAATTTGTATATGAAACATTTTCTAAATTCGTTAACATAGTATGTTCTTCCATAAAAAAATATGATCCCAATCACCTGAATCTCGGATTTCGCTTTGGTAACCCTCCGCCCACCCCGGTAATTGAGGCTTCGAAGAAATATTTTGAGGTGTTCAGCCTTAATCACTATGGATATACTGTGGAACTCCCTGAAATCCAAAATATTTATGATCTTACAGGACTACCCGTCATCATCGGGGAATTCCATTTTGGAACGCCCGCGCGCGGAATGGCACCCGGTCTTGCACAGACAAAGAACCAGGAAGAAAGGGGCGTAGCTTACCGGTATTATGTGGAAAATGCGGCCGCACATCCGGCTGTTATCGGTACACACTGGTTCCAATGGATCGATCAGCCTGTAACGGGACGATTTGATGGTGAAAATTATAATATAGGATTGATTGATGTAACCGATAGGCCATATCCCGAATTGGTCAATGCTGTCATGGAAACTTACGGAAGGTTGAAAGATATACATTCGGGAAAGCTGCCCCCCGTGACCCGTGAGGCCCTGGTACAGTGATATTTTGTAAATTGTCGAAGTGAAAAATTGCCGAATATGAAAAAAATACTGATTCCGGTTATAATTGTCTTTCCGGCTTTCATTGCAGTCTCCGGCCAAAAAGCCCCGACAGGCAACCCGGGAGATTTTAAAGTGAAAACATGCCTTCACTCCGTGGGTTATAGCGGAGCCTGGCGAGGTCAGGCAGTTCTGTCCGTTGAGGACTTTCTTTTAAAAGCCAAAGAACTGGGTTACGATGGCGTAATGCTGGGTGCCAAGCAGCCTCATGTATCCCTGGTTGAATACGACGATGCCGCCCGGAAGAAATTGCGGGGCAGGATAGAGGAACTTGGACTTGATCTGGTATGTATTGCCGGATACAATGATTTTACCGCCGGTGTGGATAAATCAGGTATTCCGAATGTGGAAATCCAGGCAATCTATGTTGGTGAGCTGGCAAAGCTTGCAAGTGACCTGGGCACAAATATGGTGAGGATCTTTACGGGGTATGAACGTCCCGATATTCCCTATGAAAAACAATATGCAATGGTCGTACAGGGACTGCAAATGGCGGGCAGGATCGCAGCCCGGTACGGCGTGACCCTTATCGTCCAGAACCATCACGATATCGCCGTGCACCATGACGCCATGAAATGGCTGCTGGATGAGGTAAATCTTCCCAATGTCAAGGCCGCCTTTGATTGCTGGTCACCAACTATGGAGGGATTGTCATCAGAGGAGATCAGAAAGGCTATTTACACCATGAAGCCTTACATTCTTCATACAACTACGGCAGATTATGAAAAACTACCCCGGTTCAGATACGAATCCTCCCAGGTAAACTATGTTCCCCTCCTGCCTGAAAATAGACTTGTACCCATCGGGGAAGGCTATCTCGACTATAAAACCTTTATCAGTACCCTGAAAGAAATAGGATACCAGGGTTACATAGCCTTTGAAATGTGTGCAGAGCTGAAGGGAGGCGGATCAATTGAAAATCTCGACAAAACCGCGAAAGCGTTTCTGGAATACGTTAAACAGTTTGAATGATTGATGGGAATCTGTCTGTTAATGCGGCTGAAGCCCAGTAAGGGTTCATTGCATCTGAATCCGTTGGCCTGCCTGCCCGGTTTGGGCCATGCGCTGGCAGGCAGGCTGAAGCCAACGGCAATGGATATGCTAAGGAACCATCTCTCCTCTCTCCTCTCTCATCTCTCCTCTCTCCTCTCTCCTCTCTCATCTCTCCCCTCCCCCTCTCCTACCATACTCTTAGTTTATTATTACCCTTTACCTGATCTTCAAAAGGACCGGCTTCCGGATTGGCTTCAGAACGAACTCTGCCAAAATAATCCGAATCAATTTTTAAAGGTGTTCCATCGGGGTTTTCGAATGCCTGTTTCGGCATTTTAGCCTTTCCCAGCAGTTCTGTGGTTATGAATTGGGTTTCGGGACCGGCACCGGCATCCCCGAGATTAAGATTCAAAAAAACCTGGTCTCCTTCCGCTGTGATTTTGAAATCTGGTGTGAATCCGGGCAATTCTATAAAGCCTGTTTCGTTTTTATAATGAACAGCCTGGTTATAGTAAATATTGCCGCTTATCCAAACCGGCAGCACGGTATCATCATATCCAATTAACCCGTAATGATACCTTGAATTCTTGTCTTGTATCTCCTTGCCAATACCCAGGAATATATTATTGAAATACCTGTCATCACCTGAGTAAATGGTGGAAAGACCCGCAACAGCTGTGGAATGAGGCAAATGATAAGGCGTAAACCGGTTCGGCTCCGGCCAGTTGCCCACCAACCCCGCTACCAGGTTATGAACGAACGCTCCGCCTTCAGATTGGGTGACAATTCCGGATGGCGATAAGAACAGGTTGTTATCCACCAGGGTTGGTCCATGGTCCACTTCCATAAAAATATCTTCCAGGTCATTATTGTACATCAGGTTTTTAGAGACACGTGTTCCCTGTGCCATCCAGTCAAGCCATATTCCACGCCCTACGTCATGAATTCTGTTCTTAATGATCCTTGTATCAATTGCGGCATGGAATTTTATGCCTGCAATTTCAGCACCGCTGAATTGCCTTTTTGTCCATATGTCATGAATATGGTTATTTTCAACCAGGCTGAATGCAGCCCCCATGCTTCCGCATATTCCGGTTTGTTCGCAGTCGGAGATCTCATTGTTTCTTATAATATGTGACCCGGTATTTTCTTTACTCCATCCATTCCTTAATGTTCTGAATACAACCTCAATGTAGTGTATGGAACCGTCAAGGCTCTGGTCAGCCGACCAGACGTTATGGCCGGTTTCCCTTTCCTTTCCAAGGGTTATACCGGAACATTTTGAATTTCTGATCACATTGTTTTCAATAATCCATCCTTTGTTCCAGTGCGTGGCGATCATGCCGATCTGTTCGGCTGTGGGTGCTGCCCATTGCGTCGCTGCCTGGCTGATATGAAATCCGCTGATCGTAATAAAATTTATTCCGGGTTTTTCAGGGTAAAAACAGGTTCTCCTTACACTAATTTCCACCAGTTCCTTATTGGGGTTAAGATCATGGAAATTTGCCCATAATGTAGTGCTTTTTTCATCGCTTTCACAATACCAGGTGTAAGTTGAACCATCTGTATCTTTCGTGTCAGTACTGGCAACAGGTTTAAGCACTTTTTCCAGTTTTTCTTTTTCGTACATTGATTTTCCGTTAAGGAAAACTTCGCCCGTATGATGAAGACGTCCGTGATTTGAAAACCAGTCACCAAAGATGGAATCCCTGTACGGATTGTAAGTGCCAAAAAAAGAACCCGGAATGATCACCTTCCAGACCCCGCCTTTCTCTGGTTTCCATCCTGTAACCACTTCAGACCCCTTGATCTCGGCCTTTTCACCCACGGCAGCCCTGTAAACAATCCTTTTGTCGTCGCTTACGCCTCCCCGTGGGGGATTGATCCATTCACGGTATGTTCCTGCATGTACCGTAATGACATCTCCGGGTTGAGCCTGCTGTGCAGCAAAATTGATTGTTCTGAAGGGTTTTGAAGCAGAACCATCATTTACATCATTACCGGAAACGGATACATGAAATTCTTTTGCTGCAGCGGTAAGTGAAATCAGCAACAAGGTCATTGAAAGAATCAGGAAGGACTTTTTCATTTTGTTTGGATTTATGTCCGGATTAATTTTTTCTGAAAGGATCAGATTCTCATTTCAAATTTAATGCAATATTCACTCCCCAGGTTATCCACCAAAACTTATTTTGTACTTCGTGAACCAATTTAAAAAACTGATTGTTTTTAAGTTAAGCTAATTCTACTTTGACAGATTTCAGATATCACGTCCCTATGGGACTTTGAAACTCAGTGAGATAATTTTCTACCGATATATCGCTTCTACGAAGCTGAAAAGTGCCGAAGGCACAAAATATCGGTAGAAAGAAATTCTCCATGAGAGCTCTGTAAGTCACGTAGTGACGATATTGATTTCAAATTATATAAATCTGTCAAAGAAGAGCTAATCCTGATATTATTATGAACGACGGAATTCTTGCCACCGATGATCAGATCGGTTTTTTCACAAAGAACGGGTATCTTGTCCTGGAAAATCTGCTTTCTGCACAAGAGGTCAGCTTGTATGCTGATATTTACAATAAGTTCCTGGACGGAACCATTGACACGGGTAAGAACCGTGGCGATCTGGGTGATGGCCTTGGAAAAACCGGGAAAGTGGAGTCCATTACACAGATCATGTGGCCATCCGATTTTATGCCGGAATTACTGCAAATGACCTACCACCGGAAAGCCCTTGCATTTTGCAGGGAACTGTTGGGTGCTGATCTGAATATTGATTTTGATATGCTTATCAATAAAGCACCGGGGACGAATACACCTACTCCCTGGCACCAGGATGCTGCTTACTGGATCAACATGCCTGATACCCGGGCTGTAAGCTGCTGGCTTGCCTTGGATAATGCCTTTGTTGACAATGGTTGTATGTGGTATGTGCCCGGATCACACGTTAAGGAAACACGACCACACAGGTACGCAGGGAAAGAAGGCGGAGCTTTGGTTTGTGAATGCGATGAATCCGAGGGAGTGGCAGTTGAAATAAAAGCGGGCACCTGTATTCTTCATCATGGTAATACACTTCATTACAGCCGTGGAAATTCAACCCAAACCAACCGCCGGGCATTTATCGTAAATCTTCGTCCGGAAAAAATGATTGCACTTGAAAGAGAGAAAGGCCATGATCACGGACGCGGAGGAAAAGCGGGTGATCGGAAGGTCAGAAATGAAAAATATTGAAAATTTTTTGCTATATTCCCGCAATATCTAGTGTTCCTCCACATGAAAAAAATTGCATTTCTGGTTTGCGCTGTTATAACATTAAATTTCTCATTATCAGCCCAAAAGAATGATCTGATCACCGTTAGATCCGGGCATCGCATTCTCGATTATTTTCCGTTCCAGGAAAGGTACCGGTATCCTGAATTTATGGTTGGTAAGGTATTCTTTAAAAACAATGTTTTTTCGGTATTTAAGCTGAATTATAATTACCTGCTGGGAGAAATGGAGTTCATACAATCAGGAGACACCCTGATTATTGCCAATAAGAAGGATATGAAGTATATCCAGGTTGCCGGCGATACTTTTTACTATGACAAAATATACCTGGAACATATCGCCTTTATTGGAAATATGGACATTACCCTAAGCCAGTATTATAAACTGAAGGAAATTCAGAAGAAGGATGCCTACGGAGTCTCCAGCGCCGGTTCCGCAACCCAGACCTATG
>Ga0105092_10001319_pt1 | contig 13233 bp, 12 predicted proteins | sample PPLLak2March2015_FD_87021 | JGI IMG/M metagenome (GOLD analysis project Ga0105092, IMG submission 87021) | Freshwater sediment microbial communities from Prairie Pothole Lake near Jamestown, North Dakota, USA - PPLs Lake P7 Core (1) Depth... | ecosystem: Environmental > Aquatic > Freshwater >... | reverse complement strand
GCCGACCGCATTCCGGAAATATTGAATCGGGCATTCAAAGTGGCGTCGACCCCGCCTACCGGCCCGGTTTATCTGTCGCTGCCGAGCAATCTTCTCGGTGAATCCATTACCGTCAAGAATCCTGAGACGGAGCGTTCTCGCATCGTTCCACGTATGGCAGGCGATCCGGACGCGTTGAAGGATGCGGCCAAGCTTCTCGCTGAAGCGAAGCGGCCCTTGATTGTCGCCGGCAGCGGCGTGGCCAAGGCCGGCGCCGTCGAAGAGTTAATCAAGCTAGCGGAGATGGTGGCGGCGCCGGTGGTTATGGAGCCGCGATATTCCTTTCTAAGCTTTCCGACGACGCATCCTTACAGTTTTCAGATTGCGGAACGGCAGCCCACTTTTAATCTTCCCGTCTGGGGCGAGCCGGATCTGATTTTTGCCATCGGCTGCCGGTTGATTCGAGAGTACCGCTACATTCCCGAACCCGTGATCAAACCCGAGACCCTTTGCGTTCACATCGAGGAGGATCCTTGGGAGATCGGCAAAGTGTTTCCCGTTGATTTGGGAATCGTGGCCGATCCCAAGAGTGCCTTGCGTTTCCTGGTTGAGGTTTTTCCCATGTTCTCCGAACAGTCCAACGGCAGCCGACGGACGGAACGAATTGAGTGTCTGCGCAGCGCCAAAGCCCAGACCAATGCCGAGTTGGAAAGTCGAGTCAATCAAGGTTGGGACGCAACGCCTATCAACGCGGCGAGATTGATGCGGACCATGGATAAACTCATCGATCAGGACGCGTTGATTGTCAACGAAAGCCCGACCAGCAAAGACATTCTCATGGCCAATTTTCAGTTCACCCGCGGGAGGTCCTATTTTTCTAATTCCTCCGCGGGCCATCTAGGATGGGGACTGGGCGCGGCCATTGGCGCCGCGCTGGCATCTCCTAAACGGCGGGTGGTGGCTTGCCTGGGCGACGGCAGCGCGATGTTCGGCATCCAAGGGTTGTGGACGCTCGCCAAGTATAGAGTGCCGCTGCTCGTGATTGTGTTTAACAACCGTGCTTATATGGCGGTGAAAAATCAGTTCCGCGGGCCGGAGGAGCGCGTCAGGATCGCCGCAGAGATGGGTGCGGAGCTTGTCGGTCCGGAGATCAATTTTTCCCGGCTGGCGGAGACCTTCGGCATCTTCGGTCAACGCGTGGAACAACCGGAGGCGATCGAGCCGGCATTGAAACGGGCTCTCGAGCAATCTGGACCAGCGTTGGTCGACGTGGTCATTGCCCAGAACACAAGGAAAGATTAGCAGGTTGCTGAAAAAACCTCATATGCTTCGTTGCGCTCGACCGATTTTGCGTCAACGTACAAGAGTACGCCTCCGCTCATCGATCTTCGCGCGCCTTGCCTCTGAGTTTTTTTGAGCAGCCTGCGGACACGTTTCCGTTATGCGTGCAAAGCGGGCATCAAAAGCATTTGAAATCCAGGATTGAGACTCTTGCGGGTGAAATATCTCCGGTTCGGAGAGAATCAAAAAAGGGGGGAGAAATGAAACAGGATGCGAAGGAAGCTTTCGAAAAAACCTCGCTCGGCGCTCAAAACGCCGCTTACGACATCATCGCGAAATTGGATCCGGAATATTTCGAGAAACTCAAAGGCCTCTATGTGGACGGGACATTCGGCCGGGAAGGCGCGTTGCCGAGAAAGACCAAGGAACTGATCATGATCGGCATCACCTGCGCATTAAACCGTCCGCGCGGTGTTCGTCTGCACTGCGAAAGAGCGCTGGCTTTGGGCGCGAGTCCTAGAGAAGTTCTCGAGGCCGTGGAGGTCGCAGCCATCCCCGGCGGCATGCCCGGTTTATGGCTCGGCGTAGAAACGCTGCAAGACATTCTGAAGGCAAAAGAGATCGAGTTCAAGTGAGTTTTATGGACCGGCTTTGCTGACAGATTGAACGGCTTGAACAGAGCGAAGCGGTTGAACGATTTGAACCGGGAATGTAGAGCAAATGAACAATCCCCACAGCGGCCCACTCGATGGCATCCGGGTTCTCGATCTCACCCGCGTCCTGGCCGGTCCCTACTGCACCATGTTTCTCGGCGACCTGGGCGCCGAGGTCGTCAAAGTCGAACAGCCCGGTGTGGGCGATGATACGCGCGGTTGGGGTCCGCCATTTGCCGGCGGAGAGAGCGCCTATTTTCTTTGTGTCAACCGGAACAAAAAAAGCGTCACGGTCGATCTCAAATCGCAGGAAGGCGTCGCGCTTCTCCGTCGGCTCGCGGAGCAAGCCGACGTCCTGATCGAAAATTTTCGCCCGGGAACAATGGAGCGCCTTGGGCTAGGCGAGCAGGAATTGCGCGCCATCAATCCCAAACTTATCTATGCTTCGCTATCCGGTTTCGGCGCGGACGGTCCGATGAGCGATGCGCCCGGTTACGATCTGATCGTTCAGGCCTGGGGCGGTTTAATGAGCATCACCGGGCAGCCCGACGGCGAGCCCACTAAAGTGGGTGTCGCGATCATCGACTTAGTCGCGGGTTTAATGCTCGGGAAATCGATCGCTGCGGCGCTTTTTGCCCGCGAAAAGATCGGTATCGGCCAAAAACTCGACACCTCACTCCTCGAAGCGGAGGTCGCTTGCTTGATCAACGTAGGAAGCAACTACCTATTGGAGGGAAAAATCCCCCGCCGATGGGGTAATGCTCACCCCAGCATTGTCCCGTATCAGACTTTCAAGACCGCGGATGGGTATTTGGTAATCGGCGTCGCCAGCGAAGGTATCTGGCGGCGTTTTTGCCAAGCCATCGATAAGACTGAGTTGGTCGGTGATTCACGTTTTGCAAAAAACGTAAACAGAGTCGAGAACAGATCTTTATTGATCAGCATCCTCGCCGACACTTTTCTGGCTCACGGCACCGACGATTGGCTGGAGCTCTTGAACCAAGCGGAAGTCCCGTGCGCGCCGGTCCAGACCGTCGATCAAGTTTTCAAGGCGCCGCAAGTGTTACACCGAGAAATGCTGGTGGAGGTCGAACATCCAACCGCGGGCACCGTGCCCATGGCCGGAATCCCGGTAAAATTCTCGGCCACGCCGGCATCGATTCGCCTCCCGCCGCCGCTGCTGGGACAGCACACCGAAGAGGTTTTGGCATCCTGGCTCGGGATGGGAAGTGAAGAGATAATCGAACTGAGGAAAAGGGGAGCCGTCTGATCCCTCAGGATAATAAAGGCGCAAAGAGTATAGCAAAGGGAGAAAATGCAGAAGGGCAAGACATTTGAAGAGTTCCATCCTGCCGATCGGTTTCAAACCGGACGGCGCACGATAACGGAGCATGACATCATGGAGTTCGTTACCCTCGTCGGTCTCACCGAGCCGCTATTTCTAGACATGGAATACATTCGCAAGGAAAGCCTGTTCGGCGAGCGCATTGCGCCGGGGAGTCTGACATTCGGTATGGCCGAAGGATTGACTGTGCAAACAGGCATCATTCACGGCACCGGCATGGCCTTCGTCGGCATTGATCGTATGAAGCTATTCGGCCCCGTCAAAGTGAACGATACGATTCAGGTTGACATCGAAGTTCTCGATACAAAAGCGGTGCCGGCACGCGGCGGAGGCATCGTACGCTATCGTCAATGGGTCAAAAACCAGCGCGGTGAGACGGTGATGGAATATGACGTAGCGCGCCTGATTCGCGGAGCGGGAGAAAAAACGTGAGGCGTAAAGGGTGAGGCTTAAGGTGCCCCTTACCCCTTAGAGCGAACCAAGCATGGAGACAGTGACAAACGATGAATGATACCCAAGTAAAGTTCGGTGTCTTGCTTCCCACCCGGGAAGCCGTCATCTCGGGCCGGTCCGATCCCACAGTTTTGTATCAATTGGCAGAGCGCGCCGAAGTGTTGGGGTTTCACTCGGTTTGGGTAGGCGATAGTCTCACCGCCCGGCCCCGGATTGATGCGCTCACGACTTTGGCCGCCGTCGGCGCCCGCACGCAACGAGTGCGCTTGGGCACGGCGATTTTTCTCGCGGCCCTCAGGCATCCCATTCTGTTGGCGTATCAACTCGGTAGCCTGGACTGGATGACTGGCGGTCGCATCGATCTGGGGGTGGGTTACGGTCGGCCCAAAGAACCGGCACAGGAACATGAGTTTGAAATCTTGGGCCTCGCGCCCGGCTCGCGGATGAAAATGAGCGAAGAATTAATTCAAGTGATGCGCCGGCTCTGGCGCGAGAATGATGTCTCTTACGCCGGTGCTTTTACTAACTTCGAGCACGTGACGTTGGAGCCTAAGCCGGTTCAGCCTGGCGGCGTGCCAATTTGGCTCGCGTCGAACGATGTCGAGCCGGGACTCAAGCGCGTCGCGCGGTTAGGAGATGGCTGGCTCAACAACATCAAGAGTCCGGATGTGTACCATGAGTGCTGGGAGAAAATCCGCGGCTACGCATCGGACGCAGGCCGAGATCCGAATTCGATTCACCCCGCCATTTATTTTACCCTGGCCGCCGGTGGCAAAGAGGCTGTCGTCGAAGGACAAGCCTTCCTTGCCCAATACTACAACCGGTCTTACGAGGCAGTGGCCAACGCGATGCTTTGCGTTACCGGCTCCTGGAACGAAGTGATCGATTGGGTCGAAAAATATATGCAAGCCGGCGCGCGTACCGTTGTGCTCCGCTTCGCAGCGCGCGACCAAGTCGCCTATCTCGAAGCCTGCGCCGAAGCTCTCGCTCAGCGCGGCTTGCTTGTCAAACCTTAACGCCATTTCGAGAGAACAGCTCGCCAAGGAAAAGAAGCGAAAGCGTTGGCTAATTGGTTTAGGCTGCTCCGGGCGGCCTAAACCCCACTGATCGTCCTTTCGGGGAGTCGGAGACTCTTTGCGCGAGTGCATCAGTTTGATCAGGGAGTGTCGCAAATTAGATACACCTACGGCCCCCTTGTTTAACCTAAACCCAGCTCACCTGTCACAAATTCTCCCATCATTTCGTATAGTTCGCGAGTCATCTCCGAAGCTATTAAGTTGGCACTCCACTTGCCCCATTGGCTCCTGAGCGGCGGCACAAGGTTTCGAGTCAAAGCCGCGTTACCCTATGAACCAAGAAGTTGAACTGCGCAACAGCGGTCTACAAAGTGCTTGACAGGTGATAGCGTGTAGTGAAATAAGCAGTACGCTTTCGGAATTCCCCAGCCGAACAGGGTTGGGTACACTTTCTATCCCCCTTGTATCGCCCGACCGGTTCGTAGGTGTTTGGGATTTTTGGACGTCGGCGTACGCCGAAATTGAAGCGGTTAGTTGCATGGAAAAGGTCTCCCTCGTGGGTGAAGAAATTCTGACCACTCAGGAAGTGGCCGACCTGCTAAAACTGCACCCGAAAACCGTCAATAAACTTGCTAGGTGTGGGAGAGTGCCGGCTTACAGGATTGGTCGGCGGTGGCGATTTCGGAAGTCGGAGGTCCTAAGACTCCTGGAGAAGGGTGAGGTCTAAGCGCCAACGGGCCAAGAAGGTCATCACATGATAGAGGTCAGAGATCAGAGTTCAGCCGTTAGAAGACAAAGGGCAAAAATCAGCCGCCGAGAGAGGGAGTGCGCAGAGTTTTTTTCCCGCGCCCTCTGCGCCTCAGTGGCGAAATCGATCTCCGATCTCCGAGCTCTGATCTCTGGTTTATGCGTTTTGCTCCTTGCGCTTTGCCTTCGCGCCGAGGCCCAAGAGCCGCCGAAAATCTGGCGGATCGGTGTTTTGGTTTCGAGTTCCGCAACTTTGAACGCGTCACGCGACCAAGCCCTCCGGCAAGGTTTGCATGAGATCGGTTATGTGGAGGGTAAGAACATTGTCATGGATTACCGCTATGCAGAGGGGAAACTGGATCGTCTCTCTGAGCTGGCCGCCGATCTTGTGCGCTTGAAGCCTGACCTTATCCTCGTCGGCGGAACAAGAGTGGCAGTTGCCGCGAAACAAGCGACCAGCACAATCCCGATCGTTGTGGCAGGGGCGGGCGATCTCGTCGCGGCCGGACTGGTTCATAATCTTAGCCGTCCCGGAGGCAACGTGACCGGGGTATCCAGACTCTCTCCCGATATTATCGGTACGCGGGTGGAACTGCTCAAGGAAGTGGTTCCCAAGGTTACGCGCATGGCAACGCTCTTGAATCCAGGAAATCCGGGATACACGGCAAGTTTGAGAGAGATCGAGCTCGACGCGCTGGCCCAGGGTATAAAGCTGCAATTGCTGGCCGCCCGGAATCCCGATGATCTGGAAAAAGCTTTCAGAGCTGCGGCCAGGGAAAGTGCCAACGCTCTCCTTGTCATGGTGGATGCCCTCTTTAGCAACTACCGATCACGAATTGTTGCGCTGGCGGCCAAGGAGCGTTTGCCGGCGATCTATGACCGAGTCGACTTTGTAGAGGCGGGTGGACTGATTAGCTATGGAATGAACTTGGCCGAACTGTCCCGGCGTGCAGCTTGGTATGTGGATCAGATTCTAAAAGGCGCCAAGCCCGCGAATCTGCCACTAACCGAGCCGGCCAAGTTTGAGCTGGTCATCAATCTGACAGCGGCCAAGCAAATCGGTCTCACGATTCCGCCCAACGTGCTGGCGCGGGCGGACAAAGTCATACGATAGGCGAGGTAGGGGAATCGGCAATCAGAGGCAAAGTCCTTGGTGCGGTGGTTGATCCCGTGATCCGCCCCAAACTTGCCGACTTGCAGAGCTGCACTGGCCACACCACCCCCATGCCTATGATCAGAAGACTTTCTCCCCGCTCTACAAAAAAAGAAAAACTGAATTCGATTGGGCAAGAATCAAGCCTGCCGCGTTCGGTGCGGCTGTGAAGCTCGGGACGACTAAACTTTTTTGGGGGAGGGGGTGTCCCCTTGAGGGAGGGGACACCCAGGGGTTGGTAGCCGCAAACTCGAACCGTAATGCCTAGGTGTTGGAGCTTGCGCTCGTGAAACACAGCTATCCGGCGTTTCGCCGGCAATAAAGCCTTATCTCATTCGTGCCATTGCGAACTGTAGCTTTTTCAACTCACCTTCGAGGTAAAGATCTTTCAACTGGTGCCGGTCCAGATGTGGTTCGAGCTGCTCCGCCGGATAAATCTTAGTGCCGCACCTATGACATACCGCCGCATGGTAAGTTGCATCCTCATACTGAATTGCGCTGAGTTCTAACGGAACCGGTGTTTCCATGTTTTCCCTCTCTGTCATTTTTTTGCAGCTTGAGTCAACGTGCTACAGCAATCGGCATGCCAGCATCATTGCTGCTTATCGCACGCGCTTAAATACTGAAATTACTTGGGTTTATCAGATCCAATACATTGAATTAGTCAATATAATTGGTGGGTTATGTGCAGGTTAGACAGTTTTGTACAACAAAAACCTATTATTGACTACAAAACTAACTTGGTTTAGATAGTTGCGCATGAACGCGTTTATCAGCCCCGAGGAGTCGGTCAGAAAGTCTTAGATTCTGCGCTAGCGGCTAGCAGATTGCGATATTGACGCGCAGCGTTTTCTGGTAGTAGTCCGGCGGTCAATGGCGCCGGCCGTTTTTCGCCCAATCTCTCATCCTCAATCTCAGGTCCGCGGGAGATTAATTGACCACGGAATATTTCGTCGACTCGTTGGCTCGAGTCGAGTGAGACCCATACCGAATCGCGCGGCTCGTGTGACCTTGACAGGCACAACCGCTCAATTGTAATCAAGAATTGTTTGAAACACGGAGAATGTCATGACTATAGACGGGATATTGGAAGTTGAGTTTCCTGTGATGCGCTATGACATCACGATGCCGATTCTCGAAGGGCGAGTTCCTATCGACGGCGTCAAGCTCAAGCCGGTTAAGTCGTCATCGATGATCAATAGAGAAGACCCAAAGATGAAAGCCGGTGAGTTCGGCCTATGCGATCTCAACATCGGTTATTGGCTGCCGGCGATTGAAGCCGGTTGGGAGATCGTCGCCTTGCCGGTCTTCTCCAAGCGCAAGCCTGTTTTTCAGTTGATATTTACCCACGCCGATTCCGGCGTTGAAACCCCGAAGGATTTGGAGGGCAAGCGAGTAGGATCGCGCACCTATCGAACAGCTCTAACCGTCTGGGCGCGCGGGCTCTTGCACGACCGCTATGGTGTCGACCCGGCAAAGATCCAGTGGATGGTTCAAGCAAAAGAAGTGTTTCCCGTGCACAACGAAACTGCAAAAATCGAATACGTCGACGACAAAAAAAACATGGTGGAACGGCTGATCGCAGGCGAGATCGAAGCGCTGATCACCGACATTTCAGATACCAAACTTTTCGCCACCCTCGAAAGCCATCCCAAAGTGAGGCGCCTCTTTCCCGACTACGTCGCGGAAGATCAAAAGCTCTACAACGAGACCGGCGTCTACACTCCGGTACACATGGTCGTGATGAGCCGGAAGCTCGACCGCGAGCGGCCTGAGCTTGCGGCACAATTTTACGCCGCCTTCGAGCAAGCGAAACAGATCGCTTATGATGACATTCTGAGCGACCGAGGAGGGTTTTCGGTTGTTTACTTGAGGGAGAGAATGAAAGAGCAAATGCAAAACTGGGGCGATCCGTGGAAGTACGGCATCCAAGCGAATCGATCGACTATCGATGCCTTTATCAAGTACAACGTCGAGCAGGGCATGATCCGCTCCCAGTTTTTTTATGGCGACCTGTTCGCTGCCGCAACACTCGATACTTAGATCATGTTCGAAAGTTCTAAAATACAAGTTTCACTGCATGTCATTGGTAAGGGCGGGTTCAAAACCCGGCCCCTAAAGGAGAGATCTCATGCTTTCCAAAGAAGACAACGAACTTCTAACCCAAACCAACGCCGGCACACCCATGGGTGACTTGATTCGGTGCTATTGGATTCCCGCACTCCTGTCCGAAGAGATTCCCCAGCGAGACGGCCCGCCCGTCCGCGTGCGCCTGTTAGGCGAAGAGCTGGTCGCCTTTCGCGACAGCCACGGCCGCATCGGGTTGCTCGGTGAACGTTGCGCCCACCGCGGAACGTCGCTCTTTTACGGCCGCAACGAAGAGTGCGGCTTGCGCTGCATCTACCATGGCTGGAAGTACGATGTGGAGGGTAACGTGCTTGATACTCCGGCGGAGCCGGGGGACAGCGACTTCAAGAAAAAGCTGCGTCATACCGCCTACCCCACCCACGAGGCAGGCGGCGTGATCTACGCTTACTTGGGGCCGCGCGACAAAATGCCGCTTTTCCCGGCTTACGAGTGGACTCAGGTGCCGCTGGAGCAAACCTATGTCACCAAGTGTCTCCTGGAATGCAACTACCTCCAGGGGCTGGAGGGTGAGTGTGACTCTTCCCATCTTTCTTTTCTTCATCGCGCGTTTACCAACGAGCGCAATCAGCCGCTTTACAAAAGCGACACGGCACCGTTCTATGAAACAGAAGAAACGGACTTTGGCGTCCGGTTAATCGCCACCCGGAACGTCGCTGACAACCAACACTACGTACGATTCTCCGCCTTCGTGACGCCGGTTTACGGTTGCGTTCCCGCTGGCAGACCGACCAACGAACTCGACGGCTATGAAATCCATACCTACGTTCCGGCGGACGATACCCATTGCTGGCGCTACGACATCGGGTTTCACCGCACCCGAGCAGTGCGAGAGGACGAAGTTCATCGGCGCAAACAGATTAATCCTGACTACACACGGATTCGGCACGCGCGCAACAATTATTTGCAGGATCGACAGATTCAGAAGACGGTCAATTTCACGGGCATCGAGGATTTTCTCAACCATGACGCTTGCGCGACCGAGAGCATGGGGCCGATCTTCGATCGCAGCAGAGAGCATCTCGGCGTCAGCGACAAAGCGGTTATTGCGGTGCGGAAATCTCTTTTGAGCAGCGTGAAGGCGCTCCGAGACGGCAGGGAGCCTCCGCATATTGTTCGGCAAGCACAGCGCAACTGGTTCCCGCATATCGACTGTTTCGCGTACTTGTTGCCGCGCGCGGTTCCGTGGCGCCAGCGCTTCGACTACCTGACACTTTCGGCCGAGAAAGAAAATCCGGCTGCCTTCTCTGCCCAGGAGAGAGCCGTTTCTTAAATGGGCTACGGCGCATCCAATCCGGATTCATTTCCGACGCGCCGCTGCTCGCGAGACGTCGCGGCGCTCCCGTGCCTGAGCCGAGAGATCCAAAAGTGAAATATGTGATGATCAGCCGCTCCGTGGACATGGACGCCGAGAACGCCGCGCTAAAGCTTGCAGAGGATGCTTTGTCGGCGAGCAAGAAAAAGCAGCGATGGAGATAAAATGAAGCAGAAGGAACTCCAAAGAATGAGCAGAGCAATCAAGCGCGCCGAAGAGGAGCTCAAAATCGCCGCTAAAATTTTGGAATGGAGATCGGCGACATCTGGGGCCATGTTGGTGTGAGACTGCCTGAGAACGGGGGCATTGCCGTGCAGATGTTCCGCCCGCCCGAAAACGGGAAGAAAAGTTGGCTTGTGCACTTCGACTTTTCCCGCAACAAACTTTCTGGAGTCGGTACGATTCCCCGCGAGTCCGTGATTTATACCGAGATCCTGAAGGCGCGCGCGGATGTCAATGCCGTCGTGCATTGTCATGCGTCCATGTGCGTCGCGCTTAGCCTGGCGGATCGACCGATCGATTGGGTCCACATGCAATCATCCCGCTTCAAGGGCGGTACGCCGATTTTTCCGCGGCCCATTTATATCTTGGACGAATCCGAGGGGGCGGAGCTGGCCAAAGCACTGGGTCAAGCCTCAGCGCTCATGATCAAAGGACACGGAATTGTGACCGTGGGCGCGACGATTGATGAGGCCTGCATCAATGCTTTGTACATGGAGCGCACGGCCAAGATCATGGCCATGGCTCGGTTGCACGGCTACCAGGGACCGACGGAAGAATCGATCCGAATCCTGAGCGATAGCAAAAAGAAACTTTTCACCCGTCCCAGAGCCGACATGCCCCATTCCGCCGAATGGAATTACTACGCGGACAAAATCAAAAAAGGCGAGCTCTGGACGAGAGGCTGGACGTAAAGGGGACGGCCTGTCTAGAGTTACGGGTTTCGAGTCTCGTGTTAGTGCGGGACAAAGCAAAGCAGCTTATCTTATTCCGTCCAATCCGTATAGAGAACGGAGGGCCAGATCATGTTGAGCAAGTGGTTGTTTGTTGTGCTTCTTACGGTGGTCTTGCCGTCAAGTCTGGCGGCGCAGGAGCCTTATCTCGTCGCGTACGCGGGCTTCGCCGGATTTCAGGCACCCGTTTGGGCCCCCAAGGACTTGGGACTGATGGAGAAATACGGCTTCAACGGCGACGTGGTTTTGGTGCCTGGCTCGGTCCGTCAGATTCAGGCGCTACAAGGGGGCAGCATCCACTTTGCCCAAGTCGATGCCGCCACGGCAATCAACGCGATCAATCAGGGCGCCGATCTCGTATTGTTATCTGGTTCGCTCAATTCTTTTCCATATAGTTTTGTCGCGCAAAAGGAGATTCGCAAACCCCAGGATCTAGCCGGGAAAAAGATCGGCATACTCGCCGTTGGCGGGGCCACAGAGACGGCGACGATTCTGGCGCTCAAGGCGTGGAACGTACCGCGCCAAGCGGTCACTATTTTTCCCGCGGGCGATACGGTGGCTCGCATCGCGGCGCTTTCAGCCAAAGTGATCGATGCCACCGTGTTGTCCTATCCGGAGGTCAACGAGGCGCTTCGCGTGGGCATGCATACGCTGGCGGAGATGAGCGAAATGAAAGAGGCGTCGTTCCCCATGAACGTTATGGCGGCGCGCCGCTCGTTTGCGGAAAAAAACCGCGACACGGTGAAGCGCTTACAACAAGCCTACGCGGAGGGTACCTATCAGTTCATCAACGACAAAGAAAAAGGGGTGGCGGTATTGACCAAGCGGCTCAGGCTAAAAAATCCCAAAGGGATCGAAGAGACTTACCAGTATTTTGCCAGGAAGTTTTCTTTCCCGACGCGGGTATCGCAAGCCGGCTTGCGTAACACCTTGGAGCTGCTCGCCCAGCGAAGTCCGGCAGCAAAGATCGACATGAACCTGAGCCGCTATCTGGACGAAAGCACGCTTGACGAGCTGGAGCGCGAGGGTTTCTTTAAACGGCTGGCGGGAAAAAACTGACGTGCTCTGCCGCCGGGATCGAGAAATGCGAAATCCAGTCGGTACTTTTCTAGCAACTGTAATCTTTTGTTTGGCGTTCTCGGCCGCGGTCAAGGCGCAGTCCGAATGGCAGAGTGAATGGGAAAAAACCCTCGCCGCGGCGAAAAAAGAGGGTAAGGTCGTCGTCGGTATTCCACCGAGTAGCGAATTGCGTAAGGAGCTTGAGCCTGCTTTCAAGACTCGCTTCGGCTTTGAGTTAGAGATCTTCGCGGCCACCGGGCCGCAGATCGCGAATCGGGTCGTGACCGAGGGCAAGGCCGGCGTGCGCTACTTCGATACTTTTATCTTCGGCTCATGTACCGGCGTGTCGCTGATCAAATCCGGCCTATTCGATCAGATCGAGCCTTACATGATTCTGCCCGAGGTTAAGGATCCGAAGCACTGGTGGGGCGGCCATGTCTGGATGGACAACGTCAGCGGCACCCGCCTCTTCTATTCGTTTATCGCCACCAAGAGCTCGGAAGGTGTCTGGTACAATACGACCCTCGCAAAAGCTGAGGAACTTCGTTCTTTTGATGATCTGCTCGATGCCAAATGGAAGGGCAAGATCGGTTTGAGCGATCCCCGAGTCGCCGGGTCGGGACTCTCCGTGTGGTCCTATCTCTGGGATCTCAAGGGGGAGGAGTATCTGAAAAAACTCGTGCAGCAGGAGCTTTTCGTAAGCCAGAACTTGCGACAACTGGCGGAGACGCTGGCGAAGGGGCGGCTGGCGATTGCACTTGGGATCGGCGTCGCCCAGACCGAGCCATTCGTGAAGGCCGGGCTGCCGGTGAAGGATCTGCCCGAGCCGCGCGAGGGCACGCCCTCCAGCAACGGCTACGGCAGCCTCGCGATTATAAAAAACCCGCCCCACCCCAACGCCACCAAAGTCTTTATCAATTGGCTGCTGAGCAAGGAAGGCCAAGAAATCTACAGCCGGGTCCTGATGCACGGCACGCGGCGCCTCGACGTGGACACCAAATGGATGGCGAAGCACGGCGTGGAAGCGGCCAAGGACGTGCTCACGGTGACCGACAACGAGCGGGCGCGGAATTATTTGGAAGACAAGTGCGTCGAAGTCCGGCTGCGGTCCCAGAAGTTTGCCGAAAGAGTGTT
>Ga0105092_10001318_pt1 | contig 13235 bp, 10 predicted proteins | sample PPLLak2March2015_FD_87021 | JGI IMG/M metagenome (GOLD analysis project Ga0105092, IMG submission 87021) | Freshwater sediment microbial communities from Prairie Pothole Lake near Jamestown, North Dakota, USA - PPLs Lake P7 Core (1) Depth... | ecosystem: Environmental > Aquatic > Freshwater >... | reverse complement strand
GAGCAGGAAGCCGGGCAGCTAGGCAAACGCCCATTCGATCTGGCGGTCTCCGATTATTTCAGGGGGAGAAATTTGCTGGTGGAAGAGAGTAGAAAAAAGGAGTGAATCGTAAAGGTCCCGAAGAGTCGATCCGTAAATTCGTAACCAGCATGTCATTCCCCCGCAAGGGCACCGGGGCGGTATCCCATCGGGAGAATGACATACTCCAGTTACTTTACGGATAGGCACTTAGCAAATCGGGTGCAAGTGTAAACACAGATGAACACTGATTTTTGGATGGGATTCTCGTGGAAGGTAATCGAATCCCTTTTATCCGCGTTCATCCGTGGTTAACTCTTAATGGGCTTTGCCCATCACAAATTGAATGACTACTTTGCCATTCGATAGCCAATCCCGGGCACAGTCAGGATTAGGGACGGCTGGTCCGGTTTCAACTCGATCTTTTCCCGCAAGCGACGAATGTGTACGTTGACCGTCTTTTCGCTTTCGATGTCGGGAGCAAAGCCCCAGACTGCTTCTACGATTTGAGCGCGCGACAATGCCTGACCACGATGGCGGGCAAGATAAGACAATAGACGAAATTCGGTAGGTGTCAGATTAATCGATTCGTCCCCGCGTCGCACCTGACCCGTTGCCTGCTCCAGCACTAAATCATTGATCACCACTGCCGCCGACTCCGCCGACGAGTAATCGCCGTAGGCGCGCCGCAATTGCGCACGGACCCTCGACACCAGTTCCCGCAGACTGAACGGCTTGGTCATGTAATCGTCTGCGCCCATTTCCAACCCGAGGACTTTATCCAGTTCATCGTGCTGGGCGGTCAACATGATGATCGGCTGGTGCAAGCCGCGGCTCCGCATCTGACGGCAAATGTCAAAGCCTGAGCCGTCAGGCAAACGGATATCCAACAGGACCAAATGCGGCGAATGTTTTTGTGCAGATTCCATGCCGCTGGAACCGTCTTTACACAGCACGGCATTGAATCCATGCTGCTTAAACCCATCCAGCAGACTTTGTCCAATGGCAGGATCATCTTCAATGACCAGGATGCGGTAAGGCTCCATATACATTGAAATTATAGCTAGTTTTGTAGGGGTGGGATTAATATTAAGCTTCAGAACGTAGCGCAAAGCCAGAGTCTTTCCCCGCTTCTGGCAAAAGAGTGATCACCGAAGCTTATCCACGATTTCCAGGAAGAGTTCAACGACCTCCGGATCGAATAACTTTCCAGCCTGTTCCCTGAGATATTCAACTGCTTGTGTATGCGTCCAGGCAGGCCGGTAGGGCCGGTCGGATGTCAAGGCGTCGAAAACATCTGCCACGGCAAACAGACGCGCGACCAGCGGAATTTGTTCACCTTTAAGACCATAGGGATAACCGGAACCATTCCAACGTTCATGGTGATAGAGGGCAATATCCAGGGTTTGCCGCAAACTGATGATGGGGGCAAGAATGTGATAGCCATAGAGGGCATGCTGCTGCATCACTTCTCTTTCGCGTTGGGTTAAGCTCCCCGGCTTGAGCAGGATTGCGTCGGGAATGCCCAGTTTTCCGATGTCATGCAGCAAAGCCCCCTGTTTGATTGCATCCCACTGGGCGGCTGGGATCTGCATATGTTCTCCAAAACGCATCATCAATACGCTCACACGGCGCGTATGTCCCTCTGTCTCGATGTCGCGCAATTCCAGCGCGCGCGACAATCCCTCGATCATGGCGTTGTAGGAGGAGACCAGTCCCTCATTGCTATGTCTTAAATCCTTGACGATCGAGCTGCGCTCCATCGTCAAGGCTACCTGCTCGGCCACTCGTCCAAGGAACCTCATATCCAAAGCCTGGATTTCGAGAGGCTGCCTCCAAACGATTTCCAGAATGCCGAGAAAGTCATTATGCCCGATCAGAGGCAGGGCAAGATAACTTCGAAACCCTTCCTCTGTCAACTGGCTGATCGGGCGGGCGTCCGACCTGGAAATGAGCATATCTTCGATCCAGGTCGGCTGGCGATCCGCAACAGCCTGATCCGCCAAGGCGCTCTCGAAATACAGTTTGAGCCTCGCGACGATCGCGGTACTCAGCCCGTGGGATGTCAGCAAATCAAATCGTTGCACAGGCAGGTTATAACGAAGAGCAGTCATGGCCTCTGCCTTGACCGCACTCGCCAACAGTGCCAAAACCGCCGGCAACGGATCCTGCACATCCAGACTGGATTGCAAAATCCGTGAGATCGAATGCTCGATTACATCCTGTTCCTGCCTGTAGTTTTCCTGTTGAAAGAAACTATCTGAGATGATACTGGTTAAAGCGTTGATCCATGCCAGCGTGCCCGGTTTGAAATAGTCGGTTTGTCTGCTTAGCAATCCGATCAAACCAGTTACCCGGCCCCCGTGTAACAGAGGGAATATGCCTCCGGAGACCAATTCTTCGTGATCCTGAAAGGTAACGGGGACTCCATACTGCACGACCCTGTCGACATGTTGAAGGGAGAATGAATGAAGGATTGGATCGGGGGGCCAGTGGGCGATCCATTGGATAAAATTGTCTGCATCGACGCGGGCAATCCAGGCCTGCGAAACTTTGCCCTGTTCCACACAGATCCTCGCCCAATGCTTCCCCCATGCGAAAATATCCGATGAGATCCTGAAAATCTGATCAGCCTGTTTCGACAGTCCGGCAGTGGATAAATCTTTGAAGTCGTGTACCATACTACAGACAAGTCGGAACCTTTCAGGTTGTTCGTGAGTTACCGACTAGTACCTCATTCAATTTAAGAGCGAACTCGGGCAATGTAGAAGCCCGAATCGATACCAATCTATTCAAGGTGGTCTGTGAGAGCGGAAAACCTTCACCGCCAAACCCGGCTTGGAGAGCATGTTGCGGATCGTTGAGGAGGGTGGTGCAAAACCCTGGATTGACCGCTGCTGCAACCAGCAGGCGGGTAAGTGAGTCTGTGTCTTTGGATAGATCCAGAGCTGCAATGGGCTGGCGGGTGAGTGGTTTTGTAAACATTAAGTATCTCCTGATTCAGTTGATTGTATCGTGCGGAGCTGTCCAATGAGGAGCAGCCAAAAGGTCCCGGCCGCCACAAGTACATCGCCAAGACTGAAAGCAAAGCGATAAGACAGGAATGGCGGGCTAACGAAGCGATCGGCAAGCCAGGGCAGCAGAATTCCCGTCTCTGGCAGCAAAATGTCCTTACTTGCGTTGCTTACGCGCTCACCGACTGCCAGATTATTTAGAGCGGTTTGGTCCACCAGGCGAGCCGCCGCATCAACAGTCAATGGCATAAAACCGCCGTTTGCCAGGATCACCCCTAAATTGCAGACTAATCCCAACAGGAGGATAGGCATACCTGGCAAGCGTAAATTTGCAAACGTAAAAATAAGCAGCATCAACTGTGAACAGACAAGGCTTAGCGAGGCTAGTTCATCTGACAACAACCTGCGCGTGTATGGCAAGTAAAATGCTATCAATTGTGGCAGGAATCCTAAAGTCACCAACCACATGGCTCGGAAAACGGGAGGTTGCCAGACCACCCCTCTCCACTTGGCGTACCCCCAGCCAGCCAGCGTTCCAGCTGCAACTGCCGTAAGTAGAATCACTATCTACCAATAGTACCCACATCTTCCGGCGCGCCTGCGCCAAGCACGAGCATGACCAAAGTCAGCAGCATGAGCGCAACTTGCAGATGGGTGTTATTGATCTTTGCAAATGACAAAGTGAAGTGATTGATTGTCTTTTTCATGGGGCACCTTTACGAAAACAGGGTTTGATGTCTAACTTTATCTAACACCCGGTTACAAAGGTGGCCTCAGATTGCAGCCATTAATTGGTCATAAAGAGTACTGATTTCCAAAGATGGCTCCAGTCCCAGTTCATTTTCCAGAGTCTGACGATATTGCCGATATTGCAGGGTCATACTTGCAGGGTCATGTAACGACGCGTACGCCTGAATGATCAGCCGGTGAGCCGATTCCAGCAGGGGATCGGACATCAGGATCCGTCTGGCAATGTGTAGGCAATTGTGCGCCTGTCCATCCTGCAGGTAGTGAGTTGCCAACTCCAGCATAACATAACGGTAGATTTCCTGATATTTCAGCCGATCAAGCACCACCCAATCCGCATCCAGATCGGCAAGATAATCTCCTGCCAGGAGGGTGGCAGCATGTTCCAACAGCTTCCTTTTTTCAGACCGTCCAATCGCCTGTTGCAATTTCTCAAACAGCTTGTCAAATTCCTCACGATCCCAGATGTAGTTGATCGTCCGGTTGAACCGGTAGTGATCATCTTCGAATACAATGGCATCCTGGCCAACGGCCTGCCGGATGCGATATATGTTGATCTTAAAGCGCATCTTGAGACGTGCAGGGGAAATATCCGGCCAGAATACCAGCGCAATCTGCTCCTTTGTCAATGCAGGAGACTGCAGCAGGAAGAGAAACAGGTCGCGCGCTTCACGGGTCTGCCAATCTGATAGTTCGACAATTTGCTGGTTATGACGCACCATAATTTCCCCAAAGGATGTGATTTCCAGCCGTGGAATGACCGGTTGAAGATTCTCTTTTCCATTCCTTAAATTCCTGCACAATACAGGCAGTGATTCCCGTATGCGTTCGGCATCTTCAAAGAACAACTTAAGAACCGGATCTTTAAACAGAAGGCTGCCTCGTTTCTTTAACCAGCGGGCTGCCCGACCTGCATGGATCATTTGCGGCGTAGGCTTTTGCCACTCTCGCCGCGCCGGAAGCAACTCTTTGAGCCTGCTGGTCGCCCCATCAAGGTTTTGAACAGAGGAAGCAACTTCCAGCCATAGTTGTGCAACAGCCTGCTCCATCTGGTTGCCTCCCTGGCCAAAGAGCATGACCGATTCACGGAGCATATCAATGCCCAGTTCCAGCTTATTGCCATCCAGCCAGCAGCAACCAAGCTCCAGGTTGAAAACTGCTCGTTCAAAAATCCCCAGATTCACCTGGGAAAGTTCGGTCCGTCGCAATTCTTCCACAGCCAGTAAGTGATTTCCCTTCAAGCGCTGCAGGCGCGCCTGGCCAAGGGAAGCATAGAAAATGTACAGGGAATGGCCCAAGTTGGAAGCCAGAGTCAGGGCTTTATCATAGTATGTGTACGCAGAATCAAGGTCTGCGAGATCAGTTAATAGGTCTGCAAGGCTGATGAGTGAATTCGTCTGAAACTGTATGTATCCGCTCCATTCGGATACTTTCAATGCCTCTTGAAGAAGTGAGTGGGCCTCATCCAATCGTCCGGTCATGTGGTAAAGCAGGCCGAGGTTGTTCAACAGACGTGCCTTCCAAGCCGTGTTACCGATATTCCCCCAAGCTTGAAGCGCGCTGGCATAATATTGTGCGGCAACCTCGGGTTGCCCTAATCTACGGTGAACAACACCCAGTTCCATTTCCAAAATAGGAATGTTATTTTTTGTGCCTGAGGATCGGCAGGTTCGCAACGCTTCCTGTAACCAGATAAGTGCATCCTTCATATGTCCCAGGGCAAACAAGACCAAGCCTTTAATCCGCAATGCCTCCGAAAACGTATATTGCATATCTCGGATGTCTGAGTCTTTGGTCAATTCCAGTACCTGTTCAACGGTCTTCTGCGCGCGCTCGTAATATCCAAGTTGCCGGCAAACCTCAGCCTGACGGACAAGGGTCGTTGTCCATTCAGCCTCATTTCCGATCTCTCGAAGTTTTGATTCTGCCAGATCGAAAAGTTCCAGGGCCTGGCGGTTATCCCCTCGAGTAGCATGGATCGTTCCGAGCAGGGAAACAAGCGCTGGGTGAGAGGAAACAACATCCCCAGGCAGTTTGTCCAGCCAATTTGCCAGAGTTAATATGCGCCCCGCCATGATAAAAATCATGCTCGTGTGGGTAAGCAGCCGCGCCTGGTTTTCATAATCATCCAACCTGGCATATACATCCAGGGCCGCCTCCCAGTCCTGGCTTTCCTCGTAAGCATGTGCCAGGTTCTGCTGAATATGCCAGGCTAGAACCGGCTGCTCATATTGCAGCTGCGATCGCAGGAAGTGTTGGAAAAGGTGATGATAACGCATCCAACGGCCATCGTTATCAAGAGGCGCGCTAAACAGATTTCCGGTTCGCACGCTTTCAAACAAAACCGGCCAATCAAAGTGCTGCCCCTCCACAAGTGGGTCAAGCACCTGCGCACATAAAGAAACATCGAAAGTATCGAACACAGACGTCATTAGCATAAAGCGGCGCACTTGTTCCGGCTGGCGAAGCAACACTTCTTTTGAGAAGAAGTCGAAGAGTTCCCGCGTTGATTCCAAAGGATGCATCTGTGGAAGTGTGCCTGGGTTTCCGTTCGTAAGATGGATCGCCGCGATCCATCCTTCAGTTTCCTCGACCAGAGTTTGGGCATCCTCCCGGCTAAGCAGCATTCCGTTGTTCTGTTGAAAAAGCTGTTGGATTTCCTCAGGGCAAAAAGAGAGTTCCTCAAAACTTAAACCACCGACTAGATTTCTCGCAATCATTAACGGAGCATCCGGCAGATTGGGCAGATTACGCGTTGACAGGAACAGATGAACATGTTCGCCGGCCAACTGCAGGAACCGGCTGATCGTATGATTAATAGAAGTGACATTGGAGACCAGATGATAATCATCCAGAATCAGGATGAAATGTTCGTTGATCTGTGCATTGATTTCATTGGTAATTGTAACGAGCAATCTTTCTTCATCCTGTTCGATAGACGTCATGCTCTCCAATGCTGCAAGGGAGTCACGACCAAAACTGGGGAATTTTTCGGCAACTGCAGCAATCAAGTACCTTAGAAAACGCTGGAGTTCCTGATCCAGCGCGTCCAGGGAAAGCCAGGCGACCGTCAGCTCGCTTTGCTGGGCCAGGTCTACCAACAACGAAGTTTTTCCATATCCTGCTGGAGCAACGATCAAGAGCAGCCGCTTTTCCAATTGTTCGTAAATCGCATCGATCAAACGCGTTCGGGTGATCAACTCGCGCCGTCGATGAGGAATGCGGACCTTGATTCTGCTTATCGGTAATCCAGACGAAGATGTCATGATTAAATTCTACAACGAAACATTATGTTTATTACAGTTATTTTCGACCTATTTATATCGTCTATTTGCCTGATCTTGACTATACATGTCGGGTTTCAGCCTGCCCAGGTATATTTCCTGGGAAAGCATACTGAGAACATCAAATACTTTTAGATCGCTAGTTTCGCCACTGCCTGCTGAAGATTCAGGCGGGCTTTTTCCTCAAGTGCCTCCCTGTATTGCTTATGGTAATAAATATACGCTCGACTCAAGAATCCCTGCAGGATCTCCACCCTTTTGTGCCGAAACAGGCTTTCCGGGACCCAGGCATATTCTTTCCTGATGTTCTCTTCGTATCTCCAAAAGGGTTCTGCATCTGCTCCAAAGATCGAGAGATCCAGATCAACCATCAATTGTGCATCTGTGTCTCCCACTTCTGTATTGTGGCGGGTGGCGAGAATCACGCCAGAAACTCTTTCAACAACATCACCACCCAGACCTGATTGACAGATCACTTTCCCAGCCCACGCGGCACTTTTTTGCTCATTGTCACCCTTCCGGGTGTCATACACCGCATCATGAAACCAGATCGCCAGCTCGACCTCTTCCGGGTGAGCAGCCAGGGATTTCGTCCGGTCAAACATGGAGAGGCAATCCGCAATGTGCGTAAGATTGTGATAGAAGCGCTCTGCTGAAGAATACGCCTGGATCAGCTCATCAAAGACAACTTGCGGCACGGTGTCGACCTGTAATTTCTGCCAAATTTCCTTCCAACGCTCCTTCAAATATCCAGTCACTGATCCTATCCCACGATTTTCAAGTCAGTGAAGCGTGCCGTCTGGGGACCAAAGTAATTGCCAAAGAAACCGGTCTCGGCGCTCCAGCGGACATCCGCCAGCGCATCCAGATAGTTGCCAATCAGCTGCCCCCCCCGAAACGGTTTGCGGACCCCATTCTGCACCAGGTAGCCAAGCCGGATCTCGGTGGCAAAGTCGCCTGTGATCAGGTCCGGGTTGAACCATGAAAACTGGATGATCTCCACGTACGGTTCCGCCAGCAATGCGGAGGACGTGATCTGCCCGGGAGGTAACTCCACCGCGCCAAAAGCTCCGGTCGCGGGAAGGTTAAGGTAATCTGCGTAGCGCTGGTTCGCCGCAAAGGCGATCAGTTCGTTCGCGCGGATCAACGCGACGCGTTGGGCCGGCAATCCCTCCTCATCGAAACGGTTTGAGTTCGTTCCGAAAGGCAGGAGGCGATTCGCCCAAATAGTCAGCGGATCCCCTTTCACGTCGCCGCGGAACACTGACTTTCCAACTTCCCAGGGCGAGGTTTTGGCATATTTTGACGCTGCCGAACCAAGCGCCTGCAACACTCCACCGTGCAGGGTGTCGCCAGCCACGAACATCCCCAGGACTTCATTGCGCAGGACAACCGGTCCCTGCCAGGAGGGTGGGGCCATCGTTTCAAACAAATCCAGGGTATGGCGCGCCCGTTGTTCAATTGCCTCTTCCAGGTGGAGATCGCTAACACACCGCCTGCTCATCTCTGTGAAGGTTTCCACATCACTTTCCGCGCGTTGGCTATGGAGCACAAACTCCACCTGGATGTGGGTGGACTCCTGCTCAGCATCGATGCCGCGGCTATTGACCAAATGAGTCGTATGGATCTCGCCAAAACATTCTGCCCCGGTAAGTTGCACGTCACCATGTTTCGAGGCGGCCGTCCGGATGCGTTCCATCATGTCTTTTGTGGCAGTGGAGGGATCCTTTTGCAAGTCCGCGTCCACGAGAGGGACATCGGGAAGCGCCGCGGGAGCAGGCAGAGTGTAAACAGGATTGGCAACGAGCCCGGCTGTCAATACAGCTTTTTCAATTGCCGCCTCAATATCGTCACCGGACAGGAGCGTGACATCACCACTCCCAACAGCCTCTTTTCCATTCGGATCAGACGTCTGGCGCAGAACATCGATCTTGTATCGCTCCACGTTGACAAGCCGTTGCGCTTCGATCCGTTCCGGAACCGCATAGACTTGCGCGCCGTGACTGTCAAGATGACGCACCGTCCATCCGGCGAGATCACTACGCCCGTTCAAAGCCTCGATAATTTTGTGTAGCATCATCCCAGCCTCGCTTTCAAAAGCAAATGGGGGCCCCCGGAGGCGACCGGGACAACTTCCTTGTGTCCCTTCCCGCAATTGCCAGCCTCCAGCCGCCATTCCCGGCCTATGGCCGTGACGCTCTCCAGAACATCAGGAACATAACCTGAAATACCGATCGGAGCAAAAACGCGCTCGGTGATTTTTCCGCCCCTGATCTCATGCCCGTAGTGACAGGTGACCTGGATCCCCCAGCCTTGCGGATCTTCCATGCCCGAGGACCATTTATCCAGATAGATTCCATGATCGACCTGTGCCAGCATATCCTCCAGGGAGGACGTGCCCGCGCCAAAATAGGTATTGCTCATGCGCGCGTAGGTTTTGCGGCTATAGTCCTGGCGGCGGCCATTGGCAGAGCGCGGGATATGGAGAGCGGTCGCCGAATAAAGGTCGGTGATGCCTCGTCGGAAGACGCCTTCTTCCACGATTTGGGTCGGCGCCGCCATCTGACCTTCATCATCAAAAAAGTATGACCCAAATCCCCCGGCTTGGCTTGGATCATCAAAAATGTTGACCAGCGACGAGCCCACCGTCCGATCGATGAAATGAGCGGCACGGGCGCGTTGCTTCAGGAACATGTCGGTTTCCACACCATGGCCAAAGGATTCGTGACAAATCGTGCCGCTGACGCCCGGCGCCGCAATGATCTGATATTCACCCGGTTCAATGCGCTCGGCACTCAACAGAGCCACGGTGCTATCCACTAAACTCTGAATTTCTTCCTCTGTAAAATTCAACACTTCCCAACCGGCGCCACCAGACTTGGCCCTGTAATCATATTGCACCTGCCCACCCTCGCCTGCCACGATGACCACAAGAAAAAGGTGGACCCGTTGAAGGCGTTGGGCAAGATCTGCCTGATGGCTGGCAAACACGGCATGCTCGCCGGATTCGATATATCTGACCTGCACATTTACGATGCGCGGGTCGCGGTCCTTTGCGCGGGCATGCAGTTCACGGCAGCGATCCAGCTTCTCACGGATCGATAGTTCCGCCGGGTCGATCTGCAGGGAGGGAGCAAAGTCGCCGCTCTGTTGGGATCCCTGCTTTGCGGGCGAGGCGTATTGTGTAAAACTCCTCCCCTGGAGGAGTTCGCGCGCAGCCCGCTGGACCTCCCCACGATCAAAACCGCTGACCGCCCGTTCATATATCGTTTCGCCATCGAAAGCAGACAGGACAGTGCCAGCAGAAGGCGGGCGTTCGATCACGCGCTCCTCGCGGTTATCCACTGTAATGATGAGACCGTGTTTGGAAGAAAGCAGGGCTGTAAAATAAGGCGCCTGCTCATGACCCTGCGTAACGATTTCCCTCAGTGCGGGCCGTAGCTCAGACATAGCTGGCGGCAATTTTAAGTCTGTCATTTTATACCTCTTGAATACTACAGGTGTGATTCAAGTATACCCGACTCTAAAACATTCACTGTCATAACTGCCAGTCTGGATCGGTGTTTGAATCCAATGAATCCCGGAGATCACAATGCATAAAACAAAAATCACAGAAACCATTCTTTTGAGCGTGCTCTTCCTCTTTTTCATGCAAGCCCTTTCGGATTTCATCGAGACCATTTATGCTTTTGGTCTTCTGGTAACCGCCTTCACCATTGAAGTTGCTTCGATCGTCCTGCTCTTCACACCTTTGTTGCTCCTTGCCTTTCGCAAAGCGCCGTCGAGGCTGTTCCTGCTCGTGCTTTCCCTGATCGCCATCGCAGCCAGGCTGGTGGAGCCCATGCTCGGTCCGGGTGGCAAGCTGGTTGTCTGTGGGATCAGTGTGGGCGCCTTCATGATGCTGTTCCCCTTACTGCTTCATCGCCGCGTGAATGTTCTTGGCTGGCAATCTGTAAGTGGACTGGCGATCGCTCTCTCCCTGTCCATCTTTTTTCGAAGCGCGAATTCCAGCCTGGACGTATCCGAGTCCGGGATATTCCAGGCTATCAGCTGGCTGCTGGGAATCCTTGCGGCAGCCCTGCTCTGGCGCACAGACCTGTCAGCGGCGGATGACAGCCCCTCGGACAAGAGCGCCTCGTATGGCCGCCTGACCGGGCTCTCGATCGGATTGGCTTCTGTCATCCTGATGATCTACTTCGCGTTTGCCAGCCCGGCGGTCATTGCCCGCTGGACAGAGTCCTCTTATCTGGCAATTGTCACTGCGCTCGTGATGGCCTGTACCGTTTTTGGCATCCTGCTTGGTTCAGAGCGTTTTTCGGTTTGGCTTACGCAACGCCTGATCCTGGGATGGAATATCCTTTTTATCGCCATGCTCGTTTTGACGATCCTGCCGCACCAGATCGCTTTTCCATCGGACCGGGATGCATATCCGCTCGATGCTTCCGTAGCTTCTCCCCTGGCATCTGTTTTTCTGGTTCTGATGCTGGTGTTATCGCCCATCCTGTTTATTGATTTCATGTTGTTTGTTCGGGAGATCTCCGGGGAAAAACCCACCCTGCACCAAATCGGAAGAAGTTTCACAGCGGCAGCGCTGTTCTTCCTCATCATGGTTTTCTTTCACGTGTTTACAACAATTTATGACTATGTTCCAATCCTTGGTCCGTTCTTTCGTGACCGCTTCTGGTTTGTCTATCTGCTCACGGGGCTGGGCATGGGGCTGCCGCTGCTGCTCGTCCGCAAAGGGACCTTCTTCCTGGGGAAACCGGAGGTTGCCAGCCCGTTCACGTCCCTCGTCATTGGATCACTTGCTCTTCTTTCTATGATCGCTTTGTACTTAACAGCCGCCAAGCCTGTCCTCCCGCAGGGCAGAGGACAACTGAAGATCATGACGTATAACATCCAGCAGGGAGTCGATGTGCAGGGAAACAAAAGCCTGGAGGCGCTGCTCGCCGTGATCCGGACCGAGGATCCTGATATTCTTGGATTACAGGAATCAGATACGGCGCGCGTGGCAAATGGGAATGTGGACGCGGTCCGTTACTTTGCGGACAACCTCGATATGCATTCCTACTATGGACCCACGACGACGACCGGCACATTTGGCATCGCGCTGCTCTCCAAATATCCGATCCAAAACCCAGCTACGTTCTTTATGGTTTCGACCGGGGAACAGACTGCCACAATCCAGGCCGAGATCAGCAAAGAGGATAAGACCTATCAGATCTTCGTGACCCACCTGGGAAATGGCGGACCCATCTTCCAATTGGAAGATATGCTGAGGCGTATCCAAAGCCTCGATACCGGTCAGCCGGTCATCGCCATGGGCGACTTCAACTTTCGACCGGCCACCGATCAATATGCACTCATGACCCAGACCCTGGCGGATGCCTGGCTGCTCAAATGGCCCGGCGGGAAAGAGACTCCCGGAATTTCAATCGAAAAACGCATTGACCATATCTTTATAACCCCCGGCATCACCGTGCTCGAGTCAGAATACGGTCGCAGTCCCGCTTCAGACCATCCCTATGAATATATTGTGATCGAACCGTAAATAAAAAAGACCAGTTTTTGTAAACTGGTCTTTTATTTTTGGCGTTAAATGACGAACACCAGGGTGAGGGGGGCACCCTAGTGTTCGTCGATGCAAATAATACTATAGTGGTATGTCCTTGGCAAGAGTATGAACATTAGAGATCTGTAAGAATATTTTAAAGTTGCCTAGATGTGTGCCCCGGGTAGGAATCGAACCTACATCTAAGCCTTAGGAGTGCCTTGTTCTGTCCATTGAACTACCGGGGCGTGAAAAGAATTATACATCACTTGAAATTTAATTTCACGTGCCGAGAGTGAATGATTATGGCTTTCTCAAATTAATGTCAGGCAAAAGCTTTGAACCGCGAAGCGCACGACACCTGCCCTGGCGGTTTAATTTGGCACAATGCAAACCGTCACGGCGACTTTGAGAAAACCATGGGGAATGATTGTGTGGGCTTGCTAACGATTTCACCACGAAGAAAAACCTTTTAAAATCTCTGTGCGCTCTGTGTTCTCTGTGGTGAGGAGATATTTATGCCCCATCATCCTTCGGCGGCGCCGTGGGACCATAATCCAATATTGGGCGCAGTTGCGATGTCCCTTCAGGAGGACCAACAATTCCTTTATCTTCCATCAT
>Ga0105092_10001317_pt1 | contig 13244 bp, 6 predicted proteins | sample PPLLak2March2015_FD_87021 | JGI IMG/M metagenome (GOLD analysis project Ga0105092, IMG submission 87021) | Freshwater sediment microbial communities from Prairie Pothole Lake near Jamestown, North Dakota, USA - PPLs Lake P7 Core (1) Depth... | ecosystem: Environmental > Aquatic > Freshwater >... | reverse complement strand
GAGTCCGGCCACGATAAAAGCCCCATTCACCGCGGCTGGGTGTACTGACTTCGAAAAAATGAAATGGCATTGGGCGAGACGCCTGCGCTCCCAGGGGACGCCCCCAATCTCGATTCTTATTTTAGCGCTTATGGGGAGGAGGGGAGAGGGGCTTGCACCACCTTACCCTAGAGTGTAACCTCGAAGTAAGCGCTCTAACCCCTGAACTACATGCACAGAACGTCGACCCCGGAGATGCCCGCGGCGGGAAGAAGTCGAGTTGTGATTGAATCCGTAACCCCGGAGATCGACTGCGGACAATTCCCGATAAAACGCGTGGTTGGCGAGACGGTAATCGTCGAAGCGGACGTGTTTGTGGACGGTCACGATGTGATTTCCGGCCTCCTGCTCTCCAGACCGGTGGACCAGGCCGAATGGTCAGAAACCCCGCTCCGTGAGCTGGGAAATGACCGCTGGCGGGCGAGCTTTAGCATCGACCGGATGATTCGCTATGAATACTCCGTCGAGGCGTGGGTCGATCATTTCAGGACCTGGAGGCGAGACCTGCGCAAGCGGCTGGAGGCGGGCCAGGTCACACAGGCGGACCTCTTGATGGGCAGCGATCTGGTCCGTCAGGCGGCCGCGCGTGCGAAAGGGGAAGAGCGTCGACGGCTAAAACGGTGGGCCGACTCCGTGGTCGCGGTTCCGGACCCGGCCGAGGGGGCTCGTCTGGCACTGGCGGATGAGCTCGTGGGGCTCATGTCGCGCTGGCCGGATCGATCCCTCAGCACCCGGTATGGCAGGGATCTTCCGGTCATCGTCGACCCTCAGAAGGCTCGATTCAGCGCCTGGTACGAGCTGTTTCCCCGTTCCACCAGCTCAATTCCCGGCAAACACGGCACGTTCCGCGACGTGGAAGCACAGCTGCCGCGGGTGGCAAAGATGGGCTTCGACATAATTTATCTTCCTCCCATCCATCCGGTTGGAGACACCAAGCGCAAAGGGAGGAACAATGCTTTGTCGGCAGGCCCGGCCGACCCGGGGAGCCCGTGGGCCATCGGTGCCAAGGCGGGCGGCCACAAATCGATCGAGCCGCTGCTCGGCAGTCTCGAGGATTTCCGATCACTGGTCATGAAGGCTCGGGGGCAGGGAATTGAGATCGCTCTTGATATCGCTTTCCAGTGTTCGCCCGATCATCCGTATGCCTCTGAGCACTCTGGATGGTTCCGGCACCGGCCTGACGGAACGATTCAGTATGCCGAGAATCCCCCGAAGAAGTACGAGGACATCTATCCCTTCGACTTCGAGACGAGCGACTGGCTCGCCCTTTGGGAAGAGCTCAGAGACGTGGTCATGTACTGGGTCGACCAAGGGGTGCGCGTCTTCAGAGTCGATAATCCTCATACGAAACCGTTCCGCTTTTGGGGATGGCTGATTGGTGAGGTTAAGTCCCGGCACCCGGACACGATCTTCCTCGCCGAAGCCTTCACCCGGCCGAAGATCATGTACCACCTGGCGAAAGTCGGGTTCACCCAGTCGTACACCTATTTTCCCTGGCGCAACACGGCCTGGGAACTGCGGCAGTACCACACGCAGTTGACGCGGAGCGAAGTGGTGGAGTACTTCCGGCCGAACTCCTGGGCGAACACGCCCGACATCCTCACCGAATACCTGCAAACGGGTGGAAGGCCGGCCTTCATGGCGAGGCTCGTCCTGGCTGCGACTCTGACGGCGAGCTATGGGATCTACGGCCCTCCCTACGAGGTTTGCGAGAACCGTCCGCGCGATCCGGGGAGTGAGGAATATCTCGACTCTGAAAAGTACCAGATACGCCACTGGTTGAGCGAGGGGCACACCGAGGACCTGTCGGAGTTCATTGCGCTCATCAACCGGATCCGAAAACAAAACCCGGCTCTCCAGAGTGACCGAAGCCTGGTCTTCTACGACTGCGACAATCCTCAGCTGCTCTGTTACTCGAAACGGACCGACGATTCCTCAAATATCATCATGGTTGTCGTCAGTTTGGACCCGCACCACATCCAGTCGGGATGGGTCGAAACTCCGCCGCGTGAACTGGGTATCGAACCAAACGATTCCTATCAGGTTCACGATCTGATAAGTGGCGCCCGGTATCTGTTCCAGGGCCGCCGCAACTACGTCTCCATCGACCCGGCCAAGGTACCGGCTCACATCCTGAGAGTACGGAGAAAGCTACGGTCGGAACGGGATTTTGAGTATTACTTGTAAAGGCTGGCTGAGAAAAGGAGAAGTCAGGAGTCAGAGGTCAGAATGGGGGGCCGGCGTTGGTTTTTTCTTGTGACTTCTGACTTCTGACTTCTTGAACATCCACATGACCGACAGCCACTGGTGCAAAGACGCGATCATCTACGAGCTGCACGTCCGTGCTTTCTACGACAGCAATGGCGACGGAATCGGCGATTTTGCCGGCCTTACGCAGAAGCTCGACTACCTGCAGGATCTTGGCATAACCGCCATCTGGCTCCTGCCTTTCTACCCTTCGCCGCTGCGTGACGACGGGTACGACATTGCGGAGTACAAAGACGTTCACCAATCGTATGGAACGCTCCGCGATTTCAAGCAGTTCCTAAAAGAGGCCCATGCTCGCGGTTTACGCGTGATTACCGAGTTGGTGGTCAATCACACCTCCGACCAGCACCCCTGGTTCCAGAGAGCCAGGCGAGCGAAGCCGGGGACGAGTTACCGAGATTTCTACGTCTGGACGAACGATCCAACCAGGTTCTCCGAGACCCGAATAATCTTCAAAGACTTCGAATCCTCGAATTGGACCTGGGACCCGGTCGCCGGCGCTTACTACTGGCACCGGTTTTACTCGCACCAGCCGGATCTGAACTACGACAACCCGGCCGTTCACAAGGCGGTTTTCAATACGCTCGATTTCTGGCTCGACATGGGGGTCGACGGGATGAGGCTCGATGCCATTCCCTATTTGTACGAGCGTGAAGGGACGAATTGCGAGAACCTGCCCGAAACGCACGCGTTCCTGAAGAAACTGCGCGCCCACATGGACGCCAAGTACGGGGATCGGATGCTGCTTGGCGAAGCCAACCAATGGCCGGAGGATTCGGCGGCATACTTCGGAAACGGCGACGAATGCCACATGGCCTTTCATTTTCCCCTGATGCCTCGACTGTTCATGGCGATCAGAACCGAAGACCGCTTCCCAATCATTGATATCCTGGATCAAACCCCGGCTATTCCCGATTCTGCGCAGTGGGCTTTGTTTCTCCGCAATCATGACGAATTGACGCTGGAAATGGTCACCGACGAGGAACGAGACTACATGTACCGGGTCTATGCGAGCGATCCGCAGGCGCGCATCAATCTGGGCATCCGGCGGCGGCTCGCGCCCCTGCTTGGCAACCATCGGCGGAAGATCGAGTTGATGAAGGGTTTGCTGTTCTCGCTTCCCGGGACCCCGGTGCTTTATTACGGGGACGAGATCGGGATGGGCGATAACATCTATCTCGGAGACAGGAACGGCGTTCGGACCCCCATGCAGTGGGGACCGGATCGCAATGCGGGATTTTCACGAACGAATCCGCAACGGCTCTACCTTCCCGTCATTATCGATCCTGAGTACCATCACGAGTCGATCAATGTTGAAGCCCAGCAAAGCAACCCGCATTCGTTGCTCTGGTGGACGAAGCGCATGATCGGGTTCCGCAAGCGGTCAAAAGCCTTCGGCCGGGGCAGCATCCAGTTTCTGTATCCGGTCAACCCGAAGGTCCTGGCTTTCGTTCGACAGTACGAGAATGAAACCGTTCTCGTCCTGGCCAACCTTTCGCGCTTTGTGCAGTGCGCCCAGCTCGACCTTTCCGCCTTCGAGGGCAAAAACCTGGTGGAGGTCCTCAGTCAGAACGTTTTTCCTCCTGTCGTCGACCACCCGTACTTCTTCACGCTAGGACCTCACGACTTCTTCTGGTTCAGCGTCCGACATGTCCGTGACGAAATCGGCCTGACCAGCAGGACCCAGATCCCGATCCTCCCGGAAGCACGATCCTGGAAAGAGGTTCTGGAGGGCCGGCAGCGCTCCAGCCTCGAGTCGGTTCTTCCCGAGTACCTGGGGACACGGCGATGGTTCGGGGGAAAGGCCCGTAAGATCCGTGCTGCTCGAATCGACGATGTTGTGACTTTCCCCTACAACGATTCTCAGGCTTACCTCTGTTTCATCCTGGTTGAATACATCCAGGGGGATGCTGAAACCTACCTGCTGCCTCTTAATTTTGCAGAGGGTGAGCGCGCTCGAGAGATCACCAGGACAAACCCCCAGATCGTACTGGCTCGTTTCCCTGGTCGTCAGCCAGGCGACGGAGAAACGGTAGTTTACGACCCGCTCTTCGAGCCCCAATTTGCGACCGCGTTGCTCTCCTTTATGCACGCGAAGCGCTCAATCCGGGGAAATGCCGGAGGTCTCGAAGGATGGACAAGTCGCCAGGCCAAGCGACTGGCAGAGTCAGCGAACGGACTCGAGCCGTACGCTGTCGGGGCGGAGCAGAGCAATACGTCAATTGTTTACGGAGACGAGTTCATCCTGAAAGTTTTCCGAAGACTCGAGCCGGGAATCAACCCGGACCTTGAGCTCGGGCGCTTCCTGACTGACCGTGGATTTGAGCACGTCCCGCAGGTAGCGGGCGCGATTGAATATGTGAGGCACGGCGGGCAGTCGACCAGCCTGGGGATCCTTCAGACCTATGTCCCGAACCAGGGGGACGCTTGGGAATATACCCTGGAGGTCCTGAAGCGATATTTCGAACGTGTCCTGGCCAAGTCAGCGCAGGAGCGGGAGAAAATGGCGGGTCCGGATGGTCATTTGTTCTCATTGCTTCACGGCGAAATACCTCGCGAGAAGCAAGAAATAGTCGGCACGTACCTCGAGTCGGCTCGGATCCTGGGTCAACGGACTGGCGAGATGCACGTCGCTCTCGCCTCCGAAAAAGAAGACCCGGAGTTTGCCCCTGAGCCGTACACAACCCTCTCGCAGCGCTCGCTGTTCCAGTCACTGCGGAGCCTGTCGACTCAAGTGCTGGACCTCCTCAGGTCGCGACTGTCCTATCTGCCGGAGTCGATCCGGGGCGAGGCCCAGGCGCTCGCGCAGGATGCGGAGAGGATTGTCGACACTTTCAAATCCCTGCTCGAACAGAAGATAAACGCGGCTCGCATCCGGATCCACGGCGATTATCACCTGGGGCAAGTCTTGTATACCGGCAAAGACTTCGTCATCATCGATTTCGAAGGGGAACCGGCCCGTCCTCTTGGGGAGCGGCGTCTGAAGCGGTCTCCGCTTAGAGATGTCGCCGGGATGCTTCGTTCCTTTGATTACGCCGTCCACAACGCGCTGCGAGTTCAACAGGCGAACGGGTTGATCCGCAGCGAGGACGTAGCCCTCCTCGAACCGTTGGCCGAGCTCTGGAATACGTGGGTCTCCGTGGCGTTTCTCAAGTCCTACCTCGACGTTGCCAGTCAAGGAGGCTTTCTTCCGGATAACGCCGATGACCTCGAGCTGCTCCTGAAGGTTTTCGTGCTCGAGAAAGCCATTTACGAGTTGGGATACGAGCTGAATAACCGGCCCGATTGGGTGTCGATCCCGCTTCGCGGGATTCGGGAATTGATTGGGAGGTAAGAAGAGCTTTGGGACTCTGAAGGGGGAATCGCAGATCAATTCTCTATCCACGACCAACACGAACGAACACGAACACCGAGGCTTTTGTTCGTGTTCGTTCGTGTTGGTTCGTGGATAGAGAATCCGTCCGCGGTTCCCCCTTGACGCCCCTTCTACTAATTTATGTCTTCAAATATCCTACAAGAGCGCACTCTATTAACCGACGACGACCTCTATTTCTTTAACGAAGGAAGCCATTTTCGCCTTTACGAGAAGCTCGGATCACACCCGGCCACAGTCGACAACCAGGCGGGCACGTTCTTTGCTGTCTGGGCCCCGAATGCCCAACAGGCATCCGTGATCGGCGACTTCAACGACTGGTCAAAAGAATCTCATCCGCTGCGGCCGAGAGGCCAGTCAGGCATCTGGGAGGCCTTTGTCCCCGGAGTCGGCAAAGGGACGATCTACAAGTACCACATCGTCTCTCAGCAGGGCGGTTATCGGGTGGACAAGGCGGACCCCTTCGCCTTTCAGGCCGAAACGCCACCCAGGAAAGGTTCCATCGTCTGGGATCTCGAGTACCAGTGGAAAGATGGAGACTGGCTCAAAAAGCGCTCACGCTCTCAAGCTTTTGATGCCCCCATTGCCATCTACGAGGTCCATCTCGGTTCTTGGATGAGAGTCCCGCAGGAGAATGACCGCTTCCTGACCTACCGGGAAATAGCACCCAAGCTGGCGGAGTACGCCAAACGCCTGGGTTTCACCCACGTCGAGTTACTCCCGGTCATGGAGCACCCGTTCTACGGCTCGTGGGGCTACCAGACGACGGGGTACTTTGCCCCGACGAGCCGCTTCGGCACTCCGCAGGACTTCATGTACCTGGTAGACACTTTGCACCAGCACGATATCGGCGTGATTCTCGACTGGGTCCCGTCGCATTTTCCGAGTGACGAGCATGGCCTGGCCTTTTTCGACGGGACGCATCTTTACGAGCACTCGGACCCGCGACAGGGGATCCATCCCGAATGGAACAGCTACATCTTCAACTACTCCCGGCCCGAGGTCCGCAGTTTTCTGTTCAGCTGCGGCCTTTATTGGGTGGATATTTTTCACGCCGACGCTCTGCGGTTCGATGCGGTGGCCTCGATGCTGTATCTGGACTACGGCCGGAAGGCAGGTGAGTGGATCGCGAATGAGCACGGAGGCCGAGAGAACCTCGAGGCCGTGTCGTTCCTGAGACGTCTTAACGAGGAAGTGTACAAGCGGTATCCGGCGGTGCAGACCATCGCTGAGGAATCGACGTCCTGGCCGCTGGTGTCAAGGCCGCCGTATGTCGGCGGACTGGGCTTTGGCTTCAAGTGGGACATGGGCTGGATGCACGACACCCTGGAGTACATGTCGCAGGACCCGATTCACCGAAAATACCATCATAACAAGCTGACCTTTCGGCTCCAGTATGCGTTCCATGAAAACTTCATCCTTCCCCTTTCGCACGACGAAGTCGTCTACGGCAAGGGCTCGCTGTTGCGCAAGATGCCGGGCGATGATTGGCGGAAGTTCGCAAATCTGCGGACCTTGTTTGGCTATATGTACGGCCATGCGGCCAAAAAAATGCTCTTCATGGGCGGCGAATTCGGCCAATGGAAGGAATGGGTCCACGATGAAGGCCTCGACTGGCACCTTCTCGAGTTTCCGCTGCACCAGCAACTGCAGGATTATGTTCGCGAGTTGAATCGGGTTTACCGCGGGGAACCGGCCCTCCACGAAATCGATTTTGATGCCTCCGGCTTCGAATGGGTGGATTGCTGTGACACCGAATCGAGCACTCTGAGCTTCATCCGCCGGGCCCGGTCTAATCAGGACCTGATTCTGGTAGTCTGTAACTTCACCCCGCTCCCGCGCCTCAATTACCACCTGGGAGTCCCGCGCGGTGGGTTCTGGCGCGAAATCCTGAATAGCGATGCCGCGCATTTTGGAGGCAGCGGGCACGGGAATCTGGGGGGCGTGGAGGCGGCTCCGATATACTCACACGGGCATTCGCACACGCTGAACATCACGCTACCGCCGCTGGCGACGATTATGTTGAAGAGCGACGGGTAGGGGACACAAGGGAGCGCGCGTCCGATTGTCCCTTCTGTCCCTGTGTCGCTCGTGTCCCTTGTGTCCCTGACTCTGCGCCTCCGACTGTTGCACTCTTATAAAGAGAGGAACGTTTTGAATGCATCTCGACATCCCTCTGGGGGGAACCTGGGCAGCCGGCGAAGGCTGCCGTTTTTTAGTCTGGGCGCCCGACCACGAGCGGGTCTACCTCGACATCCTGTCTCCCGAACAACGGGAGATCCAAATGGAGCCGCATGAAGCCGGCTACCACTTCGCCGTGGCACCCGGACTGGGTCCCGGAACCCGCTATTTCTACCGTCCAAGCGGTGATAAGCGCCGCCCCGACCCGGCCTCGAGATCGCAGCCGGAAGGCGTGCACGGTCCGTCCGAGGTCATCCACGAGGGGTTCGAGTGGCACGACCAGCTGTGGGACGGAATTCTGCTGGAACATTACATTCTGTACGAGGTCCATGTCGGCACCTACACCGAGGCCGGCACCTTCGAGGCTCTGATCGAGCACCTCGACGGCTTGAAGGATCTTGGAATCACCGCCCTGGAGATCATGCCCGTTGCCCAGTTTGCCGGGACCCGCAATTGGGGCTACGACGGCGTCTACCCGTATGCGGTTCAGCGGTCATATGGCGGAGCGCACGGCCTGAAACGCCTGGTCGACGAATGTCATAGCCGGGGCCTCGCGGTCGTTTTGGATGTTGTCTACAACCATCTGGGACCTGAAGGGAACTACTCCGCGGAATTCGGTCCATATTTCACCCCCCGCTATACGACGCCTTGGGGACAGGGGGTTAACTTCGACGGCCCTTTGTCCGACGAGGTGCGTCGCTACTGGACCGAAAACGCGTTGCGGTGGGTGACCGAGTTCCATATCGATGCGCTCCGTCTGGACGCAATCCACGCGATTCTCGACTTCTCGGTGCAGCCTTTCCTTCGAGACCTGTCCAAGGTAGTGCACCGCCGGGCCGAAGAACTGAACCGGAGGATTTACCTGATCGCCGAGTGTGACCGCAGTGACCCGAAGACTATCCAGCCTCGTTATCAGGGCGGCTTCGGAATCGACGCCGTTTGGAACGACAGCTTCCATCACGCGCTCCATACGGCTCTGACCGCGGAGCAGGGCGGGTACTATATTGACTACAAAGGGCTGCCGGACCTTGTCCAGTCCTTCAGGCGAGGCTTTGTGTACTCGGGTCAGTACTCGCCCTACCGCCGGCGCCGCCACGGCGCTACCTCGGCCGAGATCCCCGCCCGTTGCTTTGTGGTCTTCTCCCAGAATCATGACCAGGTGGGGAACCGGGCACTGGGCGAGCGACTCAGTGACCTGGTGTCCTTCGAGGCGCTCAAACTCGCTGCGGCAGCGGTACTGTTTTCGCCTTACGTGCCGTTGCTGTTTATGGGTGAAGAATACGCCGATCCGGCTCCTTTTACCTTCTTTGTGAGCCATGAGGACCCGCAGTTGGTTGAAGCGGTACGCAAGGGACGGCGGGAAGAGTTTGCTGACTTCGAGTGGCAGGATCAACTGCCGGATCCTCAGGCCGAGGAGACTTTCGCGAGCGCCAGGTTGAACCACGCGTTGAAGAACGACGGCCATCACCGCGTCCTGCGCGAGTTCTACAAGGAACTGATGAGGCTGCGGAAGAGCTGCCGGAGTCTTTCCAGGCTAAGCAGGAAAAACCAGGATCTCGAGGTCTTCGCAGCGAGGGAAGCGTTCATCCTCCGGCGAACCGAGGACAGCCAGGAGACAGCGACGATTTTCCATTTTGGCGCCATTCCGCGCTCGCTGCAGCTTTCCCTGACTGGGTCCTGGAAAAAGGAACTGGATTCCTCGGATACCCGCTGGGATGGACCGGGAACAGTGGTTCCCGACGTCATTGACGTTCTTGGGGAAGTTCAGATTCACGTTGCCCCGACGAGCGTATTGCTCTTCTCCCGTACGCTCCCTTCGGTCTTCTCCGTCTCGTGGCGTTGGAATGAATAAGGTGGCATGGATGAGAGTCCCGACTTCGACATATCGTTTCCAGTTCCACAAGGACTTCCGGTTCGACGACGCCCGCGCACTTCTCGACTACCTCCAGCAGCTCGGCATCACGGATCTCTACAGTTCGCCGATTTTTCAGGCCCGGCCAGGAAGCACTCACGGGTATGACGTGGTCGATCCAACCACAATTAACTCGGAGGTTGGCGGTCGTGAGTGCTTTGACGCCCTCGTCGGTGCTTTGCGGTCGCGGGGCATGGGTCTGCTGCTCGACATCGTTCCGAACCACATGGCGGTCAGTCTGGACAACCCGTGGTGGTGCGACATTCTGGAAAACGGGCGCCGATCTCCCTATTGCGATTACTTCGATATCGACTGGAATCCGCCCTCCGGTATCGCCGAGAACAAAGTCGTTTTGCCGATTCTTCGTACCGTTTATGCCGAAGCGTTGGAACGTCAGAAATTGAGTCTGCTCTTGGACGAGAAGGGGTTTTTCGTCGGGTACTACGGCCTGCGGCTGCCGTTGGAACTTGCAACTACGCGGCAGATCCTGGCCCACGGGTTGGAGACGTTGGAGGCCAAGGAAGCGAAGGCGGCGATCTCAGACGTCATTGACGCGGTCAGCGAGTGGTGGAAGATCCAGCCCGACATGCCGGAAACCGCCGCCGTCGCTCCTGGTCCCCCTGACGACAGGCCCGATGGAGGGGCGCCCCTCGAGGACCCGGAGAAAAGCCGGCAGAGCCGTGAGGTCGCTCGGAAGCTGCTATGGGAGGTCTACTCCAATAATCCGGACGCGCGTGCCTTCATAGACAGGAACTTTGCGGCTTTCAACGGCCGCCGGGGCGACCCGGAGAGTTTCGATCTTCTCGACAGGCTCCTGAACTCCCAGTGGTACCGGCTGACTTTTTGGCGAACTGCGCTGGAGAACATCAACTATCGCCGGTTCTTCAACATCAGCGACCTGATCAGCGTGCGAACCGAGCAGGCTGACGTCGTCGATTCGACTCACCGGCTGGTGTTCGAACTACTGCGGGAAGGGAAGGTCACCGGCCTGCGAATCGATCACATCGATGGGTTGCGCGATCCCCATGAGTATTTGCGTCGTCTGCAGCAGGCCGGCAAGCAGGCGCCACCGGGTGACCGTTCGGCGGCCGACTCCGACCTGTATGTCGTAATCGAGAAAATCCTCATAGGCGAGGAGCCTCTTCCCCAGGAATTGGCGACATCCGGGACCACCGGCTACGACTATCTAAACGTCTTGAATGGCGTGTTTGTTGACCCTGACGGGCTAAGTAAGCTCGAGACGTTTTACTCCGACTTCACCGGCCTTTCCCAGTCGTTTGGAGATGTCGAGTACGAAAAGAAGAAACTGGTGATCGGCCGGAAGTTCTATTCGGAGTTCCGGTCCCTGGAAGACCAGTTCAACAGGATTGCCAACCAGGACCGATACGGTCGGGACGTTTCGCGCCGGGAACTGGAAAGGACGCTCCTGGAGGTTATCGCCTGCCTGCCCGTTTACCGCACCTATGTTCGTTCTTTTAAAATGTCCGAAAGGGATCGTGAGGTCCTGGACCGGACGTTCGCCGAGGTGAAGGCTCGAAATCCCGGGCTCAGCGCGGCCGCTCAGAGGTTCGTGAAACGGGTCCTGACTCTTGATTTTGCACCGGGATTGACCGAGCGTGAGAAGAAGAGATGGCTCGCGTTCGTAATGCGCTGGCAGCAATTCACAGGACCGATTGCGGCGAAGGGTGTCGAGGATACCGCGCTTTACAACTATAACTGCCTGCTTTCGCTGAACGAGGTGGGGAGCGACCCGGGCGCCGGCGCCGTCTCAGTCTTGGAGTTCCATAGGTACAACGAAAACAGGCTCGAGAAGTGGCCCTTTACCATGAACGCCACCTCCACCCACGATACCAAGCGCGGCGAGGACACCCGGGCCAGGCTCAATGTCCTTTCAGACATACCGGAGAGCTGGGCGCGCCGCGTGGGACAATGGTCGCGTTGGAATCAGCGGTTCAAGTGCGCGGTTGAAGGCAAGACTCTCCCTGACGAGAACCAGGAATTGATGCTCTACCAGACTCTCCTGTCCTCGTGGCCGCTCTCCGATAAGGAGGTGCCGGAATTTAAGGACCGGCTGACCGGGTTTGTTGAAAAGGCCATGCGGGAGGCACAGACTTACAGCAATTGGCGGCGTCCGAACGAAGCCAACGAAAACGCGGTCAAGGAATTTGTGAAAGGCATCCTGACGAAGTCACGGTCCAATCACTTCCTCGCGGACTTCCTCGAATTTCAACAGGAAATCGCCTTCTTTGGGGCCATCAATGGGCTTTCGCAGGTTATCCTCAAGATTGTTTCGCCAGGGGTGCCGGACTTCTTTCAAGGCAATGAGATGTGGAATCTCAGCATGGTCGATCCCGATAACAGGCGCCCGGTGGACTTCCAGGCTCGCATCAGGCAGCTTGAGAGAATCAAGGCGGCTGAGTCGGCGGGAAGACGACTCGCGGCCGAGTTCCTCGCTAACTGGCAGGACGGAGCGATTAAACTGCTCGTCACGGCGCGATGTCTCGACCACCGCACGCAGAACAGGGAGTTGTTCGAAAAAGGCGAGTACGTGGGTGCGGAGTGCTCAGGTCATCGCCGCGACTTCCTTTGCGCAGTGGTGCGCAGACACGCGGGCAAGTCGGTTCTCGCCGTTGTTCCGAGACTGGTGACGAACCTGGTCCACCGCGGTCAGTTTCCGATCGGGCAGGAGGTGTGGCAAGACACGGTTATCATGTTGCCTGACGGCGCGCCCGGCAGATGGCGAAACGTCCTGACCGATGAAACTGTCACCGCCAGGCAGGCCGGACCCAACCAGGTGTTGGACGCTGCCGCCGTCTTCCAGACCCTGCCGGTGGCAGTGCTGGCCGTGGTGTAACAGGCTATGACTGAGCGGATCTTCGAGAAAACGATCTGGGTTCCGGCGTCGCCCGGCTATCTCTTCGATTTCTTCAGCCGGGCGGAGAACCTCCAGCTGGTCACCCCTTCGTGGCTGAGTTTTCAGATTTTGACGCCGCTACCCATCGAAATGCGGCTCGGCGCGCGCATCGACTACCGCATTCGCCTTTACGGTTGGCCGGTGACGTGGAGGACGCAGATCACAGGCTGGGAACCGCCTCGTCGTTTCGAGGACACGCAGTTGGCCGGCCCTTACAGGCTCTGGGTCCACGAGCATCTTTTTGAGGCTGAGAATGCCGGCACTCGGATGGTGGACCGGGTCCGCTATCTTGGTCGCGGCGGCCCGTTTGAGCCCTTGGTTAACTCGCTGTTGGTCCGTTCTCGCCTGGAGAAGATCTTCGCTTTCCGCGAAGAAGCCTTCCGCCAGCTGTTCGCGCAGCCGCCCGACCCGGCGCGAAAGGCCTGATTCGTGTCAATTCGTGTTACAACCGTAACACTTGATCGCGCCGCGCGTGCAAGTTTGGTTCTGCGCGGCTGTAATTAGTAGTGATATTTGAATTTGGTTCAATTTCTTTCAACCGGCTTTTGTCAGATGTT
>Ga0105092_10001316_pt1 | contig 13261 bp, 16 predicted proteins | sample PPLLak2March2015_FD_87021 | JGI IMG/M metagenome (GOLD analysis project Ga0105092, IMG submission 87021) | Freshwater sediment microbial communities from Prairie Pothole Lake near Jamestown, North Dakota, USA - PPLs Lake P7 Core (1) Depth... | ecosystem: Environmental > Aquatic > Freshwater >... | reverse complement strand
TATCTGACCAGCCCTTGACTTTTGAGATAGTTTGACCACCGCCTATGATATCGTCAACTATGAGGACAACTTTCTTATATAACATTTCCTTTAAATAATCATCAGTTGTTTGAGGCGACAATAAGACAGAGTTATCACTCCTTGAGTATCTGGAATATCTTACCGGAAGAACTTCAGGAAGGTCCAGATAGTTTGCGCATAATACTGCTGGCTCAAATCCGCCAGAAGCAATAGGTATTATTAACTCAATTTCTTTTTTCTTTAAAGAACGCCGAACGCTTTTCGTAAAAGATTTTACCTTTAGCTCTTGATTCTGGAGGTGCCGACGTTTATATTTTGACTGGCAAGCGGATAGGCTTTTTTTGTGAGGCCGTATGCAATCTCTCACCTCTTCAAATGGAATATCTCCTTGGTAGAACCCACAGACAGCTAGGCTGACAATATTCAGGACCTCCTCTGAAATAGCTCTTTCTTCTGATTCATACGGCCTTTTAGATTCAAATAAATCGTCAAAATATATCTGGGCCAGCCTCAGCACATCTTCTTTAAAATCGTCAGGAGAATCGTTAGTTTCAATATTCATCAAAACCTCGCCCATACTTCCGGGTGTTGGGGACAGTAACTTAGGTTCAATCCTGGCAGTTGCCTTTTGAGATACCCACCCGAAATAGGGGTAAAGGCGAGTGCTTTCAAAGAATCCATCCTCTTTCTTATAGGTACTGCCCAAGGAGTTATGCGTAAGGTTATCCAGATAGCCATTATAGCCTTCCATAAAAAAGTATCTAATTTATATAATTACTACTTATAAATTAGTATGGATTCAGAATCATATTCTTTGGGTGACTTGCTTGGGATGGAAAAGATTGATGCCCACTCCCATATAGGGCGAGAAAGCTATTCAGGAAGCGCAGGATGGATATGGCCCAGATAAATGGTGGTTTCTTCATTTACTATTCACCGCTTATAGACCATTCATTTTCTGATACTAAAGGCATGTTGCGGAGAAAATATATTTATGTGGTGTTATTACCCACCAAAGGCAACTAAATATTTATACTTCAAAGCAGTATTTATGAGTATGAAACTAAAAGAAGTCCGGCATTTACTTACCTACAGCTGCAACCTGCGCTGCAGGCACTGCTATCTGTCTGCAGGGGAGCATGAAGCAAAAACCCGTCCTTTCACGCAGGAAGAGTCTGATGAGTTTTATGGATTTTTTAAGCCTGAAATTGTTTCGGCAACCGGCGGGGAGCCTTTGCTTGAGCTGGGTTTAGTGAAAAAAATTGCAAAAAGCACAGCAAAATATGGCGGGGCAATAGAGCTTGTGACAAATGGTCATTTTATCACTAAGGAAATTGTTCACGAGCTAAACCGATTAAACAACAAAACTTTTTACCAGATTTCTCTTGATGGGCTTGAACCCTACCATAATTACCTTCGTGGAGATGCAAATGCTTATAGAGATGCAATGAACGCAATAGATATCTGCTCGAAATTAGGCAGAACTACAAAAGCAAGAATGACTGTAACAAATGAAAATTTGGTTCAGATACCTGAAGTCATCAAAATCCTGGACTGCTGCCAGAGAGACAATATTCGCCTGGTGATGCGGCCAGTCATAGACTTGGGGCGGGCAAAGCGTAATGAATTAAAGTTTGGAGATAAGCCATTTGGTGAGTTAGATTGGTACGCTGATGAGGCAGAGGTTATTCATGTGGAGACAACCGATAACTCTGGGAAATGCGGCTGCGGATTAGATACAATTGCAATAGACCCAAAGGGAGATATTTACCCATGCACATATTTTACCTTTGATGAAAGATATCAGATGGGAAACTTCTTTAGAGGATTTAGGGAAATGGGTGAGCATAAAGAGTTTCAGAATTTTAGAGGTGGTTGCTATGCAAGACAGCGTGCTAAATAATAACTTTCCTTACAATAGCCCTGGCTATGATGCAAGGTTTATCAATAAGAGAGTCATAGGGCACATATGGGAGTACTGCGCATCAAACCCGTATATTGAGGAGTTTTTTGCAAAAGGTTCAATAATACATGGCTGCATGGTTGAAGGCTCTGACATAGACCACGTCAGGATTAAGGTAAACTGTGAATTAGAGGCAGATGAAAAAATATATCTTGTTGATAAGCTTGAAGAAGGGCTATATGGCCTTGGAACTTCGGGGCTCAAGAGAATCCGTGAGGATGACTACGCAAGAGTTTTTTTTGATTGGGAAGCATTAAGAAACCTGCCAAACGCTTACACACGACAGTGTGAATTATATCCAAAACTTAAAATTCTGACTGCCAAAGGTCCTGAGGATTGGCTGGAGAAGGTTATAATGACAGGAAAATCTTATACGGGACAGTCTCCTAGTGACTGGGTAGAGCGGATGAGGCAGAGGATTTTAATATGAAATATGATGTTTTTAAGGAATATGAAGATATAAGCGATTACAGCCCATTCTGCCATGTAAATGAGGTTTCTCCTGAGTACCAGAAATCACCTTTTAAGATTCCATTTGTCTTTAGATATTCTGAAAAAAGGCCGGTTCATCCAGATACCTTTAAAGACCTTGGGCTTGATAAGAATGAAGTAATCGAGGAAAGGCTAGTTTATCCAACATCTTCATTTAGGACAGTCTATAACCCGCAGGAGAATGCCTGCTATAAAGTCCCCATCCTTAGGAAAATTACCCGAGGCCTGAGAAACCTTCCAAAGAAAGAGCTGCAGAGAAGCGAGAAAGCAACTGAACTTTTGTCAGGACATCCTTTTGAAGGATTCAGGTTTCTTGAAGAAGAATGCCATTATGCAGAGGATGATAATTTCAATTACATCAAAAGAAAGATGCCTGAGAATGAATGCTTCCCGTGGTTTTATGCCATAAAATCGCAGGCTTTTGATGAAGGCTTTGAGATGGAATGCCTTGAAAATATAATCAAGAGTTGGATGTTTTTAGCATCTAAGAGAATTCTTCTTGAATATCATACCCAGAACATACTAGTTGACACAAAGGCAAATATCTATTACCGCGACCTGAGTGATGTTCGCTCAGATGAAAATCCTATCCTTCTCCCGTCCTACTATTCGCGGCTTAGTGGATTTGGAGACTTTCTGGCGGCAGTGTTTGACCGGGCGGTATGCCGCCAGAACATGGACCATTTTTTCAGGTACGATGAGAGATTAGGCGAAAAAGGAAAGGGAAAGGTAAAATTAATTATAGGGCGTGAGATAGAAAAATATGGCCTGCCATTTCCCGAATACTCAATGGACTTTCCGAAAGACAGAGCTGAAAGGGTTCCGCAAAGGACAGTCCTGACGGAATGGAGAGATTTTTCAAAAGGATTAGATTAAGCTATGTAAAGCCTCTGGCTTGTACTGAAGGCCTATCGTGGCATGCCATCTACTAGTTAAGTGCATAGTACAATCATAGCATTGAAGCTTAAGAAATATTCCCGCTTTTTGACAGTCAACGAATTGGATGCAGAGTTCAGATTTTGACCTTCATCCCGTCAAATGCGAATTTGAGATTATATTTTCTGTAGCTTCGCTCTAAGTTTTTCAAGTCATCATATGATTTTCCCCAGGCTTCCTCTATATGGGTAAGAATAGTTTGCTTTGGCTTGTATTTTTCGATTATGCTGATAATCTCTTCCATTGAGAAAAGCTCCTCTCTCAATGGGCTTTCCGGCTCAATTACAAACCCCTCCTTAAGCGGCCCTTCAAAAAATGGGCACCAGATTATCAGAACATCCGCTCCATATAATTTTGAATTATCTGGGAAAGGCTTTGAGTCGCAGGGTGCGTAAATTGTTTTTTTTCTGCCTTCTTCCAGAACATAGACTAAGACGTTGTCGCTTGCCATTTCAGCGCTTCTAAAGATTCCTGTGATGTTGATATTTCCTATTCTTATGGGCTTATCCGCCAAAACTTTTCTTTCTATAACGCCCATAGAGGCTTTGTATTCGAAGTATCCACTAAACTTGTTTTTGATAGCGTCAAGCTCTTCCCAAACGATTTTATTGGCATAAACTGGCGTCTTTTTCGTTGCTGCGCCTTTTCCAATAGAGTGCCTGAGCCAATCTATACTCAGTTGCTCAAAAAGTCTCATGCCTGCAGTATGGTCGGGATGCCAGTGGGTGTAGAAAATATGGTCTACGGATTTTACATTAAAATTATTAAGCTCAACTGCAATTTCTTCAGGGGTATCGAAAAGCGCGTTTATGCCTTTTATAAACATGGCTGGCCCCAGCCTCGAAAAGGGCGCGCCCCTCTTTCTAGCCTCTTTGCAGATTTTGCACTGGCAGCAAGGCCTTGGAATCGGCTGGCTGCCTCCAGAGCCTAAGATTATAAGTTCCATAGATTAATCTGCATATAATTTCAATAATGATATTGCAGAAGTTCTGTGCTAAATCTTCTTGGCATCCGGGCTTGTCAGATATAATGGAAGCTCAATATTTTCGTCCCGGTTTAGCATCACAAATAGTTTCTGGCATTCGAATTTTAGGTTGTGGTCATATAAGAAGCCTATGCCACAAGAGCCTTTAAGTTCTCCGATATTTTTATTGTAGATAAATGTCCTTAGCATCTGCTGGTCCAGATATTTTAGCATATCTCTTGACCCTTCCAGTTTACTGCTTAGGGACTTCTGGTTGCAGTTTTCCAAACCAACAAGTTTTTCGTCTAGTTCTGTGTCTCTTCCAAGTTTTCTTTCATCTCCAATCCCATTTAGTATGCTTCCAGAATGGGGTCCATAACACACGATAAGATATTTATCTCCACCAACCGCATCATTCTTTATTACGGGTTTGCAATCTCCGCAATAGTGGATTCCTGCACCAAAATTGTAGCCCCAGCCGCTTGCTCCCATAGACCCCCATTGGCCATAATTTCCTCCTCGTCCACGGTACCAACACGGCACTTTTTCTTCAATTTCTCCAAACAAGTCCCAGACCTCAGAAAACTGTTCCTTAAGAAGATTAAAATGGCGAGCCCATTCCAGGTAGTTAGTTTCTAATTCTTGCCTTTTTGCGGTTTCCTTTTTCTTTTCAGCCCCGCTAAAGGCGTTAAGGATATCATCAAAGGATATATTCTCTCCACAATCATTACTTTCTTCAGGTTTTACTGGAACTAAGCTATCCATATCAATTCACCTAAGATAAGTTGGATAAAATCTTTAACTATTAATTACTATAGAAAAATAACACTATTAGGCAGCTCTTACTACTCTAAAACACAAAAATCGTAATAAGCCCCAGAATAATCATCACAGCCATTATTAGCCCAACTTTTTTTGAAAATTCCTTTGACCCGAAAACGTAAGAATAACCCAGCTTTATGATGGTGTTGCTCATAACTGCAAGGATTATCGCTGTTGCGGCGATATTTGCAGAGAGGCCGGTCCCAGCAATAGTTGCCATGGAAAGCGTCACTGCATCAACATCAACAAACCCGGAAAGAAGGCTTGCAATATAGATTCCGGTGCTTCCAAAATAAATCTCCGCGGCTTTTAGGGTGAAGAGGATAACTGCGAAAAACGCGCCGAACTTCAATGCAGGGCTGACCCTAAAAGGGCTTTTGTGCTCAACTTTTGTCTCGCAGCAGGATTTGCTTGATGAAAACCAAGTGATTCCTGCAGACACTATTCCCGCAAGAGCCATGACAGCTAAAGCTGGCAAAAGCTCGGCTAGAAGGCTGCTGTTGACAATAAGGACTGAAGCGGCGACGCGGGCAAACATAACCGTGTTTGCAACAATCGTGCTGAATACAAGCATATTTACAGAGTTTTTGTTCTTTTCCCGCTTTGATTTTTCTGCCATTGTCATTGTTACAGCCGTGCTTGAGACAAGCCCGCCAAGAAATCCGGTAAGGCCTATTCCATTTTTTGGGCCCAATACCCTTGTCAAAAAATACCCAATGTAACCAATTGCGCATATAAGGACCACCATGAACCATATTGTGTAGGGGTTTAGGACATCCAGCGGGCCATAGGCCTGATTAGGCAGAAACGGCAGCACGACAAAGGCAATTATTGCAAAAACAAATGTGCTGTAGATCTCTTCTTCGCTTACCCTCTTGAGCAAATCATGAAGCCTTTCCTTTAGGTACAGGAAAGTTGCAGTGAGTATCGAGATAACTACTGAGATTAAGACATGGTCTGTGAAGGTAAGGAATCCTGAAAGAAAGACCAGAATTGCAGCAACTTCTCCGGTTATTCCAATCCCTTTTCCATCGCTTAGCTTAACAGAGAAATAATAGCTAATGAGAACTAAGGCCGACAGCGCAGAAAAGGATAGCAGAAGCACCCAGGGATTGTTTTCAAGGTAAAATAGCCCGGAAATTGCCCCCAGGATTGCAATCAATGTGAAAGTCCTGATTCCGCCAAATACATAGTCATCTCTCTTTTTGGCAAATTTTTCCCTTTCAGCGCCTACCAATAGGCCAAGAGCCATGGCGAGAAGGATTCTCAGGAACAGGTCAAATTCAGTCATTATTTTATATGAGAGCAGCTAATATACCAGGTCATAATCGTTTTTGTCAGGACACGCTTCAGTTTGGGGTGATTAGGCAAGACCTATTTGGAGAAGATACCATCTTAAAGTATATAAAATTTATCTTAATTATGAAAGTCTACTTTGGCGGGCAGATAAGGGAAGATGCTAGGGGCAATAGGGCGCTTATAATCACCCATGATGATTGCGACACAAAGCAGCCTTGGAGTGTGTTTTTGTACAGGATTGGCTCTGAAGACTACAATTATCTGACTGGTGTTGGAAGCGTAAAGATGCCACTTGAGAGGGCGTATGTAGGAGTATCCTATGAAGGAACTGATTTTGTAACGATTGGCGGAGTGAATAGCGGGGAGTTGTCTTTGGAGAGCATAGACAGAAAGCTGGTTTATCCTCATTTTTTGCCTGAGGAACCAGAAACCTCAAAAAAGTAATTTTGAAAAATATGCTAGATTCGTATGAGTCAACAATGATGATTGCTCCAGCCGAAGTGCAGTCATATTTTCCAGAGAACTTTCAGGAAAGGTTTGGGCTTGGCGAGAATATTTCATTCTTTGGCATAAACGAAAACGGAGGCTATAAGCAAAGTGGCGTGCCCGTTGCAAAATACAAATCGATTTATATCACCTTATTGTATGATTCAGCCCTGCCGCATCCCAAGATACTGGAAGGTTGCGATATGAAAAATTCTGAAACCCCTAGAATCTCTGAAGAAGGATTGTGGTTTTCAGAATTGCAGAGAAGGTATGGTGAATTGAGGCAGATGAGGCCGTTGATTATAATAAGGTTAAGCTCGCACCTGATAAAAGAGGATAAAGATTTCATTTTTGCTGAGTTTCTTAGGTATGCAGACCATGAAGCCCTTAGGGGAAAGGGCATTGCCGCACAGATTTTTGAATCCCTTTGTGAAAAATGTCGTAATGACGGGCTAAAATATCTTTATGTCAATGACCAGTCAAAGAATGGTTGGCCTTCAAAGTCTAAATTGATTTGGAGAAATTGGCTGGAGAAAGATATGCTTGATGAGATTCATTCAACATATTACGATAAACCAAGGGATGAGGTATTTCATGTGCCATATTCCAGAAATATGGTAAGAGTGCTTGATGATTCAGAACATGAAAGATTGTATCAGCAAATGCTTAGCAAAACAAAGTAAGGTGGAGGAGATAGACTTATTTTTTGGCGACTATTTACAGAATTATTTTTTATCTATTAGTTTCATTAATTTAACAATCCTGCTTTCGTCAATTTCCTTCAAGGAATTAATCTCTATCTGAGCTGTTGTTTTGCCATGGCCATCAAAAAGAGCCACATCTTCCTTCGATAACCCCCCGAGAGAGAAGCCAAGGTTAACATGGTTTTTGAGCGCAACAAAATAATATTTTCCATCTTCGTAAGAAGGCACACCCCACTTCATTTCCTCCTTGATACCAGGAAATGTCTTGAAAATGAGCTTTCTTATCTTCTGGCAAATCTCCTTTTGGGGAGACTGTTGCTTTTCGATATATTCGTCAACTTTCCGGTCCATATTTAGATTATTAAATTTGGTTATTTAATCGAGATTTCGTTACGGACATTAAAGTATTCTGGCATACCCCCTTATGGAGCACCAAAAAGCAGTTCTTGTGCTAAAAGGATTGCTGGAAAAGCGTCCTCTCGATGATGAAGAAAAAGAAGCAGTCTTGACTGCCATTGGCCTACTTAGCTGGGCAGCTCTGGGAAAGACGAGGATGAAAGCGCTGAAAGAGAAGAGAGCTAAGGATGGGGCGTGGAACTAACCTAACTTAGATTTTCTTCCCTTTCTCTTTTTCGAGGTCCTTAAGCCAAATCCTAAAGCCGTTTATCGCCAGGATGAGCAGCATCACATATAGAAGGGATATGAACCTGACGTTCTTGGCGAAATACAGGCCTATGCCTATCATGTCAACAATGATCCAGTAGACCCAGCTCTCAATCTTTTTTTGCGCCATGAGAAACATGGCTACGAAGCTCATCACGGTCGTTGCAGCATCAAGGTAGGGAAACGATGCTGCCTCTGGAAAGAATGCAGGGAGGAAGATATGGATTCTGCTCATTAGGTAGCCGAATATGATGGATAGGACCACCGTCAGTATGGCAAAAGCAATTATCTGGTTTTTGCTGCTTAGCACTGCCTCTGCATTATCTTCCTTTTTGGACTTTGTCTTCTCCCAGAACCACCAGCCGTAAACACTTGCCCCAAGAAAGTATATCTGCTCTATTGTGTCAGAATATAGCCTTATCTGGTAAAAGAGGATTGCATATAGGATGACCGACACAATACTTACCGGCCAGGTCAGCATGTCTTTACGCATTATCAGCCAGACAGACCATAGATACAATATCGTGCCGAAGAATTCGATGTAGCTCATAGGGTAGTCCAATACCGTGAAGAAAATGGCATTGATGCTGAAGAGGCTGAGCAGCGCGTCTATCATAGCTTGTCACCTCGACTCTCCATTAAGGCGCCTTTTACTGCTTCAACTCTCTGGCCCAATGCGCCGCTGAGAGTTTGGTATAGGATATCGTTTTCTCTCAGGTAATCGATAGTCATCTTCTGGAACTGACTTCTCTTTACATCGCCTGACCTATCCCAAGTGTCATCATAGGGAATGTCAACGTCGCAAAGAAACACAAAGTCATATCTGTCTTTGGAAGCTTTAGCCAGTTCCTTTAGGAGTGCAGGGGCTTTGCCGTGATAATCCAATGCAAAAGTATGGGTGGTTACAGCATTTGTGTCAATAAATAAGTATTTGTCCGCATTTAGAGCCAATTGGTCTTCCAGATTTATCTGTTCCTCTGCAATCTCAACTAATTGGCCAGGAGTCAATCTTCGGTTTACCTGATGCTTTTTCCAGTATTCCCTGCCGTATTCTGGCACCCATTCAGTATTATATTCGGCGGCCAGCATTTTTGCAATCGTTGTCTTGCCCGTGGAAGGCGCGCCAAGAAAAACCACTTTTGTAATTAAATCACGGTACACGATTGGGTCTAGGTATTCCCGGTACTTGAAAGGGTCCTCCCTTATCTTTGTCCCGGAGATGGGCACTTTGACCCGGCATGGATCCACCTGGACGTTTTTGGCTTTGAGAGCCTTGCTCATATGCTCGCCATAGAATTCGCTGGAATAAAAAGCAGAGACATTTTCTATCCTTAACTTCTCTTTTATGTAATCTTCATGCTTTCTTTTTATCTCATCAGTGCAGCCTATTTCGATTGGGCCATCCCATGCTTCGATGACTTTGACATTTGGATAGATATTTCTTATCCAGTTGGCTCTAGTCTCTAATGGGATAGAAGTAGTATCCGGAGCATCGTATATGACCACTAAGACCTCGTCCATCTCAGAGAGCGCCCTCTCAATCACTAACTGGTGCCCCTTATGAAATGGAGCATATTTGCCCAGAGCCAAACCAACTTTGTTCATGATAGTTATTGTATTTATTACAATAAGTATCTATCTCTAGGATCTTACGTCGGGCGTCGATTGAAAATAAAGTGTGTAGCTTGGCGACGTTTTCTTTAGCCAATAAATAATTTCAAGGCTGAGCGGGGAGAAGATGTATTGAACCTAATGAGCCGCCAGATTCAGGTTAACTATGCCTGCTTTTTAAGATATCCTGGCAGGCAATAGCAATTGTCAGGAGTTTCCTCTCACTTAATCCTTTCTTCAAAAGACATAATTCACTCTTCAAGCGCCTATTTTGTTTGTAGCGGTATTATTACATTCCAAGGAATTTCAATACCCCATACACAAGGAAGGCAGGCCAGACGATTGCTTTCAAAAATCCCAGAACCGCCATCCAAAAGCCGGTTGAAGTCGAGAGGTAGTATACCAAGGCTCCGATAAAGCCAAGCCCGTAGATAGCGCCTCCGCATCCATGCCCATGCGTTTGTTCTTTTATCTTTTTATTCCAAGGTATACATTCTCCGTCTTTGCATCCTTTCTCCATCTTTGTACCAATTGCTTTTCCGATTTCGTCCCAGGTAGGTTCTTCATCTCTTGTAGGAGTTTTCTTTTTCATTTTACTTTCCATTAATATATGATAACCTATGATTAAATATATAGAATCATGAGTGGCGCATTTTTCATGGATGAGGCATTAACGAGAAGTTCAGGGCCAGCCAGAGAATCAGATCCAACGCCTGACTTTTTTCTTATAATCAAAATAGTTCTTTCCAAACTTCTTTTCAAGATTGCTCTCTTCTGCAGGAATAACTGATTTATCAATAAGGAGTACGAAGATTATCGGGGAAATAAATGGAGATAATGACCCAAGAAAAATGCCAGTCCCAAAAAGAGCAATGGACATCCCAAGATAAATTGGATTCCTGCTAAATTTGAATGGCCCTGAAGTGATAAAAAAACTTGGAGTTCCATAAGGCTTTATTGAAGTGCGGTTTTTCAATAAAAGGAAATTAGCCCAAAAAGTCATTAAAATTCCAATAATAATCAGAATAATGCCACTCAGGTTAAAAGGGAAAAAAATGATACTTGCTATTGGGAATATTAAGTGAAATAAGATTTCCAGTACTATGAGACTAATGAAATAACCATCCGGCGTAATTCTCTTTTCCATATGTTGATTACTCTTGTGAATGTATTAAAAACTCCCTCATTGAGTTCACTAAAGATTGAGGAGCCAAAGCTCCGAGAAGTTAAAGCAAAAATTGTTGTTTTAACCTTTTGTGATTGTTGCCAGAGGCAATATCTGACCAAATGCTAGAAAACCGTCAGAAGTACTGAAAAGTTTGGTCGTTGGGTATGTTTATATTAATAGAATCCACCTCGATATGGAAGAATAACTACTCTCTTTCAGAAACCGCCCACATTATCTCAAAGTAACTCTGGTAGGTGTCTGCAAGCTCCTTGCTTTTTATCCTTATCGCAAGGAACGGCTCTGACCAGATAATAATTCCAACCCTGTCCCCATAGATTATGGTCATGGTATGGTAAGGGTACTTATCTGGCAAAAATCTTACGGTCGTGTTTTTTGACCTTGTTATTTCCACCTTTTTCTTTACCAGCACCCTTTCATGGATGCTTTCTCTTTCCAAGGACTTGGCGAAATGAGTTACGAAAAAATTTAGCTTTGGCTTTCTGACATCTTCGCAAAGAAGGCAGTAATCTTTCTTTATTTCCAAAATCTCGTTTACCATCGCTTTCATACCTCTCGTTCCCCGGAAGACCTCGACTGTTGGCTCTTCCTTTTCTTTAGCCTGAGACAATTTCCTGAGTTTAGGAAGAACCTCCATCAGGGCGGCCTCTTTTTCTTTGAGCTGGTGAAGGAGCTTATCAGGGTCCGAGGCCTTGAACTTTTTCGACTTGTTCTCAGTCACGAAAGATACAAGCCCTTTTGCGATTAGGGACTCAAGAATCCCATAAGTTTGTGTTCGTTCTATCTTTGCTTTTCTTGACACCTCTAGGACTGATGACTCTCCAAGCCCGAGAAGTGCGAGATAAATCCTTACCTCTTTTTTATCCAAACCCAGCCTCTCTAAAACCACCTCTTCCATAATAGTAGTGGATATATAAATACATGTTGTGAACTTTCCACAACAGCGAAACAAATAGGTAAGTATGCTAGTATTCTTAGGTGAGAAAAATGACTTTGAAAATAGAAAATCGCATGACGGAACAGGACTACAAAGATCTGTGTGAGGACCTAAGGCATGTAAAAGGATTTGAAGATGCTACTTTGTCTAGTGTGTGGTATTCAGGCATACCCCCAGTAATTACTGCCATAGATCGCCTAAAGGCATCTGAAGTTGGAAATAAATATGGCCTCCATATAGGGCTTGGGTTGAACGGAACCCGTGAAGATTGCAACAGATATGTGAGTAGTGCCATAAACGCACTTCGTGGAAACTATGCCATTGAACCGCTTAGCGAGGAGAGAATGGATAAGGAGCGTGCCAAGTGCAGCGGCATCGGAGCTAGCCCACTAGATTATGGATACAGAATTTTCTACAGGCAAGCCCCGGAACCGAACGGATTTAGTTTCGTTTTTGAGGATATAGGCGACTGGATTCATTTAGAAACGGATCCTCGTCGACCTATTGAAGAATGCTACATGTTAAGGGATATGCTGATTATGTTAGACCTCATAGACAAAGTCCTTAATTCAGTTTTAGACGAAGCTGGAGTAAAAGCTGAGCGCAAATTAGAAGTTCGAAGAAGTTACAGTGGTCTATGCAGTCTGGAAAGATATTGTCTTGAAAAGCCTGCTGGGGAGAAGAAATTACCCAAGAAAGAATCAGGACGGAAAGTTGGAGGGTGGTTTAGGTTGCCAAAATTTAGGTGAGAAAAAATGGAAGCAGAAAAAGCAAGTTTGGATTATATTCATTCATTAAGCAATTTAAAACCAAAGGACTGGAAAATAAAAATCTATGAGCCGGTACTTCCCATTAATGCAGTTATCCACCTCGAATGAACCGATGAATTCTATAGGGTCATGACCTCTAATATCGAGGAGCATGTTACGGTACGAGGTCACAATCGTAGGAAGAGTAGATATGACTTTGAGATGCTATCTCTAGAAGGATATCTCAGGTATAATTTAGATAATTTCGAGCTCTATGGCAAGCCAAGTTATTGGATTGGCGGTGACGTTTATTTTGCAAGGAAGAAACCTGTGAAGGTTTCGGATTATAATCTTCCAATTCAAGAAAAGGTCTTCGAGGTTCAGACGCCTTATGGCTGCTCTAATTTAAGTTCTCCTAGGCATGTGGC
>Ga0105092_10001313_pt1 | contig 13265 bp, 13 predicted proteins | sample PPLLak2March2015_FD_87021 | JGI IMG/M metagenome (GOLD analysis project Ga0105092, IMG submission 87021) | Freshwater sediment microbial communities from Prairie Pothole Lake near Jamestown, North Dakota, USA - PPLs Lake P7 Core (1) Depth... | ecosystem: Environmental > Aquatic > Freshwater >... | reverse complement strand
GCATTGCGGAACACGGTTGAAATCGCATCGCGCTGTAATTTCGAACTGGTGAACCCGGGGAGCATCTTTCCCAATTTTACCGTTCCCGAAGGTTTCACGATCGACTCGTACTTCGAGAGGGTCGTCAGAGAGGGATTCGACGGGCGCCTCCCCTTCCTCGAGGAACTCGAAAAGCTCGGGAAACTGAGCCACCCGATCGAGGAGTACCGCGGCCGTCTCGATAGCGAGATCCAGATGATCCAGAAGATGAATTTCCCGGCGTACTTTCTGATCGTCTGGGATTTCATACGGTACGCACGAGACTCGGGCATTCCCGTCGGACCCGGACGCGGTTCAGCCGCGGGGAGCCTGGTATCCTACGCCCTGAGGATCACCGACGTCGACCCGCTCCGGTATGACCTGCTTTTCGAGCGCTTCCTGAATCCGGAACGGATCAGCCCGCCCGATATCGACATAGACTTCTGCACCGATCGTCGAACCGAGGTGATCGACTACGTCACCCGCAAGTACGGTCGCCAGAATGTCTGCCAGATCATCACCTTCGGGACGATGGCCGCTCGGGGCGTCATACGGGATGTAGGCAGGGCTTTGAACATCCCTTATGCGGAAGTGGACAAAATCGCCCGGCTGGTACCGCAGGAACTGGGCACGACCCTCGAAAAGTCGCTCGAAGCCGTCAAAGAGCTTCGCGATATCGCCGAAGACGAGCGCTATTCGAACCTCGTGACGATTGCCCGGAAGCTCGAGGGGTTGGCCCGCCACGCCTCGACCCACGCAGCCGGAGTGGTGATCGCGCCACGACCGCTCCTCGAGCTGATCCCACTGTACAAGTCCAACAAGGATGAAATCACAACTCAGTTCTCGATGACCGACCTGGAGCGGGTCGGGCTCCTGAAGATGGATTTCCTGGCTCTGATCACGCTGACGGTTATCCATCACACTCTTGAACAGATCGAGCGGGAGCACGGGACAAAGCTAGACCTGAACAGGATCGAGCTGAATGAACCGGAGACGCTCCAGATCTTTTGCGAAGGGAGGACCAGCGGCATCTTCCAATTTGAGTCCTCCGGCATGCGCGACATCCTGAGACGACTTCGCCCCGACCGCTTCGAAGACCTGATTGCCTTGAACGCGCTGTACCGGCCCGGCCCCATCAAGGGCGGGATGATCGACGACTTCATCAAGCGACGACACGGGCAGGTCAAGAGCGAGTACGAGGTCCCCATTCTCGAGGAGGTGCTCAAGGAGACCTACGGCGTCATCGTCTACCAGGAGCAGGTCATGCAGATAGCCAGCAAAATGGCCGGGTTCTCGCTTGGCGAGGCGGATCTGCTCCGACGCGCGATGGGAAAGAAGAAGGCGAGCGTAATGGTTGCGCAGCGGGCGAAGTTCATCGAAGGCTGCCTCGCGCGCGGCTACAGCAAAGTCAAAGCGGATCGGATTTTCGACCTGATGGAGCAGTTCGCCGGATACGGCTTCAACAAGAGCCATTCGACCGCTTACGCCTTGCTTGCCTATCAGACCGCTTACCTCAAGGCCCACTATCCAGTCGAGTTCATGGCTGCCCTGCTGACGAGTGAAATCTCGAACAGTGCAAAACTCGTGAAGTACATCGGCGAATGCAAGGAGATGGGGATCCGAGTGATTCAGCCCGATATAAACACGAGCGATCTCTTCTTCCAGGCGCGTGGCGGAACGATTCACTTTGGTCTGGCGGCAATCCACAACGTCGGAGAATCCGCCCTCAGATCAGTCCTGACTGCCCGAGAGCAGGAGGGCGGGTTTCGTGGGTTCTACCACTTCTGTGAGAAAGTCGACCTTCGGCTGGCCAACAAGCGCGTCCTCGAGGCTCTCATCAAGTCGGGCGCGTTCGACGGACTGAAATACCGGCGCAGGGCGCTGCTTGATTCCCTGGACAAAGCGCTGGATCACGCTCAGAAAATGCAAAAGGACCGTATCAGCGGTCAGGGAGGCCTGTTCGCGAACCTCGGCCCCGCCAGCTCCGAGACAGCCGATGTTCCTGATATCCCGGAATGGCCGGAACGGCTGAAATGGGCGTATGAAAAAGAGGCGCTCGGCTTCTACCTCACCGGGCACCCCCTGCAGCAATACGCGTCGGAGCTCAAGCGATTCGTACAGTTCTCGCTCGGCGATCTATCCGACGATCTCGCCGGGCGCGAGATCACGGTGGCAGGGGTCGTTACGGGGCTCCGTAAGACCCGGAATCGCAAGGGCGAGGCGATGGCTAACTTCGTCCTGGAAGATCTGACCGGAACGATGGAAGTTCTCGTCTGGCCGCAGGCTTACGATCGGGGCAAGGATCTTCTCGAAACTGATTCTCCTTTGCTTGTCACGGGTCGGTACGACACGGAAAGCAGCAACGGCAACGCCGAGGCGCGCCTGCTCTGCACTGCCATTCAGCCGATGGACAGCGTCTGGAATGACGTGGTGCAAAAGGCGCGCATTAGCCTTCCGGTCGCCGGCTTACAGCCCGAGAAGATCCTGGCCCTTCAAAGCCTGATTACCTCAAACCCTGGACGCTGCCTGGTCGAGTTCGAGCTGGTCAAAGAGCTTTACCGGATCCACGTGGTTCCGAACCGTGATCTGCGGGTTAACCCGGTCCCCTCCTTCGTTCGGGCGGTCGAAAACCTGTTTGGCGACAACTCCGTTACTCTGTATACTTAGGGCCAGTATCAACTAACGGCGTGGGGGGCCTGTTGCAGGAATCGACAAAGACGTCCGCAAACGACGAGTTAGACGTTTCGACCACACCGGCCTGGAACCGAGTTAAGCTCTCCCGACACGAGAGTCGTCCGTACAGCCTGGACTACTTTCAGCGCATTTTTACTTCCTTTCGCGAGATCCATGGTGACCGCAAGTTCGCCGATGACCCGGCAATGGTGGCGGGCTTCGCCCTTTTCGAAGGGGCACCGGTGATGGTGATCGGACAACAGAAGGGGCGGACGACAAAGGAACGGCTGTACCGGAATTACGGGATGTCCAAGCCGGAAGGGTACCGGAAAGCGCTTCGCCTGATGCTGCTTGCTGAAAAGTTCAACAGGCCGATCCTCTGTTTCATTGACACGCCCGGCGCGTACCCGGGGATCGGGGCGGAAGAGCGCGGGCAGGCTGAGGCGATCGCCCTCAACCTGAGGACCATGGCGGGGCTGTCGGTTCCGATCATCGTCTCGGTCCTCGGAGAAGGAGGAAGCGGCGGAGCGCTGGCCATCGGCGTCGGCGACCGGGTCTTGATCCTCGAAAATTCCATCTACTCCGTCATATCGCCCGAAAGTTGCTCTGCAATTCTCTGGAAAGACCAGGAGCACGCCAAAGAGGCCGCCGAGCTGCTGCATCTGACCGCCCCCGACCTGCTGGGTTTCGGGATCGTCGACGAAATAGTCCCCGAACCGCCCGACGGGGCGCAGGAAGACTGGGATGCGGCCGCCATGCTGCTGAAAGAGCGTCTGGCCTATCACCTGGCCGATCTACGGTTATTGTCTCCCGAAGAGCGCCGGGAGCTTCGTTACCAGAAGTTCCGCCGGATGGGCGCGTTTCTAGAGCCGTGACAGAAGCAAGCTCCCAAGCCGAGTCCCCTCGTTTCATCGCCGATGTAATGCTGGGGAGCCTCGCCCGCTGGCTGCGGGTTCTCGGATTCGACACCCTTTACGACAACCGCATCGACGACGAGGAGTTGGTCCGACTTGCTTTACGGGACCGGAGGATCGCGCTGACCCGTGATCGCCGACTCACCGAGAGGCGTGCGATTTCGAATCAGGCGATCCTGATTCGGAGCGACGCCCTTCGAGAGCAGCTCCAACAGGTTCTTGAACGCACCCACTTCCGGCTTGACCCTGCGCGGGCAGGTGTTCTCCTGCTCTCTCGCTGCATCGAGTGCAACTCGCCGCTGGCGCCGATCGAGCGGGCATCGGTGGAAGGTCAGGTACCGTCGTACGTCTTCTCGACGCAGGTTGAATTCAAGAAATGCGGGTCATGCGGGCGGATCTACTGGGGCGGGACTCACCGGGACCGGATGCTGGAGAAGCTCGCCCGCCTGCTCGAGGGGTGATAATAGGTGTAATCCCGCCGGGAAATCGAGGAGACTGCAATGTGCCGGAACATCAGGACGCTATTCAACTTTGATCCTCCCGCCACGGAGGAGGAGATCCGTGCAGCCTCACTGCAATTCGTGAGAAAGATATCGGGTTTCAACAGCCCGTCGAAAACCAATGAGGTAGCCTTTGACCGAGCCATCAACGACGTGGCGACGGCGGCCAGAACCCTCCTCACTTCACTCGCGACCAACGCTGCGCCGCGGAATCGCGAGGTCGAGGGCGAGCGAGCCCGCGCGAGGGCCGCTGAGCGTTACCGGCGGCGGTGAGAGCACGGTGCAGCCGGTGGCCGGCCGCACGCTTACCGTCGGCGGCGAGCAAGGTACACCAGGGCGCCGGCCAGCAGCCCGACCGGCAGACCGATCAGGAAGAGAACCCGTAAGACGGGGACCCCGATCAGAAAAACATACAGAGTGCCGGCAACGAAGATCAGCCCTGCGACGGTGGCAGTCACAGGAATCTTCTCGATCCGAATTCCGGGATGTCTGTCCATGCGAACAGTGTACTCCAGTTGTCCAATGGTGCGACTTGACCCGAAAGAGCCCTGCCCGGCTGTTCTTCGGCGTACCGGCGTTCCATAATGATAGTCACAGGCTCTTAACCACGACGCGTGATTTACCACCTAGGAGTAACTAGCATGAGAACATCGTTGGGCAGCGCCTTGTCTATTGTCTGCCTTGTTTTATTGAGCGGGCCCCTTGCGGCTCAGGACGTTCGCCTTGAAGTACATGATGCCCGACTTTCCATCCCGTTCGGAGAAGTACAGGGAACAATGGTGAAAGTCGGAGACTACCTCGTCTTCATCGATGAAGACCAGCCAAACAACTCGTTCGCGATCCGCCGCAACGACGTCCGGAACATCACCGCACAGGAATCGCGAGTGACGATCGACCTTAACAGCCCGATCCGTGATCGCTCCGGCGAACGGACCAGCTTCGTCTTCCAACTTCCGGACCAATCGGGCGCGATGGCTCTCGCCACCTGGCCGCAGGGGACCGCGGGTGCCAGCCCAGCCGCCACCCTACCCAGCCAGACGGGGAGCACCGGAAGTCAATCAACGAGCAGCCAGGGAGCAAATGGAGTAATGGCGACGTATCAGGTCACTCACGGGCACCTCATGGGGAATTGCCACGGTCGACTCATCGTTCGGCAGGACATCATCGTCTACGAATCGATCGACGAGTTGGAGGACTCCAGGCAGTGGGCCCTGCGTGACATCAGCGAGTTGAAACTCGATAACCCCTACGAACTCACGATCAAGCCGTTTAGGGGGGATGAGTACAGTCTGACCTTCGACGGCAAAGGGATGGATACCGGCATGTTCCGGCAGCTGGTGGAGCGAGTTACCTCCTCGCGAGTGGCGGAGTAAAGCTAATAGTGCCTTTTCGGAGCACAAGGCAGAGGCGTCGAAAAAGGTCTTAAGGCCTGAAAGGCCGGCATATATTAGCCCAGGGCGAAGCGCTTTCTGCGCAGCCCTGGGTCTTAGCGGTAGGGGCGGAGATAAAGCCCTGAAAGGGCGCTAGAACGGCAACATTATCAGGATCTTACGCCCTTACAGGGCTTCGCGGTCGAGACTTGTTGACCCAGGGCTACGCGAAAAGCATGCTTCGCCCTGGGCTAATATGTGCCGGCCTTTCAGGCCTTGAGAACTTTCAGCGAATGTTCTACTCTCCCACTTTCGTCGTGGAAGGAGTGCCGTCCCCGGCAAGGAGACGCTGGCTCGCGGCCGCGCCTTCCTCCTCTCGCTCGATTCCGACGATTCGCCAGGTGCCCTTCGAGGACGCCAGGTAGACCCGGACCTCCCGCGCCCAATTGGGCCGGTCGGCGCTCAAGGTGCGAATCCCAACCATCAAGTACGGCGACTGAGTCTGCTGCAGAAGCGGCACCGACTGCTCAACCGTGAACCGAGGCGACCCGAGGCTCGCCAACAATCCGGACTCGTTGTCGAACCCATACCATGCGTATTCGTACCGCTCAGCCGTTCCGAGCTTGTTCTCTACACCCAAATTCCGGAAGTGCAGAGGTCCACCCGATTGGCCGCCTCGAATCTGGAAGGCGTCCAACGGATTGGTGTTGGAGAAGTAGTGAAGCAGGATGCGGTCACGGCGCTCGAGGAGCGTGCGAACAAGATAGGCCTCCGCCCGCGGGTCTTCGATCTTCCCTGTCCGCACGATGGCCCTCACCGCCTCGGCGGAGAACCGGACGATGATGCGGGTTGCCCAATAGGCATCCGCCAAAGTCATTCGCGAGAAAGCAGGATTAGGGTAATCGGGTTTCCACTGATCAGCAACGAAGTGAGCTGCTTCGAAATTTCCCACCTGGGGGTAATCAGGGTAGTCGATTTTTTGCCAGGTCCTTTCCCATAACCCGAACGTAAAGAGGGACTTGGCTATCTGTGCGACTTCGAAGGGGTATTCGTGCCCGACTCGTGGACGCTGGGGCTCCCACGCCCCACTTCCCAAGGTCGTGCCGAAGTCTATCAGGTAGTGCTTTATGTAGCCGTTCGTCTCTTCGCCTTCGAAAACGTCCAGGGTGTTGATCGTGTCGATATCGACGTGATTCAACCAGGCGCAGAATACCCTCAGGCCGCGCAACTCCCTGCGGCGCTCGTGCGGGAAGATGTCGTTGGGGTCGTCCGGGCGGGTCCCCTCGAACCTGAATGTGCCGACTGGCTCGCCCTTGATCTTTTTGCTGGCCAGCATCTGATAAGTCCCATCCGGCCGCCTGGGGGCCTTCTTCAACAATCGGTCGAGGTCCGCTTCAGTAAACGGCTTGCCGTTCGCCTCGGCCTCCGGGTCGACGCGCAGCTGCTCCCGCTTTACAAAGATCAGGTAGTTCTCCGGAACGTTGTAGCCAAAAGCATGGAAGAACCGCGTGCTGATCGCCTCGGCAGACGTCGTGAGCTGGGGGTACTTCAGCGGATCCAACTTCACAAAATATGAGTCCCCGCGCTTGTCCTTCATGCGAAAGCCGGCCGTAGCTCCTTCGACCTTTGGTGCGGTGATCAACAATGGGCCAGTCATGTCCGGTCCATCAGACCGATTCGGCCCACGCGTCAACGCGTCAAGCGACATGGGAGTCCACGGTGAAAGTCGTATCCCGCTGCAAGAGGTGACCCAATTGCATTCCGTACGCCTGATAACTCTTGGTTGAATACATGGCCGATGCTGCCAAGTCTACCGGTATCCATCCGCCTCTTTCCCGCCGGTATTCGAGCCCCATCGACGGTCCGGAGCCGCTGCTGACGGTACCAATGAGCGGAGAAAATCCAGTGAACCCGGTTCCACCCCCGTCCGCCGTGAACTTGTCTTCCGCCCACAAAAAAAGCTTTTCGATTCTTCCGATGCGGTAAGGCTGCAAGTTCCGGGATTTCTTCAGCTTCAGCTCTTTCCACGCCTCGGCTCGCTTTTCCGCGGGCGCGGCTTGGCCTGGATTTGTCTGAGCATCCTGGCCGTACCCGTGGACGAGCAAGGCGCTGAGCATTACCGGAATGTGGAATCGTCTCCTCATACTGTGCCTCACTAATCCATTCGGCTAGAATAAAGAAGTCTCAAGAAATGAAAGCCTTGTTGACATTTGAAGCAATTCGGAGGCCAAGAGGCTTTTGCCGGTATCCGGGAGCTTCGGTCTTTGAAGGGGCTTGGTTCTTGCGGTTCTTTCCCGCCCTGCCGCCTTACGAAAGAGGGAAATTATCCCCGGGCGGGCTTTTCTGGACGGGTTGCTCGTGCGCTTTTCCCGGGCTCGGCGTTGGCACACCGCTTGCTAAACCTACGTGTCATGGACAAGCGAATATTTAGATTTAGTATGCCTTTCTTTCTTGGGGTCTGCTTGGCCTTTCCTTCGTTTGCCGAAAAGCAGCCTGCCCAGAAACCGTCGCCCGCTGTCCAGGACTTTCTGAAGCGGGTTGAGAGATACGCTGACTTGCGTAATTCTCTTGAAAAGAAGCTTCAAGAGCCCGGGGACAAAGCAGAACCTGAAGAGATCCGGGCACACCAATTGGCTCTCGCGGAATTGATTCGTGGGGCACGTTCGGAAGCCAAGGAAGGGGATGTGCTCTGCCCCGAAGCGGTGAAGGAACTGAAGCAAGTTCTGAAATCCGAGTTTCAGGGCGCCGGGGGCAAGACGGCGAAGGCAACAGTGAAGGAGAGCGCTCCTGCGCCGTTCGAATGCAAGGTTAATCAGGCATACCCGGCTAATGCGCCTGTTTCCACGGTTCCACCTGATGTTCTGCTGAAACTCCCTCAGCTGCCAGAGGACATCGAATACAGGTTTGTCGGGTCAAATCTGATACTGCGGGATGTCCGAGCGAATATCGTCGTGGACTGCGCCCGCGAGATCACTTCTCTGAGTTAAAGACATCATGCTAAAGCCGCGAATGGGTTCATTACTGCTGTCCCTGCTTCTGTCGGGGATCCTTGCGCCCGAATGGTCGACCTCCGCGCTCGCGACCCAGTCGACCGGGGGCCCTAAAGTAGATGTTACGCTGCCTCAAAAGTCGGGATCGGTTCGTTTCATGGTCGTCGGCGACACCGGGACCGGCGGATCAGCGCAGCGGAAGCTCGCTGAAACCATGGTTGCCGCGTACGGGAAGTTCCCATTCGAGTTCGTCCTGATGGTCGGAGACAACCTGTATGGCTCCGAGCGACCAAAGGATTACCAGGAGAAATTCGAGGAGCCCTACAAGCCCCTCTTAGATGCAGGGGTGAAATTCTACGCCGCACTCGGCAACCACGACGAGCCCCAGCAGCGCCATTACGAGCGCTTCAACATGAAAGGCGAGCGCTACTACTCTTTCAAAATCAAGGACGTGAAGTTCTTTGCCCTGGACAGTACCTACATGAGTCCGGAGCAACTGAAATGGATCGAAGAGGAGCTGAAAGGGTCCAACGAAGACTGGAAGATCTGCTTCTTCCATCATCCGATCTACTCCTCAGGCGGCAGACACGGTTCCGATGTCGAACTGCGAAAGGTCTTGGAACCCTTGTTTGTTCAGTACGGCGTTGATGCGGTTTTTGCAGGGCACGAGCATTTCTACGAACGGCTCAAGCCCCAGAAGCAGATTTACTACTTCACTTCCGGGGCCGGCGGAAAGCTCCGGAAGGGAGATCTCACCAGGGGGAGTCCCCTGACCGCCGCCGGCTTTGACCAGGGCCAGTCTTTCATGCTGATCGAGATCACCGGGGACGAGATGCACTTCCAGACGCTGACGACCAGTGGTGCGACCGTCGACAAGGGGACAGCCGTCAGACGCGAAAAACTCCGGTCGCAGCAAAATTTGGCGACCGAGGCCGCACCACCATCAAAAGGTCCCGCTGATTCCACAAGCCGTTCCGATAAGACCAAGTCCTCCAATGGGAGCACCGCCGGTTCGGAATAGAGGCCTTTCGTCCTGCCGGGCCGGGAAAAAATCCTGTGGACGCGTGCCGGCGGGGGCACCACCGATGCTATCAGGCCGAACCGTAAACGAGCCATGAACTACGGTTACGGCTTTTTCCCGGTTCTTCTGCAGCTTGGGAGCGCAAGTTGCTTTGGTAACGGCAAGGAGGTTCTATGAGAACCGCATTCGTCGTTGGAATAATCCTGATCGTGCTCGGAGCCATCGCCCTTGCTTATCAGGGTATTAGTTATACAACCGAAGAAGAGATCGTGGATATCGGCCCGATCGAGGCGACACAGGAAACGGAGAAGACGATTCCAATCTCGCCGATATTGGGCGGTGCCGCACTTGTTGGCGGCGTCATCCTCGTGGTCTACGGCGCCCGCCGGTCTTGACCCAACTACAGGGGCTGCCGGTCGTGACCGTCCGCCCCTTCTTCCGCCACTCCCGCCTGCTCTTCGCTTCCACGTCCCTTCACGTCCTCGACGGACTTGGAGCGCTTCATCAGCTCATGCGCTGCCGTTCTGCCCTGACCGCGATACTGAGACGCGACGGAGGTTGGTCGACGACTGGTCATATCCCAGAAGAGACCGTTGTTAAACAGAAGACCGACGAAAACGACTAGTGCGGAACCCCACCGGAAGAGCCGAAGATTACTGCGTAAAACAACCATAGACTGCAACTCCAAATAAAGCCGTTTTGAAGCCCGGTCATGCTACCATCAAACCGGGTTTTGACCAAGTTTTTTGGCCAAGTTGCTCGCGGGGAGTTGCTCGGGGAGCCTTGTGCGTGGAGGAGACGTGTCCGCAGAACTGAATGATCAGATGAATGCTTGTCTCGAATTCGCGCGAAGCAGGCAGCTGAACGTTCCCGAGCAGGTGATTTTCGGGAATGAATCACTAGCCCAATTGGCGGAGAGAGCAGCCCCCCTGACAACGGGAAGGCGGGCGTTTATCTTAACCGGGAGCGACTCCGCGCTTAGTGCGGGTGTCTTGGACCGCGTCGACCGACTGCTTGCCGAGAGCGGTTTTCTAAAAGTCAGTCGTTTTGCCTTCCATGGCGAGCCCGATGTACCAACAGTCGACCGGGCCGCAACAAGCTGCCGGCAGGAAGGCGCGGACTTGGTTATCGGTCTGGGAGGCGGAAGCGTGCTCGACTGTGCGAAGGCCGTCGCTGGCATGTCCTGCCACGCAGGCAGCGTGTTCGAGTATCTGGAAGGCGTGGGTTCCAAGACACTCTCGGGTCTCGCGTTGCCCTCTATCGCCATCCCCACGGTCTCCGGCACCGGCGCCGAGATGACTCGGAACGCGGTAATCTCGGTCACCGACCGAAGAGTCAAGCGCAGTCTGCGACACCAGTCAATCATGCCCCGGCTGGCCATAGTCGATCCCGCGCTGACGGCGACCGTACCCACAACAGTGACCGCCACGTCCGGAATGGACGGTGTAACGCAGCTGATTGAATCGTCTGTTTCTGCAAAGCGTCGCCCCGAAACCATTGAATTGGCGCTGAGAGGCCTGCGGGTTGTGCGGGAAGGGCTGATTCGGTGTCATACCCATCCCGGCGACCTCGATGGCCGGGCGCGGGTCGCATTCGCCTCCAGCCTCGGTGGTATCTGTCTTGCCAATTCGGGTCTTGGCCTGGTTCACGGAATAGCCTCGGGCCTCGGCGGTCACCGGAAGATCCCGCACGGGCTGATCTGCGCGGTGCTGCTTCCACACGCGCTCAAGTACAATCGCGATGCGGTTCCGGCCGAACTGCGCGCCAGCCTGGCCGCGTTCCTCGGTCGCTCGGAGAGCGCATCAACCGTCGACGACGGGATTGCGGGGATCCAGGATTTGAATGCCACCCTCGGCATTCCGGCCGACCTCAGCTTCATCGGGCTCAATGAATCGGAGATCGAGGAGGTTGCTCATGATTCAATGGGCAGCAGCATGTCCGGCAACCCGGTGCCGATGACGGTCGAGTCGGTTGTGGAATTCCTAAAGAGGGTTTGTTGAAGAATCAACTGATACAATGGAATACAGGGGTTCCTTCCAGCCCACCTCCTTGGGAGATTCCGAATGACCATAGTTGAGCTGTTGCTGCTGCTTCTTGTCGCAGGCATTTGTGGGAGCATCGGAGAAGCGATCGCCGGCTATTCGGCCGGTGGCTGCCTGGTTTCAGTCGCACTGGGTTTCATTGGCGCATTGCTCGGTCGCTGGCTGGCCGGGATTCTGGGTCTACCCGAGCTCTTTGCAGTCCAGATTGGCGGCAAGGCGTTTCCGATCGTGTGGTCAATCATCGGCGCGACTATATTCGTGGCGGTGATCAGCTTGTTCTCTTACCGCCGCCGGCGATACTACTGATCCCGACTGTTCGTCCTACATCAACCGTCCGCATATTCCGTGTGCTGAACACGGACGGTTGTCGAAGAGTGTAACCATTCCGGTCAACTTCCCGCCTGATTTTTTTCTTGACATCACGGATTGATGGACTATAGGCCCTCGCCAGCAAGACCATCGAGCAGCTAGTTTTACAGCCACGGTTGTCAGAAAAGCTACTTTAATAATTAGTCAATTGAGCCTAAACGCCCATGACTTCTTACTTTTTTGAAGCGTGTCAGACAACAGGAAGAAAAAACCGCTTGACTTGGACTACACGGACCAGAAGAATACACGCCAATCGAGAGGGGTGGTTTTTATGTTTTGCTCGATTCGCACTTATCGTTCGTTCATTGCCGGTCTCGTTCTGTGCAGCCTCCTCCCAATCGGCGCGTCCGCAGCCGGAAGTCGGGTGAAACTCGCCTGGGATACCAATCCGGAAGTCCGGGTTGCCGGCTACCGCGTCTACCGCATGGAGACAGGGAAAGCCCAGATCCTGCTGAACAAGGACACCCTACTTCCAGAGCCCCATTATATCGACACGAACGTGACGAAGGGCGCGACCTACCGTTACGCAGTCTCTGCCGTAGACGTCACCGGCCTGGAGAGCCCCTTTTCGGGCGAAATCGAAGTCACAGTCCAGCCGCGTCGTGTTGCCTCAAGGACTCAAGTCCCTACTCGCTTGTCGGTCGATCAGTTATTCGGCAACCTGATAGCGGGCACAAGCCTGGTCAACACCACGCCCGAACCAACGACGGTACGGCTTTATTCGCTCGATAGCAACGGAGTGCCGAACGGCTTTGATAGGGAAATCTCTCTCGGTCCGCTCGGCGGTTTCAAGAGCCTAATGCAGGACCTGATGCCGGGTCAAACGACCCCGGCGACCCTGGTAGCCAGCGGTGCCAAGCACTCCTTCGAGCCGGTGTTTACCGTAGTCGACGAGCAGCTCAAGCGACTGGACGGTTTAACTGGAACCGGCGAGATTTCGCGAGAGCTCTACTTCCCGATAGCGCGGCAGATCACAGGGGTCGTCCTTTTCTCGGTGTTCGCTCTGGAAACGACGGTAGTCTCTCTGACCAACCCCGACTCCGAGCAGACAGCGCACGTCAAGCTGGAGCTTGTTGATCCGAGCGGGAAGGTGACCCACACTTCCGGGATCGAAATTCCTCCCGGCGCAGGCAAACTGAACAATCTGCAGCAATTGTTTCGCAGCGTCAGCATCCGGGATGCCTACCTGAAAGTGACCTCAGACGTACCGATCCAGGGCTTCGAGACGGTCGGTTACACTCAGCAGGGCGTGGCGAGCGCCTGGGGAATGACGGGCGAACGTAACCGAAGCCTGACACTTCCGTACTTTTTTTCAGGTGCCGGAGCTGAGACGCAAGTGCGTCTGGTTAACCTCGAGTCTTTCGAGGT
>Ga0105092_10001310_pt1 | contig 13293 bp, 13 predicted proteins | sample PPLLak2March2015_FD_87021 | JGI IMG/M metagenome (GOLD analysis project Ga0105092, IMG submission 87021) | Freshwater sediment microbial communities from Prairie Pothole Lake near Jamestown, North Dakota, USA - PPLs Lake P7 Core (1) Depth... | ecosystem: Environmental > Aquatic > Freshwater >... | reverse complement strand
CTTTCGTGTCCGCCGTTATCCGTTGGTCACCACCGCCTTCGCCACCACTTCCGCCACCGTCCGCACTTCCACGCCGAGCTTGTATTCCTTGTTCAGCTCAGTCAGCTGATCGACGCAGTTGTGACACGGGGCGACGACCACTTTGGCCCCGGTTGCGCGGATTTGCTCGGCTTTAATCCGCCCGGCTTCCAGCCGACGGCGTGCGAACCGTGACATAGACAGCTGCCCTCCGCCCCCTCCGCAGCAGAAATTCTGCTCGCGATTCGGCGTCATCTCGACGAAGGAACTGACCGCGCGGCGGAGAAGGAACCGCTGTTCCTCGATCACACCCCCCAGCCGGACCAGATTGCACGGATCGTGAAGAGTTACCGGCTTGGTATTTAGGGAGGGATCAAGCCTGATTCGGCCGTCACGAACATATCCGGCCATCACTTCGATAAAGCTCTTCATTTCAAGCGAAGTGCCGGTATTCCCGATCCACTCGGCCGCTTCCCAGCGGTGGGCATTGTAACCGTGCCCGCACTCGCCCAGGACCAACACTTGACTGCCCAGTCTGGTCACCTCCTCCCGAAGACGCTGGGCGATCTGGCCGGCCACCTGGTCATCGCCGCTGAAGAGGCCGTAATTCGTGACGTCGTAGCAGTCACTCGAAAACGTCCAGCTCTCTCCGGCCGCGTGGAAAATCTTGGCGGCGGCGACGAGCGAAAGCGGGAAGAACTTCGGTTCTCGGGGATTCACCGTGTAGAGGATCCTGGCGCCTTTCTCGTCAAGCGGCATCCGGGCCGACGGATCGCCGACTTCCATGGCCAGCTCTTCTTGGAGCCACTCGACCGTGTCCCGCCAATCCTGCCTCTCAATCCCCATGTTGTTGCCCTTTTCGACCGCCGTCCTGACCGTCGATTGGAGCTCCAGTGGGACCAGCTCAAGGCTCGCGAGCGTTCCGCGGCCGGCGCGGATCAACCGGGGAATGTTGATGCCGACCGTGCAATTCAGGAAGCAGCGACCGCAGAGGCTGCAGCGGCCAAACAAGGAATCGAGCCATTTTCGAATCATGGCTTGATCCAACTCTCCGGCACCGATCCAGGCCGGCGCCGCTCTGCCGACCACCGTGAAGTAGCGCTTGAAAACGGCCAGGACCAGGTTGAGCTTGTAGGCAGGATGAGCCTCGATGCTCGGGTCGGCTTGGTAGTAATGACAGGTTTCGGCGCACAGGCCGCAGCGCAGGCAGGAATGGGCGAGCGCGGCATCCCGGCTATCGAGGCGCGAACGCAGGTGCCGGAGGGCTGATTCAAGTTGCTCGGTTTTTAGCGCGTCGATACGTTCTTCCAGAACGTCCGCCTTCTTCGCTTCCTCACTCATCCTTGCGCCTCCCGGCCCGGATGCGGGAGAACGCGTCTGCGGCCAAAGAACAGCCCGAACAGAATCCGGGAGTAGAAAAAGAAGAGGCAGTGCCGGATCTTTCCGATCGGCAGGTAGACAAAGAAGATCAGGCTGACAATCAGCAGCCAGTCGAGCCACGCCCGATCCCTTGCGGCGAGCAAAGAGAGGAGGAGAAACGCATCCACTACCACGTTGGCCGCATAGTCATCGGGGCAGCTGATGGCGCGGAGCTGCGGCGTGAGTGCACGCTTGATGAGCAGGGCAAGACCGCAGCAGGCCGAGATGCCAAAAAGGATCTGCGAAGGCTGGGACAACACCGCGGGGACCGGCGCGCCCAGCAACAGATACCCGAGATGCGAGAGGGCGGCGAAAATCCCCGAGTGGTACAAGATTCCGGCAGCCAGGGTGAGCCGATGCTTTCCGGCACTCTCCTTCTCCTGGGGGAGCATTCCCCGGCCAAAAGCGTACTGCACGCCCTTCCACGCTCGGTCGTCTGTCGTCCACGCCGGATGGGGTCGTCGAAATCGGAAAGTGGAGAGAACCAGCCAGAAAAGCGCGCCGAAGGCGAACAGAGCAGAGGCGACCACCGCCCAGACAAGGAAAGACGGGCTGAACATGCTCGACTCCTAAACGCAGCCGTCGGGCTTGGGGAGTCCGGCGAGCTTGCAGGCTCCTTTGGCGGGACCGGAGGGAAACAATTCGTAAACATGCCGCAAGGGGAAACCGGTCGTCTTGCAGATATGCCGTACCATGGGTGCCAGGCTCGTTTTCAGGTAGTGCTCTCGAATAATGTCGATCACAGCCCAGTGTTCGGGGGTGAGCGCCGCCAGGCCCTCCTGGCTCGCGGCCAGGGCCTCGGCCGCTTCGCGGCTCCATGCCTGCGGGTCCGTCAGAAAACCTTCTTCATTGATCTCGAGCTTCAGGCCGTTAACTTCAATGAATGACATGGGCGGGAAGTATATCACCGGCCGAATCTCGTTTCTTCCACAGCCGCAAGCGCAGCGGCTCTGTTATCATTCCAGGGCGCCCGGGGGAGGGGAACTCGATGAGCTATTCGGCAGAAAAGCGTCTGCTCCTGGTCATCGTTCTGGCTGTTTTCGTGGGGCTTGGCATTTCACCCAAGGCGGACCGCTTCACCTGGTTCCTGGAGAATTCACCCGTCCTGCTTGGGCTGGCCGTCCTGCTGGTCACCGAGCGCTACTTCACGTTTTCGCGCCTCGTTTATCGGGTCATGTGCCTGCACGCGATCATTCTGATGGTCGGCGGACACTGGACATACGCCGAGGTTCCTCTCGGTGACTGGGTTCGCGACGCCTTCGGCCTGGCTCGCAATCACTATGACCGGCTCGGTCACTTTGCTCAGGGGTTCTTTCCCGCCATCATCATCCGCGAGGTGCTCCTCCGCTTCACCCCGCTTCGTCCGGGCGGGTGGCTTTTCATGCTGGTCGTCAGTGTCTGTCTGGCCTTGAGCGCCTTTTACGAGTTTGTCGAGTGGTGGGTGGCTCTCGCGACTGGTGAAGCGGCTGCCGCTTTCCTGGGCACGCAGGGAGACGTGTGGGACACGCAGTGGGACATGTTCCTGTGCATGAGCGGGGCGGTTCTGTCGCTCATGCTCCTGTCGCGGCTTCATGACAGGAGCATGAGCGAAGTGACTAACTGAAAGCCTTTCGGAGCACGGCAAGACTCTTGGGCAAAGCGGTTTTCGGATCTTCGCTGCCTTCGAACTCCAGGGAGACGAAGCCCTGATAGTTGTGCTTCTTCATGATCTGGCCGATTCGCGGGTAGTCGAGGTCGAGCGTGTACCAAGTCCCACCGCCATAGTAAGTCTTCGCCTGCAGCAGAATAGTGCGCGGGGCCAGTTGTTCCAACCGGCTGTACGGGTCTTCCAGGAAGTTCCCGGTATCGAGAGTGACCGACAGCCAGGGCGAGCGGATCGCATCGATGATACGGATGACTCCTTCAGGGGTTCGGCCCAGTCCCCAGTGATTTTCCAGGCCGAGCACCACGCCGCACTCCTCGGCTTTGGGCAGGCACTTCTCGATCGATCCGATGACCCAGCCGAAAGCCTCGTCCTCGGTGTGGCCTTCGAGAGGAGGTTCGATGCCCCGATTCTTCATCAGCTCATCAAAGTCTTTGCTTGTTCCCCAGCGGCCCGTATTGAGTCGCATCGTCGGAATTCCAAGCTTGTACGCCAAGTCAATCTGATGAATTGTCAGATCGATGTTCTTCTGCCGTTCCTCCGGCTTCGGCGAAAGGAAACCCTGATGGGTCGAAAAACCGCAGAGAGTCAAGCCGTGTTGGAGCGCTCTTCGCTTGATCTTCTGGAGGTAGGCGTTGTCCTCAGAAGCCATCTGCATGAGCAGCAACTCAACGCCGTCGAAGCCCATCTCCGCAGCCTGGTCGATGCAAGTCTCGATGGGGTAGTTCTCCTTGGGCCCTTTGAAGCGCCAGAACGAGTACGTGGAAACTCCTATGGGATTGGGCCGCCGCGCCTTGGCTGGCGCCGTTGTCTGCCCGGTTGCAGCCAGGCTCAGCACGGCGCTCCCCGACACCGTTCCCAGAAACCGTCGCCTATCCATTGGTTCCCCTCCTCAGCGTTAAGAATAGCAGCAAAAGGGGTTGTGCACGAAGGGGAGCGGTCGTGAAGTGAAACAGAAAAACCAGGGACAGAAGGGACAGAAGGGACACAAGGGACATGAGCGACAGGAGGCCGCAGCAGGGCGGCCCGGCCTTGCTCATGTCCCTTGTGTCCCTTCTGTCCCTTCTGTCCCTGTCCTTGGTCCCTTAGTAATCCACCAGCCCAGCCACCTTCAAAATCTCCAGATACTGGACGATGCTATCCAGTTCGGTCGGTCGGGTGAACTGGGTGTCGAGCATTTTCTTCATGTCCAGCGCGCTGTTTTTGCCGTTGCAGAGCAGCTGGATCTCGGCGGCCGCCTGGCCGGCGTTGGAAACGGCGCCCTGCTTGCCGGAGGTTTTCGCGGCTTCATCAATCGCTGCCCGATATCCGCGGTAGCCCTTTTCCCTGATTTTGGGGGTTGGCCTCGGGACAATCCCGGAAGCTTTCTTCTCTTCAGGTGTCTGATCGACATCAACCGGCTTGGTGCCTGCGAGCGCCGTTGCCATCCTCATCTGGCCTTCGAGCGCCTTCAACGAACCTTCTTCCAGGCTGTTCAAGGCCGCCTTCAGGGTGCTGAGGTGTTTGCCCATCCGGGCCTTGTCTGAACTGAGCTCGATGACCGAGTCGAGCGTGTTTCGCTCGTTGAGCGCAGCCGCCTGGATGTACCCGCGGGTTCGCCTGTAGACTCCGGGAAGCTGGTTCTGATCGGCCCTTTTGACCTCTTCGATCCCGCGACCGAGTTGGTGCCCCAGACGCCCTGAGGCGTTGCTGACGATCTCTCCGGCGATCTGAGAGGCAATTCCGTCATCGGCGGCAGCAATGGTGTAGGCCGTTGCCGCTGCGATGATGACCGCCCTCTTCAACTGGGTTGGGTCGAGTTTGTCGGGTCGGTCACCGGACGAGTGATACCAGAGGTCCGGCCAGTTGTTCATCATGACCGCCGGAACTCCAACACCCCAATCGTTAAACACCTCGTGATCCGAAGACCCGAAATGCGTAGCGATGTAGTAATAAAGCGGCTCTTCCGTTCCGGTCGGGGCCACCATCCGCCGGGCGTCAACCTGTGAATACCGGTTCGCGATGTAGTTCCGGTTCGATTCGCTGACATACCGGTAGTAGTGTTCGAGCACGTCATTGACGTAGTGGGGGTTTCCGTACGTGGTGCGCAAGGCCACCAGAAAGGAGAGGCTCTTGGAGAGCTGCAGACCAACCATGTCGAGGTTGATGTTGCACAGTGTGCGTTTCATCAGCTCGGGGTGAGCACTAACCCACGGAATTGTGCCCGAAAACTCGGGCGCCCAGAGGAACCGGATAGTGCGTCGGGGACGCGGCAGCCGGCCGGACTCGACCAGGGTGTGCAAGGTGCGGGCGGCCTCAAGGATGGCGGCGCACCCGGAATAATTGTCGTTCGCCCCCTGCATCACGTAACCCTCAAAGAGGTGGGCTGAGAGGATGATTTCTTCGCTTCCTGGTTCGGTCCCTGGGATCGAGCAGGTGGGGTCCTGCAGATCATATTTCTGCCGACCTGACTCGACAACGGCGTGCACCTTGATTTTCTGGCCTCGAGCTAACCGGCTCTGCAGCAGCGCCCCTTCGCGCGGCGGCAGATTGAACGCGAACTTGACCGGCTTGTCGCTGAAAGTGCGGATGCCGCCAAAGGGAATCGAGAAAGGGTCTGTCCCGCCGCGCGGCGAAGCGATGCTGATCACTCCCGCCGCGTCTTTCTGCTGGCACGCGATATTATGAACCATCGTGGCTTGGCCGGTAGTAACGACGATCTTGCCCGCCAGTTCCTTCCCTTCCAGGTCGGATGATCGACCCTCGCCGACCCAGATAAGCTCGGCCGTCACATCGGCGTTGTTGCTGCCCTCGGCAAGCATCGCGCGCAGATCGGTATAGGAAGCCAGTTTCTGATGAATCGGTTCCACCTCCCACAGCTCGCCTCGCACCCCGTCCCAGGTTTCACCCCCGGGGAACCGGGCAATTTCCGCGTCTTTCACCCCGTAGGACTTCAGCTGATCGAGGACGTACTGGGATTCCATCAATGTGCCTGCGTATTCCTCGGCCTTTCTATCCCGGCTGTTAGCGCCCATCACGACCACGTGGTTGAAAGCTGTCTCGCCGGACGATTCGCCGATGATTTCGTCCATCAGCTTCTGCGGCAAGTAGGTCCACTGGAACCATGTCGTCATCTGAGCGGAACCGACAGCAGTGATGAAAACGATTAATGCGAGACCGATCAACCAGCCGCTTCTCTTCATTCGTCCTCCAGAGTCGCAACATTATGACAGAGTAGCGGGGCGGGCTTATCCACGAATTACACGAATTACACGAATGGAACCCGGCCAAATCGTGTAATTCGTGTAATTCGTGTAATTCGTGGAAAAAAAGGCGCTAATATTCGGCAGGGAGGCTCAAGCTATGCAAGGCAAGATCTCGCGAAGAAACTGTCTGGCGATCATGGGAACAGGTGCGGCTGCAACAACGGCCAACGTGTCCGGGCTCTTTCAGAACCAACAACAGCAACCGCAGTTCGAGGACGTCGGGGGTGACACCCGGGCCGCGCGAATGAAGTGGTGGCACGAGGCGAAGTTCGGGATGTTCATCCACTGGGGCCTGTACAGCGTTCTGGGCCGGCATGAATGGTCGATGGAGAACGAAGGCATCCCGGTCAAGGAATACGAGCAACTGGCCCAGCAGTTCAAACCGAAGCCTGTTCCGGCCAAGGACTGGGCCCGCCTTGCGAAGTTTGCGGGAATGAAGTACATGGTGATGACCAGCAAGCACCACGAAGGGTTTTGCCTGTTCGACACGAAATCGACCTCTTACTGCGCGCCGAAGCAGGCCGCAGCGCGAGACCTGGCCAAGGAGTACCTGCAGGCCGCACGCGATGAGGGCCTTCGTGCCGGTTTCTACTACTCGCTCATGGACTGGCACCACCCGGACGGGGCGCTCTGCGCGACAGACGAATCCGCGAGACGGCGATTTGTCGACTATATCCATGGCCATGTCAGGGAACTGTGCACCAACTACGGGAAGCTGGACATCCTCTGGTACGACGTTTCCTGGCCGCTTGACCCAAAAGGGTGGGAGTCCGAGCGAATGAACAAGATGGTGTTCGAGCTCCAGCCCGAGATCATTGTCAACAACCGAAATGGCCTACCGGGAGACTTCTCGACGCCCGAGCAGACCATTCGGGCGGAACAGGCGGGCCGGGCCTGGGAGTCCTGCATGACAATGAACGAAAGCTGGGGATACAACATCGGCGACGATGCGTGGAAATCGCCCAAGCAGGTGATTCGAAACCTCGGCACATGCGCCCGAGACGGCGGGAACTACCTCCTGAACATAGGTCCGGAGCCGGACGGGTCGATCCCGGAAGAGTCTGTCAGAATCCTTTCCGCGGTCGGCGAATGGATAACCAAGAACGGCGAGGCCATCTACGGCACGGAACGTTGCCAGGTCCGCCGCTCCAACATCGCGAACTTCACCCGCAAAGGGAACACCCTCTACATTCACGTTCATTTCTGGCCGGGTGAAACGGTCGCCATCGGTGGACTGAAGAACAAAGTCAAGTCGGCGCGACTCCTGGCGGGAGGGCCGCCGGTTACCGTCGTCCAGGAGGACCTGCGCGTGCAGTTCAAAGGCCTGCCCAAACAGGCACCGGGCCTCGTCCCGGTTATCGTCGCCGAATGCGAAGGCGAACCGGTCCAGGACATGATGGTGGTTCGAAAAGGCCGGAAACGCGAAGGTGTTTGAGTCACACAGAAGTCAGAAGTCAGGAGTCAGAAGTCAGAATGAAAAGCGAAGCATATCGACTTCTGACTCCTGACTTCTGTGTTTGGAGGCCCAAATGCGCAAACGATGGAGAAGGAAAAAGGGGCCTGGATCAAGCCCGGGGACGCTGGTTTACATGGGCGAGCGGACGGGCAAGGAGATCCGGCTCTCTGTCATCGATTACGACGACAGCCGACTGACCGAAAGAGATGATATCCCGTTGGACCACATTGGGGCGCTCAAGGAGACGGCGACGGTCAGCTGGATCAACGTCGAGGGCATCAGCGATCCGAAAGTCATAGAGGAACTGGGAAAGCGCTTTGGCCTCCATCCCCTGCTCCTGGAAGATACCCTGAACCCCAGACAGCGGCCCAAGGTGGAGTCCTACGACACGTACCTCTTCCTGGTTCTCAAGATGCTTTACCTTGAGAAGGACGAGATCCGATCTGAACAGGTCAGCATGGTTCTGGGGCCTCACTACGTGATTTCCTTCATTGAGGATCCGGGAGACATCTTCGATCCGGTACGGGACCGGATACGAGCACAGCGAGGTCGCATCCGGCAGATGGGGGCAGACTACCTCCTCTATGCTCTCGTCGATGCCATTGTCGATCACTATTTCATCGTGATCGAATCGGTGGAAGAGCGTATCGAACGGCTCGAAGACGAGGTCTTCACCAGGCCGACGCCGGCCACACTGCAGGCGATCCAGAGTCTGAAGACGGAGCTTCTCTACCTCCGCAAATCCGTCTGGCCGCTCCGCGAGGCACTGAGTGTTCTGCTCCGAGAGGAGGGGCCGCTGATCACCGAGCACACCGAGTTCTTCTTCCGTGATGTCTACGACCACACCATCCAGGTGATCGACACCTTGGAATCGTTGCGGGACACGGTGTCGGGGTTACTCGACATCTATCTTTCGAGCTTGAGCCACCGACTAAATGAGGTGATGAAGGTCCTGACAATCATTGCGACGATCTTCATTCCTCTAACGTTCCTTGTCGGAGTCTACGGGATGAATTTCGACTACATGCCCGAGCTGCGAATGCACTGGGCGTATCCGGCCGTTTGGATGGTGATGTTGATCATCGCCGGCCTGATGCTGCTCTTTTTCCGGCGGCGTGGCTGGTTGTGAGGTAGGTAGGCGTTCTTCTATACCACTTTCTTTATTGCCGGCTGACTGGCGAAGTACTCACCTTTTCGGCGTTTCTCGATGCCCAACTCTCGCATCTTCTTGGAAAGAGTGTTTCTATGCACACCCATCGTGAGGGCCGCCTTACCAAGGTTGCCGCGGGTTCTGCGCAACGCCTCCAGGATGAACAGCTTTTCAAACTCGGCGACCGCCTCGGGCCAGTAAATGCCTTTCGCCACCATTTCGCTGATAACGGCCTCAAGAACCGCCCGCATAGTCGGTTTGGATTCTGCCTGTTCTTTCATTTCTCTTGTCTGATCCATAGCTTGAAAGCCTTCTGATAGCCGGCGGAGAACTTCTCTTTGAGCTCGTCCGGGACCGAGAAAACGATCAGGCGAGCACTGTCGAGAAAAAAGGCGGCAGTCCGCGAGCGCGCCATGTTCGCTCGTTGGACTCCAAAAGCGGCAAACGCCAGGAAGATGATGGAAACGATCAGCCAACCGCGGACCAAGCCAAAGAAAGCTCCGAGAAGGCGGTCGAGCCACTTCAGCCACAACTTCTTGATTATCTTGTTCAGAAGAGCGGCGGTGATCATTCCGATCACGATGACCCCTAGAAAGATGGCAATGAAGGCGAAGAAAGCAGCCCTCGGCGGGGATGCGATTCCGAGGAAGTAACCATCCAGGACGTCGTAGTAAAGGCCGGCCAGGACAAACCCGAGGATCACGCTCGCCAGCGAGATCAGTTCTACAATGAGTCCCTTGGTGATCGCCCCCCAGATGGAAATGGCGATAATGGCAAATGCCATTGCGTCGAGAACGTTCATCCCCCTCTTCCTGTTCTCGGTGTAAGCCCGTTGACCACCGTCAGCCGTCAGCCGTCAGCCTGTCAGCCTGTCAGCCTGTCAGCCTGTCCTAGTTTGTCAGTTTGTCAGTCTGTCAGTCTGTCAGTTTGTCACCCTGTCAGTCTGTCAGCCCGATCACTGCAACTTCCTTGTCCCTAGATTTCCAGTTCCTTCCCCGTCAGCCGTCTGTAAGCTTCTGTGTAGCGGTGTGAAGAAGCGGTCACGATCTCCTCCGGGAGCTCGGGACCGGGAGCGGTCTTATCCCAGTCCAGCGTTTCCAGGTAATCCCGGATGAACTGCTTGTCGAAGGACGGCTGCGGTCCGCCCGGCTGGTACTCGCTGGCCGGCCAGAAGCGCGACGAATCGGGAGTCAGCACCTCATCGATGAGCAGCAGGTGAGAATCCTGATACCCAAACTCGAATTTAGTGTCGCAGATGATAATTCCCCTTTCGCGTGCGTAACCCCGGGCCCAGCCGTAGATCTTCAGAGTAAAATCACGAATCGCGTGGGCCGTGTCCGGTCCAAGAATCTCGATGACTCTTTCGAACGGGATGTTCTCATCATGACCGGTGACGGCCTTAGTGGCGGGCGTGAAGATCGGCTCTGGCAGCTCGTCGGCTTCGCGCAGTCCGGGCGGGAGTTTGATTCCGCAAATCGTGCCGCTCTCCCGATATTCTTTCCAGCCTGATCCGGCCAGATAGCCCCGGGCAACACACTCGACCGGCAGAGGCTGACACCGGCGAACCAACATCGACCGGCCCCTCAGCTGCTCCCTGAATGGTTGCAGCTGCGTCGGGAAATCGTCCACCCGGGCGCTTATCACGTGATTAGGAACGATATGCTTGACCTGTTCAAACCAGAAGCTCGAGAGCTGGTTCAACACCTTCCCCTTATGGGGAATCGTGTTGGGAAGAACAACGTCGAAGGCCGAGATGCGATCAGTGGCGACGATGAGGAGATGGTCCTTGTCCACCTCGAAGATCTCACGCACCTTCCCGCGATTCACTTTGCGAATACCAGGCAGATCGAGTATGTCCATACCAAAACTTCCGAATAGATGTTTGTGTGTTGGATAAGTCGCGAAATTGAAAGTTCGCCCGAACTCGCCCTCTTCCCCAAAAAGGGCAAGGCCGCATTTTAAATAGTTATCGCTTGAAAGGGAAGGCAACGAATTCTGCCACAGCGATAAAAAGACCTCAAGGGCATAACTATGTCACTCTCGTCCTTGAGGTCCTTGAGGTCCTTGAGGTCCTTGAGGTCTTTGGGGCCCTTGGGGGTCTTTTTGATGTAAGCGGTCTGTAAACAATAATGCGGCAACAGGTAAAGGCCAGAAACAACCCTCTTGACACTGCTCCTCTTGGGTATTATATTAGCACTCACTAGAAGCGAGTGCTAATACCGAGGGCGCTTGAGCATTAGGCTTTTCAGCGCGTTTGGCAAAAATCTCTAACACTACAACGAGAAGGAGTGACAGTTATGAACATCAAACCGTTGCATGATCGCATTCTGGTAAAGAGGGTGGAGACGCAGGAGGAAGTTCGGGGAGGAATCGTCATCCCGGATACGGCGAAGGAAAAACCGCAGGAAGGCGAAGTCATCGCTGTCGGCGATGGAAAGGTCCTGGAAAACGGTCAGAAACTGGGCATGTCGGTCAAGAAAGGCGACCGCATCCTTTTTGGCAAGTATTCCGGCACAGAGGTGAAGCTCGACGGCGAAGAGTTCCTCATCATGAGAGAGGACGACGTGTTGGGAATCCTCGGCAAGTAAATTCGGACATCGCGAATGGCGCGGGTTGCGAGATTCGCGCAAGACGTCTTTAAACCACGAATACGGTACGAAAAGGAGAGAATTCATATGGCAGCAAAACAGATTTCCCAGGGCGAGGAGGCCCGACGTGCTCTACTGCGGGGAGTTAACAAGTTGGCCGACGCGGTGAAAATCACCCTCGGACCCAAGGGTCGCAACGTCGTTCTCGAGAAGAAGTTCGGTTCGCCGATCGTGACCAAGGACGGCGTGACCGTGGCCAAAGAGATCGAGCTGGATGGCTTGGAGAAGGTGGGGGCGGCCATGTTGCGCGAAGTAGCCAGCAAGACCAGTGACGTGGCCGGTGATGGAACCACCACCGCCACCGTTCTCGCTCAAGCGATCATCCGCGAAGGCCTGCGAAACGTAGCAGCGGGCGCCAACCCGATGGGGTTGAAGCGTGGCATCGATAAGGCCATCGCCAAGGCCATCGACGAGCTCAGGAATCTCTCCAAGGAGATCAAGGGTGAAATGATCGCTCAGGTCGGCGCGATCTCCGCGAATAACGACAAGACGATCGGCCAGCTGATTGCCGAAGCGATGAAGAAGGTCGGCAAGGACGGCGTCATCACCGTTGAAGAAGCAAAATCCATCGAGACTTCTCTGGAAGTCGTCGAGGGAATGCAGTTTGACCGCGGCTACCTGTCCGCGTACTTCGTTACTGATCCCGAGCGGATGGAGTGCTCCCTTGAGGACGCCTACATCCTGCTCCATGAAAAGAAGATCAGTTCGATGAAGGATCTGCTGCCGATGCTGGAGCAGGTGGCCAAGTCCGGTCGCCCGCTCATGATCGTGGCTGAGGATGTCGAGGGCGAAGCTCTCGCCACCCTGGTTGTCAACAAGCTGCGCGGCACCTTGTCCGCGGTCGCTGTTAAGGCCCCGGGCTTTGGTGATCGCCGCAAGGCCATGCTCGAAGACATCGCCATCCTGACCGGTGGAAAGGTGATCTCAGAAGACCTCGGCATCAAGTTGGAAAACGTGGGCCTGAACGATTTGGGCCGCGCCAAGAAGATTACGATCGACAAGGACAACACCACGATCGTCGAAGGCGGAGGCAAGCAGGAAGACATTGCTGGCCGCGTGAAGCAGATTCGGACTCAGGTCGAGGAAACGACCTCCGATTACGATCGTGAAAAGCTGCAGGAACGGCTGGCCAAGCTGGTCGGCGGTGTGGCCGTGATCAAGGTGGGCGCCGCTACCGAGACCGAGCTGAAAGAGAAGAAGGCCCGCGTTGAAGATGCCATGCATGCCACGAAGGCAGCAGCCGAGGAAGGGATCGTCCCTGGCGGTGGTGTGGCTTACCTGAGGGCCGGGATGTCGCTCGAAGGCCTCACTTTCGAGGATGACGACGAGCAAACGGGCGTGACCATCGTTCGCCGGGCTCTGGAAGAGCCGCTGCGGCAGATCGTCGGTAACGCCGGGTTCGAAGGCGCGGTGGTTCTGGGCAAGGTCAAGGAGAACACCAACCCCGCCTTCGGCTTTAATGCTGAAACCGAGAAGTTCGAAGACCTGGTGGAAGCCGGTGTTATCGATCCGACGATGGTGGCCCGCACGGCCATGCAGAACGCGGCTTCGATTGCCAGCCTGCTTCTGACCACCGAAGCTCTGGTCACCGAGCTGCCCGAGCAGGAAAAGGACAAGCCCCAGATGCCGCACGGCGGCGATATGGGCGGGATGTACTAAAACGGTTCACCGTTTTACCGTTCCGGGGTTCGGAGCAGGGACCGCGCACCAGCGCG
>Ga0105092_10001309_pt1 | contig 13294 bp, 10 predicted proteins | sample PPLLak2March2015_FD_87021 | JGI IMG/M metagenome (GOLD analysis project Ga0105092, IMG submission 87021) | Freshwater sediment microbial communities from Prairie Pothole Lake near Jamestown, North Dakota, USA - PPLs Lake P7 Core (1) Depth... | ecosystem: Environmental > Aquatic > Freshwater >... | reverse complement strand
TGCTGGGCAACGCTCCAGCCGCGCCAGGCAAAGGACCTGCCCAACGTCCTACATGTGATCGCAAACGATCGCAAAGACCAGCTGGTCTCCGATCTATTAAACCTCCCGGGCGAAGCCTTCGAACTGGAACCAATCGCGCGTGAACCGCTGCCCGGGCTGCATCGCCGCACGCGCGCCTTCATAAAAGTGCAGGATGGCTGCGATAATCATTGCACGTTTTGTGTCACGACGATCGCGCGCGGCGAGGGGCGTAGTCGCCCGGTCGCGGACGTGATCCTCGATATCCAATCTGCGCTACAGGGCGGGACAAAAGAAATTGTGCTGACCGGTGTCCATCTCGGCTCGTGGGGACAGGAGTACGCTCAACACTTGCGAGATCTTATAAAGGTGATTCTGCGTGAGACAGACGTGCCACGTCTGCGTCTCTCCTCGCTGGAGCCCTGGGACCTGGACGCGGATTTCTTCTCCCTTTGGGAGGATCAGCGTCTCATGCCGCACCTGCACCTGCCTCTGCAAAGCGGATGCGAATCCACGCTGCGGCGTATGGCGCGCAAGACAACTCCGCAGACCTTCCGCGAGTTGGTCTCCGCGGCGCGGGCAGCGATCCCGGACGTCGCGATTACCACCGACGTCATCGCGGGCTTCCCCGGTGAAACGGACGAGGAGTTTGCCGAGTCCCTGGCATTCGTGCGTGAAATGAACTTCGCAGGTGGACACGTCTTCACGTATTCACCGCGGCCCGGTACCGGAGCGGCAAAGATGAAGGGGCAGGTGAAGCCGGAGCTGCGCAAGAAGCGCAACCACATCCTGCATGATGCGCTCGAGGAATCCGCCAGATCCTACCGCCAACAATTCGTCGGACGCAGGCTGTCGGTGTTGTGGGAGTCCACTTCCGAAATGGGGGAATGGGGCTGGCGTATGGAAGGACTGACCGGAAATTACCTGCGCGTGACCGCGGTAACCCCCTCGCCCAGATGGAACGAGATCGATGAAATACAACTGATCAACGAAACAGAAGCGCACCTGGCTTGAGAACATCCTGACGGCACTACGGCAAGGAGTTAAGTGCAATGATGAAACGGGATTTAAAGAAGCAGACCGTATTCACTTTTGCGGTGCTGTGTCCTATTTTTCTTGTGTTTAGTTTCCTGTCATCCAATTGGTACGATGGGCGGAAACAGGATTTTTCGCAATACTGGCAGGCGGGCCATATGATCCTAGCGGGGCAAAATGTCTATGACAGCGCTGAGTGGATCGCTGAGCGTGAACGGGAGGGCACAGCTTTCCATGCCAACCCGCCATTCCAATATCCTCTGCCGCTTGCCCTTTTATTTACCCCGCTGGCAATGCTTCCTGTCCGAACTGCGTACATCCTTTGGGTGTTTCTTGCGCAAGTTATGGTGTTGACTTCGATTACGATGCTGTTCAGTTTTTACCCTGCAAGGTCCGGCTATTTTGAAATACTGGCCATCACGGGTATTTTTTTCTTTCGACCGATGTTCAGCGTGATCAACAGCGGGCAGATCATCGCTCTCCTGTTGCTCCTGCTTGTCCTGTCCATTCGACTCTTTCACACTCACAAGTGGTTTTGGGGTGGCTTTGCTCTGTCTGTTCTCAGCCTAAAGCCTTCCATCGGGATCCCGATCTTGGTCCTGGCAGGCCTGTGGCTCTTAACTGGAAAACAGTGGCGAGGGATTTGGGGAATGTTATCAGGCGGCTTTGTATTGGTGTTATTGGGCGCGCTGGTGAATACCCGCTGGCCCATGGATTATTTAAACATAAGTCAGGATGTTTTCGACAAATATTATGGGATGCATCCTACTCTTTGGGGAGTAGTCGATAAAATCTTTAAAATCGATAGTTTAAGTGTAACCATTGGCCTGGTATGTGTGGCGGCTGTTTTGGTGGTGCAAGCATGGGTCTTCCGGGGGAACAAATCGAACGTTGATGCCTTTCCTGCTTTCGCGAGTATCCTGCCGGCGGCATTGCTGGTAGCACCTTATTCCTGGAACTATGACCAGATTCTGCTTATTGTTCCCATCATGTTTCTACTAATCAGTATTTCGGTAAAATACGGGATGGGAAAGGCGGCTCTATTCATGGTTGGACTGCTGGCACTTGCCTTTGCCATGCTTACGGTTGCCTACTCGCTGGGGCATGATGTCTGGAGTGTGTTGAATTCACTTGTGGTTTGGGCATTTTCATTGTATTTTGTGACCAGGACCGATCCGCTCCCAGACGCGTCGAATGACTAGTCGTGCCTGCCGATGAAGCTCAATAAATGTGATAAGTGTCACTGGGACAAAGGAAAGCAGGACTGTAAAATGGAGGCGTGCGCAAAAAGGAGAAGAAATGACTGCTCAACTGATTGATGGAAAATTAATCGCTCAACAGGTGCGTGACGAAGTCGGGGCAAAAGTGGCGGAACGGACCGCAGCCGGCAAGCAGAAACCGACCCTGGCGACCGTGCTGGTCGGCGACCGACCTGATTCGGCCTCGTATGTCGCGTCGAAAGGGAAGGCATGCCAGGAACTGGGGATGGGGTCGATCAGCGAACATTTGCCTGCAGAGGCCACCCAGGAACAGGTCGAGTCGCTGGTGAAGAACCTGAATGCCGATCCAAAGGTTAATGGCATTCTGGTGCAACTGCCCATGCCTTCTCATATCGATGAAGAACGGGTTCTCTCTTTGATCAACATCGAAAAAGATGTGGATGGCTTTTCGCCGCTTAACATCGGCCGCCTTGCCCAGAAGGGGCGGGAGCCGCTCTTTGTGCCGTGCACGCCCTATGGCTGTATCTATTTACTCGAAAAAGCGGGTGTGAAGATCGAAGGTGCCAGCGCGGTGGTCCTGGGGCGATCGAACATTGTGGGTATGCCTGCAGCCTTGTTGTTGATCGGTAAGAATGCCACAGTGACGGTCTGCCACTCACGCACAAAAGACCTGCCCGGGGTCGTCCGCCAGGCGGACATCCTGATCGCAGCCATCGGCAGGACCCAGATGGTGCGCGGCGACTGGATCAAGCCCGGCGCGGCCGTGATCGATGTTGGGATTAATTCCGTCCCGGATGCGACAAAGAAGAGTGGGCATCGCCTGGTCGGTGACGTTCATTTTGAGGAAGCCAAAGAGGTGGCGGGATTCATCACTCCGGTGCCTGGCGGCGTGGGTCCGATGACGATCGCCATGCTCATGAAAAACACATTGCACGCAGCCGAACTGCAGGGACCTTAGAAACAGTAATCAGTATTCAGTAAATAGTCAGTCCCGTCGTGAGGCGGGGCTGTTTTGCAGCAAGCGGTCGAATCTTTTTTGGGATGATTCGCGTCTTTGAAGAACGAGGAGAGATGAAGAAATTCTTGAAGTGGGTGGGTATTGTTTTTGGCGTGTTGATAGGGTTGATGTTCGTTTCATTGGCGGTGATCTATTTCAGGACACAGGCACGTCTCACGCGTGTTTATGACCTGCCTGAGGAGCCCGTCGCTGTTCCGATGGATCCGGAGTCCATTGAACGCGGCCGGCATATCTTTCAATTTCGTGGCTGCGAAGCCTGTCACAGTGACGGGGGCTATATCGACCTGTCGGAGGATGAGAATCCCCTTGGCTCTCACTTGAATCTGCCCACGCAGGAGGTTCCGCATATGGAGGGCAATATCTATCTCGATGATCCGGCTGTGGGCCTGGTCGTCGCCTCGAATTTGACCTCCGGCAAGGGTGGGGTCGGAAGCGGATACACCGATCAGGGTTGGGCACGTGCGATCCGGCATGGCATCCGTGCGGATGGAACGCCCCTGCTGTTCATGCCCTCCACGGAGTTCTATTTTTTGAGCGACGAGGACCTGGGCGCGGTTATTGCCTACATCAAGAGCGCGCCGCCCGTGGATAATGAGCTGCCGCCCAGCTCGGTCTCGTGGACAGGCAGGGTGGTCATGGCGCTCGTCCCTGCCATCACGTTCATTCCGGCCGAGTTGATCCTGCACGATGCGCCGCGCCCCACTGCGCCCGAGCCGGGTATTACGCCCGAGTATGGCGAGTACCTGACATATTCGTGCAAGGTCTGCCACGGGCTTACCATGTCCGGAGGACCTATCCCGGGCTTTCCCTCCAGCTGGCCTCCCGCGCCCAACCTGACGTTCGGGGCTGGCTCTGCCTTGCCCTCCTGGCCGGAGGAGGGTTTTGCCAACACCATTCGGACGGGGACCACTCCTGATGGCAGAAAGGTACGCGGGGAATACATGCCCTGGAGTTCCTACAAATTTATGAACGATGAGGAGTTAAAAGCGGTCTGGGTGTATCTGCAATCCCTGCCGCAGCTGGAGTATGGGAATCGTTAAATGCCGCTTTTTTGTCGCATAGTTGTTATAATGTTCTTTTGCGGAAGGATTTTGATATACTTGCCTCATGTCACCGGATAAAGTCGGCAGATACAAGATTAAATCGGAGCTGGGCCGCGGTGGTATGGCAACCGTGTACCGGGCTTTTGATCCCATTTCCAATCGGGAAGTGGCGATCAAGATCCTGCCGCGCGAACTGCTGAACAATCTGGTCACACGCGCCCGCTTCAAGCGGGAGCTCAAGCTGGTTGCTTCCCTGGAGCATCCGGCGATTGTCCCGGTGTACGATGTGGGTGGAGAGGATGATCACCAGCCGTACTTTGTCATGCGCTACATGTCGGGCGGGTCGCTTTCGGACATGATCAAAAAGGGAAAGTTTTCCCTGCGCGATGCGGCGTTGATCGTCGAACGCCTTGCCGCCGCTCTCGATCATGCGCATGCCAAAGGGATAATCCATCGCGATATCACGCCTGATAATGTTTTATTCGATTCAAGCAATAATCCCTATCTTTCCGACTTTGGCATAGCAAAAGTCACCGAATCGCTCATCTCAGCCACCGGACAGGAAGTGCTTGGGACACCAGCATACCTTAGCCCGGAACAGGCCCTGGGGGAAACCGTGGATCGCCGGTCCGACGTCTACGGACTGGGCGCGATGCTTTACGAGATGCTGACCGGCGAACGGCCCTTTGGCAAGGACACCGTGATCGGTCTCGCCCTGCAGCATGTCAACGACCCTGTCCCCAATATTCTGAAAATTCGTCCCGATCTGCCGGGTGAGGTGGATGTCATTATCAAAACCGCCATGGCAAAGAACAGGGAGAAACGCTATGCCACAGCGCTCGACCTTGCGCGCGAATTGAACAAAGTTGCGTTTTCCGGTGAGCGCACAATGCCACAATCCACGGTGCTGGTTGACAGGGAAACGACTCCCGGCTCCTTATCCAGGCGGATGGGCTGGATCATGGCAGGCCTCATTTTATTGATCGCGGTTGCAGGAGGCGCCTATGGTTTCCGCGGGCAATTGCCGTTTCTCTTCAGTCCAACGTCGACCGCCACCGCGCGGTCCTCGCCAACCATCCTGCCAACTGCTTCGAAAACCTTTACGCCTGACCCCACCTCGACGCTGGCGGTCACTGTAACTGCCGGGACGGCCATGCCGTCCATCCCGGGCGGCGCAGACAAGGTCGCGTTCCTCGTGGGAAATCAACTTTACCTGATGGATGTCGATGGCAATAACCTGATCCAGGTCAGGACCGATAACTCCGTCAAGACCGATCTGCATTGGATCCCCGATGGACGCCTGACTTATATTTCGCGCAACTGTGTTTACATTCTGGATGTTGAAGTGCTGCGCGCAGAGCAGGTCATGTGCTTTGTCTCCAGAGAGGTGCTGGAAGGATTTAAAGTATCGCCGGACGGGAAACTGGTGGCGATCAGTATCGAGCGCACATTGAACATCCTGCCGTTCGATCTTGAGGTCTTGAAAGAGGTCGATACCAGGTTCAGTCTGCTCGCACTCAAAGAGAATTGCTTTTACAATCAATATGCATTTCGAGAAGTGCTCTGGTCAAAAACCGGAACGCAGCTCGCGGCTCATGTTGTGGATACGCAACTGGTAAGTTCCGATCAAGTCTTCGTTTTGAACGTGGATATCCCGAAATGCGCGACGGTGGGCCCCGTGCGTCTTGCCAAGATCCCTGGAACGCGGATTGATTTTGGCAGCGAAAGCAGCAGACGGATCACCAGTTATGATTGGGATGGCGATCACCTGTTCCTGCTGAACGATTCGATCCGAAATGATGGGTTTGGTGACCTATATCTTTTCGATAGCCAGGCGCGTCAGGCAGAAAGGATAAACCCCATGGGGGGCGAGTGCTGCTACCGCGATGCGCGCTGGAGTCCGGACAAGAGCTATATCTTTTTTGTGTTTCAGCGCTATGGCACGAACGATATCGAGTTTTATTACATCCCTTATGCGGAACTGGGAAAGAGTGATGGCTGGGTTCCGATCTCGAATGTGGACACACTATTTTCCACCACGCGTGAGAAACCTCAGCCTGCTTTGCGGCCCATTCCATAAACCTCAGGTTTGATCTGAATATGCCTCACCCTCGAAATTGGTTTTCGAGGGTGAGTTTTTTAAGAGCCTGCGTGGAGATCGTGGGGCGCGACATTCATGTCGCACTGCTACTCATACCTAAACCGCCAAGCGCCCACGCTGAAGAAGATCACCGCGAACCCGAGCAGGACTCCGGCTTCCGGCAGAATTTCCGGCAAGCCTCCGCCGCGCAGGAGTAGGTCCAGCATGCCCTGCATTGCCCATGTGGTGGGGAGGACCCTGACGGCGTTCTGGACGGCCGGCGGGAAGAGCTCCAGCGGATACCAGCATCCGCCCATCATGGCAAAGACCATGCCGAACATGACGCTCAATCCGTTTGCCTGCCCCTCGGTCTTGATGAACGTGCCCATGGTGGTGCCGAATGCCGCCGCAGCCAGGGCCGAGGCGAGCAGAACGACAAATAACGCAAACGGCTCACGTCCCCAGTTCAATTTCATGGCAATGATCCCAAAACTGACAAGCAGCAGCATCTGCAAAAGCGCCATCAGGACCTGGCCGAAGATCGTACCAAACAGGAACGTTGCTTTGCTGGAAGGCGTGGTGAGCAGACGCTGTAACGTTCCCTTCTGGCGTTCGTAGGCGAAGGATGCCGAAATCCCAAACAGCGGAATAAAGACCCACGTGATCAACTGTCCCGCGGACGTGTTTGCACGCGGGTCATAATCCACTTCATCCTCCACCAGGCCTTCGACGACTGTCACGCGTTCCGGCGCAGCCTCCTGAATGGACTGCGCCATTTCGAGGGAACTCTCGAAGAATGCCTGGCGCTCTGCCTCAGACCCGAACGCCTGCCTCGCCTGGCGTTGTTCGACTGCATTCTGTGCCGCCGCAACCGAGCTGCTGACACGGCGGATGGCGGTGAGAATGGCGCGCTCGGCAACGGTCGCGTTGATGTTGTTCGGCTGCTGGAGCAGTTCCACTTCCGCCGAGCCGTTTTGCAGCGATCCAATATCAATCCCTGAGGGGATGAAAAAGACGGCATCCGCGCGGCGGTCGTCGAACTGACTTTGTGCTTCTGCGCGCGTAACGACTTCAGGGAGCACGGCCGTCGAATTTTCAAGTTCGCCGACGATTTGCCGGGAGATGGCTGTGTTGGCTTCATCCACAACCAGTAACGAAATGCGCGGGTCTTCGTCTCCGGAGGGAGTGCCTCCGGCCAGAAGGAACGTGAAAACGATAGGCAGGACAATAAAGAAGAGTAACTCCCATGCACTTGTAAAACGGAGGAGGATGTCTTTCCAGGTAATGGCAAAAATCTTTTTCATTATCGGTTTCCTGTAGGGGCGACCCTTGTGGTCGCTCCGGGCAGGGACAAGCCCTGCCCCTACGAAATCAATTTTGCATCATCCCTTGACGGTTGAACAACAGGACTGCGATCCCAAATAACACGGCGCCCATGATGAGCAGAGCCCCGATCGGTTCCACCAGACTCGGCAATGTTCCGCCTAAGGCCAGCGTAGTGAAGCCGTCCAGGCCCCAGGCATTGGGCGTGATCTTGCTGAACGTCCGGATCGCGGCCGGCATTTGGTCGAGGTTGATGAAACTTCCGCCCAGGATGCCGAAGATGAGCATCATGGCTGAACCAATACTCCCCACCTGCCCGGGCGTGCGCGACAGCGCCGTGATCAACATGCCCCAGCCGGTCGCGCCAAAGACAGCGGCGAGGATCAGCAGGAGGAGCCCGGGGGTGTCACCCCATTCCAGGCCAAAGAAAACCGAGCTGGCCAGGATGAGGATGCCGATCTGGGCAACGCCCATGAAAAAGATTCCCAGCACTTTTCCGCCCAGCACTTGCGAGGCGGAGGTGGGCGAAACAAGCAGGCGCGGCAGAGTCCCCTGGGAGCGTTCGGCAAGGATCGAGCGTCCGCCGTACGAGACGGTGTACATCAGGAACATCAACGCCATGCCGGGCGCCATGTATGCCAGGATGTCAAACTCAACTGCCTGCGCGCCCTCCTGGCTTTTCTTGAGCGTGATGGCTGTCGATTCGCTCTGTTCAACATTCTCGAACAGTTGGCGGGCCTCGCCTTCCATGTCCTGCGGATCCAACAAACCGCTCGATGCCAATGCCAGCATGGATGTCATGCCGCTCGTCCGCCCTTCCTCGACGCGTGAGACGAACTCATCCACGATGGCTTTGACCACTCCCGCGCTCGTCGGTCGGGAGGGGTTTGCGTACACCTCGATCTGCACGGGTTCAGGCTCTACATAATTTGGATCGAAGGCAGTCCCTGCAGCGGGAATGACCGAGCGGGTGAAACCCTCCGGGATGATGACCGCCGCGGCAGCCTGGTCCTCGTCAATTAAACGGCGGGCCGCCTCGGGGTCGGAGGAAGCGGTGGGTTCCATTAAATCGGCGAGCTCCTGCGAAGAGAAGGCCTCCGCTAACACGTCTCCCAGTTGATCGTTGTCCAGATTGACGACGATGACAGGGATGTCCGAAAGCCCGCTGGAGCCTCCGCTGAAGCGGCCGGTGACAAAGCCCATGCCGACCGTCAGCAGGAAAGGCGCGAGCAGCATGAACGTGAGCGCGGCGCGGTCGCGGAACATGAGTCTGAGGTCTTTGAGACCGATGAGTAATAATTTAAGCATGAGTAATTCCTGAAAAGAGGAAAAAGGAAAGAGGAAAGAAGAAAGACTATGCTTCTTTCCTCTTTCCTTTTTCCTAATCTCTAAGTGCCCTGCCTGTTAAGTGAAGAAACACCGCTTCCAGATTCGGCTCACGGATATCGATCGAGCGGATCTTGATGCCGCGCTCGTTGGCTTTGCTCACGACCGCGGCGAGGATGTCTTCCGCTCCCGGCGTGATGATCGAAACTTCATGGTCGGTCACGTTGGCTTCCAGGACGTCCTGAACGCCCCTGAGCGAATTCGCCAGTGCTTCGGGATCGTCACTTTCACCGATGTGCAGGATGAGCGTGTCCGTGTGACCGACCTGCTGCGTGAGTTCCTTTTGCGTGCCAAGCGCGATGAGCTCGCCATGATCGATGATGCCGACGCGGTCCGAGAGTTCCTGGGCTTCCTCCATGTAGTGCGTGGTGTACAGGACGGTCATGCCCTGCTTGTTGAGGTCCTTGACCGTATCGAGGATGGCGCGGCGGGACTGCGGGTCGATGCCGACGGTGGGCTCATCCATGAAGAGCAGGCGCGGCTTGTGGAGCAATCCCACGCCGATGTTGACGCGGCGCTTCATGCCGCCTGAATACGTTCGGATGCGGTTTTTGGCTTTATCCGTTAAACCGATCTGCTCCAGCACCTCGTCGACGCGGCTGTGCAGGGGCTTACCGCTCAATCCGTACATCTGCCCCCAGAAGATGAGGTTTTCGCGGGCGGTCAGGTCCTCGTAAAGGGCAATCTCCTGGGGCACCACGCCGATCACCTGCTTGACGGCCAGCGGGGCTTTCGTGATGGAATGACCGCCGATGGTCGCATCGCCGGAGGTCGGGCTATACAACGTGGAGAGCATGGAGATGGTGGTGGTTTTGCCCGCCCCGTTGGGACCGAGCAGGCTGAAGACTTCCCCTTCTTTGATGTCGAAGGTGACTCCGTTTACCGCGGTGAAGTCGCCGTATTTTTTTACGAGTTGATTCACTTCCAGAATGGACGGCATGAATTTGCTCCTTATGTATAAATTATGCTTTATTTACGGAGGATTGGCGTGGAAGTAGCGGCGAGATAGAGAGCAGGGATGAGGTGGGCTTGTTCACAGTGCAGGCAGATTGGGTTTGAGTACCATCAAAACGACGGCTGCAACTGGTGTGAGCAATGCCACCAGCCCCCATAATTCCCAGGCGCGCGACAATGAATGATAAAGATCCCAATCCATCTGATCTGTCCCTATTGCTGCGCGAGCCATGTTGGCAATGCGAACTTGCAAAGGAGCCACTTTCCATGAAAAAGCCAGGCCGGAGATGGAGAAAAGTATGATCGACCATAATATCCAACCGGTGCCCAGAATGGGAAAGCGGCCAATGATTGCCGCGCCGAATCCCGCTACTACAATGACTATTACTCCGGGAATGGTAAACCAGCGGTCAGCGCGGATAATCCCTTCAAAAGCATGCGCGATAAGCTTGGGGTCACGGGTGCGGTCTGCATGGAATTTCCAGAACAACCCGGTGATTATGTTTCCCAGGAACAAAATGACAGCTATGATGTGCAGAAGCTTTAGAATAAGATATGGCATTCGGTCTCCTCTATTACTACTAAATGATTTGAGTTACGAGCCAGGGTCGATTCTTGCTTTATGGTTATTTCTTTGGGAGTGCTAAGGGCGGCAGCTTGCGTACGATCGGGAGGGTTCTTTCCAGCCAGCTTATTTCGTTCTGGTAGTGGTCGATGCCGTAATCCAGTGTCAGTTGCCAAAGACTCTGCAGGCGTTTCACACCAACCTTCTTGTAGTTTTCATCAATGGTTTTCTGGCCAAGCTGGCATTGTGAAAGATATGTACGCAGATACTCAATCCGTTTTTCGAATAGGTTGGCGATTTCCTCGTTGGCAACGTTATGGGCGAAAAAGACCTGGATCAGCCATGCTGCTCGCGGACCTTCAACAGGCAGGGGAGTGGACACCCAGCGTCGTAATTCGGTTTTCCCTGCGTCCGTGATCTTATATTGCTTGCGATTGGGTTTCCCCTCCTGTTGGATCACCTGCGATTCCACCATCCCCTCGCTTTCCAGGTTTTCCAGGGCTTTGTAAATGTGGCTTTGGGTTGCAGACCAGAAATGCGCGATGGACCCATCAAAGAGTTTTTTCAGGTCGTAGCCCGACATAGGCTTGTAATCGAGAAAACCGAGAATGGCATGTGAAAGCGGCACAAATATTCTCCTTTAGCTATATATCTAGATAGATATATAACACAGGTGGATTATCCCGTCAAGCATCATTTAATCCTCTGATCTCCGCAAATAGATGCTGAACTATTAGCGCTGATGGGCATAAATTTGCGGATTCTTTTCCGAATTCAAGAAAGCCCAGTTGGTTGCCTTCCCGGATATTGACACTAATGGGTTTGTGTAATATAGTACAAGTGTTCTAATTTCGACTTGGAGGGTACCATGTTTGAGCTACCTGAATACACTGTTCTGGCAAAACAGATCAATAAGACACTGGTCGGGAAAACTGTCAAAAAAGGGAGCCTCGGAAACTCGCCGCATAAATTTGTATGGTACAACCGCAAACACGACGAATTTACGCGCTTGACCGATGGAAAAGTCATTGGTCGGGCTTGCGTACAAGGTCGCTGGCTGATCGTCCCGCTCGAGCCGGGGTACAACCTTGTGCTGGGCGAATGCGGCGGCAAGGTCCTTTTCCACCCGGAGGGCTCGGAACTTCCGGAGAAGTATCACTTGTGGATCGAGTTCGAGGATGGATCCTCCTTCACCGTCACCACACAAATGTGGGGCGCCATGGAGTTATTCGAGGCAGGCAAGGAGCAGGAACGGCAGTATATCAAAGGCATGCGGGCCACACCTGTCGATCGGGCTTTTACGTTCAAGTATTTTTCCGGGTTGATCGATGAACTGCTGAAAGGGGAAAAACGCAGTACAAAAAGCCTGCTAACGCAGGATCAGCTTATCCCAGGGTTGGGCAACGCCAGCGCCCAGGACATCCTGTTCCAGGCGCATCTCCTGCCGCGCAGACCGCTATCAGAGTTGAGCGCTGGTCAACGCCGCGATCTGTACGACGCCATTGTGCACACCGTCCGCGAGATCATCGACAAAGGTGGGCGCAACGACGAGACTGATCTGTTCGGCAAACGCGGAGGCTACGTCCGCTTAATGGACAGCGCGGCAGCCGGGAAACCCTGCCCCGAGTGCGGGACAAAGGTTCTGAAAATTCAATACCTTGGCGGTGCCTGTTATTTCTGCCCGAAATGTCAGGTTTAGTCCAGGTACGCGTTCTCTTTTACTGGAACTTGTTTCAAAAATACCCTTGGTCCCGTCATTGCGAGCCGCATAGCGGCGAAGCAATCTCGTATGAAATTTGTTGTTTGCAAATCGTAAGTGAGATTGCTTCGTCAACCCTTCGGGTTTCCTCGCAATGACGGAAAGTCATTTTTAAGATGACTTGTAGACTCGATTCGGTTGTACTGTTTCATGATCTCGATCAGTTTACCGTGTGGTAACGCCTCGACGGTACCACTGCGCCCCGTCATCGTCTTGCCTGAGATCATCGAGTTGACGATTGCTTCCTCCGCGGCATAAGCAGAGGCATACAAAAGCGGATCGAGATAATCATTCGCAAGATACTTTACATTTGCCACAGGTTCGCTGGTGATGCCGGTGCCGGTTGTGGAGAATGCCAGGAAAATATCGCCGCTGCCGTTCCCGCCCATGGAACCTGTGCGTGCCATGCCGAGGGAGGCGCGTTTGGCGAGCCGCTTGAGTTGATGGGGGAGCAGAGGCGCGTCCGTGGCGAGGATGATGATCAGTGAGCCACTTTCCTGCCGAAAAGGATTCTCACCGCTGCTAAACGGCGCGTGTTCCTTCAAGTGCTCGCCCACCGGGACGCCCGCGACCATGAGTTGGTGACGCCGCCCAAAGTTGGATTGCACCAGCGCGCCGATGGTCCAGCCGCCAAGTTTTTCGGGGAGCTTGCGTGAAGAGGTGCCTGTGCCACCTTTGAATTCGTAGCACAACATCCCTGTCCCGCCGCCGATGTTGCCCTCCTCGATCGGCCCGCCTTTGGCATTCTCCAGCGCCTGCCAGACGTGTTCAGGCTTGACGTGGAACCCGTTCATGTCGTTGAGCCAGCCGTCAGCCGTCTCGGTGGCCGCGGGACCATACAAAAAATAATAGATCGCGTCGTTCTTTGCCTGACATTCGATGATCGTATCGCG
>Ga0105092_10001308_pt1 | contig 13294 bp, 5 predicted proteins | sample PPLLak2March2015_FD_87021 | JGI IMG/M metagenome (GOLD analysis project Ga0105092, IMG submission 87021) | Freshwater sediment microbial communities from Prairie Pothole Lake near Jamestown, North Dakota, USA - PPLs Lake P7 Core (1) Depth... | ecosystem: Environmental > Aquatic > Freshwater >... | reverse complement strand
TAAGTAAGGCTGACGCCCCGGTTCATCCAGGCGAAGTATTGATCCCGGCCTTCGGAGGTGAAGATCTCGTAAGAGGCCCTTTCGGCGGCGTAGCTGAAATTGGACGAGGCGTCAAACTGATCACCCAGGATCGATTCAACCTCATCCGCCGATTTTCCCGGATAAACAACCATGTAAGTATAGTTGAAAGCGCGCCACTCACGCTCGTAGATCCGGTAAGAGATGTCGGAGCTGACCGGACGGCCGTTGTCAAAGGTGACAATTAACAGGCGGCTCCTTGAATCATCATACCCGTAGATAATGGCATAATGACCTGCCCAGCCGACGCTATCCATATCGATCCCCTTTTCGACGATCACCGGGATTCCGGCCTGGATCAATTCTTTCAATAGGGCAATTTCACCGGCGACGCGCAGCAGGATGTCGAAGGCGGTGTTGGCCTCGACGTAATCGACCATCTCGTATGGCATGACATTTACATCGTCCAGGCTGGGTTGGAGGGCGGAGATCAGGTCCGCATGGCTGCCATCCCATCCCAGATGCATCAATACAGACGCAAGCGCCAGCGGGCCCGAGTTCTTCCAGGCGTAAGGATCTTCTCCGGTTTCGGGGATCTCGGCGAAATCAGAAAAAATGACCGCGGCCTGGCTCGGGTCGCTATCGGGCTTTTGAGTTGGGGTTTGCTGGATCTCAGTTTCAGGCTCAGCCAGACTGGCAGACCGCTCGGGCGTCGCAGTGAACGCAGCCCTGGGGACTGAGGTGGCCCCGGCGAGGCTAAACGGGGTCGCGGTGGATTCGAAGGCAGGGGGTGGGATGATTTCAGAGAGCGGCCCTAACGAGCCGTTGTACCAGGCGACCATGAGCAGTGCTAAAATTGCCAGGGCGCCAAAGGAGATTTCTCGAACCGATATCGATAACCGCTTGTTCTGCCCGCTGTGGTTTACCTGCCCATGGGTGGCAGCCAGGGCCTGGTGAAATTCGTCTTCACGAACGGTTGGGATGGGGGAATGGGCCAGAAAAGATTGCCGGATTTTTGCATCCAGCACAGCCAGATCGGAGGCGTGCTTTTTACACGGCTCGCATTCGAGCAGGTGATCGGCCAGGCGAGCCCTGTCCTGGCTGTTGGCATCAGCCGGTAAGATGCCATCGAGATCCTCACTGATCAGGTCTTCGATCTCGTAATGGGGATTACTTTGAGCCGGAACCGGTTGGCCGGCAGAAAGACCCAGATCTTTCAATTTTTGGCGGGAATGCTCCAAACGTGAATGGACAGTCCTCTCGTTAGCCTGGAGAACCAGGGCAATCTCCCTAACCGGCAGGTTATGGACATAGCGAAGTAACATCGGTAAGCGGTTTTTTTCACCGGATGTGACGATCACTTTCCAGAGGCGCTCGCCTTCCTCTTCCCTCTCCGGGGGGCTGCCGCTCGTGGTTGAGTCCAGCGAAATTGCGTCGCCGGCTTTTTGGGAGATGAAGAGACCCGCGAGGCGGCGGCACTTCTGATATGCAATACGATACAGCCAGACCCGTAACCGGGTTTCTCCCCAATATCGGTGGCGGTTTGCAACCGCCTGGTGAATTGTCTCTCGGGCAACCTCGCCCGCCTTGCTGTGATCCTTGAGAATGGATATTGCCAGGTGATATATGCTGGCATAGTACTCGCGCACGAGCGCTTCACCGAGCATCCCATCGTCAACCTGGCTGTTCTGAAGCATCCATTCGAGTTCAGAGGTAACCTCTGGTTTGTTATCAAGCATTCGCAAATCCTCGAAGGGCACTGATGACAGCACAGATGATAGACGTACAAACAGTATGGATGTTTTCCCCCTGCTCTTCCCAATTCTTACAGATTCTAACAGCCCGTGCTTGACGGGAAACCTACGGATACCCTATGATTACTCTACGATTTGTCTGATATCAGTGGGTGGGAAGCGTGCAGCCCTCCAGGCTGCTCGCCTCGGGTGGAAATTCGACCCCCCAATCTTGGGTTGGCGAACCGGCTGGCTCGATCACGCCTCGCCAATCGTTCGCCTGGTTGAAGACAGCGACACCGGTATTGACATCCACCACCCAGGTGGATAGACCCGAATCACTCCCGGCGTCCAGATTCAGGCTCACGAGAGCCAGCTGAGTGCTGTCTGGCTTCCAGACAAAATAACCGCTGTTCGGGAGATGGTTTATTTTCCTGTTTATCCCGGTTTCCAAATCATGGATATAGACGCCGCAGTTCAGCTCGCTGCCTCCACAGCCCCAATAGGCCATGTGGCGGCTGTCGGGAGAGAATGCCACGTCGCTGCCCAACGTGCTGCCCTCAGGCAAGAGGGAATGCATGGTTTCGATGTCCGCAAGGCTGAACCAGCGGATCTCGCCCGAAGGATAGACCACCCGGTCAGGGTCCTGGATGATCGCCAGGTATTTTCCGTTGGGCGAGCGCTCACATTGGATGGTGCGCGGATCGCCCACCTCCAGCTCGCCGATGAGGCTTTCACCGGCAAGGACCTGGACGCGAGCATCTTCTAAAGGCTGGCCCTCTTGAGGGATCCATTGGAAGGTGAGGCGGCTTTGAAAATCGTCGAAATCCTCCTGAGCCTGCCTCGCCTCCACTGGCCTGTGTCCATCGACAGGTATCCAGCTGTACCGGTTGTCAGCAGCGCCCGGGGGTTGCCATAAATCTCCCCAATCCAGGTCGGTTACCCAGGAGCCCCGGAAATCGAAGAAGCCTCGCGGAAAATTGATCTCGAAGGCCACCTGCGAGACCAGGATATCCCTGGCAACCGTCCCCGGCGCCTGAGGATCAAACTCTCGCCATTTCAAAATCACGCCATAAGTCTCATCCAACCAGAAGCGGGCCGGGTGGGATCCGTCCGGCTTGAACCAATCGACGATCAGGGCGGGCCGCCCGGCAATCTCCTCACTTCCCACCACCTCCAGGGCGCTGTCAAACCAATCCTGCCCGCCGGGAAAGAATAGCTCAGGCAGGTAATTGTCGGAGATGGGGCCGGCAAAGGTCTTATCCACAGTGCTCATCAACAGGGATGGGTAGACCAGTGACGCCTGCGCGCCTTCTTCACGAGTGAAGTTATAAGTGAGGTTTTTATCCAGGATGACTTCATATCCACTGTTGCCGCTGGCAACGCGGTAATATTCGGGCTTCCCGCTTCCCGGGCCAGCCAGAATGACAATATCCTGCGGCTGGCTGACCCATATCTGGTTGCGGTATTCCCAGGGCGGGCCAACGTATCCGGCAGGGCCGTAATCCAAAACCCAGATATCTGCCCAGAGCGTATGCCATAGATTCTGGCTTTGGACCATCCGGCGCATAAGATCACCCACGCCAGACCGGTCGTTTAATGACACGATCTCGGCCTCAGGGGTCACGGGGGTCGGCACTGCCGGGGTTGGCGCCTGAGTGAAACTAAACTCCAGCACTGAGGCGACGCGGGTTAAGTCGACCCTTTGGGTGGGGGTAGGTGTATGCGGCGCTCGTACAAGCTCATCGCCCACATCCGAGGCGCTGATCGACCAGATGACGGCGATCACCAGGGCAACCACCGTGATCAGCAAGAAAGATTCCCGGGCTGAAAAAGAAAAAAACCGCCGCACCTGCCGCCGCTCCACTTGTGAAGCAATCTCGGCGGCAAGGTTTTGGTTTTCTCCGGTCAGGTCGTTCGCGGGCCAGAGCCTCTCCAGGGTTCGAGCCACTCTCTGTTCGTCGCGGTCCGCATCCGCGATGGCGTCGATGGGGCCGGATTTCTTTATCCAGCGGACCAGGCGCGAGGTGGCATGATGTAAGAGACTCTCCACCCTGGCTTGACTGCTACCCAGGATCCGAGCGATCTCACTTGATGGCAGGCCGTTAGCATGGCGCAGTGCCAGAACAAGGCGGTGGCTCTCGGGGAGTGAATCGAAAGCCTGGCGCAGCTGGACCTCGAATTGAATGTCGCTGCCCTCGACTAAACCGGCTTGATCAGCCGAGCGCTTTCTAAACCTGGCCCAAATGCGTTTGGCTGCCCTGCCGCGTGCCATTTGCCGGCATGTTTGCAGCGTCAGGCGGTACAACCACACCCGCACAGGCTCGTCGCCCCAATACTGGCGCCGGTTGATCACGGCGGTTAGAACCGTCTGGCGGAGAGCCACGCGAGCGTTTCTCTCGTTCCCTTCAAGCAACGCCTGCGCAAACCGGTACAGATCGCTGCCATACGCATTCAAAATCTCGACGATCAGGTTTAGATCGCTGACCTGGCTGCTTTGCAGCATCCATTCAATGCCCAGGGGAGCCCCGGCATTTTCTTCCGGCGAGATCATGGCTTCAGACAGCCTTTTTCCCAGGTCTGCAGCGAGGGATAGTCAATCCCCCAGGTATTTGTTGGAGAATCGGGCGGGACTTCCATTTTTCCCACATCATAAGGACCTTCGTAGACGATCTCGCCCAGGTCGACATCGATCACCATGATCTTATAGTGCGCCCAATCGGTCCCGGAATAACCCAGGACCGCCAGGAAGTTACCAACCGGGCTCCAGGCAATGTTGCTCAAATAGCCACCGTATTCCATAATCTTAGAAGTTACACCGGTTTCCAGGTTCAACTGGTAGAGACCGCATTGGTACGAACAGCTCCAGTATGCCATGCGGTTATCCGGGCTGATGGCAAAATCATTGGCGCCGTACATGAGGGTATTCGCATCCCGATTAAGCTGCAGCGGTTTCGAAAGGTCAAACCAATAGACAAGCTTGGGTAATTCTGAAAATGGGTCATTGGAGCGGCCGGCGAGGAAAACCACGAAGCGCCCATCCGGCGAGCGATTGCACGAATCCATGAACATGTTCTCTCCCTGCCCAGGGCCGGTTCGAGGGTATTCCAATTCCAAAAAGCCTAAGAAGTATTCATCCGCGTAGACACCAATATTGAAGATGCTATTTGCCCCGCTGGTCTGGCTGATATACCCGGTCCAATCCAGGAGGATCTCGCTTTGTACGGGGTCGAACCAGTTGGGTGGGAATTTGATCGGCGGCGGCCTGCGACCGCCGGCAAGCCCGGGCAATGCCTCCAAGATGATCTCAGGCTGAGAATCCTGGACGCTCATAAGGGTCTCCTCGATACCCAACTGCTGCGAGTCACGGTTGCTCGGGTCGAAAATATCCGGCGACAGGGGTATCCCATCGGCCAGGGAGACGACGGTCCTTTCGTAAACCGGGAATTCAAGGTCTTCTGTGGAAAACTGCTGCACTCGTAGGGTCAGGCCGAGTACGGTATCGACCCATACTTTTATCAGGCGCTCGCCATCCCTCGGGGTCCAATCCAACACGAGGGTCGGGCGACCTACCACTTCATCCATGCCAGCCACCTGTATCGTGCCATCTTCAGTCCGTAAAGCAATGGGAGCCAGCTGCTGTAGAATGTAATCTAGCTGTATTTCGCCGTCGAACTGGCCGTAGATTTCGTCTGTATCCGAATTCTTCCAAAAGACGATCCCGTTGATAATATAGGCGGAGCTTGTGAGTTGCCCGGATCCCATCACGATCCGTGTCCAGGAAGGAGGCCTGTACCAGATTTGCTGCTGCGAGTACTGGACCGGGGGTCCTATATAACCCGGCGGCCCATACTGTACACTCCAAATATCCACCCACAGCGACCGGTCTAATTGCCCGCTCACCTCGATCCGCTGCATAATCTCTTCCATGCTTGATTCGAGAGTCAGGGGTGGTAGAGGTGGTGCTTCCGTGCCGGGTTTGGGCGGCTCGACACTGAAGAGCCTGGAAGGGCTGGGCAGAATTAAGACCGAACCCTCAGAAAGTGGAGCCCGGCTCGAATACGGATTGAGACTCCGGATGGCTTCAACCGGCACCCTGGCTTTCTCAGCGATCAGGTTCAGCGTATCTCCTGGCTGGATATAGTAATGATAGGTAAACGAGCCAGGTTTTAAAGCCGCTAACCCGATGGGCGTCTGCGTGGGTGTTCTGGTCGGGGCTGGAGCAACCGCTTCGGGTTTAAAGATATTGGCTACTTTTGCCATTCCAAAAACAAGGGTCAGGAAAAAGACCACCAGAACGGTTTCTTTCAATGAAACCGAAAACCGTTTATGAACAAGGCGTGTTTCGACCCTGGAAATCGCCTCCAGAACCAATGCCTGTACTCTTCCGGCTGAGAGGCCAGGGTCAGGCCATTTCGAATTTAAAGTTTGTTCCAGAGCGCTTTCGAAATTCAGCAGCGCCTCGGCAGCCGACCGGCAGTGATGGCAGGCAGACAGGTGCTGTTTTAATCGATGTGTATCATTCTCGGGCAGGAAACCATCCGCGGCGTGTTCGATCTGGCGCAGGTAGAGCAGATGGTAGTCGACGTCTTCCGGGCTCAAATCCAGCCACGGGCCGTGTAAGCTGAGACGCGCCTGGTTGAGAACGGCATGTACTCTCCTGGCCCTCGCTCCCACCGCCTTGCCGGTTTGCTCTGGCGAAAAGTGGAGGATATAGCGAAAGAACAGGTAGAGCTGTTCTCTCTTTGAAAGCGAATCGAGCTTTTCTCCTAAAGATTGGGAGGCCGGCTCTGATATCTCTCCGTGAGCCTGCCGGGAATGCTTCCTTTTGAGATTGGCAGCAAATGACCGGATACGTTTAGATGGCGATCCCTTGCGGGCATATTCGAGAACTAATGAGCATAACCAGGTCCGCAGCGGAGGGTCGCCCCAATAATTGCGCCGGTTGAACACCACCTGCTGGATCGCACGAATCGCAGCCTCATTGGCCTGCTCGTCATCCTCCAAAACACACAAGCCCAGCCGGTATAAATCCGAATAAAAGCTCTCGATGAGCACGTCAGCCAGGGCGGCGTCGCTCACCTGGCCGCTCTGGGGCATCCAGTCGATATCCGATACTGAACCGGGGGAGTGTCCGGCAGGGGTGGGCAAACGTTTATCCTGTGTATCGTAGTCCATTAAGTCCCTTGCTCCATGCAGCTGGTCGTGTCATACCGATAATTTGGGTAATCGATCCCCCAGGTGTGAGTGGGCGCATCGTCTGGAACCGTGCCCGTGATCCAGTCGTAATTACTCGTATACACTATCTCTCCGGTGCTCACCTCGAGCACGAAGATTTTCATATCATTGGAAGGCTTCTGAACGCCAAGGACTGCCAGGTATTCGCCGCCGGGGCTCCAGGCTATGCGGTTCCCGGTTTCAATCTCGAGAAGCGCGGAATAAACGTCGTTCTCCATATCCAGCAGGTAAACGGCGCACCCGACGGTACTGACGCATCCATACATCGCCAGGCTGCGGCTATCGGGGGCAAATACATATTCATTGATATAAAAGTTACCCGGAGCCGGGGGCAGAGGTTCGTGAAGCGTTGAAACATCGTCAAGGCGAAACCAGCCCAGCAAGACATTCATTAAGTTACTTGAATATAAAAAGGCCACCCGGCTGCCATCGGGTGAGCGCAAACAGGCCTGGGAATATATATCGGTAAAGTAGGTTGATCCAAGGAAGTACCCGCCGGCGAAGACATTCACCCGGTCCCTTTCAGAGCCGAAAAAACCAGCCAGATCGGTCCATTCAAATGATAAGGGGCTGCCTGCCGGGTCGAACCCTGCCGGCGGGGGCAGCTGCATCCATGGGTTATGACCCGGCGCGGGAGGGAATTCGACCCCGGCCAGCGAGGCTAAAGGAGGGAGTGGCTCTCCGTCAGGCCCGCGAGCGAAATTGGATGGGGCCTTCGAGTTGTTCCTGACTCGAAAAACGGAGATCGGGGCCAGGTAGACGACCTGAGTGAGCATGACATCGCGCTCGAGGGTGTCGCCGTTCCACGTCTGGGTGCGCAATAAAATTCCGGTATAACTGTCTACCCACAGGCGTTCCCTGCGCTCAGGCCTCTCTTCGACCGAATCCAATACCAGGGCCCGCAACCCGGCGACATGATCGACGCCGATCACCTGCATACCGGTGACCAGGCTGGCCCATCCCTCGGGGTACAGGAACCCAAGCACGGTGGTCGGTGCGTCGAGCTGCCCCTCGTCGCCAGACAGCAGATGCTCTACGCCCGGATCTATGCGGTACTCCGAAATGAATCCATAATTCCAGATAGCCAGGAAATCTGGAACGCCGCTGAAAGGCCCGGATAGCGCCAGCCAGTAATCATCGTCGCGCGAGAACCAGAGCTGGACGCGATGGTCAACCGGCGGACCGGTATAATCAGGCGGTCCATAATCAATCACCGTGCCCTCGATCCACACCTTTTTTACAATCTCAGCGCCCAACCCCATCCGCTGGCTGATCTCTTCCATTTTGGATACGCCTGTCAGGGGCATTAGCCCCGCTTCATAGGTAGAAGGCAAGGGCTCTGGAATAGACTCATGGGGCAGATCCACGATGAGCTTTTCCCCTGGGCGCAGGGGGGCGCCGGGGATCAATCCATTGGCTTCCCGGAGTGAGTACACATCGATACCGGTTTCCCTCGAGATCAGGTCGATGCCTTCACCAGTCCGGACGAAAAAGGTCGGTTCAGGTGTGCGGTGGGCAGCCTGGGTTGGCGTGGCCTGAACCGTCAAAGTTTTAGCTTGAATGATGCTGGACGGTGCGGGGATGGTGGTGGCTGCTTTTGGAATTGCCTGGCCGGCAAACGAGATCAGAACCGCAAAAAATGCAAACACACCCGCATAGGTCACGGTCACTTTGGTCAGGAATATATTTCGCCCTTTCCGGCGACGGGCAGCCAGAAGGAGATCGATCTCCGCCTCAACCTCTGCCAGGCCGGCATCGTCGTGGGCTCGACGCTCTTGCGCAAACCCAAGCTGTCGTTTGACCTGTTCCCTTCTGGAGCTTGCTTCGGGCGAATCGCTGTCCGAAAGCCCTTTCAAATCGATGTGAAGCTTTGCGGCAGCCTGTTCCAGTCGCTTGGCGATCGATCTTTCGGAGGCGCCCAACACGGCAGAAACCTCAGCTATAGTCAGGCCATAAATCGAAACCAGGATGAGCGAGAGCCGGTCGTATGGACCGAGTAATTCGGCAGCAGGATCACGTCTGGCAAACCGGAGGAACGCCAGGAGCCGGGCCTGCCTGGATGTGCTGACCATGAGGGTCACAAGCCAGACCCGCAAGGGCTGGTGGCCCCAGAACCGGTAGCGGTTGTCAACGGCCACAGCAATGGCCTGGGTGGCTGCGCGGCGTGAAGCAGGGGCGTCGCGGAGTAAAATCAGCGCGAGCCGGTAGAGGTCGGTGTAATACGTCTGGACCAGAATTTCAATCAGCGCTCGATCGCTGACCTGCCTGGATTGCATCATCCAGTCTGGAGAAGAGGAAAGTGCCGGAGCATGATCCAACAACGCTCATCCCTCCTTCAGCTTGGATTTTATCATAAGGTCCATCCGAAGGTATATTCCGGCACTTGTAAAATCCCAGAATTTCAGGGATAATGGGTTTAAGCCAGGTGCTTGCGGTATGGCTTGTTTTTCCTAAAACCCTTCACTATCATTGTAAGGAGAAAAATTTATGACGGCACAGATCATCGACGGTAAGGCAATTGCCGAGAAAGTGCGGGAAGACGTCGCAGCAGAAGTCGCCACAATGCTGGCGTCCGGGCTGCCGAAACCGGGACTGGCGACGGTTCTGGTCGGAGATAACCCGGCCTCGCAGGTATACGTCAGCTCCAAGCAGAAAGCCTCGGGGCAGGTTGGGATCGAGTCATTCGGTTTTAAGCTGCCTGCCACGGCCTCCCAGGACGAGGTTGAAGGCCTGGTCAAAGACCTTAACGCAGATCCGCGTGTCAATGGCATCCTGGTGCAGCTTCCACTGCCTGCCGGCCTGGATGAGGAGAAAGTGCTGAACAGTATCAGCATCGAAAAAGACGTGGACGGATTCCATCCGATCAATATCGGGCGCCTGGCCCAAAAAGGCCGCGACCCCTTATTCGTGCCCTGCACGCCGTTTGGCTCGATCTTCCTGCTGAAACATATCGGCGTGAAGTTGGAAGGGATCCATGCAGTGGTACTTGGGCGATCGAACATCGTGGGGATGCCGGTAGCCTTGCTGTTGGTGCGCGAAAATGCAACCGTGACCATCTGTCACTCTCGCACCAAGAACCTGCCCGACGTCGTCCGCTCGGCCGATGTACTCATTGCCGCGGTGGGCAAGGCGCAAATGGTGCGAGGCGACTGGGTGAAGCCCGGCGCAGTCGTGATCGACGTGGGCATCAACCGCATCGACGACCCCACTCACCCGAAAGGCTCTCGCCTGGTAGGTGACGTGTGCTTCGAAGAGGTCAAGGAAGTTGCCGGCGCCATCACGCCGGTCCCCGGCGGCGTTGGCCCCATGACCATTGCCATGCTGTTACAAAATACGGTCAGAGCAGCCAGGATGGCGGCAAAGTAGTCCGGAAAGTGTTTGCTCGACCCGGGAGATGATGAGCCTTTTCTACCCGGTGGGTTGATTACGCAGAGAGGGATGGGCAGGCGGGGGCTTGTTCATCCCTCTCTGCGCGTTAATATGCTAAGTTGTCAGACAATTGACATCCCGGATTTAATTTGTTACACTATAAGTTGTCTGACATGTTGTCGAGATGCTGGTTACAGAGCGATTCAGGTTCACGTAACGAAAATTTATGGCCACCTTATTAATCCTTCACGCCGATCTTCTCGTCACCATGGATAAAAACCGCCGAGAAATACCTGATGGCGGTCTTTTTATCCGCGACGGCTTTATCGAAGCGGTTGGTAAAAGCACGGAGCTCCCTTTGCAGGCGGATGTCGTCCTGGATTTGAGCGGCCATATCGTTCTTCCTGGCCTGATCAATACCCACCATCACTTCTACCAGACGCTTACCCGGGCCGTACCTGCCGCTCAGAACGCCAACCTGTTCAACTGGCTGAAGACCCTCTACCCCATTTGGGCGCGCATGCGCCCTGAAGACATTCGACTATCGACCCAGACGGCCCTGGCCGAGCTTGCGCTTTCAGGATGCACCACCGCATCTGACCACCTGTACCTGTTCCCCAACGGCTCACGTCTCGATGACGAAATCCTGGCTGCGCGCGAATTTGGGCTGCGCCTGCATGCATCCCGGGGCTCGATGAGCCTTGGCGAAAGCCAGGGCGGCCTTCCGCCTGACAGCGTGGTTGAGGAAGAGAGTTTTATATTGGAAGACTCTCAGCGTGTGATCGAGCAGTATCACGACCCCAACCCAGGAGCCATGACCCAGGTGGTGTTGGCCCCGTGCTCGCCCTTCAGCGTCACGCCTGAGCTGATGCGCGCGAGCGCGGCCCTGGCGCGCCAATACGGTGTCCAACTGCACACTCACCTGGCCGAAACCCAGGATGAAGAGGTCTTCTGCCTGGAAAAGTTTGGACACCGGCCGGTTGCCTATATGGATGCGCTGGATTGGACCGGCCCAGATGTGTGGTTTGCCCATTCGGTGCACGTGAATCACGATGAGATCAAGCTCTATGCACAAACGGGATGCGGTGTCGCCCATTGCCCTTCCTCGAACATGCGCCTGGCCTCCGGGATACCGCCCGTGCTGCAAATGCTGGGAGCGGGCGTTAAGGTCGGGCTGGGAGTCGATGGCTCGGCCAGTAACGACGGCTCGCACATGCTTGGCGAAGCCCGGCAGGCCATGCTTCTGTCGCGCCTGGGAGCGGGCCTGCAAGGCGCTTCACTCTCGGGAGAGGGCGCTCCAGCGTTAATGACCGCTCGCCAGGCTCTCGAGATCGCCACTCGCGGGGGCGCCAGCGTCTTGGGGCGGTCCGATATCGGGTCGCTGGAGGCCCACAAGTGCGCCGATTTCTTCGCCATCGATCTCAACCGGCTGGAATACGCCGGGGCGCTGCACGATCCTCTGGCTGCAGTTCTATTCTGCGCCCCGGTGCTCGCCGACTACACCGTAGTGGGGGGTAAATTCATCGTCAAAGAGGGCCGGCTGCAAACGGTTGACGTACCTGGCCTGGTCGAAGGACATAACCGGGCTGCCCGGCGGTTACTTAATGGATAAGTGTTTGATCGCTCATTATTCGTGGAGAGTATATGCCTAACAAATCCCTTTCTCAGCTCACTCGCTCCCTCGTCGACGTCGCCATGGGGCGAAGCCCGGCCGATATGGTCATCCGGAACGGCCAATGGGTAAGCGTGCAGTCGGGAGAGATCATCTCGAATACCGATATAGCCATTTTAGGAGAGCGGATCGCCTACGTCGGTCCGGATGCAAGCCATGCCATAGGCCCAGAAACGAAGATCATCGAGGCGGCAGGCCGGTACCTGGTACCCGGTCTGTTAGACGCTCACATGCACGTCGAGTCGGGCATGGTCACGGTGACCGAGTTCGTGCGCGCCGTCGCGCCGCGCGGGACTACCGGCATGTTCGTCGACCCTCACGAGATCGCCAATATCTTTGGATTGGAGGGCGTGCGGTTGATGGTCGACGAGGCCGCCAGGCAGCCCATCCACGTCTGGGTGCAAATGCCATCCTGTGTGCCTTCCGCTCCCGGGTTCGAAACCCCAGGAGCAGGCCTTGGCCCGGACGATGTGGCCGAAGCGATGACGTGGGATGGCATCATCGGCCTGGGCGAGATGATGAATTTCCCCGGCGTCTTCAACAGCGACGAAAAAATGCACGCTGAAATGTGTGAAACCCGCCTTGCTGGCAAAGTCATTGGAGGCCATTACGCATCGCCAGATCTCGGCCTTCCCTTCCACGGGTACGTCGCCGGTGGTCCCGAAGATGACCACGAAGGCACCCGCACCGAAGATGCCATCGCCCGCGTGCGCCAGGGGATGAAGGTTATGCTGCGTTACGGGTCTGCCTGGCACGACGTGGCCACCCAGGTGCGCGCGGTGACCGAAATGGGGCTGGATCCGCGCCATTTCTTGCTGTGCACCGACGACAGCCATTCGACAACGCTGGTCACCGAAGGTCACATGGATCGCGTGTTGAGGCATGCCATTGCCCAGGGCCTGGATCCTCTGACCGCCATCCAAATGGCGACCCTGAACACCGCCGAGCACTTCGGCCTGTCGCGCGATATCGGGCAGATTGCCCCAGGCCGCTACGCGGATATCGTGCTGCTCAGCGACCTGAACCAGATGGTCGCTGAGCAGGTGATCGCCAGGGGACAGATAGTGGCCGAAGAAGGGAAAATGCGAGTGGACCAGCCGGCGTTCTCTTACCCGGGCTGGGTCAAGGATACCGTCCGCACGGGTAAGGCCCTGGCGGAGAGCGATTTCAAGATTAAAGCCGCGGATGGAAAGATGACCGCCCACGTGATCGGGGTGATCGAAAACCAGGCTCCCACCCGCCACCTGCGCCTGGAAGTCACTTC
>Ga0105092_10001305_pt1 | contig 13309 bp, 20 predicted proteins | sample PPLLak2March2015_FD_87021 | JGI IMG/M metagenome (GOLD analysis project Ga0105092, IMG submission 87021) | Freshwater sediment microbial communities from Prairie Pothole Lake near Jamestown, North Dakota, USA - PPLs Lake P7 Core (1) Depth... | ecosystem: Environmental > Aquatic > Freshwater >... | reverse complement strand
TGAGGTCGGCCATAGTATATATGTTGGTAGCATCGAAACCACAGCAAGACAGCATACCATCAGCACAGACATGTCCCTCAGTGAATACACACCAACAAGGAAGAGGATCACGGAGAGCGCCAACGCGACCCATATTTCCCGGAGTAGGCTTGTAGGCTTCACCGCTTCCATCGATCCCCTCGGTGATGTGCTGCGTCATTGCGCCGAACGTGTAGAGAGGGAGCCAATAATGCTGGTCTACATAGGGCCGCACATGAGTGTTGAGGAGTTCCTCCATCTTGTCGGCCTGGAGACCATTGTATTGAATCGAGGAGGCATAGAGCTTGGTAGCGTAGCCACCGCGATCGCGCACTTCCCGGGTGGTTTTCAAATTCGCTAACGCCTGATGAAAAAGCCGCCCTGAAACTTGAACCACCTTCTCGAAGTCTTCTTCGGTGGCCGAAGTCATCGAGAACTTTAAGGAGTTGAGTCCAGCAGCCATCACCTCTTCGGCTATCTTCGGGTTGACGAGAGAGCCGTTTGTCGTGAGGAATACGTAGGGCGTTTTTAACTCTTCTTTGAGCCATTTGATCGCCTTAACGAGCAGCTTTGGATTCGTGAACGATTCTCCGATGTAAAATGGTGCAATCTCGACAACGCCTGCCTCGCGCATTTCAGTGGTGATACGTTGGAAAAGAGCCCAGTCCATGTCCGTGTTTGATTTCTCACGGAACTGCAACGCACAGAAAGCACAACGGTAGTTACATCGTTGCGTGAGTTCGATCTTGACGGCTCTGGGAGCAGGTGGAGCCTCCTGGAGGTACTCGGGAGTGATCTTGGTGATTGCATCGATGCGGTCAGTTATTTGTTCCAAACTTTCTCCTATGGTTTGTGTGCGAAGGCTCGGAACTCGACGTTCTCCTTCGCCGCGATAATGTTATCAACTATGAACCCGACTTCGGTGAGCCGGCGATGCAGCGAGCCTTTCGTGAAGGCCGTTTTGTGGGCGTAATAGGGTTGCCCAGAGCGCTCGATCTCTCGGCTCCATCCGTAGATAACGTCGAGGGTCATGATAGGCGTTCCCGAGGCCATGTAGAGACCGTTTTCCATATCGTCCATGCCAGCTTCGCGCATACAGTCAATTGCGGCTAGGATGTCTGGAACGCGGATGTAAACGAGACCACCTGGCTTCAAGACGGTGTACATACCTTCGAGAACGAGAGGAACCTCATGGAAGTAGAAATGTTCGAGGTTATGCGAGCAGTAGATAGCGTCGAACTTCTCCCGGCCGAGTCGTCCAAGGTATCGAGCGTCGCCAACGATGTCAGGCTTGCCACTCGGGTCGATATCAAGGAGAAGGTGGTCGTACCCCGCAAACTCCAGTGGGAGCGGAATCTGCTTGTTACCACCACCCACGTTTAAAACCGTCTTGCGTTCGGGACGCTTAAATAGCCTTTGGATTAGCTGTGCCAATGATAAACCCCCTTCCTACGAAGGATGGATCATTCTCGAGACGCCACTTCCAATCCTCGACCGTGGTCTCGTAGTAATCGATCTGGCCGCACATGACGGATGGATCGGCCCACAATTCGACACCGGCTTCTGCGGCCCATTTCGCGAAGTACATGTCGGAACCGTAGCCGTCCGCTTTGAGGTCGAACCATGGTTCCTTCACCCGGGTGAAAACTTCACGTTTGATGAGGATGCAACCGAGGCCGGCACAATCTATGCGAAACGGCGCATCCGTGGGAAAGAGATGCACCGGCGCATGAAGGTACTCGGCGTTAGGAAGCTTCCTTTCCTCGGGTGTGAGGGAGGAGCGCTTAAAGAGACACGGTTGACCCGCGGTAGCCTGCTCGTTGGAGCGAAGGAAGTAGACCCCGGAGGCCATATCCTTGTCGAGGGCTACGAGCTTCGTAATGGCGTCGTGCGGCAGGATCATATCCGACTCGGTCATGAAGATGTGAGTAAAGGTCAGGTCGTTTAACATCTCCCTAACGAGGCGATTCTCAGCAGCGTGGGTGTATGTTCGATCAGAGACACCGGCACCGCCAATCTTGCCGATATGCTCTATAGCGTATGTGCGTGCGGTGTACCCTACAACGCGCAACCATGACGAGACTGCGGGCGCCCAGAGCGGGCCGTATCCAGTTGAGGCAAAAGCGATGTTAATCATTTCTGTATCGCCATTGGCCAACGTTCGAGTTTCTTAGGCGTGCGGGTTTTGGCCATGTGCTGATACATGCCGTCGCCGTGAAATGTGGCTTTGACTTCGGGCGTGCGATCGAGGTCGTCGAAGAGCCCTTGAGCCTGCCAAAGGAGGTTCATCGTGGTTTCGAATTCACGACCAGCAACCGTCGTTGGATTGTACCAATCGAGGGGTGGTGGATTCGTGTGCGGGCCAGCATGCTTTCCGGACCCGTCGAGACCGAAAATATGGATGTTCGTGTAGCCGTGCAAGCGCGCAATCTTTACGGTACGAGGACCGATCGTATTGCCGCCGCAGATGACCCAATCGCCTCTCGGGTAGAGGTCAAAAATTTCATCCTCGTCAAACAGGATGTGCCAGAGGAGGATTTTAGATTCGGCAGCTTCAAGTTTGTCGAAATAATTGGAGTGACAAACCGACGCGATGAGGTACTCAACACCCGGTTGCGGCTCACCGAGCATTGCAATCTTGTGGCCTCGGGGATCACTCTCCACGTGATGCGTCGGTGTTATGCCGCGGTCAACGAGGAACTTATGAGCGCCAGAGCAGGTGAAGATCGTATTGAATTTCTCAATGTCTCTCCACGTGGCGCGCAGGGATGGACCGTAAGCAACGACGGCTACGGGCTCATCCGAGAGTTCGGCGGTTGGTATGAAACGGCCGCGAATACGCTCGCTATTTTCGACGATGATCTTCGGGTCAACGCCGAGACGCTTCCAGTCGATCTTGGTCGTAGCTACGACCTGTCGTTCTAGAATGTCCATGGAAAGAGAAAAAGGCGAAATGTCTCAAGCCACGTTGGATTAGCTGGTGACATGCGGCTTGCGCAGCAGGTACGCCCGCTGCGAATAATGTTCCATGTTATCAGCTTATGGCAAGCGAGACACCGGTAGAGATCGTACTGATTAGCCTCTCCTGCACCGTGCCACTTAATGAAAAGGCGCCTAAGCTGGGCTTCTGGCCATTGCAACAAGTGTTTCAAACGTTTTATAGCTTCCCCCATGCTTGAAGTTAACCCGGCTGCAAAAAGAAGTCAACGTATGTTTTATGACTCTGGCAACGCTCCCACGATCCGCTTCCGACGGGACTCTGAGCTTTCCTTCTCCGCTTCATGGCGGTTGAGGAGGGCCGCAATCTTGGCGGTCGTGTTGGCTACCGAATGCATACCCGGGAAGTCGGCAACGACCGGGATGTCAGTACCGCTATCAGCGATAGCTGTGCCGGCCTGTAGCTTCACACAGAACGCACGGGCAACCGAGAAAAGTGCTTCCATTTCATTGTATTGTAGAGCCATTTTGTCTCCTTAAAAACTTGGGGGCGATTCTCGGCTCGCCCCAAGCCATATAGCACAGACTACATCGCGCGGATGAAGATCTTCGCGCTGGTCGTACCGGTCGAGGTAGACTGAGGTACGGAGTCAACCAAGGCGAAAGTCGGAGCGATAGCGATATGCACCGCTGCGGTTTCGAAATAGTCAACATCAGACACAGGGCGCAGGGTCACGCCGGCAGCGATCGAGGTCAAAAGACCCAAAACGCGGCTTGTGGAGCGATACCCGTAGACCTGGACGAGTCCATAAGAACCGTTTCCGATAGCAGCATCAGCCACGCCAACCGCAAAGTTGGTCGCGATGGTTGCAGAACCGGTCGGCTGCTCGATACCTACGCCGTCTGGCGTGGCAGCGCCACCAGAGATGGACAACTGCACAACGTCGTCGGCAGCGATACCGGCTTCATTGGCTCGGAACACACCGAACACCTGTTCAGGCGAGGTTCGGTTTAGTCTTTTGAAAATCATGACAGACTCCTTAGTTTGAAGAAACGATTTGAGGGGGGATTCACACCCCCCTAGTTATCGGTTAATTATGCAACGATGGACTGGTTGATATCAAACAGAACACCATTTTTGCGACGGTTGTTTGTGCAGACCTGTCCCATCCAGAGGATCTGGGCGGTTACTGCATCTTGGTTTTCCGGCCGGACGAAATCAGTTGTGTCGAAATCCGTATCGGACTCCACCACGTACTCAATCGTATCCGAGTTCACGAAAAACACGGTGCTGTTGGTGGTGGTTGCACCGTCAACGACACTGGCGGGGGTATCAAGATCCGGAACGACTTCGTCCCAAACCATGGCCGCGCCGCGGAACTTCAGCACGTCACTTCCGCCCAAGACATCGAGGGTTCGCTTGTCTTCGACGAGGTAGCGCTCGTTCTGAGACATGGAAAGCCAGTAGGTCTCCCATGCGATCTGATCGGCCAACAAGAGGTCAACGTGTCCGCCGACGCCCTTCGAGCAGTTGTTGTACACGCGGTTCAACTCAGCTCTCAGACCGATGAATGTGGAGGCTGCGCTATTCGTGGCCTGGTTACGCCAGAAAGAATAGGTGCCACCGTTGATGTTACCGATGGAGACCGATACCGAAGGATCGGCAGCGATCAGCGCACCGAGAGGATATGGACCGAGGGCGCCGCTATCCAAACGTCCGATTCGTCGAAGGTTCAAGTCAGCGCCGGAGCCCGAAGCTGTCGTGAACCGTCCACCGACCAAGCAGTTGTTAAGCAATTGCTGGAGGGAGACTTCGGCTTGCATCGTTTTGGCTTTCAGAAGGTCGATGATCTTGGCCTCGCCCTTGTTCTGTTTCTTTTCAAGGTTCGAGATCGTGATCGAGACGGCCAACTGTGACCAATCGAAGAACGCCGCGGTGATACCATCTTGAGGCGTGGTATCCAGAAGTCCATAGCCACTGTAGATGTCGGCTGTGGAGTTTTGTGCGTGCATCAGAGGAATGTGGACATTGTATCCACCGCTCTGCTTGCTGAATCGCCCTTTGGATCGCAGCCACGCCAGGAATTGGTTACCTTTCGTGATGTTATCCGCGAGCTTCTTGCGATAATTTCGCAAGGTTGTCGATAGAACCGCGTCATAGCTGACGGATTCAGTCGAGGGGATTTGACCAAACTGATTGCTCAGGATGGCCCACAGTTTGCTGAACATGGGAATCTCCTTAAGGGTTTATCGTTTACGTCTCAACTGTTGTAGAGCCTTGGTCGCTGCGAGTGCAAAGGCGTCTTTCTTGTCTGTCGTTGCGGCCACTTCATCCTGCACGCTGGCGAAACCTGAGCCCACCTTTTTACCTGGGGCGGACGTTGGTGTTTTCATCTTTCCTGCTTGGACCACGCGATCGGTAACCTGCTTGATGGCGCTTGCATTACCGGTTACGAGCTTGAACAGGAGTTCGTGCTTCGATCCATACTGAGGATGACGGTAGGCTTTCGTATCGTTAAGGAACGCGAGCATTTTGGACATTTCGTCCTCATGCGCTTCCCATCCAGGATACTTTTTAGTGAATTCTTGCTCGGTTGTCTCGTACTCCGTTTCGAGTGATTTCCACTCGTTCTCTTCCTTCTGGGTTTTAAAACCCTGAAATTCAGATAGAACTGGACCGAGGACCTCTTTCATCACTTCGAAGATCGCTGAGGCTTGACCGTCGGCCAACCACTGCGCCTCCGATGGCAACTTCGACTTCAACGTCTGCACCAGCTTTGCTTGCAACGCGTTCGTTTGCGCGTCGCCCTGAGGCTGAGGCGTATTCGGTTGATTGTTGGCGAATTGCGAGGGTACAACAGAGTACCCGTTTTTTTGCGCCCACTGTTTCAAGGTCTGCTCTGCGAAGTCGCGGTCATTGTAGAACCTTTCCATATTACGGAGATGTCCTTCATAACCTTTGAACTTCTGCATCTTTTTCGTGTAGCCGGCCTGCATCCGTTTGAAGATCTCCTTGTTCTCGGGACTGAACGACTCGGGGTCGAGGTTCAGATCGCCGCCGAAGGATTCCTCGTCGGTCGCAGAGGGCTGCGCGTCGCCTTGCGGTGCTTCACTTGTTTTGGATTCCACTGGCGCTGGAGTTGAATCGGCAACATCAGGAGTTTCCGCATCGTATGGCACGCGGACTCCCCAGTTTTCGTCTTCACTCCCACGTTCAGGGATATCACTAGAAGAAGAGTTGTCTACTGGCGCACTGTCTCCACCGTCGGGCACCTGCCCACGATCGTTAGACAAACTTCTCCATAAGGTTTTCCACATATTGCCTCCTAAGGATGAACGCCTTGACTGGCCGATCTATCCGGTTTGCTTCTGTGTTTGGGGTTTAATACTTGCGATGACCCGGGCGTTGGCCCATCATCGACTTTTTGAGCGGCTTATCGCTTGCTGCCGCTTTGTGCTCTGGCAGGGTGGCGGTTGGGGTCGAGCTGAACTCGCTCGCTACCTTTTTCGACGGACACTTTCCCTTCATGTGTTTCGGGTTGTGTTCGCAGCCCGCCATATACCGCTGTTGAGCCTTTGATTCCGCTGGCATAAACTCTCCTCAAATATTCTGGACGTTCGACAATCTTTGACGACGTGTTGAAAGCTATCTCTTCGAGGAGAAAGACTTGCGCGCGGAGAAGATCGACGATCTCGTCGGTTCTAGCGTCCACTTTGCGCCTCCAGCTCCTTGATTTTGTCGGTGAGTTCTTTCGTCTTGACGGTTTTGATCGCGCCCTCTGTGTCGAAAACTTTCATGCAGGTGATGCAGTAGTAACCGACGACGCGAATCGCTTGGCCCTTGCCCTCTTGCCAAACGAGTTCACCGACGCTAACAACGTGAGTCTTACTGCACGTAGGACAGTGCAGCGTTTGAAAACCTAATAGTGCCATGTTTCCCCCTTTAGAACCAACGGCCTTTGTTTGCGGAAGTAATTTCCCGCATAGCTTCTTTTTTCGGCGTGATGCCCTTTGCTTTCATGCGAGGCGGAAGTTCGTTATTGCATTCTACGACGCCACGATCGCGCATTCGTTTCTTGTGCTCACCGTGTGAGGTGATCGGTTTTTCACCGAGAGCGAAATGCTGGCGTGGACGGCCCTCTTCGAAATAGAGCATCTTTTTGCCGCCAGGACAACGATCTAAAAACGTACCGCACCGCTCGCAGTTTAGATCCTCGTCGCGACGTGCCCAGTGTTCGGTCGTTTCGTGACACTTCGCACAGTAAAAATCCCAAAGCATTATTCTACCCCCGTTAACATTTGTGCAGCCAATTCAACTGCGCGGCCCTTTACTTGCGTCGCCCATTTCGAGGCGAGCATTCCCCGGGACGCATCTTCCCACCGTCCCTCTTCGACGGCTTTAAGCGTGTTGACGAAACCTGAGAGACGGGCTATACCGAGATTGTAGGTCATGTTGAGAAGGACGTTAAATCTCACACTGTCAAGCTTCTTCGTCCAAGGAAATGTGGCGATGAGTTCCTGCTTGTACGTCTCTATGCGGTTGCGAAGGATCATTTCACCTTCCGCCAGCGTGATGTACGTGAAGCCGTAGCCGAAAGTCGGGATGCCTACCGTATCGATGTACGGCTTGGCTTCCCAACCCTCGTGACGTTTTAATTGTTCGATCAAACTCATACAATTTTAAGCGGAACGTCAAAACTTAAGAGACCGAGACCACGGATAAAAAGAACGATAAGTACGAGAATCGCAGCCCACGTGATGAGAGTTTTGAATTTGTCATCAATGGGAGCATAAGTGTTAACAAGATAAACGAGAACACCGACGATAAGAACGAGAACGATAAATTCTACAAGACCCAATGTATTTCACGACCTTTGTTTAAGGACAATTTTGCTTGACGCTTAGGCCGATTCGTTACCTTGAGCAGCTTGAGAGGCTTTGGCCGGACCTTCTTGCTGGTCTGTTCCCTTTCTGTTGGCGTTATCGGAGCCTTCACCACCTTGGCGTCCTGCTTGCTGAGCTTTGAGTTGCATCATCGTCATGGCGAGGGCGTGGACCTCTTCGACCATCACGGGATTTATGAAATCGTATTTCGCTGCGGTTTCTTCGAGCAGCAGTTTGGACAGCGCGATCTGCGGGTTGTTGGCAAGGATCGTGAGGAATTCGATCCACTGTTGCCGCTCAACAGCAAGAGAACGAGGACGAGTAGAACCGGGCTGAACGTCAACGCTAAAATCACCCTGAAGATCGTCACGGGTTACTCCTTCAACTTTGTTGGCGCCGAACCGACGGATCATTTCCTGTTTGAGTTCAGGGAACATCGCCATCGCTTCGGGCGGAATGCCGTAAACCGAAGCAAGGTACTGGCCGATTGCCATGTCATCTAGCCCACGAATATTGACCCACATTTTTAGGGTGAGGGTGGACTTGAGGAGTTGGAGCATCTTCCGTCCAGCAACTCTAAACCAGGCGTTGACATCGTGTTGAAGGTCAGCGTCACGGAGGTTCGATGCTTGCTGAACGAAAGTTGCTTCCGTCGCCGTATCCGCATCCGGCGAACCGACTTTTGCTCCCGTTTGGCCAGTAACGAGACGCCAATCGGAGAGTGTAGCTGTCATGTCTTTGTAGATCGCGGGATTGATGTCCGTGTCCTGCATGATGACAGGGACGCGGGTTAGATCCTTGACAAATACCGTCTCCATGTCCGTAGCAGATTGGAGGCATTTTCGAGCCTCTTCATCGTTCTCGAACATGTTTTTAGTAGCAAGAATCTTACGAGCAGAGCGTGCCGCGCCATTGCGCATTTGGAGACGACGGAGGTTGTATTCGTCCTGGAGATCGAGCCACGGGGCTGTGTAGGGAACCGGCCAGGGCGATCCACCATCAGGTCCAACGTTCGGAAACCAACCCGGTAGAATCGCATAGGGGTGTTCCTCAATTCCTTCGGGGATCGGTTCGCGCATCAGAAAATCGTTGATCGAATTGTCTTTTGCGAGGACCAGGAGTTCGCGGTCTTTAATGTTGTAGATGACGGTGTAGCAAAAGGTTTCGTCCTCGGGGAACATTTCCTCGTCGCCGTTCGTGCCGGGAGTTTTATAGTTCGACTTCTCGCCCTGTGACTCTTCTTGGTCTGAGAGCTTCGAGGGGCGGAAGTGCTCGCGAAGTTCCGCGGGGAAGTTTGCATCGCTTTGCGCGTCGTCGAGCGAGACTTCGATCTCTTCAGCAATCCACGTCCAGCGACTTTGGTCTGGCCCTTCGTCGGGGATGAGCATGCGCGAGGCGTCTACCCATTCGAAACGATAGGTTTCACCCGTCATGTTGACCGCGGGCTCCGTGAGCGGGATGCCGGTTTCGGGGTCGAGTTCAGGGATCGGCTCGCCCGACATGGGATCGTATATGATTTGGTTCGAATCGTTGCGCTTCCAAATCGGTTCGCCGGCCTGCGGATTGGGCACGAGGGTCGGTTCGTAGACCTGTTTGAGAACAGCGATACGAAAAAAGTTTTGAAGGACCGCGAGTCGTGCCGCATTTCTCAAGCAATCTTTGTGTTTCGCGACGGCGGTGAGACAGCCCTCGGCGGCCTTGGTCATTACATCGAAAGGAGCCGAAGAGTAACCTTCAGAAGGTCGAACCATGAACTTAGGGTCGTCGTATACGAGGTTAGGTAAAGTAACACGGATGGTAGCCAGAAAATGGTTAATGACACCCGCGTTGTCGGGAAGCGCATCGTACTGTTTGCCCAGATAATACTCTTCACATTCCTTAACACGATAATCGGACTCCCAGTCCTTTCGGAGTTTGCGAGCCTTAGAGATACGACGCCGCCAGAGTTTAAGTTGGCGGAAATTCTCAGCGCGCGCTTGTTCCTCAGCGAGAGGATCAGATGACTCCGGCGATTCGTCGATAGAAGATTCACCCCCGTCCGACGGGACGAGGTCCTCTTCACCGTCCGACATGATCTGGCCGCGCGAGTCTTTAAGAAATGCGATAAGTTCTTTTTGCATTCGATTGTCGCCGTTTCCCTATCGTGAAATTATTTTTAGGTTCGGGTTTCGAGTTCTGTCTCCACCACTCAAATGAGTTCGCTTCGGCTTTGGGCGTTAGAGCAGAAGGTGGAGGCGGGAACTTCTTGATGAAATATTTGAAAGCGTCCCAAGCGTGGTTGTCCTTATCTAACATTTCCTCCGGGTTGTTCTTTTTGAAAGAGACAGTCTCGCTAAGCTCCTTGTTACGAAGATTACCAATCTCCCATATGAATTTAGAGCAACGTGTTGAAACACGTACCAGAGGATTTTGAGGATCAAGCCAATAGTAGCCAAGTAGCCAGTTTGCGACCGTCGTGTCTCCACCGCGTTCTCCTTCTATGAAATAGACACCGTTTTCCCGAAAGATTTGGGCCGTACATTTATTTGGACCGCGGTGTTGTGGAAGGTCCTCTGCCCAGATCGAAGGATCTGCAACCATCCACTCTTCTCGTCCAGCGAAAGGGTTACCTTCAAACTCTCGGCCATCTTCGAGGAAAACTCTCTTACCTCGGATGATATCGGCAACAGAACTTGAAGGGACGTGATCTGCGTAAAACTCCCAGAGGATAGTATACACATTATCTGGACTGGCTCCGATGACAAGATAACAGGAGGGATTGTTAAATCCGTAGTCAAAGGCGCCGTAGAATCGATATCCGATAGGATCGAAGGGTGCAACGAAAATTCTGGATTCACTTTTCCACTTGGTCCAGGTTGGGAAGATGAATTGTCCACCAAGCGCTCCATACTTAATGTCCATCTCCTTCGCCCATCTCGGATCTTGCGTGCCGAGAGGATAGGCTTGGGATTCTTCTCTGATCCAGAGGTCACCATCGACCGTGCCGGGACGTTTACGCGCGTCCGCACTGTGGTGATAGCGGCGGACGTAGATGCCGCCTTTTGTGATCCTGGATTCGAAGCCTGGGATGGACATTTAGTTCGTTTCATCGCCTGGGTATTTATCGAGGGTTGGAATAACCTCAAGTGATGGGAGTTCGTCGCATCGCTTCCAAACCTTCTTTGGAAATACGAGCTGGCCGGCTTTACCGTAGATGGAAACCACACGCTCGTAGGCGTACTCGGTCTCACGCTCACATTCTTCGATGAGCCCGCTGAATTGTGAATTGTCCAATATGCAAATTATGTTAAACACTGGTCACCAATATATCCGAATGTTCGGCACGTGCGTCGTATTCTACGAGCTTCATAAACTCCGAAGGTTCCGCGGACGAGACGACGATGAGTTGGCCACCGTGTGTGATAGCCGGTAGTGCCGCTGTATACGCCTTACTGAATTCTGGTTGGAACGCCGCCTCATCGCTGAATATAACCGATGGGTTGTGTGACCGTATGATGTGACCACCCTCAGGTATCCCCCATATGTGCGAGCCGTTGTGGGTGAAGTAGATGTGGCAATACTTTCCATCCTTTGGGAAACGAGCTTTCTGGAGTTCTGGAGGGAGCGCCCATTCGAGAAAAGAGATACGAGCTTGATCAGGTTCTTTATCGTAGACGAGAGCTGCGACATCTTCCTCACGTTTCGACTGGACCATTATGAGTTGATAGGGTATATAGCGCGCGCGCCATAGGAGATACGCACAGGTGATCCAGGTCGCCATGACGTGACGCGATTTTTCGGTAAAACAAATCCCACGAGAATAAAGATGTTCCAGATGCTCAAGTGGAGTTCCAGCAGCCAGGGAGTATTTGGCTTCAGTGGGCTTAAAGATTTTTCCTCCCACCAGGTAATCATCCAGCGTCGCTCGTATACAAAGCTCGTCGGGAAATTTGCCGACAGGGTTTTCTTTGTTATGCTCATCTTTGGTTTTAAGCGCGTCAAAAATGAAAGCATGCGGGTCCCTCCGGTATTGCTCATCGAGGAATATGTAACGGGCGTCGGCCATTAGTGTATTGCGTCGGCCGCATTCTCGTCCATCCAACGGAGGACCTGGGCGAGCTGATCGGATTTGAGCTGTTTTACGAGATCGGTCATACTGCTCTGGGTCTCTGCTCGAGAATCGGCATTGCCCTTGGAGAATTCGAGGAGGCGAACCGAGTCGTTCAAAATCTTTGAGAGGTACGACGCAGTTTTTCCAGCAACCTCAAACGAAATACCTTTTCTTCCGCAGTTCTCACAGTAATGCTGGCCTTCGATGTCGTATTCGGCCACGTAGGCGGCAACTTTCGCGAGGGCTTTGAAGGAGTCGTCGATCGCTTTATATCCGAGACCTTCGCTTTCAGCGCAGATGGTTGCGCTGCGCTTGATCGCTGCTTGGGTAGCCAGGAGTAGGTCTTTAGAATTTTGAGACATAGAAAGCTACTTAATAAGATTATGAGGTTGAGATGCAGGATCGGACTTCGCAGCAAATACATTCTCAGCGATTTCGATCCCTTTGTCTTTGACATAGAGCGCGATAAGGTTGTAGCAGGCGATCTCCGCAAGGTCCGAAACGCGCATGCCGGCCTCTTTTGCCATCGTGGTGAAGATGGGAGAGGCTTCCTTCTGAAGGTGGATCTTAATTGCCAACGACCTTGCTCCATGCGTCTTTCACGAAAACGAGTAGTTCAGCTCGATAGAAGCTGGCTACAAAACCGATAACGACTCCGAGTATAAAAGTGAACATTTAGTCTCCTTTAAATTTGGTGGAGCGCCATTTTTGAGCGCCGCGCCCCTTGGCTACAATTCGTTACGAGTCCTAGTTTGGGCCAGGACCGGAGAGAGCCTTGAGTCGGTTTTCAAGTTTCTCAATGTGGGCTCGAAGGAGAATTTCATTTGTGGATGCGCAAGCATGTAGAGAAGCGATGAACTCCTTAAGACGTTTTGCCTCATCAGGAGTGAGTACGATTTCAACGAGACCGCCAGGAGATCGTCGTATGCTTCCCTCAACCCCGCTTGTTTGCTGACACTGCGCAAGCGTAGGTTGCGCCGGTAGAACGACCCGTGGCTGTTGAAGAAGGATAGTTGACGTGCAACCATTAAAACTTAAAACGATCGCCAGTGAAATCGCTATCAGTATCCACTTTAGTTTTGATCGCATCAATTTCCCTTTTTGCCCGTGCGTCGATCTCGGCGTCTTTCGATTCAGCGTCGTGGATTTTCTCCTCGACGATTTCGCGCGCAGCGTCTTGTGCGGCCTCCTGACGTTCGCGCTCGGCCTTGACTCCCTGGTGTCGAATGCCGAAGTAGGCAGCGGCCGCGGCGATCGCAATCAGGATGTACGGTATGAACGGCGTGAGAAGCGAAAGAATGGCCATACTATATTTGCCTCGGTTCGGGCTGAATGCTTTCGTTATCTCTGACGACGGTCCCTGTTTTTAAGTAGTCGCGC
>Ga0105092_10001304_pt1 | contig 13311 bp, 13 predicted proteins | sample PPLLak2March2015_FD_87021 | JGI IMG/M metagenome (GOLD analysis project Ga0105092, IMG submission 87021) | Freshwater sediment microbial communities from Prairie Pothole Lake near Jamestown, North Dakota, USA - PPLs Lake P7 Core (1) Depth... | ecosystem: Environmental > Aquatic > Freshwater >... | reverse complement strand
TGTCATGTCTAGGGATTAATCTTGATCAAATTATCTATAAAGCTTTGGCGCGGGGCGAAACTAATCGATTTGAATTTCCTGCAGCCGCCCTCAAAGCAAATGCGGGTTATGAAATTAGCTTTTTAGCTGCTCAAAACGCGAGAATGAATGAAGAACGACTTGCATGAATGAGCGGAACGATCTGCATAGTGGGTGGCAGGTGATTTGCCAGAGGAAAGAGTGATTTACGGATGGCGAAAATGGTGGAATGCCGGCAAAATCAGTCTTCACGCGGCGAGACGTGACCGGCGACTACAATTAAGCTAATTGCTGCTGTTTGTGCTTGTCACATTTATCTTGCTTGCCCAAGGAGTTCCCAGAAGGCGAAAAGTTCCCGGAACTCTGGTCATCTGGGGATAATCGCCAATTGAGATCTGAGGGGATTCCCCAACTCCGGCAAGGTAGAACTGATCTTCAATGGTGACATTCTCGGAGTTATTGCTCTGGTAGAGATACTTGTTCATGACCTCGCCCGTGCCGCGCACTTTTCCCGCCGCCACCGTGCTCTCCGTGGAGCCCATCTGGTAGTCGGTGATGACTGTGCCGGTTCCTTCGACATTATGGACATAATCGATATCCACATCAGTTGAATACGCCAGGACGCCGCAATTCAATAACATTGCCATTATAGCCAAGACTGCGAGGATCTCTGCTTTTTTCATGATTTCTAAGCTTTGGTTTGGGCTTCGTCCTTATTTAAACCTGATGATAAAATTGAACGCGATTTTCCGGAGAAGATTATTATCGGATAAGCGCTTGAAAGACTGGTGACTGCGTATGGATTCAAACTCGAAATTTCCGCCGAAAAGCTCGCCGATAAGCCCCTCAATGAGCCATCCGATTGTTCGTTCAATCGATCCAACAATTTATTCTCCAATCGATTCTCCAATTGTCTCATCAATCGATCCAGAGATCGATCCATTTGCCAAACCCACTCTCAGCCAATTGGATGTGGCACCGACAATTGCAGCGGTTCTGAAAATTCGCCTTATCATTTCCGATGGCAGGGTCATCGACGGCATAGTCGATTGGGGCTGCAGAAATGTCGCGCTCGTCATAATCGATAGCTTGGGATATGATCTCTTCCGATGGTTGCAGCCTAAACTGACCTCTATTTCAGGGATTGCGGCCTGCGGACGACTTTTCTCCGCCGGAGCCCCGTCTCAGCACACCACGCCGGCCATTGCCTCCATACTCTCCGGCCTTCTTCCCGAGCATCATGGAATCTTCGACAAAGCCGGCGCGAAGGAATCGAGCATTCTCAGCCTGCCGGAGATAGCCAGCGCCGCCGGACTCAAGTCGGCGGTGATCATGGAGCAAAACGGCGCAGACGTCTATTCCGGCCTGATTGAGATTGCGGCAGGAGTCTCCGATAAGATGGCACCGGCACGCTTCGACCGCGAAGCATGTCGACTGACAGTGCAAGCGCTTTCCCGGAGCCCGAGACTCCTGGTGACATACTTCATCGGAATCGATAAGGCCGTGCATAATGGCGGCGGGCCTGCAGAGATCCGGGATGCAGCGCTGCTAATCGATCAATGCATGGAAAAAATAATCGCCGCAGCGGAAAAAGACACTCTATTTGTCATCTGCGGCGACCACCCCATCCATGCCGGACCGCTCAAGAGGACGGCGGAGCCGTACAATGTGGCCCTGATTTTAGGAAAAGCCGGTGCAAGAGCCCTAGCAGACTGAACCTACGATAGATTTAAATGCCGGTTGGCGGATAACATTGGCATAATGGATGAAGATCTCTCCGAGGTTTTTCAATTAATTGCAGAAGACTAACGCAGGCGCAGGTATCTCAAAGATATCGGCGACTGGTTGATTGATGAATACTTTGAGCTGCACCAAGCATCCTGAGCTACTTTTCCTGTTTTTACGTAACGATGTTTCTTAATTCAGATCAACCTGCAGCAACGTGGCCGTATGATATCTCGCCACAAACCATTTCACATAAAAAATTCTGCGCACAACATTCCTAAATTTATTTATGGAACTTCTGTAAGCACAATTACTCGTCGGAAAGAAAATCGATATACGTAAGACCTTGTGAAATGGTTTCACATCTGCAAATACCGCCAATACACTGAAAAAATGGGTTTACCGCTATCTATTCTAATGATAGTAATCGCCCGAAATTTCTTTTCACATAACATTATACTACAATTTCTGGATTCATTCCACTACTTGTGAAATACTATTCTGAATACTATTAGGGGTTTATTTTGGAAAATAAGCTAAATCTATAGTTTTTAGCCATTAACTACAACGCACAACTCTTGGAAAAGTTTATATACCACAATAACCAGGTTAGTATTGTGCCAGAAAGGAAACACAACCTGTCTGATCACATCATACGGGGATGAATAAAAGGGGCTATTCGTCTGAGGGGATGGATGAACCTTTCTAGTATCTCCTGACTGTAGGGGAAGCGCATAATAGTGAACATGTCTGGAGCAGAGGCTCTACTCTGTCGAGCGAATGCGTTCTTGGCAGTATGAAGTCGTTTTCCGGAGAGCGGTTCACTAGTGTTGCAAGCCATACGTCACCAAAGAAGGGATGACATAAGGGAGCAGCAATGAAGGGGATGCGGCGGTCCATAATCGGGCCAATGCAGCTAGAATGCCTGCACCACAATTATACGCTTCTTTCAGAGGGGTGGCACAAAGCGGGTAGCTAAGGGAGTGCATATCAGATCCGCAGATATCAGAGCGTGCCGCCGCTGCCGGGAAGGGACGGCCAGTGGCAGTAAAAAAATAGCGGTTATGATATCCGGGACAATTGGTTCGTCCATTATGCAACTCTGTCGGGAAGGGACGGCAGATAGCTGACGGATGTGCCATTGATCGGTTATGCGGAACCGATATGAAATGAGGGGTCAGGCTGTGAAAAGCGGCTGTGTGCCGGAAAGGGGCCGGTGCACAACTGTCATCTCTGCCTGAATTGACAACCGAAGGGATGGCACGAGAAATCGTGTGAAATGGATCGGATCGGCAAGAAAGGGAGTAAATCAAATTTGCCGGTCCGATCGAGGAAACCTGTAAATGGGGATAAGGGGAGATAAAAATATGAGGGGACATATCAAACTGTTTACGCTGCAGATGGCTCCAAGGAATGCACAGCAAGTGGCCAGATCCATGCCTGCTGAGAATTGCAGATTTCCATTGGGCCAGACCGAACCTGCACCATCAGATCGCATGATTTTGAAGGCACCGCTGTAGAATCTGCGATCGAATCCGCGCCCAGATGTGAATGACTTAAATTTGCAACGTATCCGACTGAAAACAACAGGCTGCAAAACGGAGTGGCAAGATGAGGATCCGGATTGAGATAGAAGACAAAGGACTCAAGTCATCTCATGAATTTGAATCACAGAATATGGATGGAGAGGCTTTGAGGGACAAGATCATAGGCTTTCTGTCCGCATCCGGTGTCTTCGAGGGTGTAGACGAACGGGCCAAAGCCACGACTTCAGTCCATGATTATAACAGCGGTGGAACGCTGATGGATCGGCTGGGGGATTTCATAAGATTTGAGTTCACCAGTACGTGGTTCACAACTCAAGAGCTGAGGGAGCGATATGAGACTGTGGCAGATGATATCAAGCTCAGCACCGTATCCACTTATCTCTCCAGAATGAATCGTGACGGCTTGCTGGATCGAAGGGGCAACAGAAATAACCGGCAGTACCGGCTGATCGAGAAGATCGAGCCGGAGATGGTCTCAGCGCAAAGTGTCCCGCGCCAAAGTGCTTATGATAAACGAAAAGTAGAAGGCAGATGGTAAAAGTTAGCTGACCGGGAGACGTTATCAGTTTCCCACCACCGTAGCATTCTTTAGAGCAATCTCTTCCGGTCATCTTCCCTGCCAAGCTTATGTATGTGCTCTTGCTATCTTATGGGATGTCTTTACTAACCTCATGGTCTGCCTTTTTGCCAAGCTCATCTACCCAGTCGGAAAAGACCAAATAGTCGAACAGATCCAAAGCAAGATCCTTGATTGATTTCATGAATTTCATGATATTCTCATTTCACACTCGCCAGGTATTTTCTGGTCAAATTCAGACAACGCATGGCCTGTGTGTTTTTCGGATCTAGATCGAGCACTTTTTGAAATGCCGGAATGGCATCATCAGACTGCTTGAGTGCCACTAAAACCAGGCCTTTGTTGTACCAGGCATCGACGTTTTTCGGCTGCAATTGTATGACTCTCTCAAAACATTTTTGGGCTTGGGGATACTCTCCCGTCTGGTTCAAAGCCAGGCCGAGGCCGAGCCACGCGGCAGCATCCTTGGGAGAAAGTGCTGTGGCGTTCTGGAAAGCGTTGGCCGACTCATTATAATTGCCCAGCAGGTATTCAACATTGCCGAGATTGTACCAGATATCCTGGCGAGACGAATCACTCTTTTTGGCCTTCTGCAAGCTCTTCGCAGCATCTTTCAGTCTTCCCATGCCTGCCAGTAAGATGCCTTTATTGGACAGAGCTGCCGCGTTGACGGGATCTTGGGCCAGCACATCGTCAAAACACTGCAAAGCGCCCGAGCCGTTCCCCAGAGCCGCCAATGCCAGCCCCTTGCCGGTCAGAGCATCAATGTCATGGGCTTTTAGAGCCAGAGATTTTTCAAAAAGCGGCAGCGATTTATTGAATTCTCCGATGGCGCAAAGCTCGTTTCCCTGGCCGAGATATGCCCGTGCCTCTTGCGGGCCAAAGGCCGCAGCCCTTTGATAGTATACAAGAGCTTTGCTGTGATCTCCTTGCAGGCTCAGCACGTCCCCCATTCCACATGATGCTCGATAGCTGTGCAAATCAAGAGCAATCGCCTGCTCGTAGCTATGCAAAGCATGCGTGAGATCCTTTTCGACAAAGAAGGCGTCGCCAATTCCCACCCGGGCAGCGGAGTTGTTTGCATCCAGTGCCACCACTTTTTCGAATAATTTGAGTGCCGACTTGCCGTCCTTCCAAGCGAGAGCCGCGTCTCCCGCACCAGTCAAAGCCTGGATATTTTTATCGTCATATCCAAGGACTTTTTTATAGCATTGCATTGCTTCATCGGCGCGATTGTTCCTGAGCAGAATGCCGCCTTTGCCGAGCAGTGCCCGCAGATTGCCCGCATCCAGGTCCAAAGCCCGATTGTAAGAGACAAGCGCTCCGGCAAGGTCATTCTTTTGCGCGTTCACGCTTCCCTTGCCAAGGAGTGCTTCGATATTATCCGGCTCTTTGGACAGAACGCTCTCAAAGTACGGCAAGGCATCATCCAGCCGACCTTGTTCAAGAAGGCAGTCGCCCTCGCCAAGCCGAGCCTCGATATTTTCCGGTTGCTGGGCGAGGACGGCTTCATAAGATACGATGGCTGCGGCGCAATCGTTCAGTAACCGATGCGAGTCTCCTCTTCCCATCAGGGCCCGGACGTTCTTCGGAGACCTTCTCAAGACGGCATCGTAAGATTTCGTCGAGGAGGCATAATCCTCTAAAGCATACTCGGCTCCTGCCTTTCCCAGCAGCAATGCCTCATCCGATGGGCTCTGGTTCAAAGCCGATTCATAAGACGCCAGAGCCTCTTCGTATTGTTTCAGCGCAAAGTTGGCGTCCCCCAAGCCTTGAAGGGCGGATGCATTCGTTTTGTCGATTTTCAGGACTTGCCTGAAGCATTCGATGGCCGCATCGTATCGTCCCATCTTTTGCAGGAGTTCGCCCTTTGCAAGTAGCGTCAATGGGTTCTCGGCATCCAGCAACAAAGCCTCCTGGAAGCTCTGCAGAGAATCATCATAATTTTGCAGTTCCTTTTGTGCAGTTGCTTTGCCTATCCAAAGGGTTGCATTCTTCGGGTCCAGGCGCAGTGCGGACTCAAAGCATAACAGTGCCATTCTATGCTTTCCCAGCATTGTCTGGACCTTTCCCTTGATCGCCCAGGCCTCGACATTAGACTGATTGTTCTCCAAAGCATGATCGAGAGAACCGGCCGCATCCTGAAGGCGGCCAAGCATCAAGAACGCTCGCCCCTTGCCCAGCCATGCATCCGAGTTTGATTCGTCAAGAGCGATGGACTTATTGAAGCTCTCCAGCGCAGCAGCAAGCGAGCCTTTTTGGATCTGTTGCCTGCCTTGATCCAGATAATAACCGGAGTCGCTGCCCTTATCCGGTTGGCTGGAATTGGTCTGGGCATCTTTTTTTGCCTGGATGGCAGAGCGCGCCTGCTTTTTTCCTGCCGAGGCAGAAATGCTTTCGGGCGAGACGACCAGGGCCGCATTGTAGCTCGATAAAGCATCAGAAAAGAGGTTCCGCTTCATGAACTGGTCGCCTTGAGCCACGAGAGAATCGACTTTGCCCTGCAATGCATCCTGGTTGGCCGGATCGAGCACCGAAGCATTTTCAAAGAGGGCGGCGGCCACAGCCGCGTCGCCGCTTTCCAGCGCACTGCGACCTTTCTTGGCAAGAATCTCGGCTTTCTCAATTCGTGCCTCTCGATTTGCCGGATTTATCCGTAGAGCCTTATCACAGCATAACAGGGCTTCATCCAGCCTGCCAAGGCCCTCCAGGGAGCGGCTCTTTCCATTCCAAGCAACGACGCTGATAGGATCAATAGCCAGAGCTGCCTCAAAGCTCTTCAGGGCCTCGGAGTAATTGGAATTTTCCAGGGAGGAGTTTCCCATGCCCTGCCATGCAGCCACTTCTCCCACCGCGATCGCTGCCTCGGTTGCGCCGGATTTTGAGGCATTCTCAAAGTTTGCCAAGGCATCGGCATAGTCTCTCTTCTTCAGGGAGATATTGCCTTTGCCGATCCACGCGCCTGACAGGCTGCCGTCCAAAGACAGCGCCCTGTTGTATGCTTGGATGGCATCCTCGCGGTCTCCGTCCAGCTCGCTCGCCCGGGCGGCATGAAGCCAAAGTTGTGCGTCCTTTGGACTGTATCTCAGGGCGTAATCAAAGCAGATCCTCGCCATCTTGTATCGGCCAAGCCCAACCAGCGCTTCACCCTTGTCCTTCCACGCCTCTACATTTTCCGGATCGGCTTTGATGGCGCGCTCGAATCTATCGGCTGCCTCCTGGAAGCTGCCCTGCCTGAGAAGTGCCTGCCCTTCCTCCAGCAAAGAGGCCGAGCCGTCCAGAGCCGAGGCCGAAGGCAGGATTGCAGCGATCAGGGCGCTAAAGGCCAGAACCAGAGCTAAAACGCCCAATAACCCTGGCTTTGGGCCTTGCAGATCATAATTCATTGTCTTGATACCATCCTCGTTACGCGCAAACATTATGCTCAACCATGGAGCTATTCGAAGCTAATATCAGTAACGCAAGACTCTCGCATTCTCCAAAATTTCTCAGGTCACTCCAGTCTTGCCATCATTCAAATCATGCGTTCTCTCAAATCTTGCCATCTCCCAAATCTCGCAAGTCTCTCAAATCATTTAAATTATCTTGGGCTTTTTATGCATAAAAATCTGGTGCGGGGTAAATTTAAATTTTTCCGCTTGCGGATCCCATGCCGGATCGCTCGAACAGCTCCGCAACCTCTCTGCCCTCTGCGAAGGCCAGAGCGTGCGCTGCTGCATATTCTTTCGCATCTTCGATGGAAAGTGCCTTGCCCGTTTTGCCGTCCAGCATCTCACACATGACTATCACCGGGATGATTCCCGCCTCTCGCGCCAGGATGATGGACAGCTCCGTCTGGCCACGCCGATCTCTCAGCAGCCCGGGAGCCGTGCGCAGCAGGGGAACATGCCCAGGCGAGCGAAATTCTGCACCGAAACTCACAGAGTCTCCGGCAAGCGCCTTTTGGGAAATCACTGCCAATTCCCGGATGGTAAGGGCACGGTCGATATCCGTAATGCCGGTATATGTTTTCCGGTGGTTGACCCAAAGCGAGAAGGAAGATTTTGTGTCGTAAGGGATGTCGCCATCTCGCTCGTAGATGGATTTGATGGCCTCAAAGCCGCTTCCGAAAGTGCTGACCTGTTTCAAGATGTCTGCAAAATAGGGCAAGCCCAGGATCGCGCAGGCATTTGGGTCCAGCGCCACGCAGATCAGGCCACCGGCATCTCTTCTCATCTGAAAAACCAATTGCGGGGTGATGAACTGAGCTGCAACCATCAGATCAGTTTCTCGTTCCCGGTTATCAAAATCGTAAAGCAGAATGGCCTCTCCGGCAGCCAGTGCCCTTATGGCGTCATTGATCATCGAAGAATCACCTCGACCGGATCTCCATCGGCCAGGCGCAGCACGTCTCTCAGGCGAACGGGGGCCAGCACTTCTATTAGATTGGCCGGGTAGTTGCTGCGCTCAGGCCTGACGACCGCAGCCTCAATCCCGTTGACTGCAATCCTGTAGCACTTGCACTCCCCAAAGGTCCTGCCCTCATCCCGGAAGCCCTCGATCTTGATCGCCTGCAAACCGGAGGGCACAAATGGCTCGTCCAGCCGGATATTGAACGTCCCGGCAAAGGGCTCGAAGCCCAGCAGACAGCGAAACTGCTCGCTGTAGCCTTCACGAGATATGTAATACTGACCTTCGCCAAGGCCCCCCACGACCACGCCGCGAATCATATGGGGGTTGCCATGCTCGAAGATCCTTTTATAATCCTGGTACTCGGCCTGCAAGAGCAGCATTCCTTTTTCTGTGATCTTGACTTTTTGGCCGGTTCCGATAATAGTGCGCTTGATGCAGCCTTCTTCCTCCAGCGAGCATAGTCTCCGTGCCGCTGTTTGAGGACTGGCTCCGAGCTGCGAGGCCAGAGCGGATGACGAAACAACAATCTGCTCCTGCAAAGCGCCATTCAGCGCCAGATGCTTCAGAGTAACGACGTCCATTGAAAAGATCCTCTCATTTTTGAGATGATAACCAATTATGGTATGACTGGATATATCAAATATTAAATCCTTTTGCAGCGTTGCGGCATTTCTGCGTTGCAGCTTATTAAAATCACACTCATTCTTCCTGAAGCTTCTTGGGATCATGATTGCAGGTCTAGCCGCCAAAGTGCGGTCTTCCGGCAAAAAAAGAGACCAAGCCCTCATTTTTCCAAACCGATGTCCTGCATATATTCATAACCCAAGTAGCGCAGGATTTTGGCTCGATTGTCTCCGATGAGTGCTTTTTCGTTTGCCAGGATTCCTTTTATCAAGGGCACGATCTCTCTTGAGCCATCCCAGTTGTCCTTAAGGATTTCATCAGTTCCCGCTTCCCGGCTCACCCGATCCGCTACCAGCGCGCAAAGGAAGATGTCATCCAAATACCCGTATGGTCCGTAGATCTCCTCGGGCATGACATCGTAGGGCAGAACAAAATAGGCGACAGCAGCAATGACCATCGGCCTCATGCGGCCCGGCAGCCTGGGGTCGTCCAAGACGTTCGTAAGGAGCCTGTAGAGCGCCGGTGCTTGGAAGATCAGGTCGTCATGGCAGCCCTCGTAGGCGGCGATGTTCTGCTCCAGCCATTTATCGAACGAAGTCATATCGAGTTCATTCTATCTATCTGCAACGATAATAAGATTATCTTCAAGATTATTCTTGGCTGTGCCGTTTAGCTGGAGCGCGCGGCGGGGTTTTGAAATCGGTTCGCAGTTGAACGACCAAGTTTGCGAATAGTGCTTTTTTTTAAAAAATCTCTCTTGCGGGCATCTTGGCTCACTGGAGAACGGTCGCGACTTGGCGTCGAGTGAGCGAATAAGGACAGATGAATGAATCGAAGAGTGGACGGGAATCCGGCTTGGGGCTGGTGATCAAACATTCTTAAAAGCCCTCTCCAAAACATTTTTTCACTACAAACTCAAACTACTGCATAATGAAGCTCCAAATAACTATCAGCGGCCCAAAGGTTCACGATGTCGGCTACAGGCAATTCTTGATGAACGAGGCCCTCGCGGCAGGAATCAGGATGTTCGAGGCGTACAATATCGAAGGAGAAAACGGGCAGAAAGTTATGATTCTGCTGGATGGCGGCGACGGCGAAGTGCAGGCGTTCGAGAAGGCAGCAAAGATCAAACATCCGGCAAAGGCGGTCGTTTCTGTTGTCGCATCAGAGAGCTTTGGCGGCCAGGTTATGCGCGTGGGAGAATTCGCCCAGATCTTCGCGGCCATACAGCTAGGCAGGACGATTCCACTTCTAACCGAGATGAACGACGAGATAAAAACCATCAAGGAGGATGTTAAGGAATTGAAGTGGAGCGTGAAGGACGTGGATGGAGAGGTAAAACAGATGAATGAGAACGTAAAGAGTTTGACGGGAATGTAGCCGAAACCCGTCTCATCATCGGCAAAAGGTGCTTTTGGGCCTGCAGCGCTATTTTCCAATAGTAATATAATAAATAGCAAGATATATTAAAATAACTTATTTTATAAATATCAATCTTGCAGGCTAATTTTAATACTGGAAAAAATTAAATATAAGTAGTGACTAAAGCATCATTTGTCAGGATTCGATGCAACGTCAAGATTCGGAGCAGCATTGGGATTTGATGCAATATCTTGATTCGGTTTGACGGATCTCCGGCAGGTGCAGATCAATGATCAATAAAAGGGCTCAAGTTGCATGGATGCTTTTCCTATGCTTATGTCTATTGTCAGGAACGTCTCTGGGAAATGCCGTAGATTCAACGAGCGCCCATAATAATTACAGAGAGCTGCAATCAAATCTCGACAATTTCAAGGACGAGGCATCGAGAAGCCATCCCGATCCGGTCCGTGTATCATCACAGGGCATCCATTCCGGTCTCTTCGGTGATATGCTCACCCAAGACCCAATTGATGAAAAAATTGTCATGAACGGCAGCCATTCTCGGGAACAGGTGAAGGACCTTGTGGCGATGAATACCGTCGCGCAAAGGGACATCTCTTGCGACGATGTTCAGATAAGCAACTTGGAGGATCAAGGCAACTCGATGAACATCGAGATTGCCGGAAACGGGCAAAGTGAATCGGGTGCTATGGCAGGATTTGGCCCTAACGACGATCTTGGAGATGCCATTGAAAAGAAAGTGGATGCAGCAACGGCTTCTGGCTTAAATCGCGCCGTCCAGGACAGCTCCGGGTCATCGCGATATCTTAGCAATAATATGAATATTGACGTTCACGGCATAACGGTCACAGCCACTAACACCGTGCCGGGAGGAAATGCCATTGCCACATCCAATATAAAGATCGAGCCTGTGCAAATTATTATGAATCCATCCGAGGTTAGCGAAAAATTAAAGTGAGTCAGATATGCAGGCCCTCCTCATCACTCAAGCGGAATACGGCATATTGAAGGCCGATATTCTGGGCCAAAGCATGGTCTGATTTGAAAAATATTTCACCAGATATTGTCGACAGTGATGAGCTCTGCATACTTACCCACAAACTATCTTGATCAAGTGAAAAATCCGCAGCCAACCGCGACAAAGACAAACGCCAGAACCATTGTAATCGTGGATGCCAAGGCCGTAATAAGAAGATCGCCATAAGGCAAGTCAATGTCCGGCATAATGCATTGAATGGATTCATATCTAGATAATTGTCACAGAACATTCTCTCAGTAATTTTGAACCGAACAACTTTATCATTGATATCTCCTAATTACCGACACTATGAACTCCTTTTCATAGAATTATTATTCAATAATACTAATCTCAAACCAAATTATTCTGAACGCATACAAAAACGAGAACCGTTCGCTTCTAACGTTGTCGGAATTCGAACCCAGATTGCGGGGCGGATGAATTATTTTAACCGATTACAGTCATTCACTCGGAAGGAAATTCTGTTGCGGGATAGCAACATATTTAATATATTCAAACATATTACTAGTTAGAAGGATCTCATCCGGTATGTGATAGATATGGTCTCGAAGTTATTCCTGCATCTTGTCTTGGGCTTATTGGTTCTAGCGGGTGGGATTAATGCAACGGAGCCGCCCAGTTTGCCGGCAAACATCACCGATCGTGCCAACATGAGCGGCATGAATATGGCCGGAATGAACATGAGCGGCATGCACATGAACCAATCGGACCTCCGGTTCGCAAATCTGAGCCGCGCCAATCTAAAAGATGCATATTTGAAATCGGCCTGGCTGAATGATGCCGACCTCACAGATGCGGACCTAACTAATGCCGATCTTACCGGCGCATTTCTCGACAATGCCGATCTGCAGAGATCTGATCTGACAGGATCGATTTTAGTAAATGCTAAAATTTCCAAAACAAAACTCAATAACGCTCGTCTGATCAAGGCGGATTTAACCAATGCTGACCTATCCGACTCTGATCTCTCTGATTCCGATCTTACCGATGCCAGGCTTTTCCGAGCCGACCTGAGCGGATCTAAGCTTCGAGGCATGTACCTATTCGGCGCCAACCTCATTGGTGCACATGTGAGCTGGGCGGATTTGAGCGAAGCTTTTCTCTCTCGGGCGCAGCTGTCCAGGGCTGAGCTTTACAGCACCAATCTTAATCATGCCGATCTTAACGGTGCAGATTTTACCAGAGCTTATCTCATGAGATGCAATTTAACCGGCGCAATCCTGGATTCGGCCAGTATGGCATACGCTGATTTAACGGAGGCGGACCTCAGTGATGCCAGGCTGCTGCGAGCTGGATTGCAATATGCGGACCTGACGCGATCCGACCTTTCCGGTGCGGACCTTTCAGATGCAAAAATGGACTCAATTCGCCTGGTAAGTGCAAAGATGAGAAATGCCAAGCTTGACCGGGTGATGCTTCGACAAATTGATCTTCGAGGAGTAGATCTCAAAGAGGCATCACTCAAAGGGAGCAGCTTGGATATCGTCTACTTAACCGGCGCCAATTTGAGCGGGGCAAACCTCGAAAATTCCCAATTAACTCAGGTCGAGTTGACCGGAGCCAATCTCAAGCAAGCCAATTTGAAAGGCATCATTTATGACCAGTTCACGCTTTACTCTCTAGCAAAAGCAGATCTTGTAGGCGCAATCATGTCTGATAAGCTAAAGTCGGACCTTCAGTTATTGGATGCAGGAGCATCACCTGAAACGGATAGATAGAAGCGGAAGAGAAATCACAATTCACACATTGCGTAGAGAATTGACGGCTCCGCTGCTTGCTACAATCAAGCAAGCGAGTACTCTGCAGGACTGCGGCTATCTCCCGGCTGCTTGAAGCCGCCACCAACATGCACATGCTGGCAGCCATATACGAAAGCTGAAGCAAGAGCAAATTAGTGAACTCCTCCCACGGCCTGAAGGCTGGGGCTTCCCTGCTGTTTCTTCATGGTAGTGGATCATCGCCCTCTGGCTCCTCGACCGTTTTGCGGGAATTTTCGGTTTCCCCTT
>Ga0105092_10001303_pt1 | contig 13313 bp, 8 predicted proteins | sample PPLLak2March2015_FD_87021 | JGI IMG/M metagenome (GOLD analysis project Ga0105092, IMG submission 87021) | Freshwater sediment microbial communities from Prairie Pothole Lake near Jamestown, North Dakota, USA - PPLs Lake P7 Core (1) Depth... | ecosystem: Environmental > Aquatic > Freshwater >... | reverse complement strand
TGAAAACCCCGTTGAGGATCGGCGCCCGGCTCCAATTGTAGTTTTCCATGAAGAATGCAGGTCGCAGGATCGTGTGGGGTATATCATGCGAGTGAATATACTGCTCGATGATCCACTTGCTTTGGAAGTGTTTCTGTCCCATCCCCCGATGTGCCGCTCCGACAGACGAGTACACAAAATGCTGAACACCCGCGGCTTTGGTGGCATCCGCAACATTCTTGCCCTGGATGATCTCACCCTCGAAGCCGACGTTCGGCAGCCAGAAGTTTTGCACGCTAAAGACTCCATAGGCGCCTTCGAACGCGGCGTCAAGCTGGGCACGATCCTGCATGTCGCCCGCGGCCAATTCGGCGCCGAGGGAAGCCAGTTCCTGCGCGGCAGGCTTGTTGACATCACGCGTGAGGGCACGTACCTTCCAGCCATCGGCCAGGAGCCTCCTCGCAACTGCGCCTCCCTGTTGACCTGTTGCACCTGTAACTGCAATTACTCTGCCATTCATGTTTGTTTTCCTTTCAACCATTAATTTTTCAGCAATCTGATGACTTTCCTGTGCCCAGCTTCTTGCACAAAGCTCCCAGTGTTTCCTGTTCCCTGGCGGATAGAACGCTGAACTCCTCGACCAATGCCGCGAGATGACCCGGGAACACCGCCTCGACCTTGCTCGACCCGGCTTCCGTCAAATGGACGTGGATCACCCTGCGGTCCTGCGCGTCCCGTTCCCGGCGGACGAGTCCAGCGCGTTCAAGGTTGTCGATCACGGTGGTCATATTGCTGCCACTTTTTAAAACCTTGGTGCTGATCTCACCCTGGGTGAGCGAGCCGAGATGATACAGGGCTTCCAATACGGCGAACTGGGAAAATGTCAGGTCGCCAATCGTATTGCGTTCTGCCAGCCGGGCGGATAATGAATCCACGCAACGTTTCAGTTTAATGAACGTGTTAAGGACGCGCATCTCTGCGCGGGAACCAGTGTAGTGTGTGGGCATATCAAACCTCTTTTGACGTCAAATAGTTCGACGTCGAAATAGTAGCGCATGGAAATAGAGTTGTCAATCAAATTCCCCTGCTCTTAAGACTAGTCGCCACCTGCTCTTAAATCCGGATGGAAGCTTATTTCAGATACGTTGCCAGGAAATCCAGGATAATCTGGTTGAGCTCAACCAGTGTCGGCGTGGCGGAGCCAGCGGACCCGGTCAGGGAATGATTCCCATTCTGAACGGTCACCAGTTGAGCGGGAACGTTCGTCTGTACCAGGCGGTCATACATCAATTGAGATTGCTCGTAGGGGACAACTGAATCCCGGTCCCCGTGGATCAGCAAAAAGGGCGGGTCGTCCGCCGTCACGTGGTTGATCGGACTTGCCTCCGCAAGGTTGACCTCCCCGGTCTGCCTCATTAATTCCATGTCAGCGTTCGGGAAATTGCGGGTCAGGTCGGTGGGAGGAGCCATGGCAACGACCGCCTGCACGCGGCTCGATTGATCGAGGGACTCTCCCACATCCCAGCCTGCGCTTTCATCCGCGGTTCCCAGCAGCGCGACCAGGTGTCCGCCCGCGCTTACACCGATGGCCCCAATGCGATTTGGATCGAGATTGTATTCGCCGGCCTGCGCCCGCAGGGAACGGACGGCGCACTTTACATCCTGGATCATCGCCGGGAATCTGCCCGACGGATACAGACGGTAATTCAGGGAAACAACCAGATATCCCTGGGCCGTCATCCCGCGCGCAAACCCGGCCGCCTCAGACTTATCGCCGCGCATCCAGGCGCCGCCATGGACATACACCAGCAGGGGCCACGGTCCACCGGCCTCAGGGAAGTAAACATCCATTTTCTGAGGCAGGCCCTCGGTGGTGCAATACGTCACGTCAGCCAGCGTCTCGCCATACCTCTGAAAAGGGACAGGCGAGGGTGTTTGCGAAGGCGTAGCAGTTGGTTGTGGAGTTGGTGTTGGTATTGCTCGTGCTAACGAACATGCCAGGAGAAGAAGCGTCACAGTTGTTACCCATAAAAATATTCGCGTATTTGGATAAAGGCTCTTGATCTGTTTACTCCTTGCGCACGGGATTCTTCAACTCTCCCAATCCTTCTATTTCGACAGTCACTTCATCGCCATTCTTCAATTCGCCGACTCCCGAGGGAGTCCCGGTAAATAGCAGATCACCCGGCTCGAGAGTCATGACGGACGAGACATAGGCAATCAAGGTTGGGACGTTGAATACCATATCGCGCGTGGAGGCCATTTGTCTCATCTGGCCGTTCACGCGGACGGTAAGGACTGCATCGGCGGGATCAAAGTCAGTGTCGATCCAGGGTCCGAAGATGCAGAACGTGTCGAAGCCTTTGGCGCGCGTCCACTGGTCATCGATCCTTTGCAGGTCGCGGGCGGTCACGTCGTTGCCGACGGTATATCCAAGGATATATTTCTTCGCATCCTCGGCCGTGATGTACCGTCCGCGCTTACCGATCACCACGACCAGCTCGCCTTCATGTTCCACCTGCGCGGACTGGGCCGGCAGGAGGATCGTTCCGCCGTCTGAAATGATCGAAGAAGGCGGTTTCAAAAAGATGAGCGGGACCTTCGGCACTTCATTGCCCAGTTCCTTGGCATGTTCGATGTAGTTGCGTCCCACGCAGATGATCTTGCTCGGCTCGGAAGGGGCAAGCAGCTTCACGTCCGCGAGCGGGGTTTCGGCCTCCTTGCGGCGGTAGCGCCCGAAGACATTTCCGCCGATCTCGCCGACCTTGTCACCCAGCAGCCAGCCATATTTGGGTTTCTTGCCATCCCCTGTTTCGTAACGAACAACGCGCATGGTTCCTCCGTGTCGCTCGTCATTGCGAGCCCCGAGGCTCAAACGCCGAGTGGGCGAAGCAATCTCATATGGAATTATTCGTTTGGATCCTCTATATGAGATTGCTTCGTCGCGAAAAACACCCTCCTCGCAATGACGGGAAATAATCTGAGATATGTACTACCAGGAAAGTGTAGCACAAATCTGAGAACCTCGCGGTATAATGCCCAGCACGGGCGCTTAGCTCAGTTGGTTAGAGCGTCTCCTTTACACGGAGAAGGTCAGGGGTTCGAGTCCCTTAGCGCCCACATAAAAGAGAGCCTCCTTTGGAGGCTCTCTTTTTATATTTACACAATGTAGCGTCTGCCTTTTAGGGATGTTTCTGATGATATTCAGTAGCGGCCTCATATTGATGTGCAAGCTGAAGGACAACGCTTTCCTCCCATGGCTTGCCCACAATTTGCAGACCCAGCGGGAGGCCATTTGCATCAAACCCACAGGGAATGCTTATGGCTGGCAAGCCATAATAGTTGGCAAATGCAGTATTTTCCGGTGAGAGTGCCTGCGGGTCCGAGGCTGCATCCCTGATGGTTGGAACGGTGGTGCTGGTGGTTGGCAGCAACAAAACGTCGATGTGCTTGAAAGCCTGGCCAGCAATTGCCTTTCGGTCGGCTTCGATGTTGGCAATCCCATCGCTGGGATCGGCAAAGGGAGCCGCGACACTGTTGACGGGATATCCCAGACTGCGAATGACTTCGACGGCTTTTTCAAAAGCCGCTTTCACTTGCCGATCAGCTTTGAAGTTGTCCGCCACACCAACCCTTAACTCTTTACTTTTGGCGAGAGCATCCCTAAAGCTCGCCACGCTCGTATTGTCATTTCGTTCTGCAAGCACGTCCAGCACGATCGCCGTATCCTGAACGCTGCGTGTGGTAATCGCAGGATGCGACAGCCATAAGATCATCTCATCAGCCTGTTCGCCTTCCAGAATGCCTTTGCTGCTGATCAGCCCGTAGGTGCCCTTAAAACCGACCACGCCACAGCAAGCCGCGGGCAGGCGGCAGGAACCGATCGCATCGGTATCGAGCGTCGCGTAGCACATGCCACTGGCAACAGCTGCGGCTGACCCGCTCGATGAGCCGCCAGGAATGTATTCGGAGTTCCAGGGGTTTTGCACCGGACCAAAGTAGCTATCGAGCCCGGTTGTTCCCATGCCCAGCTGGTGCATGTTCGTTTTTCCGATAATGATCGCGCCAGCTTGTTTAAGTTTGAACACCCCTGCAGCATCCTGTGAGGGCACCCGGTCTTTGAATTGCTCGAAGCCAGCGGTCGTTTTGATACCGGCTGTGTCATAGAAGTCCTTGATGCCGACTGGAATACCATGCAGGAGTCCGCGCCACTTGCCGGCTTTGATGTGCGCTTCGGCCTGGCGAGCCTGCTCACGCGCTTGATCCGCCAGGACCGTGATGAACGCATTGAGCTTTGGGTTGAGGTCTTCGATTCGTTTGAGACATGCCGCAACAACGTCCACCGGCGAGACTTCCTGCGCCTGAATAAGCCTGGCTGCTTCAAGGAGCGTGACGTTCGCCGGGGTATTCGATTGTTCAAAAGCATGGGGTATATTTTTTCGCCTCGATTTCATGAATTTCTTTACCTCTAAAACCGGGATTAAGTTTTGGGAGTGCCTGCCATCAAGGATTTACTGTTCCTGATGGCAGGCACTCCGGGTTTAATTACGTGCGGTTCTTGTTCCTTCGCGAGGTTACTATACTTTCTCCACCGGGTACTGGATTTCGACCACCGTGCCCGGATCGTTCTGGCTATTCTGTGTTTGCGGCTCGCGTAAAACCATTTCACGGCCGGGTCCCACGATCTGATATTTATTCTCATCCAGCCATTTGAGGATGGCATCATATGCCTGGCCGATCGTCACAAACGGCCCGGTATGGACTGTGCAAGCCATTGTCTCGACGGCCGGCAGACTATAGACTTTCACACGTTTCGTGGGAGCCAGCTCAACTTTGATCTGCTCACAGACCTCAACATCCCAATCGCGATCCTTGTGTTCCGTGTCGTGATAGAGCGTAAAGCAAGGACCCGACGGCTGAACATTCTGAGGCTTCAAATACGCCCACAACTCACCCCACAAGGGACCCTGCTCCGGTGGTGTAGGCACAACCCCGCGCACCGAGGCAACTTTGATCGGTTCCACTTTCTTGATGACAACATCATACCTGGACATGCAATCCTCCTGTTCGATTTGTCTCAGCCAGAGGTCGACGCGCTCCAGGCGTCCCGCTTCCTCCTCCACCCGCTGCCTGATCTCCGCCTGACGCAGTTTCAGCATCCCGCGCATTTGCTCGGTGGGCAGATCCCCTTCGAGGAGATGGCCGATCTCCTCCAGGGAAAAGCCCAGGTCTTTCAACGCCAGGATGCGGTACAGGCGCGCCAGTTGGTGGAAGTCGTAATAGCGGTAGCCGGTAAAGCGGTCCGTTTCGACGGGCTTGAGCAAACCCATCTCATCGTAGAAACGCAGCGTCTTGATCGACACACGGCTGAGTTTGGAAAAGTCTCCGATCCGGATCATGGGAAGGCCTCCGATGTCGTTATACACCCTCCAGCATGGGGAGAGTCAAGCACTTTTAGCACAGGAGATGGAGTTTGGGGAGGATTTTGCTGCCGTTTTTATTCCCACCTAAGTTGTCAACATTTCAGAAAAGTTAGCTAGCCTGTAAATTGTCATCCGTGTAACCAATTCGTATTGTTTTTTCTGACTTTCTTCTTATAATAAAAGGAGACTACATTGTAGCCGGGAAAGGTACGTCCCGTGAGTATTCGTTTTAAGGTCATTCTTCCCTATCTACTTCTTACTCTCATCGTGGCTGTGACGGGTGCCTATGTCGTTACACGCCTTGTTTCAAATTCATTAAGTGAGCGCCTATCGAACCAGCTGCTCGAAGCCGGCCGGGTCGTTTCAGACACCCTGGCCCACCAGGAGGTCAAGCATCTCGAAGCTGCCCGTATGGTGGCTTTTACGCGCGGGCTGGGTGAAGCGCTCCGGGAGCGGGACGGGGAGCAGATCGTTCTTTTGGCGAAACCGGCCGCGGGGGGATTGAACGTCGAGAGCCTGATGGTGTTCGACCCCGAAGGGCGCGAATTCCTCCATCTCATCAAACAAACAGATGGCACGATCATGGACGTCAGCCAGCCGGGCCGCACATCCACACTGACGATCGTCCAGAGAATATTAGCCGAGAACAACCCTGACAGCCTGCCCAGGCGGGAGCTCACTCTCGATCCGGTGGATGGGCGTTACTATTATTTCAGCACCATTCCCGTTGTGTCAGAAAGACATGTGGTCGGCACCGTAGTGGTCGGCACTTCGCTCAACACCCTCCTGCCCTACCTCGAAAACACGTCCCTCGCCGATGTGATCATCTATGGCGAGAACGGCCAGGCAATCGTCTCCTCGCTGGGAAGTCAGGGCACGGAGGCCTTATTCCTGCGGACCATCTCCATGCCGGACAAACTTTATGAAGAGACCCTCACTCAGGATGGCATTGTGCGGGGAGAAGACTTCGAAGCAGACGGCCGCTGGTATCGGTTGGCGCGCGCCCCGCTCAAAGTCGGGGATGACCGCATTGGCGTCTTCTCGGTGGTCCTGCCTTTACAGTTCGTAGTCGAATCCGGTTCCACCAACCGCAACAACTACATCATTTTGTACACCCTTGCCATGGTCGCCGTGATCCTGATCGGCTACTTCGTGGCGCGTTTGATCATCAACCCGCTGTACAAACTCGTCCGCACCTCACTCGCCATCGCAGGCGGTGACCTGACCAAACGCACCGAGATCGAAAGCAAGGATGAGATCGGCGTGCTCGCCAACACGTTCGACACGATGACGGAAAAGCTCCAGCAGCGCACCATCGAGTTGGAGAAAACGAACCGCATCCTGGAGCAGATGGACCGCACGCAGACCCGCTTCATCCAGGTCTCGGCGCACGAGCTGCGCACCCCCATGACCCTCGTGCAAGGCTACGCCCAGATGATCCAGATGAAGCTGAACGGGAATGAAGAAATGTCGAAATACATGGCTGGGATCCTGGAAGGCTCGAACCGGATGGTGGAAGTCATCGACAACATGCTGGATGTCACGCGCATCGAGACCAAGGGTCTGGAGATCATGCCTGCCAAGCTCGAGCTGGACGTTGTCTTCCAGAAAGTGAAGAAGGTATTTCAGTCGGCTATTGACGAGCGCAAGCTGACGTTTACGATCAGCGGGATCGCCGACCTGCCCCCCATCTGCGCCGATAAGGACTTCCTTTATAAGGTCTTTTACCATGTGATCGGCAACGCCATCAAATATACGCCCGATGGCGGCAAGGTCAGCGTGACCGGATGGAGCACCCGGGAGGCCGGCAAGCCTGCAGTCGAGATCGTCGTCAAGGACACCGGCATCGGCATCGACCCGGAATCCCAGAAACTGGTCTTCGAGAAGTTCTACCAGACCGGCGAGGTGCTCCTGCATTCCTCGGGCAAGACGAAGTTCAAAGGCGGCGGACCGGGTCTCGGGCTTGCGATCGCGCGCGGGATCGTGGACGCGCACCAGGGACGCATCTGGCTCGAAAGCAAGGGCCACGACGAAACCAAAAACCCCGGCACGACCGTTTTCGTGCGCCTGCCGGTCGACGGACCCGTTCATGAAGTCAAACCCCGAGAACTCAAAGCCTGAGCGTGAGCGACAGGACTGGGGGATCGTCCTGATCATCCTCCTGTTTGGATTCCTGTGCGTGATCGTCTCGGCGCAATGGGCGCTGCGCTTCTCGCCCAACTGGCAGATGGACGCTGACATGGGCTCTAATGTTGACCTGAACAGCGAATTCCTCACGAGCAGGCCAGTCGGATTCATCGAGCCGGTCGATCCCGCCATCCTGACACAGCCTCCCTGGGGGAAGGTGTTCCTTACGGCAGGAGCCAAATTCGTCGCCCCCACCCCACTCCCCCCGTCAACTGCCACCGTTCCAACAGAGCCGGAGACGGTCGCCGTCGCGACCAACACGATCGCGGTCACCAATACCGGTACGACCGCTCCCACCAACACGTTTGTCTGGCTGCCCCTGCCTGCAACTGCGACGCGCAAACCCAAAGATCCCCCGGCAGACACACCGACGGACACACCTCTCCCCAGCGCCAGCCTGGCGATCACCAACAGCGACGGTGCTGCTCTCTACCTCCCTGGCAGTTTGAGAAGCTATACGATCGTCGTTTCGAACCCGCTCGGACCCAGCAACGTCACTGGCGCGACGGTCACAAACATTCTATCCGGACCCGTCTTCAGCACCAGTTGGAGCTGTTTGGCTGCAGGAACAACCTGCGGAGCAGGCGGGCCTGGCAACATCAGTGATGTAGTTGATTTGCCTGTCGGTTCGTCGATTACCTACACCGTCAATGTGACCGCTGACAACCCGGCCGCAGGGGACCTTGTCAATACCGCCTCGGTCAGCCTGCCTGCAGGTTATGTGGGTCCCTCGCCTGTCACGTTGATCGATACAGATGCAGTTATCAATGCTGGCGGACCTCCAGCAGGCATGGAGACTTACGATTCCATTAATTGCGCTCTATTAAACGCAGGAGACCCACCAATCACCTTTAGCGTCTCTGCAGCCATAGATGACGATGCTGGTCCGGACCTGATTTACTATGAAGAACCGCAGGCCCCCGGCATCCTGATGGACAAGATCGTCATCGAGATCAGCGATGGACTAAACTGGTACACGCTCCTCAACTGGGGTGACGATGCCCAAAATAGTAACACAACCAACCTGTTGCTCCCGATCTTGGGTCCCCCCGGCGCTTGCGGTTGGAGTGAAATAGATAACTGCGAAGTTGATGCTGGTGCACTATGGAACAATACCGGAATATTACTTAACATTCCAGCCTCGCTCCAGGATGGTCTCACTTCCTATATCCGCATTACTGTTCTTCCAGAGGGTACTACTCCTCCTAACGACGGTAATGTCTGCATAGATGCACTCGTCCCGTACTAAACAAAGCTGAATCAAAAAGCAGGTGAGACAAAGAACCTCTCACCTGCTTTTTTTTATGTCACTCTGAGCGAGTGCTCGCCGAGCGAAGAGTCTCAGATTGCAAGCGGGGAGATCCTTCGCCTTCGGCTCAGGATGACAGGTTATTGTCCACCCTCCTGTGTGGGCTGGGCATCGGTGTCGGGAGCCGGGCCGCGTCCGGGTCCATAACCGCCAAAGCCGAGGCCGAACCCGCCCGGGCCGCCGAGGAAGCCCTTGTCGAGGCCTTCGAGCAGCCAGTCGGCGTTCTCCTGGGTGATCGTGCCGTCGTCCAGGGCTTGCTGGATGCGCTCACGCATCTCCGTATCACGCGCCGCCTGCATTGCAGCCTGCACGTCCGCGAAATCCACGCCAGCCTCTTCGGCGACCTGTTCGAGCGTCTTGCCCTCTTTCAGGGCGGCGGTCAATTCGTCGGTCGTCAGGCCGAGGGCTTGCGCGGCAGCTTCGACACCGGGGCCGCCCATCGGTCTGCGCACTTCGTCGCCGCCGCGTGCAGCTGGCATGGCAGCCTGGACATCCGCAAATTCGACGCCCTGCTCTTCGGCGACCTGCTCGAGCGTCTTGCCGCTCTGCAGCGCAGTTCTCAGCTCGTCGGTCGTCATGCCGAGGACTTCGGCAGCGGCGTCCAAGCCGGGACCACCCATCCATCCGCGCTCGCCGCCACCGGGACCTGGTCCCTGCAGGCGCCCACTCTGGGCATAGGCGCTCGTCACACCGATCACAGCGACGATGGCCAATGCGACCAGTAATGCGCCGATCAAAACAGATTTTTTATTTATCATTGTTTGCTCTCCATTCTTGTCTATGGGCTGGACCACATCCAGCCTGCACACATCTTATCGAGAACATGTAATGGAGCTGTGAAAAGCTTGTGGGGAAAGTGTGTCGATTTATGTCGTTGCGAGGAGCACTTCGACACAGCTCAGCGTAAACTCCGCGACGAAGCAATCTCCTAACGGCGGCCCACCCAACCACCTTTCATTTATGACGGTTTTTTCGAGTTGTAAGCCATCCGTAAAGTCTCAAAACGACAATTAGGGTGGATAATGTATTCATCATTGCGAGGGCGCTTTCATCCTCTCCTTCAGCGCAGCACCGACATCACTCCCCATTGCAGACTTCATTAAAATCACATCATAGAACATTGCAGCACCAAAACTGAACATCGTCGCTTCATCGCCGCACATCGCAGCCGCATCACCTGCACTGCAGCCGCATCGTAGAACATCGTCCCCCAACGCAACATTCGCCCTCGCAATGATGGTGGGCAGGTAGGCTTGTTTCCAAATCCTTTGAGCACAGCTCGACGAGATGTACCCTGGAAACAAGCCTGTCCATTTAATAGAGAAAACATCGGAAGCCTTTTTACGGCTTCCGATGTTTTTTGGATCTTTGGATCAGCGTAATTTCATAGAGGGAGCAGAATCTTCTCTGCTCCCTCTTCGTTACAAACTATGGGTTACTGCCACGGATCCCCGTCGGCATTGGTGTCGCGCGCCGGGGTTGGGAAGTCGCCCTCCATCCCGAACGTTCCGCCTGCCTGATCCTTCACGTACCAGCGCCCCGTCGAAGGCCGGAAGAACGCCACATCCGCATCCCCGTCGCCATCGTAATCCCCTGGCACCGGGATATCGGTGCTTTCTCCATACACGCCGGACCAGATGTCTTTGATGTACCACCGTCCGGTCGAAGGCCGGAAGACTGCCCAGTCGGTGTCGCCATCGCCATCGTAGTCCGCCGGTACCGGAATATCCTCCGGCATGCCGAAGGAGCCGTTGCCCTGGTCCTTGATGTACCACTTGCCGGTGGTCGGTCGCCAGACGGCCCAGTCGATATCGCCGTCGCCGTCGTAGTCGCCGGGCACGGGAATGTCGCCCGGCATGCCGAAGGAGCCGTTGCCCTGCTCCTTGATGTACCACTTGCCGGTGGTCGGTCGCCAGACCGCCCAATCAGTATCACCATCGCCGTCGTAGTCGCCAGGCACGGGAATGTCGCCGGGCATGCCGAAGGAGCCGTTGCCCTGCTCCTTGACAAACCACTTGGCGATGGAGGGTCGGAAGACGGCCCAGTCGGCATCGCCGTCGCCGTCGTAGTCGGCTGCGACCGGGATATCGCCGGGCATGCCGAAGGTGCCGTTACCCTGGTCTTTGACGAACCACTTGGCGATGGAGGGTCGGAAGACCGACAGATCCGTATCGCCATCCCCGTCGAAGTCGGACAGTGTACCGTTTGGTACACGCCAGCGGATGATTGTTTCATCCCAATCCTCATCATGAATTTGGGGATCAAAACTATCTCCAGGCTGAATATCATAAATGATTTCATCGGGGTTATTCGAAACCGCAAAATTCACCAGCCAATTGCCTTCACCGTCAGCTGCCACTGTGCGCTCCACCCACTCCGAACAATCTTCATTTGTGCAGTGTGCCACAGTCACTGTTTCGAATGGGCTGGAGATGCCACTGATCGTATCGTTCGTAAGGTCGTATCCGGTAACAGAAAAAACCGGAATAATGATGGTTTTTGCAAGATAGCCGTCGCTCACTGTGATCGTGAAGCCGGGGTGATCATGAAAATCCACATAATCAAACCCTATATACCCGCTTGACCTCTCGCTTCTTTGAACATCTGTGTAGTCAGGATTCTGGGGTGTACTGGGATCATCAACTGCCAGGTAAATCTGGCTCCTTCCGGGCCATCCCCCCATACCCTCAATCCAATTATAGGTACTGCCATCCGCACCAAGAGTAAGAAGCAAGTAGGGAAAGCCCCAGTTCGTGGTTGTCGAATCACCGTCTTCATCCTGAAAACGTGCCTCCCCTTGCATGTACCGTCCGAATTCAGTCGTTTGCGTTTCCCAATCTTCATCACCGGGAACAGAGAAATCTGCCAGCCAGTGACCAGTTGCATCCGCTGTTTCATGGCGAGTGACTCCCGAAAGGTCCACCCAGATTTCGGCGAACGGCCCTGACAATCCCTCCAAAGTATTCGCACTCCCATTTACTGCGGTGATAATCGGAACAGCAACGATATGAGTCCTGGTTGTGGTCCCATCGCTCAACGTCACAGTTTGACCGTCCTCGAGCTCGAAGTTGTTCTCCCACAGGCGGAATGAAATGAACGTCTGGTTCGGATCCCAATCAGCCGCGACCACAGTTTGTGTCTCGGTGTAATCAGCAGGCTGGGGTGTGCCGGGGTCGTCAATTGTCAAATTGACGGAAGCGCCCAGGGGCCATTCATAGCCATGGATTTCATTTTCATGGAAGCGGACATCGATGCCCGGCTCCGGTACATACCAATAATAGATCGTCCAGTCCTCGTCTTCATCCACCTGAAAGGTCAGCCCATGATCGCCGGGAATGATATCGGCGAGATCAGACTCCCAGCCCTCCTCTCCGGGCACGGAGAAATCGGCTGACCACTCCCCGGACGAGTCCACGACGACCCGGCGGTGCGCCTGCGAATCATTGGCGAACACGTCCACAGTGCTGTCAGGGTCGGCTGTGCCTGTAATCACATCCGTGTCCGGATCAATATTTCCAAGCGTCAAATTCGTGACAGTCACTTGTTTGGTGGTTGTCCCATCCGTGCCGGTGACACTATCACCTGCCTTGAGATCGTATTCGCCCTGGAAATCGAAAGGAAACCAGACCTCCGTGGGATCCCATTCAGACCCGGTCACAGTCGCGGTTGCGGTGTAATCAGGACTCTCAGGCGTGGAGGGATCTTCGATCTGCAGCGTTACGTTCGCACCCAGCGGCCAGTCCTCAAAGACGACGCGGTCTTCGTCTGGAACGGCCTGCAGGAAGGGAAGGGTCAACATGAGATCAAAGCGGGTTGCATCGTTATCATCATCAAATCGCAAGGCTCCCACCTGAAGTCCGGGCAATATATCGTGGATGCCTTCTCCAGCCTGACCTCCGGGCACGGAGAAATCAGCGATCCACTCGCTGTTAGAATCTGCGGTGACTGTTCTGTTCGGGCAGTCCCAGCACCACAGATTTACCTGTATTTCACTCCCGGGATCGGCCGTGCCCCAGATCGTATCGGCATCAGGATCCACATTCGTTATGCTCAGATCCACGATCGTATGAGTCTTTGTCATGTTGCCATCAGTGATCGTGACGACGTGACCGGTCTGCATCTGGAAATCACTGAATTCAAATCTGGCTTCGGTCTGATTTGGATCATCAGAGCCTACGACTGCATTTGCAGTGTAATCAACCGGTTGTGGGGTGGCCGGATCGTCGACCGTCAGAGTCACGGTGTTGCCGGCCGGCCAACCGAATGCGCTAATGTGGCCATGGGCAAATCCCTGCGCATTGACGTGCATGATCGGAACCTGCCAATTCGATTGTGTTCCATCATCATCACTATCCTGCTCGATGGCAAATCCTTGATCTTGTGGGGCGATATCCACAATCCCTGCGAGATCGACC
>Ga0105092_10001302_pt1 | contig 13314 bp, 10 predicted proteins | sample PPLLak2March2015_FD_87021 | JGI IMG/M metagenome (GOLD analysis project Ga0105092, IMG submission 87021) | Freshwater sediment microbial communities from Prairie Pothole Lake near Jamestown, North Dakota, USA - PPLs Lake P7 Core (1) Depth... | ecosystem: Environmental > Aquatic > Freshwater >... | reverse complement strand
GTGTCACACCCGCGCGTTCCCAGCACGCGAACGCCTGCGCGCTCCACAGCCGGTGCTGCAGCCCGAGTCGAAGCAGTTCGGCGTCGTCGGTGCCGAGCACGTATTCGTTTTCGCCTGAGGTCATTCAATACGCCTTCCGCTATGTGGTATACTGCTCACGGAAACTGTCCGAAGGATCGTTCGGTGAGAAGATTGATGGTCACTGCCTGCGTGCTGGCGCTCTCGATTACGACGGCCCAATCGTCGTCGGACGTCGACAGCACGCGCGCTGCGAGTAATGCGCTGGGACCGGCGCCTCTGTCGCGGGGCCTCTTATTGTCGAGCTACATGGCACGCGACCGCGGCGACACGGCGGCGCCCGCCTATCTCACGCTCTCCTTGAACCCGCTAACGATACAACCGTATATGCCCGCGTCGCGCTTCGACGCGGCGATGCTCGGTGCCGGAACCGCCGGAACACTGGGCATGTTCATCGGAGCGCTCGGCAACACGTTCGGGCTCTTCGACGAGAAAACCACGTGGATGCTGACGGGCGCCCTGGCCGCCGGCGGCGCGCTCTACGGCGGCGCAAATTACGAAGTACGCGCCACGTTACGCCCGGAATCGTTGTCGAACATCCCCTCGTCCGACGAACGCTAGTACGTTCGACGTCCCGCTACCAGCGACATACTACGCGTCTCCGAGCGGGCCTTTCACTAGCTTGACGTCGTCGACCCAAACCGTCCCCTTGCCGTCGATCACGAGGTTGAGTTTCACGTTGTCGGGGTTTTCGCCCTTCTTGAGGAAGAAGGGCGTTTCTTGCGACGTCCAGTCCGTCGTCCCCGTGATCGGGGACTGCAGCGCCCGCGAGAAGTACTCCCCTTTGCCCGGGAACGTGCACCACATCTCCAGGTAGACCGCGCCTTCGACCCCCTCGGTCCGGATTCGCGCCTGGTACACGAGGCGAGCGTCCTCGACGTCGAGGTCGCCCGTCTCATAGAGGCGAATCGTGGTCGTGGAATCGACCTGCATGCGGATGGCACCGTTGCCGTCGTACGAAACCGCGTCGTCCATCTGCGTCACGTCCTGGGTCAGGACGTCGAGCGAGCCCGTCATCGGGTATTCCTTCAGCACGACGACCACTTCTTCCGATGCCTTCTTCGAGCAACCGCTTGCGACGAGAATCACAGTCAGCAATACGCTGCAGTATTTCATCGCGACCTCCTCGATTAGTGCGCCAAGCACCCGCAACCGCCCGGCATGTACCCGGTCGCCTCGCCCTGCCAGACGAACGCTTCGCTCGCCCCCGGCTTCTCCCAATAGAAGGCGAGGCGCTTTTCCGGATGGTTGCCGATCTCGTCCATGGTGCGCGAATTATAGACGCGTCCGTTGACCACCGTATAGAGAATGCTTTCGCTGTTTCGAATATCGTCCAGGGGGTTGGCGTCGAGGACGATCAAGTCCGCGAGCTTCCCCGCCTCCAACGAACCCAAGTCCTGGTCCATGCCGATGTACCAGGCTCCGTTTCGGGTCGCCGCGCGCAACGCTTCCATGTTCGTCATGCCGCCTTGCACGAACATCCACAGCTCCCAATGCGCGCCCAGACCCTGCAGCTGCCCGTGGGCGCCGAGTTGGACGCTCGCCCCCGCGTCGGTCAGCTGTTTGCAGTTCTTCGCCAGCTCGATGTGGTTGAACTCGTCGTCAGGCGACATGGTGCGGCGTCGCGAGCGTTCGTCGATCACCGGACGGGGCGTGAACGTGAGCAAGCGTTCGTTCTCCCACACGTTCGTCTTCTGGTACCAATACTCTTCGCCCCACAGGCCACCGTAGCCGACGATCAAGGTCGGCGTCGAACCGGTCTTGCTGCCGCCCCACAGGGTCGTCACGTCCTTATAGATGGGCGCGATCGGGATGGTGTGCTCGATGCCGCTATGGCCGTCGAGGATCATCGACATGTTGTGGTAGAAAAAAGACCCGCCCTCCGGTACTACCATCATTTCCAACTCGCGTGCGGCTTTGATGACCTGCTGGCGCTGGTTGCGGCGCGGCTGGTTGTAGCTCTTGACCGAGAACGCACCCACCGCCTTCATGCGGCGCAAGTGCGAGCGCGCGTCGTCGAGCGAGTTGACGACGGCCTTGAAGTCACCGTCGGCACCGTAGAGGATGGTGCCGGTCGAAAAGACGCGCGGGCCCACGAGCTCGCCCGCCCGTACCATTTCGGCGTTAGTGAACACAGTCTCGGTCGGGTTCGACGGGTCGTGCGTGGTGGTGACACCGAAGGCGAGGTTGGCGAGGTAAATCCAGCTCTGCGTGGGCGTAATCGACGAGTGCCACATGTGGGCGTGGACGTCGATCAACCCCGGCATGATGGTCTTTCCCGTGCAGTCGATCACTTTCGCGCCGCGCGGAATCTCGACCGACGACGGCCCGACCGACCGGATGCGGTTCTTCTCGACCACCAGCGTGCCGTTTTCGACCACTTCGTCGCCCTTCATCGTGATGATGCGCGCGTTCTGGAATACCACGACGCCGGTGGGAACGTCGCTCGGGAGCTTCAACCCGATGTCGATGCCGCTCGTGTCGGGGGGTGCGATGGAGTCGGCCGCGCCGTCCACGAAGTCGAAGCTGTCGCCAAGGTCGCGCGTGAAATACTCGGGACCGATGGTCCAGTGGAGCTTCTTGCTATCCCCCGACCAGTGGAGAAACGCCCCCGCGTCGCGCGACACCTGCTTGACCGGCACCGCCTTGGTCTTGGCCGTCAAATCGACCTCTTTGCCGGTTTTCGGGAACGGGACGATGTAGGCCTGGAACAGCTCCGTGAACGCCAGCCATTCTTCGTCGGGGCTGGGGACGAACTGGGTCGCATACTTCGAGGTGAAGACGACGCGCTCGTCGCCGCCGTCCAAGCGTACACTCTTGTACGCTTGTTTCTCCTCCGGCGCCTCGTCGACGAAGTAGATGCGCTCGCCGTTCTTGCTGAAGCGGGGGCGCTCGCCGCTCTCACGAACGAAGGTCGCGTCGCCACCATCCGAAGACAGCCAGTACAACCCCGGCTCGGTGCCGTAGGACACGCCGAGGATCACGTCGCCGGTATCGCGCTGAAACACGACGCGCTTGCCGTCCGGCGAGAACGACGGCGAGTGATAGAAGCCCGGCCGCGTGGTGAGCGTCTTCTTGCCGCCGCCGTCGAGTTTCACCTTACAGATCGCACCGGCGGCGTCGTTGTCCCACGTGGTGTAGACGATCCATTTGCCGTCGCGGCTGAACGCGGGCCAATACTCCCACTGCCGGTCTTTGGTCACGCGGGTCGGCACACCGTCCGGGAGCTTCTTCTTCCACAGGTGACCCAGCGCACTAAATACGAGCCAGCTCCCGTCGGGCGACGTGGTGGCGTGACGGATCATCTTCGCTTCGAATTCGGCCGGGCTCGGGTCCTGCTTGAACCGGAGCGCGTCGTTGACGACCTGGACCGAGGTTACTTCGAATGGAACGTTCTTCGCTTCGCGAGTCGCGACGTCGACCTTCCAAATTTTTCCCTTGGCCCACACCACGATCGACTTGCCGTCGGGCGTCCACTGGAAGTTTGGATACACGCCGAAGGTAGCCCACGTTTCCATTTGATCCTTGCTCAAACCGTTCCACACCGGGCGTTGCGCGCCGCTCGCGAGGTCCTGCACGTAGAGCGCCGACTTGGAACGCACGCGGTGCACGTACGCGAGGGCCTTGCCGTCGGGCGAGACTTGCGGACGCACGGCACCGCCGGGACCCGTGACGATGTTCTTCACTTCCCCCGTCTCGCGGTCGGCGCGGCGGATCTCGTAGATCTCGCCGTTGGTGTCCTTGTTGTACTGGAAGGTCGAGCCCGGGCTCATGTCCTCGCTGAAGTAGACATAGCGGCCGTCCTTCGAGACGCACGGTTCACCGACGTCCTGTTGGTCGTTGCGACGCTTGGTGACCTGCAAGCCTTCGCCGCCGCTAATATGATAGAGCCACATTTCGCCCGCACCGAGCGAGCGCCGGCTCGTGAAGTGCTTCTTCGCCACCAGAAACTGGCCGTCGGGCATCCATACGGCATTATTGACCAGGCGAAAATCTTCCTTCGTCACTTGCTTGGGGTTCGAGCCGTCGCGGTTCATGACCCACACGTTGTCTGCGCCATCCTTGTCCGAGGTATAGCTAATCCGCTTGTCGTCGGGAGAGAAACGCGGCTGCACTTCGAACGCGGGGCCGCCGCGCAAGAGTGTGGCCTTTCCGCCCGAGATCGGCATCACGTAGATGTCGCCCAGGAGATCGAACGCAATCTGCTTTCCGTCGTGCGAGACGTCGAGGTTCATCCACGTGCCTTCGTCGGTCGTGAACTCGATTGTCTTCGTCGGACCCAGCGGGGCTTCGACGTCCCACTTCTTCTTGTCGTCTTTTTTCTTGGGTTCGTCGGCGGCGAAGGCACTGGAGGCGACAATGAGCAATGCACACACGGCGGTCACACATTTGGCGGACATGACGACTCCCTTGGATGGCGGTTTCGGCTCGGGACCCGAATCGGGCTACCCGGTGGGATTGTAGTGCAGGCGCGGTACGGTACGCAAACCGTGAAAGGACGCGCGGTGCCGATTACTCCGCGCCCGCAGCACTCGTGTCCGGCTCGCCCATCGCGGGCAGCAGCATACGCGCGTCGCGAACGCCGACGCACAGGATCGGAGTCTCCCCCGCCCACGATGGGTAGTAATCCCAATTGACCTCGCGCGAGCCCGCGACGATCTCGTACACGCCGGGTCGGTTCACGATCCAGCGGTTGACGTCGACGACCTCGTTCGCGCGAAATAGCATGAGATCGGCTTCGTCGAGCGACCCGGCCGGCGTGAACAGGCCCGACGCGTTCGCGAACAACGACCGAACGCCGGGTGATGCAAACACCCGGTCACTCGCATGTCGCTCGAGATACGCGGCGACCTGTCGCGCGTCAGAGGCCGCGGAGTAGCTCACGCTCGCCGCCGATTCGTAGAGAACGCTCAAGTTGTATAAAATCGCGGCGGCGGTCAGCACGACTGCTACCGCTCGATATCGCCACGACGGCAGCCGCGCGACGATGCATCCGACGCCGCGCGCCGCCAGGATCGCCATGAACGGAAGTACCACGAGCAGGTTGCGGACGATCATGACCTTCTGCGCGGAAAAGTACAGCACGTACAACACGGGAAAGAGCAGGAACACGACCGCGACGCGACGGTCTTCGCGGCGCACGAGGTCGTAGATACCAACGCTCACGAGCGCCGAGCAGGCCAACGCCACCCACGGCGAGGAGGAGAACGCGACGCTCCCCAAATACTGGAGAATGCGTCCCATGTGTTCGACGAGCGGATCGACCGTATGGGCACCGTGGCCCTTGACGCCGTAGTGATAGACTTGGTACGCGACCGTCGACACGAAACGCGCGGGCTCGATCAGAATGCCGGGCGTCACGACGACGAACGCAACGAAGACGATGCCGGTCAATCGCAGCATCTCGCGCCGCAACTCCCGCCCACTTCCCCACACGAGGCGGCAGGCGACCAGGAGCGGCACGAACATGATACCTGCCGGGTACTTGCTCGCGATGGCGAAGCCGGTCGCGACCGCCCCCAGCCGCAGCCACGAGCGCGAACGCCCGGGCTCCCTGACCGCGGTCACGACGCACCCGAGTGCCACCGTCGACCACATCATCATGAGGCCGTCGGGCGCGATCCAGCGCGCGTGGTACTGGACCTCCCACAGCGACAAGAACAGGCACGATGCGACGACTGCTTCGAGCACGCTCTGGCGCCACCGATAGACGAGAATTCCGATGGGGAGAAACGTCAGGTGGGTCAGGAACAAGAAGATGCGTCGCACAGTCAGCCGATAGCCCAGTGTGCGCGCGGCGGCACCGAGTTGTGCTTGCTTTTCTGTGCGCGTCGGAGTCGATTGATCGAGGGCGACACGAACCGCTTCCGGCCCCATCGCTGCCACCGCAGTGTTGAACGACGCCGCACCGTAGTCATACCAGCCCGGCAGCAGCACGCCGCTGGTCATCGCGTGCTCGACGGATTCCAGCAGCCTCCATTCGTCCCAGTGCTTTCCGAAGTCGATCCCGACCCAGCCGGTCCACAGCACGAACGCGAATACCAGGAGCGGCAGGCATCGCAGCGGCGCGGTTCGACGCGGCATACTACGACGACGCCTCGTCCCGGTGATCGCGCTTCCATCCATCGATCGGTTGCATCGAGTTACCCCCGCGATCTTAGCCCGGCGTTCGAGATCGATGCTACTTGTCGAAGGGGAAAATACGTTTCCAATCGTTTTTCATGCTGACGACGGTCCAGCCCTCCGCCACGGCCTCGTCCCACGCCTTGTCCAGCGTTCCGATGGGCGACTTGCGGTCGTAGGCCCATTCGCGCGTGGCGTCGTCGTGGTGGACGATGAGTGCCAAGCGCGCTCCCGTGCCGGCGGCGGTCCATTCCAGCATCTGCTGGTCGCCGTCGGAATTTCCGAACGCCGCGATCGGACGACGGCCGATGTGCGACTGGATGCCCACCGGTTTCCCCGTCTTGTCATCGATGAAGTTCAATTCCGGCAAGCGCACCAGCACCGGTGCACCACCGTGCTCGTCGTACTGCGTCTTGATGCTGCTTCCGACCACCTGCTCAGGCGGGATACCGTACACCTTCTCGGTCCACGGGCGCATGAAGTCGATACCGCCGCCCGACACGATGAAGGTCTTGAAACCGTTCGCGCGCAGGTATTCGAGTAACTCGAGCATCGGCTGATAGACCATCTCGGTGTAGAGCCGACCCGTCTGGGGATGTTTCGCGGTGGAGACCCAGTCCTTGACGATCTGATCGAACTCGTCGGTCGTCATGCCGGCGTGCGTCGCCATGATGATCTCGAAAATCCCCTTTTCGCCGCTGGGCAACGCACCTTTCACGTCGCCCTTCAAGAGCGAGGCAAAGGGCTCGGTCGTCTTCCACTCGGGGTGTTGCGGGGCCAGCACCTTCACGCGGTCGAGCGCGAACGCGAGTTGCGTGTACATCGGTTGCTCGGCCCACAACGTCCCATCGTTGTCGAAAGTCGCAATCCGCTCGGACACCGGCACGAACTCCGGCGCGCCTTCACGCGTCACCTTCTCCACGAAGTCGACGATGGCTTTCTTGGTGGGGCCGTCGTTCCAGGAAAGGAGATGGTCAGCGGCGAACGCGACGGTTGACGCGAACGCCATGGCGCAAGCGAGAACAGCGGCCACAATAACGCGCTGGTAGTTCCTCATCATGTTGGCATTCCGTTTTCGATTCGAGTGCCGGCTCCCAGCGGCCCGGAGGGATCGACCCTCGGGGCCGCCGAACAGTTGAGGAGACTAGTTGCCGGTCGGCATCGGGAGTGCGGCCGTTGCGACCTAGTTGAAAAACAACTTTGCTACTGGGAATGCGCCGCGGCGGCCTTCTCGACCTGCGCCTTGACCGCTTCCAAATTGAAGCTCGCGCCCTTTTGCATCGGCGGGAACTCCATGGCGGTCTTGATCAGTTCGCCCACCACCTGCTGGACGAACACGAAACGCCAGAATTCGTACTGGAACCATCCGAAGTATTCCTGTGCTCCGTCGAGGGTTCCGTTCTCCGGCCAAGTCAGGCGCTCGAAGGGATCGAGACGCAAATTAATCAGCGTCGGCGCATCGACGTGGACCTTGCCGCCGATCCAGCCGTCGGGCTGCTCGATGAAACGATACTTGAAGTCGTCGACGCGTACCGCACCGAGCGAGCTCTCTCCGAAGTAGAAGACCTCGTGGCGTGCCGAAGGCCCCTTGCCCGTGATCAAAGCCGTCTGGTCGTAGCCGTCTATGTGGACCTTATAAGTCGTACCACCGATCTCCTTGCCCGCCTTGAGTTCGGCGACGATGTTCGAATTTCCCGCCGCGGCGACGAACGTCGGCAACCAATCGAGGCCGGAGATGATGCCGTTCTCGACCTTTCCGGCCGGTACCTTACCCGGCCAGCGAATCATCGCCGGGGCGCGGAATCCGCCCTCATACGTGGTGCCCTTCTGCCCCTTGAACGGCGTGTTGCCCCCGTCCGGCCAGGTGAACGTCTCCGTGCCGTTGTCGGTGGTGAACACGACGATGGTGTTGTCGTCGACACCCATGTCTTTGAGCTTCTTCATGGTCGCACCGACGATGTCGTCGAGCTGCGCCATGCCGGCCTCGTGAATCGTCCAACCGTTTTGCGAGTTGCGCAGCGCCTCATACTTGGGCGAGAGGTGGGTGACGATGTGCATGCGCGTCGGGTTGAGCCACAGGAAGAACGGCTTCTTGTCCTTCTTGGCCTTGTCGAGGAACTTGAAGGCGAGCGCCTGAATCTCGTCGTCCACCGTTTCCATTCGTTTCGGATAGAGCGTGCCGGCGTCCTCGATCTTCTGTTTGCCCACCTTGCCCCAGCGCGGGTCCACGGTGGCGTCGTCGGTCTCCGACGCCCAACTGTGGACCATGTTGCGGGGCCCGACCTTGCTCAACAACTCCTGCGGGTAAGCAGGATGTGCCGGGTCTTCCATAGCGTCCAGGTGATAGAGGTACCCAAAAAATTCGTCGAAGCCGTGCACCGTCGGAAGGAACTCGTTCAAGTCGCCGAGGTGGTTCTTGCCGAACTGACCCGTGGCATACCCCATCGACTTCAGCACGGTGGCTGTCGTGACGGCCTGCGCCGGCAATCCTACCGGAGAGCCGGCCTGGCCCACCGTGGTCATGCCGGTGCGGATCGGCAACTCGCCGGTGATGAAGGCCGCGCGACCCGCCGTGCAGCTGGCCTCGGCGTAGTAGTCGGTGAACAGCATCCCTTCGGCGGCGAGCTTGTCGAGATTCGGCGTGCGTCCTGCCATCATGCCGCGGTGATAGGCACCGATGTTCCATACTCCGATGTCGTCGCCCATGATGACGACGATGTTGGGCTTCGTGGTGGCCGCGTGCGTCGGAGTGGGGCTGCCGATGAGCACCACGCTCGCTGCTAAGAGTAGCGATATAGAGCTGATGAACCGTTTCATACGGGTCGCCCTTTCTATGGATGCTCGATTATGTGAAGACTCGCGGATGTCGATTCTGAAGTTGTCGAAAAAGAGGCGTTCAGGCGGGCGAGCGCAACCGTCGAACGACGCGAATCGTACCGCGACGGTTGCAGTCAAAACAAGTCAAAAATGCGCTTCCAGTCGAACCAGCGCGACCAGAGTCAAATATGAAACACTTGTAAAGACTAAGCGCGCTCGACGACGACGGCGGTCCCGTAGCACAGGACCTCGGTGACGCCGTCCATGACTTCGTTGGCGTCATAGCGAATGCCGATCACCGCGTTCGCTCCCATCTCCTGCGCGTGCTTGACCATCATCTCGAAGGCGTCGCGGCGCGTGCGCTCGCACAGCTCGGTCATGAGGGTGATGTTCCCTCCGAAAATCGTCTGAATCGAAGCCCCGATGCTGCCGAAGATCGATCGGGAGCGTACGGTGATGCCGCGGACGACACCGAGGTTTTTCGTAACGCGGTAGCCTTCGAGCTCGAACGTTGTCGAGGTCAACCCAGTGTCCATTTGCATCTTCCTTCCTTCCCGCGTGTCACCGTGTCTCGACCACCCCGCGCTGTTTCTCGGCGTAGGGCTCGGGTGCGGGTCTTTGACCCTCCGCACGTTCGGTCCATATCCGGGTAAACTCCGCGCCGAACAGCACAATTTGCGACGAGTAATATACCCACAAGAGCAGAACGATAACGGAGCCGGCAGGACCGTAGCTCGACGCCATGCTGCTCTGACCCAAATAAAGTCCGATCAAACTCTTGCCGATTGAGAAGAGCAGCGCAGTCGCGAAGGCACCCAACCAAACGTCGCGCCACCTGAGTTTGACATCGGGCAGAAATCTGTATAACGCGGCGAACATTACGGTGAAGACACAAAGCGACACAACGAGGTCCGCAGCGTTCCACAACAAGACAAGACCGTTGAGCCCGCCGAGCCACCGTCCGAAGGCGGCCAGCCCCGCGCTCACAACCAACGACACCAGTAGCAGGAAGCCGACCCCGAGGACCAGCCCGAAGGAACGCAGCCGGTTTCCGAAAAACGTCTTGATGCTGAAACCCGGCTTGGGCTTGACGCGCCAGATGACGTTGAGTGCTGCTTGCAGTTCGAGGAATGCTCCCATTGCCCCGACGATGAGCGTTAGCGTGCCGACAACGGTCGCGAGAATGCCACCGCTCGTGTTTCTACCCGCCGCGGCCAGCATGCTCTGTACGGCCCGAGCTCCCTCCGAACCAATGAGCCTCTCCAATTGACCGATGATCTCTCCTTGGGCAGCGTCGCGACCGAACACGGCGCCTGTCACCGCGGTGGCGATCAGGAGAATCGGACCGATGGCGAAGAGGGTGTAGAAGGCGAGCGAGGCCCCCAGCCGTGGCACGCCGTCCGCGAATGAAGCTCTGGCCGTTTGCCAAGAGACCGCCCATACCGATGCTAAGCGGGTTTGCAGGTCTCCTCCTTCGACCGACCGATCAACCATCGGGCGTTTGCGCTCCCGCATATACGATGCGGACGGCCATGCGACTCAAGCGCCCGTACACGCGCCGCTCGCCGACGATCGGCCACCAGTCGTAGAGGAACAACTCGAGCGGGCGCCACATCGCGACCCAGCCGCCGATCAAGAAGCTTTCGCGGAGGATAGGAGCGAACGGTTCCGAGGCGAAGCGACCGACGGAAGTACTGGCGATGAACGCGACGATCAAGAACGTGACGCCGATGGCCAGGCTGATCCAGCCGCGGCTGAGCAGCCGCCGCAAGCGGCGTCGCGTGTATTCCGACTCCCGCGCGAAGTGCTCGCGAACCGCCTCGCCGACCAGGCGTCCTTCGTCGTGGTCTCCGCCCTTCTTGTCGAGGTAGAGCACGAGCGCGATCCGCTTGCGGCGCGGGAGATCCTGCGCGCTGCTCGCGATGTACTCCGCGGCTTTCGGGTCGAGGTCGCGCTTGTGGAACGGCGACGGATCCAAGGAGTCGAAGAGCTGGCTCAACTCATCGATGTGGACTTCGATGACGCTGCAATGGGCGACGTCGTCGCCGGAATACGCGTGCTCGGTCACCGATATACCCTAGCACACCGAGCGCCCTACGAGTCGGTCGTCGTCAGCCCCCGGCGTTCGAGCAACGGGCCGATCTCCGGCTCGCGGCCGCGGAACTTCTTGTAGAGCACCATGGGGTCGTCGGTGCCGCCCGCGGACAGGATGTACTTGCGGAAGCGCGCGGCCGTCTCCGGGTCGAACAGGCCCGCTTCCTTGAAGGCCTGGAACGCGTCGGCGTCGACCACTTCGGCCCAGATGTAGCTGTAGTACCCCGCGGAGTATCCGCCGGCGAAGATGTGGCGGAAGTACGGGCTCCGATAGCGCGGCACGATCTCTGGTATCAACCCCAACGCATCCATGCGCTGTTGCTCGAAGGCCATCACATCGGCCGGAACTTCGCCCGTGAGCGTGTGCCAGTCCATGTCCAGATACGACGCCGCCAGATACTCGACGGTGGCAAATCCCTGGTTGAACAGCTTCGCGTTGTTCATCTTCGCGATCAACTCGTCGGGAATCAGTTCGCCCGTCTTATAATGGCGCGCGTACATCTTCAAGACTTCCGGCTGGGTGGCCCAATTTTCGATCACCTGCGACGGCATCTCGACGAAGTCGCGCGCCACGTTGGTCCCCGCCAGGCTCGCGTAGGTGACGTCGGACAGCATGCCGTGCAGCGCGTGGCCGAACTCGTGGAACAAGGTCGCCGTTTCGTCCAATGAGAGGAGTGCCGGCTCGTCGGCGGTCGCCCGCGAGACGTTGGCGACGTTCACAATTATAGGAGTGACGTCCTTGCCGCCGATGCGACACTGCTGGCGGTACTCGCTCATCCAGGCACCATTGCGCTTGCCTGGGCGCGGGTGATAGTCGACGTAGTAGACCGCCAGGTGCGACCCGTCCTTGTCCTTGACTTCGAAAGTTCGCACTTCTTCGTTGTATTTCGGGAGGTCGAAGCGCTCCTCGAACGTGATGCCGAAGAGCTTCGTCGCCACCTCGAACGCTCCCTTGCGCACATTGTCGAGCACGAAGTAGGGGCGCAGCACCGAGTCGTCGAATTCGTAACGCTGTTTCTTGACCTTCTCGGCGTAGTACCACCAGTCCCACGACGCGAGATCGAACGGCTTCCCTCCCGCGTTGACCATCGCCTGCATGGCGTCGCGCTCGGAAGCGGCGCGCGAGAGCGCCGGCGTCCACAATTGGTCGAGCAGGTTGACGACGTTGTCGGGTGTCTTCGCCATGTTGTCTTCCAGGACGTACGCCGCGTACGTCTTGTAACCGAGGAGCACCGCGCGCTTCTCGCGCAGTGTTGCCTCTTCCCGCAGAATTTCCTTGTTGTCGTATTCGTCGTTGTGGTTTCCGCGCTCGCAGTAGGCGCGGTAGATCTTCTCGCGCAGGTCGCGCTTCTCCGAGTAGGTCAGGAAGGGTTCGATGCTGGGTCGGTGCAGCGTGAACACCCACTTGCCCGCGAGGTCGGCCTTGGTGGCCGCTTCCGCCGCGCCTTCGACGACGTTGTCGGGAAGCCCCGCCAGGTCGGCCTGGTTGTCGATCACCAGCTGGTAGGCGTTCTCCTCGGCCAGGATGTTCTCGCCGAACTTGAGCTCGAGAACCGACAGGCGCTCGTTGATCTCGCGGAACGTCTTCTTGTCCGCGTCCGAGAGGTTGGCGCCGCCGCGAATGAACGCCTTGTGCTGTTCGGTGAGGAGGCGGAGCTGTTCGGGGGAAAGCCTCAACTGGTCGCGCTTGAGGTAGATCTCTTTGACGCGCGCGAACAGCTTCGGATCGAGGTAGATGTCGTCTTGCAGCGCGGACAGCTTGGGCGCCACATCGCGCGCGATGGCCTGCATTTCGTCGTTGGTATCGGCGGAGTTCAGGTTGAAGAAGACGTCGCCCACACGCGTGAGCAACTCCCCGCTGGTCTCGATCGCCGCGACGGTGTTCTCGAACGTCGGCGCGTCTTTGCTGTCGCGAATGGCCTCGATCTCTTTCTTCTGCTCCGCGATGCCGGCGTCGAACGCGGGCATGTAGTGCTCGACCTTGATCTTGTCGAACGCGGGCACTTCCCACGGTGTCCCGTACGGGTGGAAGAAGGGGTTGTCCTGGGCGGCGGCGAGGGTCGGGGACAGCGCGGCGGTAATGGTCAAGAACGACAGCATACGAATGACGTCCGTCTTCATCGGGTCTCCTTAAGGGTCTTCGGCGCGGGGTTGGATTGACTACGGATGATGATAGCGCGAGGTTGCGTCCGCGCGCCACGC
>Ga0105092_10001301_pt1 | contig 13319 bp, 11 predicted proteins | sample PPLLak2March2015_FD_87021 | JGI IMG/M metagenome (GOLD analysis project Ga0105092, IMG submission 87021) | Freshwater sediment microbial communities from Prairie Pothole Lake near Jamestown, North Dakota, USA - PPLs Lake P7 Core (1) Depth... | ecosystem: Environmental > Aquatic > Freshwater >... | reverse complement strand
AGGCAAGGTGTCACTGATATAAGTAAGAATATATTTTCATTAAAGAGAGTTTGCATAAACAACTCCAAGCCGTTAATAACCCGTACCCCTTATAAACTCTAATGTTTGAACAATCTCCAATAGCACATAATACTACCATAATATCATCCCTTCGGGATTCTGTTCTGTATGAGATAAATCTTTCTACCATAATATCATCCCTTCGGGATTCTGTTCTGTATGGGATAAATCTTTCTATCATAATATCATCCCTTCGGGATTCTGTTCTGTATGAGATAAATCTTTCTACCATAATATCATCCCTTCGGGATTCTGTCCTTTACTGAATATTCTTTCTACCATAATATCATCCTACGGGATTCTGTTCTGTATGAGATAAATCTTTCTACCATAATATCATCCCTTCGGGATTCTGTTCTGTATGAGATAAATCTTTCTACCATAATATCATCCCTTCAGGATTCTATCCTTTACTGAATATTCTTTCTACCATAATATCATCCCTTCCTGCCAGAGGCAGGCAGGCGGGATTTTTTCTTTTTGTATAAGTTTCCCTAGTAATTCCAAGTCCCCCTTTGCGGTCTTTGCGTCTTTGCGTGAGTAAAAAAACCCGTGGTCATCCAGCGGTCACTCAGTGGGCACTCCGTGGGCATCCAGTGGGCACTCAGTGGGCACTTTACGGGCAGTTTTTGGGCAGGAATTTTTGGAAAATGGCTGTAACTTATTGCAGTATAAAGAGATAACTCGTGACCAAAGTGCTAAAAATGGCTCAAAAAATGGCGATTACAAGCAGGAAACGAGGTTTTCGAAAAACTACTCCTGCCCACGGAAATTTCGGGTTTTAGAAACAAAATTTGCTAATTATTGTCGCAGATATTTGAGAGTTAAAGTATTACTTTAAGATTATCCAAATCAAATCAGAACCAATCCCACTGGCCCCCTTGATAAGGAGGAATTGTTATCCTGTTTACTCTTCCAATCTGATAAATGTGATAAATGTGATAAATTTGATAAATTTGATAAATTATTCTATACATTCGAAACTATTTTTAACTAAAACTTGACAAGCGGTAATCTCTGTATTAATTTTATATAGTAGTAAATGCTGCTGAAATTTATTACTTGTTGTCGTTCTTTGTCAATATCGAAATCATGATCTTCCGGTCGTAAAATAAATTTATCCGGAGCTCAGCTACAGGGTCAGATATGGAAACAAAAAAATATAAAAATTGAAAAATTCGAGAGTTCGGGAGTTCGAGAGTTGTGAATTCGGGAGTTTGAGCGTTTGAGAGTTGAGAGTTGAGTAGATGCGAACCGGTTAATAGTTTTCAAATTTTTTGAACCGGATAGTTTTCAAGGGGTAAGTGGTTAATCGAAGTCTGGAGTTGTTTATATAATATTGGGAGTAATTTCCGTATATCCGAACTAATATTAGTAACTTCTTGTCACATAGTGCAAATGTAAATTACTAAGAGTAATTATTTATCGTCTAATTCGTCATTCGTAATTTGTCATTGTACAAAATCCCATGTCTGTGTTCAATTGTAAATCTTCCGGTCATCTTAAACTGATGCTTACTCTCCAAACTCTCCAAACTCTCCAAACTCTCTGAACTCTACAAACTCTAAGAACTCTAAGAACTCTCCGAACTCTCTATAAACTCATATTTTTTTTTCTTAAATTTGTTAATTAGAAAGAAAATATTTACTTAATGAAAGAAAAAATCAAAATAGCAGCAGGGCAGGGTTTCTGGGGTGATTTAATAGATGCTCCGGTTCACCAGGCGGAAAAAGGGGATATTGATTATCTCATGATGGATTACCTGGCAGAGGTAACAATGTCAATTCTGCAAAAGCAAAAGCTTAAAAATCCGGCACTTGGATATGCAAGGGATATACCTCCGCTGATGGAACGGTTGCTTCCAATCATGCAAAAGAAAAAATTTAAAGTCATTACTAACGGCGGTGGAGTAAATCCTTTAGCTTGCCGTGACGCTATTTTTGATGTTGCAAGAAAACTCGGTATTAAAGACTTGAAGATTGGGGTTGTGCTTGGTGATAACATACTTGATAAGATTGATAACCTGTTGGATGATGGTGTTGAACTAAAGAACATGGAAACGGGTGAAAGTGCCAGAACTATTAAAGATAATGTTCTCAGTGCTAATGTTTATTTTGGAGCTGAACCCGTTGTTGAAGCTTTAAGACAGGGAGCGGATATCATAATTACTGGCAGAGTGACCGATACAGGTTTAACTCTTGCACCAATGATTTATGAGTTTGGTTGGAGCATGGATGACTGGAATAAACTTTCTGCAGGAACAATAGCCGGTCATATTATTGAGTGCGGCGGACAGGCAAGCGGCGGCAATTTCCTCGGTGATTGGGAAAATGTTCCTGACCTTGCGAGAATTGGTTTTCCAATAGTTGAAGCTTATCCCGACGGGACATTTTACATTACCAAACATGATAATACCGGCGGGCTCGTATCGGTTGAAACTGTTAGCGAACAGCTGTGCTATGAAATAGGTGACCCGAATGAATACATTACACCTGATTGTGTTGCTGATTTTACATCAATCCATCTTGAAGCGGCAGGTAAAAACAGGGTGAAAGTATTTGGAATTACCGGCAGACCGAAAACTGAATTTTATAAAGTATCCATGTCGTATGATGACGGGTACAGTGCGTTCAGTACTTTAACATATTCTGCACCCGATGCATTAAAGAAAGCAGAAGCAGCAGACAAAATTTTAAGAAAAAGACTGGATGACCTTGGATTAAAGTTTGATGAAGTCAGGTCGGAGTTTCTTGGATATAATTCTTGCCACGGACCACTTGTAAAAAGGAAGGAAGATATCAGCGAAGTAGTTCTGAGGATAGGCGTAAGAGGAAAGGACAAAGCGGCAATTGAAAGATTCGGCAAAGAGATTGCTCCGTTAATATTAACCGGACCGCCGAGTGTTACCGGATTTGCGGGCGGAAGACCGAAACCATCGGAAGTTGTTGCTTACTGGCCTGCATTAATACCAAAGACAAAAGTAAAACCGGAAGCAGTTGTGGAAAGTTTGTAATGTCCAGGTCAAAAAACAATACTGATAACCTTGTGCTTGCAATATTAAAAGATCTTGCCGGAGCTTCAGTAAAAAAAATTTGTTGTTTGCGGTGGGATTGCATGTGTTTTGCATGGTATTAACCGATTTACTTATGATATTGACCTGAATGTAAGTTTAGATGAAGATAACCTAAAAAAGATTATTGCAATTACTAAAAAATATAAATTTTTCCCTCGCATTCCGGAGCCTGTAGAAAATCTTTTAAATGATAAAAAGAGAATTGACTGGATAACAAAAAAAGGTGCATTAGTTTACACATTTATATCAAACGTAGATACCTTACAAATAGATATTTTTTTAGATTATCCGATAGGTTTCGATGAATTATATAAGAATTCAGATAAGATAAAGATAGAAAAAGTAGAAGTATTAATTTCGTCAAAAGAAGATCTAATAAAAGCAAAGAAAAAAGTGAGCCCCATTAGAGATAAAGACATGTCTGATATCAAAGAATTGGAAGCACTTATCAAAAATGAAAAAAAGAAAAAATAAGAAATATATTGATCCAATGTTTGATGGTCATTTTGAGAAACCTTTATCAGAAATGACTCCAAAGGAAAAGCTGGATTTTATTTGGCAGATGATAAAATTCAAACATTCAATAAAGAACATTAAAGTAGTAAAAAGAAATAAATAAATCGAAGTTCTTTTTTTAACAAAATAACACAATGGAAAAAATATTAGTAATCGGAGCGGCGGGGCAAATAGGTTCCGAGCTCACTTTAGCTCTCAGAAATACATACGGTAATTCAAATGTTTATGCGACAGATATTAAACAGGCACCAAAAGATGTTGTTGAAAGCGGACCATTCCAGATACTTGATGTAATGGACGACAAGCGTTTAATTCATTTCATAATAGCAAACAAGATAACACAGATATACCACCTTGCTGCTGTACTCTCCGGCAATGCAGAAAAACTCCCGCTCCAGGCATGGGATATTAACATGAGGAGCATTCTCAGCATTCTTGATATTTGCAAAGAAGTAGGTGTAAAGAAGCTTTTCTGGCCAAGCTCTATCGCTGTTTTCGGCAGAACTACACCTAAAGTAAACACACCACAGCTTACTATCACCGAGCCAAATACTGTTTACGGTATCAGCAAGCTTGCAGGCGAAAGATGGTGTGAATATTATTTCAACCGCTACAACGTTGATGTAAGAAGTATCCGCTACCCGGGATTGATAAGCTATAAAACCGAAGCAGGCGGAGGAACGACAGATTATGCCGTAGAAATTTATTACGAAGCAATTAAAAAAGGCTGTTATGAATGTTTCCTGCAAGAAGATGCGACACTTCCTATGCTGTTTATGCCCGATGCAATTGAAGGTACACTGCAATTAATGGAAGCAGATGCATCGAAGATAAAAATACGTTCAAGCTATAACCTCTCGGGTATTAGTTTCAATCCTGATGAGATAGCTGATTCAATCAAAAAGCATATTCCTGAATTTACAATTTCATATAAGCCGGACTTCAGACAGAAGATTGCTGAATCATGGCCGCAAAGTATAGATGATTCTATTGCAAGGGCAGAGTGGGGCTGGAAACATAAGTATGACCTTGATTCAATGACTGCAGTAATGTTAAAAGAGATTAAAAAAAAACTTATCAGCAATAAACATCTTGTAAACCACGGGTAAGATTTATTGAAATCCCCGCAGGCGCGGGGATTTTTTTTGTACAATATTTCAGCGTATAATATTTTTTTAAAGCTCATCGATTTTTTCCGGAAACCATTGCTTCATAAAAGCACACCCGGGTTGAAGGAATTTCCATATTTATGCGTATCTTATGAATTATTGACGGCAACATAAAGAGATTATTGTGATTTATATTCTTTTAACCGTTAATGCCAAATAGGCGTAAACAATTACATGCAATAAATTATATTTCTGTTACACAAGAAACTTAAGAGATTTTAAAAAATATTTTCGTGAAAGGAAAATTATAATGAACAAATTAAAAGCAGTTAAAAATATTTCTATATTGTTTGTGATTGGGGTTTTATTTCTTCTGACGGGTAGTTTATATTCCCAGAAGAAATATGATATCAAACTCCTGGTAAATGAAAAAGTATTATTTAAAAATTGTGTTGAAGATGAATCAAAATTATATGTTCCGTTGGAAGAGCTTGCATTAAAAATTGACGGTTCTGTATCAATTGAATCGCCTTATAAGCTTGGACCTTACTTTAAATTTAATAAATCAAAAGTATCATTAATAAAAGCAGGCTCGGGAAAAGACGCAGAGCTTAATGTGAAAAATACAGGTGTTCTTTCTTCAGAAGTAAAAATAATAATTTTGGATGGAAAACAGCATGCTTATATACCTTTCGAAGAATTTGTATCAGCAGTTGGGGGTACATGGAAATATGATGAATCCACCGGTATATATGGTGTTACAGTTGGAGGCTGCGGCGCATGTCTGATTGATGAACAATAAAAATTTTTCGGAGAAAGTATAATTATATTACTCTGTTATTTAAAAAGTTAATGATTTAAACCTTTTAAAAAATTAACCAGGTTCTCATTAAACTCAACTCTGTTTTCCAGGTTTGTGAAATGTCCTGCACCGGAAATTAATTTTAACTGCGAATCTTTAATTTTTGAATGCATTGCTTTTGACAGTTCCGGAGGAGTGAGCTTATCATCTTCTCCCACCATTATTAATGTTGGAATATTAAGCTGTTCAAGAAAAGCAGTTGTATCCGTTCTTGATGCAAGAGTCATAAGAGCTGTGCAGATGCCTTCCGGTTTTTGCCAGCTAATAATCTCTTTCAAAAAGCCCGAAATATTTTTTTTAGCTTCATCACCGTTTAATGTTGATTCACTCATTGTACCTTTTATAAATGTGCTGATAAAATCATTTAAGCCGCCGCCTTTTATCTGGGCAATTTGTGCTGCACGCTTTATTTTATTTTCATTAGCATCTGCTTCGGAACGTGTATCACATAAAACCACTGCTTTAAATTTATCCTGTCCTCTTTCTAATGCTCTTAATGTTATATATCCTCCCATCGAAAGTCCGCAAATTACAGGTTTATCCAATTCGGAACTTTCGAGTATGGAAAACAGGTCATCAACATGTGAATCCATTGTTAAGTTATAATCCATATCACTGTAACCAAAGCCGCGGAGGTCGTAAGTTATTACATTATATTCTTTCTCTAAAGCTTCAACCTGCGGGTCCCACATCCTGTTGCATGTAGGGAATGCATGAACGAAGATAATAGATTTTTTATTTCCTTCGCCAAATTCCCGTACGTTTATTCCGTTAATATTGTATCCCTTCATTTTGTATCCGGTTAAATAAGTTTCTTAAATATATTAATTCGTTGTTGTCTATCTTTGAATCGAGAACATATGTAATATTTTTTAAAGCATACGGCACACTCTCAAGGAATCTCTTCTTTCCTTTAACTGCACTTAAAAATCCATAAGCACCCATTGCCTGTAATATCCTGATAATCACAAAATACCAAAAGTAGTGCCTGAATTGTTTGTCATCAAATGAAATATATCTTTTTAATTCTTCAATATAATGAGTAAGCAAAGTTTCCCGTGCAGCGTTCGGAACATCTGCTTTTGCATCAAATAACAAAGATGCTAAGTCATATTGCAATGCACCTTTTCTTCCTGATTGGTAATCGATGAAATACATTTCACCGTTTTTCAGCATAATATTCCTTGATTGAAAATCCCTGTAAAGAAAATTGTCACGCGGTATCTCAAGCAGCTTGCTCTTCAGTTGTTCGAAATCATCGTTCAATTCAATTTTATCATGCTCCGAATAATATAATCCTTTTAAAAACCTTTCGTGAAAATAATTAAGGTCGTATTCTATATTTTCTTCACCAAACTCATTAAACTGGTAGCATAATGAATGGTCAATTGTTTTGCCGGCAGTCACCTGGAATTTAATAAGTTCATTGATTGCTTTTTTGTAATAAGAATTACAGCAATCGAAATTGTTATCTCGGTTTTCGTTAATATAATTAAAGAGTGTTAAGTCACCCAAATCCTCCATTAAATAACAGGTCATATCATCCGAAACAGCGAATATTTCAGGAACATGTAAATTGTATTTATGGAAATTTTCCGTAAAGCTGAGAAATGCTTTGTTCTCATCCAGGTTATTATTGTAGATACCAATAATTGAATTATCATGCATATGAATTCTCAATATCTTTCTATCTGAACCGTGAGCAGAAAGTGGAGCCGGCTCAAACCTTGAAAGATTGAAATACTTTCTGCATAGTGCTTCAAGCCCGGGAAAATATAATTCTTCGTTTTCCAAAAAACAGCTTTAAAATTTTAAATGAAATTGTATTTTATTATTTAATGTTATCGTTACGACACTATGTGACTATATCAATTTATTTAAATAATTCTTTAAACTCTCTTAACTCTACGAACTCTCTTAACTCTACGAACTCTCTTAACTCTACGAACTCTACGAACTCTCTTCTATTCGTATTTTCCTTTTGCAATCTTTTTCAGTATCCATCCTTCTCTATCTACCTGAACTTCTTTCGGGTTTGAATCTACCGTTAAAAGAAATGACTGCTCTCTTTTATCATTAAATACAGTAAATTCTTTTGAGCCGCCTGCAGTGACCACATTAATTTTAACCGGCATCTTATAAACAGGCCTGTCTTCCTGAACCTGTTTCAAATTAAGCCGAACTGTGTAAGCACCGGAATTTGGCTGGTCCTGGAAATCCTCGAACTTCCATGAGTATTCATATTTCGGACGTCCTTTTCCTGTGTAAACCCATTGGTCAAAGAACCAGTCAAGTGTCTGTCCGCTTATCTCTTCTGCAAGAAGCTGAAAATCTTTCGTCTCAGCATTTTTGAATTCATACTTTGCGTAATAATCTTTAAGCAATTTAAAGAACGGCTCATCTCCCATAACACCCCTCAGCATATGCAAAACCCATCCGCCTTTATTATACACTGTAGCATAAACAGCCGGAGAAAAGATGTATCCTTCAGGTGCATAAACCGTTCTTGAAAAATAACCATAATCCAGGTTCTTCATATAGCTTAGGTAAGAGCTTTTACCGAGTTTATATTCCTCCCATAATGCTTCTGAGTATGTTGCAAATCCTTCATTAAGCCAGATGTTTTTCCAGTCCTGAAGTGTTACAGCATCACCAAACCATTGATGAGCGAGTTCATGGACAACAACCTGGTCATAGCGATTGTCGCCTGTTACTAAAAGATAGCCCATTGATGTAATAGTTTGATGTTCCATAGCTCCTTGTGTCCAGCCAAACTGAACCATACCGTATTTTTCATCAATGAACGGATACTCACCGAATGTTTTAGCGTAGAACTTTATCATTTCCGGAGTGCCGCGCCAGTCAATAACTGCATTTGCAGAATCTTTTGGGAAAGCATAATATACAACGGGCATTGTTTTGCTGCCATCGACAGATGTGTAAGTATCTTCCCAGTAAGAAAATTTCCCGACTACAATACTTACAAGATATGTAGCAATAGGATAAGTACTTTTCCAGTTAAATGTTGTTGTTCCGTTTTCATTTTGTACAGTGTCAACTAATACTCCGTTTGAAACACCTTTAAAACCTCTTGGAACTGTGAGATGCATTGATGAAGTTGCTTTATCTTCCGGCAAATCTTTCCCCGGCCACCACGTTGGAGAATAATTCGGCTCACTTAAGTTATAGGCAACAGGACTTCCGTAAATTTCTTTTATTGTAAATGCTTCGGCTCCTAATGTAACCGGTATTCCTGAATAATTTATTGTGATATTAAAATCTTCGTTTCTTGATAGTTTGTTGTTCACCGTAATTATCACATAATCATTCTGCTGTTTATATTCCGGGTTAACCGGGTCCGGATTATTTGCAGAAGAGAATTTTACACTGCTTACTTTCATGTTCTGATAAAGGTTAATATAAACTAAATCCAATGTATCAGTTAGAGCATTTGCAGTCATTGTCATTTCACCTGAGATTGATTTCCCCTTTAAATCAAATGACAAGCTCAAGTCATAATGCATCACATCGAACAATCTTTGTCTTGCAACAATAGTGGAATCTTCTACCCGTTGTGAACCATCCATAGTATTTTCCATATAAATGGAATATATCTTCTGAGCAAAATAATTTACTTCCTCATTTATAAGCTCAGCAATTGATTCTTTCTTTGAAACGGCATTTGCTGTAAAATATTTTGCACCTGCGTATAACGAATATGACAAAGCCAGGTTAAAAACTATTGTAAATACAAGAATAATCAGCACCGGTATTTTTATATTTCTTCCTTTTGAATTTATATCAGCCATACTATATAATTTATTTATACAATTCTTCTATGATAATTACAATTTTTGTAATTATAAATAATATAATTTTAGTTCATTTAATTATAATAGATTATAAAAAAGCCGTCTTACCGACGGCTCAATTACCTGATGAAATTTACTGATAATTAAATATTCTCATAATTATCTATCTGCGCTCTTTGCAGCTTACCGGAATAATCAATATAAACAGCTTTCCACTCTGTAAAGAAATCATAAACAGTCCATCCGCCTTCACGGTGGCCGTTGCCTGTTTCCTTTACTCCGCCAAATGGCATATGAGCTTCTGCACCGATTGTTGCACCGTTGATATATGTTATACCTGCTTTTATATCTCTTACTGCAACAAATGCTTTATTTACATCCTGTGTAAATATAGATGATGATAATCCGTAAGGTGTATCATTCAGTATATCAATTGCTTCTTCAAGCGATGAAGCTTTGAGCACAGAAAGCACCGGTCCGAATATCTCTTCGCGTGCAATTCTCATATTCCTGTTCACTTCAATAAATACTGTAGGTTTATAGAACCATCCCTTTGCCAGGTCACCTTCATCAGCAAAGCTTCCGCCAATCACTCTTACTGCTTTATCTTCTTTTTCACCAATCTGAACATATTTGTGAACGGTGTTTCTCTGTGCTTCACTCACGCAAGGTCCTACATCGATACCATTATTATTTCCATAACCCAGCTTTAATGTTGCTACTTTTCTAACCAATTTATCTATAAACTCATCATAAATCTTCTCATGAAGTATTAAGCGAGAGGTTGCAGTACATCTTTGACCTGTTGTACCGAAAGCACCCCATAACACTGCTTCAAGTGCTAATTCCTGGTTTGCGTCATCCATTACTATCTGTGCATTCTTGCCGCCAAGCTCTAAGCTTACTCTTTTTAAAGTACTGCTGGCTGATTCGCTAATCTTCTTTCCAACTGCAGTTGAACCTGTGAATGAGATTAGATCAATATCTTTATGCTCTGTAATTGCATTTCCAACTTCTGTGCCTGAACCATGAACTATATTAACTACTCCTGGAATATAATCTCTCCCTAATACATCTTTTAATGCCTGTTCAATTATCTCGATTAATGTAGTTGCTGTCTTCGGAGTTAACTGTGCAGGTTTAAATACAATAGTGTTTCCGCAAACCAGGGCAGGGAATATCTTCCATGTAGGTATTGCCATCGGGAAGTTCCACGGTGAAATTATACCGGCAACACCAATTGGAAACCTGAAACTGAGATTCATTTTATTCGGCAATTCACTTGGTGCATTTAAGCCAAATAATCTTCTGCCTTCCGATGCCGCGTAATATGCAGTATCTATACCTTCCTGTGTATCTCCTTTTGTCTCGGCAAATACTTTCCCCATCTCTCTTGTCATTTCAAAAGCAATCTCATCTTTTCTTTCGGTCATTATATCACCAACTCTTTTGAGAACATCACCGCGTTTGGGAGCAGGAATTAATCTCCATTTATCAAATGCAGTTTTTGCTGCTGCTACTGCTTCATTAACATCTTCTTTCCCTGATAGGGGAAAACAGCCGATTAGGTCATCATTCCAGTTTGCAGGATTCCTGTTTTCAAAGTGCTGACCGGATTTTGGCTCCTGCCATACGCCATTTATGAGGTTTTTATAATATGTTGTCATGTAAGTCTTTCTATTGATTTTGTTTCTAAAACTCAATTATAATTTATAAAAATACTAAAACGGAACGTATATATCTATTCAAAAATGTAAAGATTGATAAGAATTCCTTAGAAATGACGCAAAGGGAGTGGTAATTGTATTAATTTAAGAATAACATATACTAAATGATTAATGCTGTATTTCTATTCGATTTACGTAAATTCCTAACTTCCTTTTTAACATCAATTTGAAAATAAAATAGCGATAATAATATTGATATGTAAAGTATTGATATATCAAAAAGTTAAACGGGAATTTGTTCTTTGTTTTTATGGTTTAATTAAAGACGAAAAAATGTGATATTATTTTTTATGAATTTATTAACTGATAAACACGGAGGATAATATGTTAAAATTATTTCTGCAATTAACACTTATAGCCGCATTAAACATCTCTTTTTTATATTCCCAGGCAACGTTTCAATGGGCACAATCATATAACGGTCCCGGAAATGGGAATGACGTTGCTGTATCTGTAAAAAGTGATAATATGGGTCATTTATTTGTTACAGGACCCAGCGTCGGCAGCGGTACGGGAGTAGATTATGCTACAGTTAAAAGGAATACAGATGGTTCATTGAATTGGGTAGCACGGTTTAACGGCACTTTCAATTCGGATGATATACCAACATCGACAGCTATAGACTTTCCGGCAGGTGATATAATAGTTGTCGGTAAATCAACAGAAGAATTCGGAGGCTTTGATATTGTCACTGTAAAATTTAATACTAACGGACAAGCAGTCTGGCAAAGAAACTGGAACGGGCAAGGCAATACTGATGATGTAGGTACTGCTGTTGCCATCGATAATAACCATAACATTTATGTTGCGGGCACTACCGATTTTCCATCAAATATAGTATTGATTAAGTATAACAGCATTGGAGTTGTTCAGTGGTCTGTAACTTACAACGGAACAGGCAATTTCAATGATGCACCAACAGGTATTGTATGTGATGCGGCCGGTAATATTTATATAACCGGTACAGCTGCAAATAGCGGCAGCGGGATGGATTACGTAGTCCTGAAATATAATACTAATGGTTCACTGCTTTGGGTTCAAACATATAATGGTACAGGTAACAGTACTGATTTATCTACTGCAATCGAAACTGACCAGTACTCTAATATTTATGTGACAGGTACCAGTATAGGCAATGGGTCTGACTCTGACTTTGTTACTATAAAGTATAACACAAACGGACAGCCGCAATGGACACAGAGATATAACGGGAGTCAAAATGGTCCTGATGTTTCGAGAGGTCTGGCCGTAGATTTCCAGGGGAATGTTTTTGTAACCGGAAGCAGCTATGGCGGCATATTAAGTGCATTGGATTATGCTACAGTTAAGTATGATGCATCCGGAAATTTGCAGTGGGAGAGAAGATATAACGGTCCCGGTATAATATTAGATGTTCCAACATCTATAGCAGTTGATGCAGCCGGGAATGCATACGTAACAGGAGCAAGTTATGGTGGAACGGGCACGAACCTCGACTTTGCTACTTTAAAATACAGTTCAACAGGCAACACGGAATGGACGGTCAGATACGACAGCCCCTATCATGATAATGAGTTCGCTGTGAATATAAATGTTTCTAATGATGCGTCAGCAGTGTATGTCTCCGGTACAAGCGTAGGTTCGGGAACAGGATTTGATTTCATTACCGTAAAATATACCCAGCCGCCTATTACGGCAATTAACCAGAATGGAAATAATATTCCTGATAAATTCAGCTTATATGAAAGTTATCCGAATCCGTTTAACCCGTCAACAAACATCAAATTTGACCTGCCGCAGAATACTATGGTTAAGCTTGTAGTTTACGATATAAACGGAAGAGAAGTTGCAACACTTGTTAATAATGAAATGCAGGCTGGTTCTTATGTTTATAACTGGAATGCATCGAATCTTGCAAGCGGGGCTTACTTCTTCAGAATTAATGCGGGAGATTTTACTGATACTAAGAAGATGATGCTGGTTAAATAACAGGCAGAGCGGGTGTTTGGATTAATAAAATAAAACTCATTTTAGGAACAAAAAACCGTAGGATAAAAACTGCGGTTTTTTTTCTAACAATATATTTTATCATTGACTTACGACAATATAGTTGTTAAATTATAAGTAATAAAATTTACTTATTATGAAATATAATAAGACAAAATTATTTACCTTTCTTGT
>Ga0105092_10001300_pt1 | contig 13321 bp, 11 predicted proteins | sample PPLLak2March2015_FD_87021 | JGI IMG/M metagenome (GOLD analysis project Ga0105092, IMG submission 87021) | Freshwater sediment microbial communities from Prairie Pothole Lake near Jamestown, North Dakota, USA - PPLs Lake P7 Core (1) Depth... | ecosystem: Environmental > Aquatic > Freshwater >... | reverse complement strand
GGCCTCGTTTGCAGGAGCTCATGCCTTCGAGAAGACACTCGCCAGCATGCAGTCGATCCGAACTTCCGTGCAGGAGACTGCCCAGACCGTTCAGGTGTTGGGCGAACACTCGGAGAAGATTGATATTATCATCAAGCTGATCGGCGGAATCGCCTACCAGATCAAGCTTCTGGGTATAAATGCGGCGATCGAGGCAGCGCATGCAGGCCAGTACGGAGCGGGCTTTCTGGTCGTCGCGGGCGAGATCAGATCTTTGGCCGAGAGAACCGCACAGGCTACAAGAGAGATCACCGACCTGGTCGACAGCGTCCAGTCTCAAATATCCGCAGTCCAGAAAGTAATGGGATCGGGGCTCGAGAAGGTCTCCCATGGCGCGAGCCTTGCCGAACAAGCGGGTAAAGTTTTGAATGAGATCCGGCAGGCGGTCGAAGCCAATCACCAGAGGCTTACGGCAATCACCTCGGCCATGCGCGAGATGCAGTCCTTCTCCCACCAGGTGGGTGGTGTCATGGACAGCGTCGCCTCAGTCAGTGAACAAAACGCCGCGGCGGTCGAAGAAGTGACGGCCTCGACCAAAGAGATGAGCGCCCAGCTCGAGGAGGCAACTCAGCTCGCTCACTCGTTGGCACAAATGGCCGAGTCCGAGCAACAGCTCCTCGCCAAGTTCACGCTGTCCGGAAACTGATCGGCTAGCGTTCGCCCCATTTCAGCTTCTGGCGCAGAACCTCGAAAAAACTGCGCCCGGTCGGTTGTACCAGTTCGACCTGGTACTGCGATCGGGTGCAGAAGATCTCATCCCCGATTCCGAGCGACACACCAATCTGTCCGTCAATCGTCAAGGCCGCCTCGTCGCCGCCCTGAAGCACCACCCGCACCTCGCTCTCATCAGGAATGATCAGGGGTCGGTGGTTCAGTGTATGCGGACAGATCGGCGTGAGGCTCAACGAGTTCAAGGTCGGATAGACTATCGGTCCTCCCGCCGAAAGCGAGTAGGCTGTCGAACCGGTTGGCGTCGAGATGATCATGCCGTCGGCCAGGAACCGCGAGGTGAACTGGTTGTCGATCCAGACCTCCAGCGAGATCATCCGGGCCAGGGTCCCCTTGTTGACGACGACGTCGTTGAAGGCATGGTGCTCTTGCGAGCCATCGTTTCTTTTCTTGATCACCGCCTTTACCATGCTTCGGCGGTCTATTGAATAGTGGCCCTTGAGGATTTGATCGAGGGCGGGATACAGCTCCTCGAGCGTTACGCCCGTGAGGAATCCCAAACTCCCGAGATTTGCCCCGAGGATCGGAGCACGTTTTTGTTCCCCCAGTCTGGCGACGGAGAGCAAGGTGCCGTCGCCGCCGAAGACCACAATGAGGTCCACCTGGGCAGGGATCTGATCGCGTTCGGCTGACGGTACGGAAAGGCCGAAAAGTTGGGCAACCCGCCGCTCGACCAGCAGCTCACAGCCGCGCTCGTCCATCCAGGCGATGATTTCACGCAATCGCTTTGCGAAATCGAGACGATCGATCTTGACGAAAATCCCGATCTTCAAGCCGCCCTCCCCAGTTCAGCATTCGGCGATTATCGGAGGCAAACGATTCTCAAGCGGTCGGCGTCGTCGATGGACTGACAAGAGAATTGTCCATGGTGGCCCCGAGGTTTCCCCACAGCTTAGCCCTTCAATTCTTTAAGCCTGGCCTTCGCATAGCGATCCCGGCAGTCGATCGAGCAGAAATAGAAGACAGCATCGCGGGTGCGGGCCTCGATGGCCAGGTCCTCGGCGACGTACATGCCGCACTGTGGATCTTTGATCATTCGCCCCGAGACCTTTTGCCTGGGCGAGCGAGGCGGTACCCGTTGTTCTTCGCTCGGCGGGCCGAATAATCGACCCAGGAAAGAACGAATGACCGTCAGGATGAGTAGGAGCAATACCAGTACCGATAGCAGGCGGATCATTTTGCCACGCTCGCCGTTTTCTGATGGTCCTTCGCGGCCGCTATCTGCTTTTCGATCTCGGCCCGATGCGGATATTGCGGGTGGAAGGCAAGTAACTTCTCCCACTCTTTGACTGCCTCGCCGAACTTCGCCACCGAGAAATAAGCAAAGCCCAGGTTTTGCAGGGTTTGAGGATGCTTGGGATTTATGACAAGAGACTTCTGGTAGATTGCGATCGCCTTGTCCGGGTTGTTGGTGTACAGATAACAGGTTCCCAGGTCAGTGTTCACGTCGGGGTTGCTGCCGTCCAGCTGAACCGCTTGCTCGTACCACGGGATCGCGGCGTCGAACCGTTTCATGTCGTAATAGGTGTTGCCCAGCGCGACCCGAACCGGACGGTCCTTCGGGTCCTTCTGAGCCTGCGCCTGCAGCTGCTGGAGCTGCTCCATCTGCTCAACCGACGGATGGTCAGCGGGGAGTTCTTGACTGCCTGCCTGCTGTTGACCTGCCTCGGCGGGGTGCACATGTTGCGCCGCCTGATTGCGGTTGACCGCCTCGGAGGTGAAAAAGCCGAGGATGAAGCCGATCACAATGCCCAGCACACCCACGACGATCTGTTTGCTAGTCATAAGAAAAAGTATGTTATCACAAACGACAGGAGGGGCTGTCCGACGGGGATGGCGGCGGGCGGGCGACTGCTCCCGGCTAAAGACAAGGGTCCCACTTCGAAGTGGGACCCACGGATAATTCTTTGCCCGGCTGCGCCTACTTCTTGCTGAGCTGCTCGATCAGCTGTTTGGCGACTTCCGCGTTGTCGCCAGTCGGTGCCAATTCCACGTACTTCTTGAGATGAGTCAAAGCATCATCCATCTTGTTGAGACCCAGCTGAGTGAGCCCAAGCTGATAATGCGCCTCGGCATAATTCGGGTCCATCTGAAGGCTTTTGTTCAGGGCCTCTTCGGCCTCCGCGCTCTTTCCGGTATTGATGTAGGTGACGCCCATGTTGTAGTACTGAACGGCCGCGGTTTTCGGGTCGGTGGCAGCAGCAAGTCCCGCCGCCTTCTCGTACATCTCCTTGGACTTCTCCACGTTCCCCTGGGCACCGTAAACACCCGCCAGGTTCTGAAAGAGACCAGGGTCGGTCGGTTTCAGCTCGATTGCCTTGTTGTAGGATTCGATGGCCAGGTCATACTGCTTCAACTGGTTGTAGGAACTACCCATGTTCGCCCAGACCGCAGGTTGGGTGGCGTCGATCTGTGCAGCCTGTTTGAACTGCTCGATCGCCTGTTCGTGCTGTCCCTGCGTGGCAAGTTGGCGACCCTGCTCGAAGACGCCCTGAAGCTTGGCCAGGACCTCCCGCTTCTCCTCGTTTTCTTTGCTTGCCTTCTGAATCGCGGCCTTCTCTTCGTCCGTCATTTCGACGGCAGCTTTTCCGGACTGGCCGGGGCTCATCTTGAAGTTCTGGGTTCCACGCGGGTCATCCATTCCAAAACCCGGTTTCACACCGGAGGTTCCTTCCGAAGCGTATCCGTCTTTTTTCACGACGATTCGGTAGGTGCCCTGTAGGGGAATACCGGCGTGGATGTACTTCCCTTTTTTGTCGGTTGTCAGCTTGTAAGATCGCTTGATCTCCATCCCCTCGATGGTGACCGTTGCGCCCTGTATCGGCTGTCCGTTGGCATCGGTAACGACCCCTTGGAAGATGCCGATCTGCGCGAACGCGGGTACCCCCGCGGATAACGCAAAGAAAACCGCCAAGAGGCATTTGCTGAACTTGCTGTTCATAGAATCCTTCCCGTCGTATAAGTTCCGATTAGACTGATCCACTCGATTGGAAGAAGTTTCTCAGGGTGACAATATTATCGGTGAGTGGGCAGTTTGGCAAGCTTTCCAAGAAGAGGCGCCCGTAACTCCTCGTCCGTAACCTGCTGTCAAAAATCGCCAAAATGCCACGGTCTTTTCTTGACCGGATCAGACGGCCGAGACCTTGTTTGAGCGAGATGATCGCCTCGGGAACACTGTAGTTCAGAAATGAATTGTCCCCGCCCTGTTCAAGTCGGTTGAGTCGAGCCGCAACTACTGGTTCCGACGGGACTTGGAACGGTAGTTTGTCGATGATGACCGCCCGCAAGGCATCTCCCTGGACATCCACTCCCTGCCAGAAGCTTGCGGTTGCGCAGAGAACCGCGTGGGGCGTCGACCTGAACACCTCCAACAGCTCATTCTTCGGCATCTCTCCCTGCTTGAAGAGCGGGTAGCGCGGGTTGTCCTCCAGGCTTCGATAAACCCGGTTCATCTGCTGGTAGCTGGTGAACAGGAGAAAAGCGTGGCCTTCTGTCACGTCGAGTATGGCCCGAATATCGCGAAGCGCCCGGAGGAAGTACTCAGGGGACCGGGGTTCCGGAAACGAGTGGGGCACGTACAGAATCGCCTGAGTCGAGAAGTCGAACTCGCTCGGCACCGTCATTTCAACCGGTGAGGGGACACCCAGGCGCGACCTGATGTAATCGAAGTTCCCTCCCGTGGTCAGGGTCGCCGACGTCAGAATCACGCTCTCGATCTTCTGAAAGAGTACGTCTTTCAGGATCGGGGCGACATCGATCGGGCTCAGATGCAGAACGACCCCACGGCCTCGTTTCTCGAACCAGTAAACGTGATCGGGATTGGTCTCAGAGAAGACTTCCTGCAAATCCTGGCGCAATTGTCCGAGCCTCCGAACGACCGAGTCGACTTCGGCGGTCTTCTGGTTTTCGCGCTGCAGTTGAGAGTGGAGCACCTGGATCGTCTTGAACAGGGGCGTATAGAGAGCCGCGAGCTCCAGGCGCAAATCCACCTGCCCTCCGTTCCGCCGGAAAAAATTGAGCGAGAAGTGCCCCTCCTCGGCCGGGAAGGCGTTGAAAAACTCTTCCGCCCGTTTCTCCAGGTCAATCACACGGCCCAGGTATTCGGGCAATTGCTTCAATATCGGCTGAAGGTCCCGGCACAGATCTTCGATCTGAAAGCTGCTGATCTGGTGACCAAAGTGGGCACACGCGACGTCTTCCACTTCGTGCGCTTCGTCGAGAATCAACACGGCGAACTCGGGAAGCGTCTTGCCGACCTCGTCGGTCTGCAGTGCCAGGTTCGAGAATAATAACGCATGGTTGACCACGATCAGATCCGATTCGAGCGCCCTCTGGCGCATCTTGGTAATGAAGCACTCGTCGAAATGCTGGCACTTCTGACCGACGCACGTCTCACCGCGGGCGTCCAGGTGGCGCCAGAGCGGATCGTCATCCCGCATCCACCGAAGTTCCGCGCGATCGCCCGTCTCGGTTGCGCGCACCCAGCCGGACAGGTGCTTCCACTCCTCGACGGCTCCTCCGAAAATCACGTCCTGTGGGTTGTGCTCGTAGTATTTTTTCAAGCACAGATAGTTGTTCCGCCCTTTCATGTAGGTCACGGCGAGCTGTGGGAACAGGTACTTCTTGATAAAAGGGATATCTTTGAAAAAGAGCTGTTCCTGGAGATTCCGGGTGGCGGTTGAGACGATTACCCGCTTTCGCGACCGAAGCGCCGGTATGAGATAGGCGAGCGTCTTGCCGGTCCCGGTTCCCGCTTCGACACACAGATGTCGCTCGCCCTCCATCGCATCCAGGACGGCCTTGGCCATGTTGAGCTGGGACGGGCGAAACTCGTAGTTGGGGAGCTGTTTCTCCAGCACCCCACCGGGGCTGAAAATGTCGTCGAGACTGGCTATCCTGTTCTTAACTGACACGTGATTGAAATGCTGTCAATCGCCCGGCATACAGGGGGAAGCGAGCAGCCAGGCCGCAAACCCTCTGGCGGATATCGCGTTGAATCGCCTCGTCTTCCACGCGGTCGAGAACAGCCGCCATCCATTCGCCGATCTGCTCCATCTCCGGCTCTTTCATACCGCGCGTCGTGACGGCCGGCGTGCCCACGCGGATGCCGCTGGCAACCATCGGAGGGTTGGTATCAAACGGTATGGCGTTCTTGTTGATCGTGATCGCGGCGTGTTCCAGCGATTCCTGGGCTTGCTTGCCGGTGATCTTCTTCGAGAACACATCCACCAGGAAGAGGTGGTTGTCGGTCCCACCTGAAACCAGGCGGAAACCGTTTGCAGCGATCGTCTCGGCAAGCACCTTTGCGTTCTTCACAATCTGTTCCTGGTAGCATTTGAACTCGGGTGTGAGCGCCTCCTGGAAACAAACCGCCTTGGCGGCGATGATGTGCACCAGCGGTCCGCCCTGGATGCCCGGAAACAGGTACTTATCCAATGCCTTGCGATGTTCTTCCTTGCACAGAATCAGCCCGCCCCGGGGACCGCGCAGGGTTTTGTGGGTCGTGCTGGTGACGAAGTCCGCATAGGGAACCGGGTTGGGATGCAGGCCCGCGGCCACGAGTCCCGCGATGTGCGCCATGTCGACCATCAGGAAAGCGCCCACCTTCTTAGCGGTTGCACTCATTCGGTCGAAGTCGATGATCCTGCTGTAGGCGCTCGCTCCGGCTACAATCATTTTGGGACGCTCGCGCTCGGCAAGCTCATCGAGAGCGTCGTAGTCGATCTGTTCGGTCTCGGGGTGCACGCCGTAAGGGACCACCTGGAAGAACTTCCCGGAGAAATTGAGCGGGCTCCCGTGAGTCAGGTGACCGCCGTGAGCGAGGTTCATTCCCAGAATCTTGTCTCCCGGCTTGAGAACGGCTAGATAGGCGGCCATGTTGGCCTGGGTCCCGGAATGCGGCTGGACATTGGCGTGCTCGGCCCCGAACAGCTGTTTGGCCCGGTCAATTGCCAGGCTCTCAACCACGTCGACGAACTCGCACCCTCCGTAGTAGCGCTTTGCCGGGTAGCCTTCCGCGTACTTGTTCGTGAACACCGAGCCCATCGCCTCGAGAACCGCTTCGCTGACGAAGTTCTCGGAGGCAATGAGCTCGAGGGTTTGGGCCTGACGCTGTGTCTCGTTGAAAATCGCTTCTGCGACTAAGGGGTCAACTTCGTGCAAGGGCTTATTCATCGGCTTCTTTCTCCGCGTCCCGAGACTCGAAAAAGAGGAACTAGTGATTCTCTTCGATCTTCCGGATCTTCTCCAGGCGTCGCGCGTGGCGACTTCCATTGAACTCGGTCACAAGCCACTCTTGAACCATCCGTATCGCCAGCTCATGATCAGTTGTCCGGCCACCGACCGCCAGGATGTTCGCGTCGTTATGTTCGCGACTCAACCGCGCCGTCTCGACATCATGGCAGAGGGCAGCCCGGATTCCGGGCACCTTGTTGGCCGCGATCGACATCCCGATGCCTGTCCCGCAAACCAGGATCCCGCGCTCAGCATTGCCGGACGTGACTTCGTTGGCAACCGCCTCGGCATAGTCCGGGTAGTCGACCGATTCTGCGCTAAACGTACCCCGGTCGATAACTTCGTGACCGGGCGCCAGGAACTCCTTGATTTTCGACTTCAGCTCGAAGCCGGCATGGTCGGAACCTATTGATATTCGCATGCCTGGAAGTGGACATTGCCGCAACCGCGGCTAGACCTTTCGTCAGACAGTTTAGCAATCCGCCGCGCCGTATTGAAAGCTCTTTTAACCGGCTCTTTTTCGTCGCTGTTGAACAGATGGACTTGTCTGACTCGGGTCATCTTGACTTGGACCGGTCAAACGGTTCAAAGTAGCCTCCCTATGCGCTGGTCAAGACTCTTTGTGCCTACTTTACGCGAGGTTCCTGCGGACGCCGAAGTTGCCTCTCACCGTCTTCTCCTTCGTGCCGGGTTCATTCGACAACTGGGCGCCGGTGTTTACTCGTACCTGCCTCTCGCCCAGAGGACCATGCTGAAGATCGACCGGATCATTCGAGAGGAGATGAACCGGATCGGCGGTCAGGAATTCTACCTCCCGGCGCTGCATCCCGCCGAAATCTGGAAAGAGTCCGGACGCTGGAGCGTGATGGGCGACAACATGTTCCGGCTCAAGGACCGCACGGGACGCGAGATGTGCCTCGGTATGACACACGAAGAGGTGTTCACAAGCATCGCCCGCGACGAGGTGCGCTCCTACCGCGATCTTCCTCAGATCTGGTACCAGATTCAGGTGAAGTTTCGAGACGAACCGCGGCCGAGGTCCGGACTGCTGCGTGTCCGCCAGTTCATGATGAAGGACTCGTACAGCTTTGATCTGGACCATGCTGGGCTGGACGCGGCGTACGACGCACATGACAGGGCCTACCGCGCCATCTTCCAGCGCTGCGGACTGAAGTTTCTCGCGGTTGAAGCTCACTCAGGCGCCATGGGCGGAAGTGAGTCCCAGGAGTTCATGGTGGTCAGCGATGCCGGCGAGGACGTGGTGGTCAGCTGCAGCTGCGGCTACGCGGCGAATCTCGAGAGAGCTGCGACCAAATTGCCGCCGGTCGAGGACGTGACAGGCGACCTGCAGCCGGAAGAGGTGCACACGCCGGGGCAAAAGACCATACAGGAAGTGAGCGAGTTTTTGGGGGTTCCCAAGTCCCGGCAGATCAAATCGCTCGTCTACCTCGTTGAAGGCAAGCCGCATCTTATCCTCGTGCGCGGCGATCATCAGTTGAACGAAGCCAAGCTGATCACCGCTGTTGGGACTGACGTCTTTCGGCCAGCTGCGCCCGAAGAAATCCGGGAGGCGTTCGGAGCCGACCCGGGCTCGCTTGGCCCGGTCGGCGTCACGAACATGCCGATACTCGCCGATTCTGCCTTGATCGACCGGCAGAACATGGTCTGCGGCGCAAACCGGGACGACTATCACCTGCTCAACGTGACTCCGGCAGAGGATTTTGTGGCCGACTATCGCGATTTGCGCCAGGTGGAGGCGGGTGACCCATGTCCGCGCTGCGGCAATGAATTGGGCATCAGCAAGGCGCTCGAGGTCGGGCACATCTTCAAGCTCGGCTATAAATACAGCACATCCATGGGTGCGACCGTGCTGGGCCCCGACGGCACTCAGATCCCGATCATCATGGGAAGTTATGGCATCGGCCTGGAGAGGATCCTCGTTTCGGCCGTCGAACTCTACAACGATGACCGGGGGATCGTCTGGCCGAGAAGCATCGCTCCATTCGACGTTGTAATCACGGTAGTGAAACCCGACGATCCGGCCCAGCTCCAGGCTGCAGAGGGCTATTACCGCGAGCTGAGCGATCGGGGCTTCGATTGCCTGCTCGACGACCGGGCGGAGCGCCCCGGCGTGAAGTTCAAGGATGCCGAGCTGATCGGCATCCCGGTTCGCATCACCGTGGGCAACAAGCTCGCTCAAGGCAAGGTGGAATTGTTCACACGCAAGGACAAGGCGCTCTCGGAGGCACCGGTAGAACAGGCGGTCGAACAGGCAGTTCGGCTGCTGAACGAGTATCCTTTGTGACCAGTGAGACCAGCGAATCTGGATTGTCGTCGTTGAACAGCAGGCTTTCGCGGAGGTGGGTTTTTTGGACCAGTATCGTCCTCATCTTCGCCGGCGCAACCCTTTTTTGTGTCTTGCCGATTGCTTCCAACGGCAGGTTATCTTATCCACCGCAACGCGACGACGGCCCGGAATACGAAGCGGTTGCTTTCAGCCTCTGGAAGGGCCGGGGATTCGTCGTCGACTGGGATGACCCCGAGTTCCTCGCTCCCTACCGGCGGCTGGCAGCCACCGGCGCTTATGCGGACCTCGAGGCCAGGCGCGGCAAAGGGCCCACGACCTACCGGCCTCCCCTGATGCCGGCGATCATGGCCGGCACCTACTGGGCCTTCGGGCGACAGTTCGAACCAATTCGCGTGATCAATTGCCTGGCTACGGCGGGCAGCCTGGTCTTGGCATTCGCCCTGATATTCAGACAGTTCGGCTTTTTCCCCGCCTGGATCGCGGCGTTCGCGTTCCTCGTCTGGGATCCCCGTCCAGCCTTTTACAGCCGTCTGGTACTGACAGAGAGCCTGGCTTGCCTCCTGACCGTGGTGCTTGCCTGGCTGCTCCTGCGTCTGGCCCGCACCGGCGGACGCTGGGCCGCAGTGCTGGCTGGCATTTGCCTCGGTCTGCTGGTTCTCACGAGGGGGCTCTACACGCTTTTCGTGCCGGTCCTGGGCGGGATGATATGGCTCGGGTTCCGGGCACAGGCCGGCGATCAGGCGATCCTATCGGATGACGACCCGGGACGCTGGCCGGCTCTCGACCGGAAGCAACGGACGACGCTACTTGGCCTGTTTCTGGCCGGAATTCTCCTGGTGTCCACACCTTGGATGATCCGTAACTGTCTGGTGCTCGGAGCCGTGCAGCCACTCGGAACTATGGGAACCGCCTACCTGCCCCTTGGGTACAGCGACGCGGCTCTGTACGCCCGCGGCGCTTGGTTCGATCTCGATAAGGCGCGATTTTTCGAGTCAGTACCTGTGACCGGCTCGAACCTCGAAAATGAGAAGGCGCGCGCTCGATTCGGACAGTCGAGGGCAATGGATTGGATCAAGCAGAATCCGCACCTGATTCCTACGCTTATCGTTTACAAGATATGGCATCTATGGCGGCCATACGCGATGAGAGATACGCTGATGCTCGTATGCGCCATTTTCGGAGCCCTCTTGTTGCGTAGCACCCGATACGGTGTCGTGTGCATCGTCCTTCTGGCCGCCAACAGCCTGGCCGTCGGACTGACGTGGTCGGTCGGAATACGCTTCCTGGTACCCCTGCTGCCGGTGCAATTGATGCTCGCCGCACCCTTCGCATGGGCGGCGGTTCTTACGGTTTCCGACTGGCGATCAGTCGTATCCGAGCGACTGGGACGAAGGTGAGTCGCGAGTTTGACGATTCAGAGTTCAACGGTTCAGGGTTCGCGGGTCAAGATTGGAAACCAAACAGTCTGGGAACCAACCGCGAACCGTCTAACCGTGTAACCGCGAACCGCGGAATACTTTCTCCTTGATTCGGCTTCGCTTTTTGTTGCAAACTGAGAATTCAGTAGCAACTTATTAAAACATGAATTCAAGAGTGGTGCGGTTTTCGATTTCGGCGCTGATTCTGGTCGTAGTACTGGTACTTCGTGTACCATGCGTCGCGCCGTAGAGGGGCACCAGGAGAACGGCTTCTAGAGACCCCCGCCGGCGCAAGCCGGACGGGGGTTTTTTTTTGGTTGGTGATTCGTTTTAAATCGGATAGACGGAGGAGGAGACATGCAACACAGCGGAGCGGAGATAATCATCAGGCTCCTGGAGCGGCAGGGGATCACGCAGATCGCCGGTATACCGGGGGGCGCGAATCTGCCCCTCTACGACGCGCTGAAGTCCGGCCTGATCAAACACATACTCGCACGTCACGAACAGGGGGCAGGGTTCATCGCCCAGGGCATGGCCAGGGCGACCGGAAAAACAGCCGTCTGCTTCGGGACGTCCGGACCGGGCGCGACCAACCTGTTGACTGCAATCGCGGACGCGCGCCTGGACTCGATACCGGTCGTAGCGATCACCGGGCAGGTGCCTCTTCCCCTGATCGGAACCGACGCCTTCCAGGAAATCGACACCTACGGGCTGACCCTCCCGATAACCAAGCACAACTACCTCGTGCGCTCGACGCGCGAGCTCCTCGACGTCATCCCGAACGCATTTCGGATCGCGTCGTCCGGCCGGCCCGGACCGGTTGTCGTTGATATTCCTAAAGACGTTCAGTCGGGCAAGATCGACGTAGAGTCGTGGCCCGAGCCTGGGGAACCGGCGCTGTCAAAGACCCCGGACGACCGGCAGGTCGAGCAGATGGTCCAAATGATCGGCGAAGCCAAACGGCCGCTTCTTTACATCGGCGGGGGGATAGTCTGCGCCGGAGCAGCCGAGCTGCTGCGCCGGATTGCCGAGAAGAGCTCGATACCAGTCACCTCGACCCTTATGGGACTCGGCGCCATGCCCACCAACCATCCGCTTTTCCTGGGCATGCTTGGAATGCACGCCGCCCGCTACACCAACATGGCTCTTGATGAATGCGATCTTCTGATCGCGGCCGGAGTCCGATTTGATGATCGTGCCACCGGCAAAGTGGCCCAATTCTGCTCCCACGCCAAGATCATTCACGTCGACATCGATGCGAGCGAGCTCGGCAAGATCAAGATGCCGTTTGTTGGCGTTCAGGGCGATGTCCGCGAAGTCCTGACCCGGACGCTCGAGACGATGCCTGTCAGGGACCGGGGCGAATGGTACGCCCGCCTCTGCGAGCTGAAGACGAAGTTCCCCCTCTTGATGCCCGGGTCCGAGGACCCGAAATCGCCTTATGGCTGTGTGCTCCACACCGCCTCGGCGGCTGAGCCAGACGCGATCGTCACCACCGACGTGGGACAGCACCAGATGTGGGTCGCGCAGTCTTTCCCCTTCAGCTATCCGCGCCAGTTGTTGACATCAGGTGGCTTGGGCACGATGGGATTTGGGCTCCCTGCGGCCATCGGTGCGGCTCTCGCCTGTCCGGATCGCCAGGTGATCTGCTTCTCGGGAGACGGAAGCTTGATGATGAACATCCAGGAGTTGGCAACCGCGGTGGAAGAGCAGGTCAATATCAAGGTTGTCCTGATGAACAATTCGCATCTCGGTTTGGTCCGCCAGCAGCAGGAGCTGTTTTACGGGGCACGCTTCTCGGCGTCGAAATTCCACCACGAGCCCGACTTCGCGGCAATTGCGCGCGGATTCGGCCTGGACGCCTACGATCTCGGAACGGCGAGCGACCCGGCCGGAACGCTTCGACATGCTCTGTCACGGCCCGGCCCCTGCCTGATCAATGTGCCGATTCCCGCGGAGGACAAAGTGTTTCCGATGGTGCCGCCCGGCGCCGCCAACAAAGACATGATCGGAGGAGAAGTCAATGTCAACAGTTGAAACCGAAAGCAAACGGGTCAAGTCCGTCCTCGAGCTGACCGTCAATAACCATCCGGGCGTCATGTCCCACGTGTGCGGCTTGTTCTCCCGCCGCGCCTACAACGTGGAAGGCATTCTTTGTATGCCGATCGGCGAGGGGGCCCGCAGCCGAATCTGGCTGCTGGTCAACGAAGATGAGCGGTTGGACAACATGGTCAAGCAGCTTCACAAGCTGGAAGACGTGGTGGACCTGAGGCGCCACGCTGCCAGTCACCAGGTCTTCTCGAGACTGGAGGAATTCTTCCAAGTTTAGCCACGGAAGGCACGGAACGGGAGAGGGAGGACGGAAAAGACGGATCCGATTCCCCTCCCTGCCCGGTTCCGCCTCCTGCTCGGTGGCTCGCTGCCAAACTGACGTTGCACCGCTGCCGGGCATCCAACAACCGCAGACACCCTGCTTTGGGAGCAGGGTGTCGACCAGATCTTCCGGCTTGTTCTATGCGGGCCACCGGCCGCTTTCTGGATCCCGCACTTTTCGTGGGGCTTGCACATCTGCAAAGGTCCCGTCCTCAGCCCG
>Ga0105092_10001299_pt1 | contig 13327 bp, 19 predicted proteins | sample PPLLak2March2015_FD_87021 | JGI IMG/M metagenome (GOLD analysis project Ga0105092, IMG submission 87021) | Freshwater sediment microbial communities from Prairie Pothole Lake near Jamestown, North Dakota, USA - PPLs Lake P7 Core (1) Depth... | ecosystem: Environmental > Aquatic > Freshwater >... | reverse complement strand
GGAACGAAGATTCTGAACCTCGAAGTGTCCTCTTTCCCCGCTCCGTCGGCTCTTACAGAGGAAAAGGAGTCCATGGATGCCGAATTCGAAGTTATCGACGTCGAGTAAGGCCGATAAGCTGGCTCAACTGGTGGACAAGTCAGTTGCCGCTGGCGATTACTCCACCCTTCTGTTCACGCTTCTTGCTGTCGTTCATCGCGACGGTGGTCAATATACGCATCTCGCTGGCTGGGCCTGTAGCATCGTCGATGCAATGCGCATGGTTGAGGCTCTTCACAAGGATAACGCCGCGCTGAAGGCGCGACTGGACAAGCTCTCCAATGGCTGAAGCACCTCCTAAGATTGGTACCTTCCTTCGCCACAAGCAGACTGGTGATGCCGCCAAGGTCGTCTTGCATGAAGGCAAGATGGCCATCAAGCCCGACCTTCCGGGCTCTCCTGTTTACTATCCCATTGCTCGCCACGTCGAGTTCAACGTCGAGGAACATCCTCAGAAGTTGCCTCCGGGCAGCTGGGCCCGCGTTGCCTACGACGCTTATCGTGCCTTTTGCGAGATGCATCCCGAGTTCAAGCGCCAGCCGGAATGGAACTCGCTTCATCCTCAGGTGAAGGCTGCCTGGATTGAGCGGCGGGTGAAGTTCGAGAACGTCATGCAGCTGGAGCTGTTCAACACTATCACCGCCTTCTTCGACAAGCACCTATGAGTCGCTGGAATCGGGAACCCGAGTGGCTTCCTGTCGATGCCGAAGGGGCCCATTGGCAGTTCGTCTCCTATAAGGGGCGTTACTTGGGCTGCGTGGTGCGCGTCTCCACGCCTGATGGAGCCTATTACCTCAGCGAGAAGCTCTGTTGCAAGGACGCTGACGAGCACCTCTATATGGAGTCTGCCGCTCGCCGGGTCCTGACTACGCTCTATTGCAAGGATTGTAAGCGATCATGTCTGGCGTGAAGGTAGAGCTCGCCAACCCGAACGCCTATGCCTCGACCCGAGAGTATATCGAGCAGCATCTTGCTCCAGCCGTTGCCGAGCTTCACCGTATCACCAACGAGCTCATCGCGCCCGGTGCTACTTCAGTTGAAGAATGGGAGGTTGACATGGTGCCGAGTAACGCCACCATCGGAGCCTTTTCTCCGCTGGATACTCGGCTCGACCAGTCGCCTAAGCATGTCGTCTTTGACGGTGCCGCATATAAGTCGATTCCGACGGAGCTTCTACGCTCCAAGCAACTGAAGGTCCAGCTGTCGGCCGTTGTCTACGTCAAGGGAAGCGGCGAGGTTGAGTTTCGGCTGGTCGACGACCATCGCCAAGCTGTCATCGGTAGCGCCTTCCGCACTGAGGCAGCTTCGCCGACGACAATCACTTGTCAACTTCCCTTTGGCGACGCCGCGAATTGTGTTGCACCGAAACAACGTAAGTACATCATGCAAGGAAGAGGCGTCGACCTGGGTGCCATTCCGGTGTGCCGGCGTTTTTCGATGTCCTTCGTCTACATATGACCTTCCTTCTGGTTGTCGGGGGATGCTTGCTCGCCTTCATGCTCCTCTGCTGGCAGCTGTGGGATGAGATCTCAAAGGTGATCAAGTGGCTTCGAAACCACCACGATCGCATCAGCTCGCTCGAAGTGAAGGACTACCAGCAAGACGCTCGCCTCGATATGCATCGCAAGGTACTCATCCAAGCCAAGAAGGACATCAAGGCCTTGGGCAAGGATGTTGGATGGGACGACAACAACCGAGCTACCCAAGTCATGGAGACTCAGTCCGTTCTTGAGCTCGTCAAGAAGACGAAGAATGAGCCTCCGGATGAGCCTCCGCCTGATGCCGCCTGATGGGCACCAAGAACGTTCTCAGGGTTTGGGCAACGAAAGCCAAGATGGAGCGACGGGCAGTATGCCGCTCCAAGGTTACCTATCTTAGCTTCAGCGATGCGTCGTTGGAGTCGATCCGCATCGCGCGCTCGCTCAAGCTCAAGTTTCGCCAGACCCCTTACGTCTGCCAGGTCTGCGGCAACTATCATCTGACTTCTAAACGATGACAGCTATCCCTCGTAGCGCTTGCTACACACCCTCAGCTTGGGGAGCGAAGTTTCATGCCCTTCGAATCGAAGAAGTCTTCGGAGCTGGAGCCGCTGGTCCAGGAAAGGCGCTGGCTCTCGGCACTATTCTTCCAACCCCAAACGGACTCGTCCCTCTCGGAGATATACGACCTGGCGATACGGTCTTTGGCATCAAGGGAGAGCGGGTCCGAGTCATTGCCGAGACCTCAGTCCAGCTCGACCGACCCTGCTACGAGCTCTCCGTCTTCGGCCAAAAGATAGTAGCCGATGCCGAGCACGAATGGGTAACGACCGCCGACAAGCGCTTCGCAATCAAGACGACCAAAGAGATCCATGAGTCCATCTTCAAGGTCTCCCTCCCGGCTGCCGGCATCGCCGACTTCGGAGGAGCCAATGCCCTTCCCGTTGATCCGTATGTGCTCGGCGTCTGCCTCATCCTTGGACAGCCCAAGGACCGTTCGAAGTTCACTGGATGGGATATCGAGCTCTACTCCATCATGCGCGCCGTTGGGTACACGCTCGACGAGGTGTCCTATCGGGTTAGCCAGATTCGAGAGCGACGAGATGTCATTAACCAGCTTATTCCAGAATCTGGCCGTCGGATCCCTTGGCAGTATATGTCTGGGTCTTTTAATCAACGAATGGCTCTCGTTGAAGGGATCATGGACGGTGCTGGCGGCACAGGGCCAACTGTCGAAGAATCTGACCTCCCTTTTCTTGCTGACCTGTTTGCTCTTTGCGCTTCAGTGGGTCTTGGTCCTGAGCTTCGCAAGGGATATCGAAAGAAGCACGGTGTTGGGCACTTCGTCCACATCCAAAGCCGTACCCTCCGCTGTTCCCGCCGAATTGCTGGCGGCCCCCAACACAAGACCGAACGAATCCGCTACGAAGTAACCCACGTTCGCCGGTGTCCGTCAGTTCCCGTCAAGTGCATCCAAGTAGAAGGCGGAACGTACTGCATAACACCGCTGTACATCCCGACGCACAACTCCATGGTGCTGCTCGCCGACCCGCTAGAACAGGTCTGGGTCGAGCATATCCGCTGTCTTCAAGATGATAGGGCGATTCCCGATGCCTTCCCGGACGACATCAAAGCAGCCATCAAGAACAATCCTCTCCGATGGGGCTATTCGGAAGGCTGGGCCCTTCATCTCCGGCGAACTCTCACCCGATTGGGTGAAACCATCGAGCGCGCCCACCGCATGTTTCCTCTCATCGATCCAGACGTCGACTGGAATGAGAAGAAGAGCATGTTTACGTTCTCCAGCGGCTTCAAGTACCAGTTCGGCCACTGCAAAGACCGCAACGACCACACGAACTATCTAGGCCAGCAGTACAGCTGGGTCGGCTTCGATGAGCTGATCGAGTTCCTTGAGCGCCAGTATCACGCCATCTGCGCCCGTTGCCGCTCGGGTGACAAGGTGCTGATGAAGATGCTCAAGAAGCGATCGATGAGCAACCCCAAGCTCTCGGACGCCAAGGGTGAGAGCATCGACGTTGACGACCCGATGTGGGTTCGTCGCTACTTCGTCGACCCTGCCCCGCAGGGTAACACGATCATCCGCAAGAAGGTCACGCTCAAGAGCGGCGAAGAGACCTACGTTCGCAAGCTCTACCTCCCTGCAACGCTCTACGACAACCCAGACAAGGACTTCGTAAGGCAGTATGAGATTGAGCTACGATCTCGCCCAAAGCATATCCAGGATGCGTACCTCCATGGCAAGTGGGACTCTGTTGTCGGGTCCTACTTTGAGCATAGTTACAACCCCGACATTCATCGATGTCGACCCTTCAAGATACCCCAACACTGGCCCATCTTCAGAAGCCTCGATTGGGGCTACGTCAGCGAAGGATGCCTCGGTTACTACGCCTTAGACCCTACGTTAGACATCCTCTACAAGTTTTGGAACTGCGTCTTCAAGAAGAAGCGAGTGGGTGACTTCGTAACGTCCGTTATGAAGCCCTTTGAGATGGCCAACAAGCTTTGGAATCCCTTTGCAGGCTCACTCATCTACGGCCCCGCCGACACTCAGATCTGGGAGGAAAGAGGAGAGAGCGCCCTTTCCAAATATCAAGAGTTCGTGCAGAATGGTGTTGACTGGTGCTACGCGGACAAGCGCTCGCGCGAAGACAACGCGCAGCGGGTGCATGAGCGACTCACCGCCCACGAGAACTTCAGCAGACCTCCCAAGCTGATCTTCTTCGAGAATTGCCAGCAATCCTACCAGGTGTTGTCTGGCATGCAGACGGACCCGAACAAGCCCACCGAGCCCCTGAAGGGCGGCTTCGACCATCCGTACGATGAGACGTCCTATGCGTGCGCGTACATCCACGGTCGCGTCATCGATCCCCCCAACTATAAGGGCCGAGTCATCGACACAGATGGCGAAGAGAAACGTGACGAATCGCGTGGCTCGTTCGGTTACTGGCAAGGATAGCATGAAGTTCATTGCCCACATCTTTCCCAGCAAAGGTAAGCGGGTTAGGCATCTCAACGATGTTTTCTGTAATGACCTTGGAACCGAGGTCAACAAGACACTCTCTCGCTACTACGACAACGATGGCAATCGCCACTACTGCTTCGTTGTTACAGAACGCGAGGACATCATGGACTTCCTCGGGTTCGAGTTTTCCTCAAGCGAAGTACATGGCCCCGGTGAGTACGCGCTGTCCACCGAGGACTACGACTATATGTGCGCGATGCTGAAGCAGCGCACGCGCCATATCCCCGAGGTTGCGTAATGGACGCGCTCAACATCGAGGTTCTTCAGGACCCAGAGGAAGATCCTGGCTACGAAGACACGGAGCGGGAGAGTCCTCTACAGAAAGAGGAAGAGAAAGAGCTCGTCATTGATGAGGACTCACCGAACCTCGTTCCCGAGCTGGAAGCCACTGATGAAGGGCAGAAGTTCCTCAAGCGGCTCGTCCAGGATGTCCATGACGAGTTCATGCAGGCATGGGACAAGAACTCGGCCTATCGCGAGAAGGTTGCGGAGGCCTGGCGCGTTCTTTTCTGTGACCTACCTCCAAAGTCCAAGCCGTTTGAGAACTGCGCAAACGCTGCCATTCCTCTGGCTCTACAGAACATCGTTCGCCTTACGAACAAGATGACCACCGAGGTCTTCGGTGATTGGACAGAGCCGTTCAACTTCCTTCCGACGAACCCGCAGAGCGAGGCCATCGCACCCATCTGCACCCAGCACTCCAACTGGCAGCTGCGGTCCAAGATGCTCGGTTTCAAGCGTCAGATGAAGCGAGGTATCCTCATCTTCGCCGTTGGCGGCGACGTTGCGGCGCACTCCTACTACGACCCAATCACTCGCAAGAACGTTCACGACATTCTGACGTGCGATGACTACGTTGTTCCCTATGCCCACGTTTCGGTCGAGCCCGACTTCTCGGACGTCCCTTGGATCGCCCGCCGGTTTCCTTACTACAAGCACCGGCTCAAGCAGATGGGCAAGCGAGCCGGCTGGACCAACGTCGACAAGGTTACCGCCTACGACGCCCCTGAGTACACCAACACCCAGGTCGAGACAACGCTCCGGGATACCGTTGCCGAATTCATGGGTGAAGACCCCTTCGGGCAGAAGAAGGGCGAATACGAGATCATCCAGTACGAGGGCTGGATGGAGCTTCCGGGCATGGAAGAGGAGCTCTATTGCCAGCTCATCTTCGACTTGTGCTCGAAGGTGCCGCTGAAGCTCACCGTTCACATGCGAGTGCCGTATGACGAGCGGGCCCGATACGAGCTCCAAACTCAGGAGCTCCAGCAGTTCCAACAGCAGACCCAGCAGCTGCAGATGATGCAGCAGCAGAAGGAGCAGCAGCTTGCATCAATCACCGATGCGCTCGGCATCATGCCTCAGGACAGCCCAGAGATCGGCGGCATCGTCCAGCAAGCTCAGCAGATCCAGGCTCAGCCGCTCCCTCCACCGCCGGTTCCGCCGTCTTGGATGGCTGACGGTCAGATGGAGCCTACGCCCCCTCGTAAAGAGCCTATCTATATGTTCGCGCACGGCGTCTGCCTGGAGCCTGTTCTTGGGAACATGGGCGTGGGACTCGGTCGCATCGACGGTCAGCTCAACATTGCGGCCAATACCGTCTGGTCCATGTTTTTCGATGCGTCTGCGCTTGGCAACGGCAAGACGTTCATCACAGCTAGCAACGTGGACTTCGCTAGTCCATTCCGCATTGGCCCAGGTGTCATCAACAAGGCCAAAAACATCATGCCCTCCGACCTTGCGAACGGCATCATGCCGCTCGACTTCGGAGCCGCCAATCCACAGCTGATTGAAGCTGCCGACCGAATGATGCAGTTCGGCGAGCAAGCCATGGGCACCAGCGAGATTCTCGCCGGAGCTCCAGGAAAGAGCGGAGAAACCGCCCGCGGCTTCCAGGGCCGTGCCGAGCAAGCCAACTCGATGATCAAGGTCCCGACGATGGCGTTCGGTGACTTTGCTGTCCAGGTGATGAAGAACAACTGCAAGCTCAACGCAGTGTTCTGTGGCGAAGAGGAGATCTTCTACGTCAACCGATACAACGAAGACCTGCAAGTCCAGGGAGCCCAACTGGTTCGTGCTGCCCGAAGCATGTACGACAACCCCTTCGACATCGAGCTCGTGGCTGATATGCAGTTTCGTAGTCGAGCGGAGAAGGTCTCCGAAGCTGACGAGATTGTCCAGCTTCCCAACGCCATGCCCGACTTGGCGTACAACTACGCCTTCAAGTATTACGCCATTCGGGAAAGCCTCAAAGCGCGCGGCATGCACAAGATTGCTCGCACTCTTCTCGGGCCGCCACCGCCTCTCCCGCAGAACACGTTTGGCCTGCCCCCGGGAACGCCGGGCACTGCCATTGGTCCTGAGCAGCTGATGCAGCAAAAGGTCCAGCAGTACGTTCAGCAAGGGATGCCGCCACAGATGGCGCAGATGCGGGTCCAGCAAGAGATGGCGATGCAGCAGCAGCAACAGCAAGCCGCTCAGCAAGGCCAGCAGCAAGGCGGCAAGCCACAGGGCAAGCCTCAAGCCAAGGCCGCATAACATTTACGGGGCTGCGACTGGAGACATGTGTCGTTCCTCAGACAATAGCTCCTACCGAGGAAGCCCCACCATCAACCAACTGTCGAGCGGGCGTGGTGTCACGGGATGTCCGTGAACGGGCCCGGGTGTCGAGCCGCATGAATCACCGCTCGATGGTTGGCCTATTCAAGGAGTCATCGGTGAACATCAAGAAGATCGATATCAGCGTCGCGATGCCAGCAATCGTCACTCTCGTGGAGGGAGACATCATTAACCTAGAGCGTGGGCTGGATGCTGCATACATGCTCGGATTCAAGCAAGGGGAAGAGTCTGGGCGCAAGGCTGAGGCTCAAGATGCCAAGCATCGCATCAGCGCGCAGCAGATGGGACAGCTTGAGTCAGCGCGCGTCAATCGGGTCATATGAGTGAGCTCGACAAGATGATGGCCTTTGGCCACTGGCTGGAGCAACGCCGCCTCCAGTTCCAAGCTGAGCTGTGCGCGCTCAGCATCGACCGCAGCAAGCCAATCGACGCTATCCGCGTGAAGGCTGGCCACCTCGAATGCGCCCAACTCACGCTCCAAGCCTTCAGCGATCTCTACAACGGAGATCTCGGGAAGTTCATGCAGGAATACCTCGGGCAGGCGCCCGATGAAGAAGAGGAGTCAGATGGAGACAGTCATTGAGACGGAGCGAATTCCGACAATAGAGCCAATCATGCAGTTCTTTGCTTTCGAGCACCTGCCTACGCACCTACAGATGGTCAGTGCGCCCTTTGCGCAGCTTGCGATGAAGCTGGTAACCGAACTTCCTCGCAATGCAGAGCGCACCGTTGCTCTCCGTAAGCTGCTTGAGTCTAAGGACGCCGCTGTCCGAGCGAGGCTTGCAAAGTAATGGAAGTCGCAGAGGCCCTTCGCGAGAAGGCGGAACACCAGCATCGGCTAGTTGAGCGTGCTCTAGTCGCTCAGAACATAGCCGAAGCCTTGGAAAAGAGCCTAGCCCCGCTAGGCCACTATCGAATCCCCGGGTTGCTCGACAGGCGCCGCCTGGAGTTCGGCATCCCAAACGGATGCTTCGAGCACTTCCCGCTGTTCGACAAGGTCTACATCTGGCAGCTCAACATGACCGAGCGCAAGACGTACGCCGAAGGCGGGAAGATCATCAAGCCCGATGCTCGCATTGCTCACGACCGTGCAACGGCCGCTCGTGGAGTCATCGTGTCGGCTGGTCTCGCGGCACTCGATTCTCTTCGCTCAACCGGAGTCGACCTTGGACACATTGTTCGGTTCAAGAAGTACGCTCCTTTCATCCAGGTCGTTCAGGAGGTCAGCGGCGTCGAACTCGCTGTGATGACTCTCCGCGATGGAGACTGCGTCTCGTCGGAGGACTTGGCTCGCGACTTCCACGAGGGTCGCGTTCGCATCGTCAACGTCTCGCAAGAGAAAGGCGGTTATGACCACCGTTTTGAGAGAACGCTTGAGGACGGAACCGTGGTTACCACGGGGGCCAAAGTCGCCGCGTACTATGATCCTTCAGTTTGATCGCAACGAGTTCCAGCGCGTCTTTGGACGTCGCTTGGCAGCTTGTCGCATCGCGATGAATCTGAGCCAGGACCAGTTCGCTGAAGCTACTGGCTATCACAAGCAAACAATCAGCAACCTAGAACGAGGCCTCACGTGTCCATCGCTCGTAGCGGTGTTCCTGTTCGCTGAGGTCCTCAAGGTAAGCCCGAAGATGTTGCTCTTCGGCAATGAGTAAAGGAACGCTTTATGGGTGACGAGATCGAAGTCTCTACCGAGCCAGAGAAGAAGGACGAGGCACCAGTTAGCTTCGTCGAGGATGACGGCGCAACGCTGGTCACTGTCGGGAAGGATAAAGAGGATGCCGGGCGAAACGATGACGAGCGCTGGCGACAAGCCGAAGAGACCCAGAACCGTCTCGCGCGCGGTTTTGACGAACTACGCTCGCGTCTTACTGGTGGGAGCCCTCAGCCCCATTCGCAAGCCTCTGCGCCCGATCCCTGGAAGCCACAAGAAGACGCCATCACCGAAGAGGAGCGGGCCCTAGGTATCCAGTGGGAGGCCCACAAGGCGGCTGGCACCTTCCGTCAGAATCCTGCTCTGCTTGGGGAGATGGACGGCAAGGCGCGCGCGCTCCAGCAGCGGCGTATGGATATCGCCACGCAGCGCGCGGTGCACAACGCGATGCCTACGTTCCTGGCAGCTAGCCAGCAGCACCAGTATCAGAACCAGTACGGCGACGTGAAGGCCAACCCGCAGGCGAACCAGTACGCCCGTGGGCAGTACGACATCCTCAGGGCCAAGGGCCACCCAGACTCGGCGGCAACGGTGGAGCTGGCGATGCAGGCTGCTCGTCGAGAGTTCGGTCTTGGCGGTGGCCGTCATCAACCAAGCGAACGAGACCGTGACCAACTGACAGGGTTCTCCGGAACCCGGAGGACCAACATGGAGCCGAAAAGCAACGTGGTGAAGATGGGCAAGTCCGAGAAGAACATGGCGATGGCCATGTACGGGCAGGCCTTCAATGGCGACGAGAAGAAGGTCTACTCCACTTGGGCCAAGAACGTTGGTCTCAAGGCTCAGAAGTCGATCAACAAGGGGCGAAACGCTTCCCGATAAGCGTCGAGCACCTACTCAACTCAGCAATTAGTTGGATTGGGGATCCAACAACAACAAGTCAAACTGAAGGAGTCGTTCATGCAGCGAACGAGGGTCCTCCGGCACCGTGAAAGCCCGGACCTCAACCAGACGAAGGTCACACCAAGGACCCGTCCAACGCATGAAGCTGGCCACGATGGGCAGCTCATCAAACCGGACCCAGAGCGAAAGTATGTACTCGCGCCCAAGGATGCCCAGCATCCCTTCTCGTTTGAGTTCTACCTGTCTCATGGGTACCGCCTCGAAGAAGCAACTCCTGAAGGTGTCCGCATCCGCCTCGGAGAACCTGTAGTCGTCGGGCAACCTCTAGCCTGGCGAGGGAACTTCCTACTGAGCTGCTCACTGGAGAGAGCTCGTGAGATCTTTCTCCAGGGGCCCAGCGGTAACACTGGGCAAGAGTACTACGACAAGCTGATGCACAAGATCAAAGGCAACAGTCTGGAGAACCCAGTTCAGGTGCCTGGTCTTCAGATGCAGCACGACATCGGTGAGCTCGAACAGAACCCTGCTCCGGAGCAAACCGTGTTTCGGTAACCAAAGTCGCTCGTAATCCCGTTTGGGGAAGGCACGTATCCAATGGCAGACAATCGACATAAGTACGGTATCCGCTTCCACTCCACTCAAGGTGGCGGTGGTCGCCCGGCATGCATCGAGGCGCTCGTTGCCTCTGGCTACGCTGGAGACCATGGCGGCTCTGTCGGTATCAGCATCGGCGATCCCGTCGACTTGCTTTCCACTGGATTCATGGAGCTCACGAACGACACCGCTGCCCGCGACACGCTCTTCGGCGTCGTGATGAACGTTGCCAACGCGAAGGTTGATGCCAACGGAAAGGCCCGTCCCGCAAGCTACCTGCCGAGCGGGACGACCTATACGCTGGAAGAGACGACCAGCAGGCTCATTGTCGCCCCGTTCTCCGACCACATCTGGGAGATGGATGTGGACGATGCGGTTACGGCAACGACTCTTGCCGCGTACCGTGCATTCGTCGGCGAGAACGTGGACATGGTCTTCTCGCGAGACACGAGCAACCCGGACCGCCCTCGGTGCAATCCGCTGCTCGACATCTCGACCCACGCCACGACCGCCGCTCTCATGTGGCGCATCGTTGGTGTCAGCAAGACTCGCGAGAATGCCGACTTCTCGGGTGCCTTCGTCAAGCTGCTCGTTCAGTTGAACCAAGGTCTCGACCCGACGCTGAACGGCGCCACGGGCATGGCGGGCGTCTAACGCTCACTTCATGGGCGGCGGTCTCCGTGAGGGGATCGCTGCCCACCAACTCTCAAACGATAGGATTAGAAAATGGCAGGCGAGGGCTTTACCGGCTCCGTCGCGATGAACCTCAAGGAAACCCTCGAGGAGATCATCACCGACCAGTACGACGGCGTCGAAGCGGACATGGATTATCCCAAGTGGATGATGAACCGTCCGATGAACGACAACTATGAGGACGACCAGGAGTACGCTGGTGGTGGCCTCATTGCTGAAACGCCGGAAGGTACCGAGATTGCTCCGCTGACAATCACGGAAGGCTACACCAAGCGGTACCAGGCGCGTAAGTTCGCCGCGAAGTACATCATCACCGAAGAGGCGATGGATGACTCGAAGTACCCGAAGGTCATTCAAGCCATCAAGCGCTTGAAGCGAGCCGGGTTCAAGACGGCGGATATCGATGCCACGAACCTCTTGGTCCGTGCAACGAACGCCAGCTTCCCTGGTCCTGATGGTGTCGCCCTCGCCTCCACCTCTCACCCCTTGGCTGCCGGCGGTACGTTCAGCAACATGGCGGCCACTCCCATGGCGCCTTCGACGGCCTCTTGGGGTGCGCTCATCGCTCAGCTCGACCAGCTCGTCGATCACGACGGCATCATCCAGGGCTACAAGGCGAAGGCTGTTCTCCACCCGGTTCAGCAGCGCTCCGTATGGACCGTGCTGTTGGGCTCAAAGATGGACCCTGAGGCGGGCAACTTCTCCGCCATCAACGTCATCAAGGAGTACGACAACACCATCAAGCGCGTCCAGCTCAAGTACTGGACGAACACCACGACCAACTGGGCTCTCCAGACGGACGCGGACAATGGCTTCCAGTTCCGTTGGAAGAAGAAGTTCAAGAGCAACACCTGGATCGACCACAACGCCGAGCTGATGAACTACTCGCTCAGCGGTCGATGGGACAACGGCACCAGCGAACCTCGCTGCGTCATGTTCGTGAACGCATAAGGAGGACAGCATGGCCCTACCTCTCGTTGGTCAAAAGAACCTGGGCTTCCGCACCTTCTTTGGGCAGTGGATAGCTCCAGGTGCTCGGGTCACGTTCCTTGGGCCAGCTGGCGTCTTCGAGGATACGTTCACCGAGAACAACCGTGTCGCCACGCTGAATGCGGCGCTCGCTCGCTGCCGCTCCGGCAAGGGTGATGTCGTCATCGCGCTTCCCGGGTACACGGAAAGCATCAGCTCGGCTGACTTTGCTTCCTCGCTGGTTGCGGGCACCAAGTTGGTCAGCGCCGGACGTCCTGGCGCAAGCAGCAACCCAACGCTTACGTGGACAGCTACTGCATCCACGTTCCTGCTGGACGTTGCCGATGTTGAGCTCGTTGGCTTCAACCTGAACTTCGCCGGTATCGATGCGGTGGTTGCGCCCATCACCATCAGCGCTGCTGGCTGCCTGCTCGCCAACAACCTCATCACGCTGGCAGCGGGTGCGGCTGGCGCAACGACTCCGATCACTGTCGCGGCTGGCGCAAACAACTGCTCCATCATCGACAACAAGATGCTGCATACCGGCACTGAGACGGAGGTCAATGTCATCTCCATTACCGGTGCAGTCAACAACCTGGAGATTGCGGGCAACAAGATCTCCTGCCTGCTCACCAGTGCTACCGGTGGCATCATCCAGATCGGCGAGGCTGCGACCAACCTCGATATCCACGACAACCTGTTCTACAACAGCGTGGAAGACGGCATCGCGATTCGCGTTGCAGACACCTTCGCCGCTACGGGTTGGATCTACAACAACTTCGGCAAGACCATCGACGCTGGCGGCACTGTTGCCAACACGCTGAAGATGGTCTCGTTCGAAGGTACCACCGAATCGCTCATCGGTTGCTTCCAGAACTTCTCGACCGACGAGGCCACGGCTTCCGGGGTTATCTCGCCGGCTGGCGCTACCTCGTAATCCGCAGCGCGGTTCCGCCGCAGCATCTAACCCCGGGCGGCATGACTCCTGCTGCTCGGGGTTTTCTTTTATGAAGCGCCTCATCAGCTTCGGTACCTTGCTCCTCCTGGAGCTCATCAGGGAAGGCATCAGAGAATGGCGAAGACCATCCCCGACAAGATCCGTAGGAACTGGCCTAAGGGCACCTACCGTGTCTGTTGCGACTACTGCGGCGCTGCCTACATGCGGCACCAGCTCGTTCGCAAAGAAGGTGGGCTCCTCGCTTGCGTCCCTGGCGGTTGCTACAAGGGCCGTGACGAAGTCCAGCTCTCGCGAATGAACGCTGAAGCTGGCGCTCAGGTGTTCAAGCACACCAACCAGTTCGACGGTGGCCGCGCCGATGAACGCACGCTTCCGGT
>Ga0105092_10001298_pt1 | contig 13335 bp, 15 predicted proteins | sample PPLLak2March2015_FD_87021 | JGI IMG/M metagenome (GOLD analysis project Ga0105092, IMG submission 87021) | Freshwater sediment microbial communities from Prairie Pothole Lake near Jamestown, North Dakota, USA - PPLs Lake P7 Core (1) Depth... | ecosystem: Environmental > Aquatic > Freshwater >... | reverse complement strand
TGTGTGTAAAGGATATACTTGCAAGTGAGGTAATAGCGGATTCTGTAATGTCTTCGGTGATTAGTATAGGTGAAGATGCAAAAGTGGAAGAGGCTGCCCAAATTATGATGGACAAGAGAATTAAGCACTTGGCAGTAAGGGAAAGAAATGATTCCGGCAGGATCTTGGGAATGATAAGTAGTACTAACCTTGCCCAATACCTGAAACGCAGAATAACGAATGACGGAAATGCGCGACAGTATCTTGGAGAGGAATTAACGGTTGTGAATGCACTTTCAATACCTGAACCGATACCTTTCGGCAATCAGGATGAGCAATGTTAACAAGTTAATGGCGTTTTGTTAGCAGCCAGCGAATTCAAGTAAACTTTTTCATGGCGAAAATTTTGATCTATTATCTGAGCATATCGCATATAGGTATATATCAGCATTTGCAATTTTGCACATTGAAAAAAATAAGCAGTAATTTTAATATCAATGGTAACAAGTGAAGACAAAATGAGACCGACAAATGTCAATACTTATTTATAGAACTTTTCTGCCTTCTGGTGAAAATCTAATAAGTGGAAAGCGGAAGCAGTCGAGATAAGCCTTGATGTATCATCATGCCAAAAGAGTTTCAGCTGAAACATGACAGATTTTATCGGTAATGGCCATTTAGATCTAACAGAGCATTATGGAAACTGTTCGTACTCCATTGTTCCTTAAAAAATGCAATAGCAATAAACAGTTTAATGCAACACTTTATTCAAGTGAAATTTTATTATAATGCACTGTACCCGCACAAGATATATGCGCTATTACTCCATGTATCGTGGTGAGGTGACTCTGCGTAGTTAAAAAAATAAACTCTGACGAAAATAGTACGTGCGCGGCAAGAATTCATCAGTATGGCCTTCCTCTTGAAGTTGAGGATATTAAAAAACCGATTGTTTCATCCCCGGAAGAAGTGGTCGTGAAAGTTGGAGCTGCTGGGCTGTGTCACTCTGATCTACATCTAATAAATGGCGATTGGCAGAAAAGTTTGCCACTAAATTTGCCCAAGACTCCTGGTCATGAGATAGCGGGATGGGTCGAGGAAACAGGCACTTTAGTTCCTAAGAGTATCCAGAAAGGAGACTTGGTAGCCGTATTTGGTGGTTGGGGTTGTGGATTTTGTTTTTACTGTAAAAGAGGAGATGAGCAAATGTGCCAGGCAGCAAAGTGGCCAGGGCTCTCTGAATACGACGGAGGCTTTTCAGAATATCTCTTGGTTCCTTCTTACAGATTCCTAATTAAGGTCGATGAACAAACTACGTTCTTAAAACCTGAAGAGCTAGCGCCACTTACGGATGCAGGGCTCACACCATATCGAGCGATTAAAAAAGTTCGGCATATTCTTGGACCAAATAGGAACGTTGCTGTAATAGGAATAGGAGGATTGGGATTTTATGCTACTCAATATGCAAGAATTTTAGGTTCGGGTGCGACAGTTGTGGCTCTGGATCGCAGCGACGACAAACTAGAGATGGCTAAAGAAGTTGGAGGTGCAGATTTTTCACTGAATCTAACCGAATCGGAAGTCAGGAATAAGATTCGCAAGATAACAAATGGTGAAGGAATCGACGTAGTGCTTGATACCGTGGGTTTGGAAAGCACTATCAACTTGGCGGTAGATATTTTGAATAAAAATGGCGCAATAGTTGTAGTAGGATTGTTTGGGAAAGAAATCAGAACACCGCTGTTTCAGACAGTCATTCAGGAATACCAGATTTACGGCTCGTTGTGGGGAAATTATAATGAGCTTCATGAAGTTATTGAACTGGCCAAAAAAGGAAAAATCAAACATCAAATCCATAAGTTCCCTCTCTCCAGAGTGAATGAGGCCATTGACCTATTGCGTGCTGGGAACATAGAAGGTCGTGCAGTGATTATTCCATAGTACTTATTTTATTATCCTTAGGTCAATATTGGTGAAGACGCCACTGCTAATTTTTATTTGATCGGCGCCAATAGAATGTTATTTTATCAAAGCCAATTATTGATTACGTAGATTAAATAATCGCAGGGAAGAGATATTAGACACAAAAGATTCCATATCTACAAGAAATTTGGATTCGTCTGACCTAGAAAAGGTTACAACCCCTAAAAAAACAAAGAGTATAACTTTCAGGTTAGATACAATGGTGATAGACGAATTACAAAGAGAGGCACATGGAGCAGAGATTTCTCTGAATGTATTGGTAAACCAAGTTCTGAGAAGATATATTGAATGGGATAGATTTGAAAACAAAGTTGGGATGATACCAATTCCAAAATCAATATTGTGTTCCCTATTAAATCAAACAATGGAGGTTGCAGCCGAAGCTAAAATAGCAGATTTGGAGGCCTATAGAGATAGGATTGTAAAGCACGTGGCAGAAAGTGCCTTGAAAGTGATGAAGGATACTGTTCTGTTTATGAGGAATGATTACAGTTTTTGGACTGTATTGGATGTGCTAAGGAGATACATGAAGGTTGCTGGAATTACGTCGGACCACAGGGTAGAGCAGGGAAGAAAGCATGTCTTCATCATACAGCACGACTTGGGCGAAACTTGGTCTCTATTTGCAAAGGAACTTTTGCTCATGATATTTTCAGAATTGGCAAATGTTAAGGCTGAGATTAATGCAACAGATAAAACCGTTAAAGCAGAAGTCAATTTATAACTCAAACCATGATGATGAATCTGTAATGCATTGCACACGCCGCACTTATATACACATTTCAAAATCCAATACTTAAGGTGAATAAGTTAAAGCAATCAATGAAAACCAATGAAAAATCCGAATTTGTAGTGCGTGAATACTTTAAAAGAATTAGGTCAGGAGACGTGCAAGGTTCTTTGAATCTTTTTTCAGATAACGCTGTGGTTCATGAACCTTTTAGCAAATCAAAGTACCTTTCAGGCAAATCAGAAATTGAACCCTTTCTTAATTCCGTAGTTATGGCCAATCAAGGATTAGACTACGGTCTGAAAATTGAAAAAGACAATCAGGGAGACAACACTGTCGTGATTGCTGATGTTATATTTCGCAAAGAAAACACAATAAGGTGCATGATTACATTCCAATTGGACAACACAAAGGCAGACAAGTCAGTTAGAACAATAAAGCGAATGGACATAGAATTCATCGACTAAATCGACTTCTATCAATTAATTGTAAATTTCAAGTGAAGTGAACCAAAATGATTTAAGTCGCCTATAAACAGCTATTTAGAATGAGGGCCCTATTTTCAAAGATATTGGTTCCAATTGATGGTTCTGATTATTCGTTCAAAGCTGCAGAGTACGCGATCGACATTTCAAGAAGATATCAATCTGAAATTACTTTGATATCGATAGTCGCATCAAAAGTGAGGTATGGAGATTCGTCTGGTATATTTGGCGCAATTCCGCCGAGTTACCTCAAGAAATATGAAAATGAGGCTAGAAAATGGTTTAATCGGGTCTTAGAAAAGGTAAAAAAAGATGGCTTGGAAATTAAAAAAATAAAAACTGATGTAATTACCACCCCTTTGTCTATAGTTTCCACCATATTGCAATATGCTGAAAAAAATGATGCGGATTTAATAGTCATAGGAACAAAAGGAATTACTGGATTTAAGAGAATGTTAGTTGGCAGTGTAGCATCGGGCGTTGTTACCTATGCTCATTGTCCTGTCTTGGTAATACGTTAATTAAAGAAAATGCTCTGCATGGCAATGAAGCCGTCATTAATATATATTAATTAGTCAAATCAAAAACGTAAAATGAACCTGGCAACCGTATCAGTTTCCAACTTGATGAATCCCAAGGTTAAAACTGTAAACGAGGACAAAAATATTATGAGTGCGTGTAGAGTAATGCAAGAGAACAACATTGGATGCGTAATAGTTGTTACTATTGCAGGAGATGGCACTCCTGTAGGCATAATCACTGAACGTGATGTAGTGAGAATTCTTAGCAAGTTTAACCCGGCACTAGTTCACTTTGCATTATGGAAAGTAATGAGCAAGCCTTTATTTACCATAGAGCCATCCGCATCGATAAATGACGCAATTAAATTAATGAACGACAAGAAGATTCGCAGACTCGTTGTGGTGGACAAAAATAACGAAATGATTGGGATAATGACGCAGAAAGACATATTCAGGATCATCGAAAAAAATCCGAGTCTACTTGAAGAATTCTATGGTGATAATTTTTCTCCAAATTTCAAGGAAATTTATGAAAGGTTCAGTCAGTACAGATTTGAGAACCTAGCGCCCGACTTGTGAAAGATCCGTTTGGCAAGCAATGGCATCTATAATTCATTTTGGCGACAGAAGTAATAATTTTACAGAAAAAAATGAATTTGACAGTGCGATTTTACGTTTGTCAGTATGCTTTGTAATGCAGTGCGTGCTTAGGCTTAAAATAGATTAACCAATAAAAGTCATACATGACATCAGGTAAGTCAGAAATTACAAGAAGAAAAGCATTATTCCCCACAGCGTTTGACGACATATTCGAAGGGTTTAGGAAGGATATGGAGGACGTATTATTTTTCCCAAGGTGGAACTTCCTCGACAGACGAAATGAACTTGTATCAGACTTGGAAACTCGTCTCCCTCTATGCGATATGGAAGATCTGGGCGACAAGTATGAAGTTACCTTAGAAGCTCCAGGAATCCCAAAAGACAAAATAACTGTCAAAGCAGGTACTAATTATATCGACCTTTCAGGAGAGAATGAAAAGAAGACAGAGGAAAAAAGAAAAAATTACGTGTACAATGAAAGATCGTACAGCTCACTAAGAAGACGTATTTCAACTCCAGAAGAAATTGATCCGTCGAAAATAGATGCAAAAATGGAAAATGGCGTTTTACATATACAAGTTCCCAAGAAAACGCCAACACAAAACAAAGAAACTAAAGTGGAAGTAAAGTAGGTAATAACTTACATACCCATTTTTTTAGCAAGCGCTTTTTTTATAAACATATTTAAAATTTTTAATTTACTAGGATACTAAAGTATTCTTAATTACGGCGAATTATTCCTCAAGATTTTGTTACCATTCATGTATTGTAATTATCAATAAGGGACAGAGAAAAGGAAGTTTCGGAAAAGTTTGTGCTAAATTAATACAAAATGGTTAGTGTGTATTAATAGAAGAGTAAGCCATATTAAGATTTAAGAGATTTTTGCTTTTGTTTTTGGTCAATTTTTCTTTTCGTTAAAATTAAGCATAGAATCATGATTGAAATTAAAGGTACCACTGTAGATAACACCACGTGATAATTAAACTGAAACATTATAACCATCGTCATAATCAGCCCTAGTACAGGAAATATTGGTACCTGCATAACCTTAAATGGTGACATAAATGGTCTCTGTAATGTAGGCTGTTTGAATCGAAGACTTATTACAGAAAAGTTGACGAATACAAATACAACTAATATACTGAATACTGAAATACTGGCAACATCTGTAAGTTTACCAGAATACAGAATAATAGTGGCCAAAGTAAAGGCCATAGTAAATATTATTGCTAACCATGGTGTCTTTCTGGTGGAATGTACTTCAGCAAGTATAGTAGGGATTGCCTCGTCATATTTTGCAATTCCAAAAATTATCCTTGATCCCGAAATTAGCATCATCAGAACCGTATTGGTAGTAGCAAACAGCGCAAGAATAGTTAGTACGATTATGCCGTTGTTGCCCAATGCTTTGGATGCTGCAAGTGCGAGAGGAGCAGTCGAATTGGATAATTCTTCCCATCCCACCAAAGCCACAGTAGAAACGGCAACTAAAACATAGATTATTGTAGTAACTAAAATAGAAAAAACTAAAGCTCTGGGAATTGTTCTCGTTGGATTTTTAGTTTCTTCAGAAATATTGGAAATATTTTCAAATCCGTAATATGCAAAAAATACAAGCACAGTCGATGCTAGAATTGTTGAGATAATGGCAGCATGTGAAGAATATGCAATACCCGGCATTTCAAAATAATTAGTATCTGCAACTGATCCGATAGATAATCCTACTCCTATTATTATTAAAAGTCCCGAAACTTCTACCAATGTAAATATACTGTTTACCCATACTGACTCCCTAATTCCATAGTAATTCAAAAATGATAGAGCGAGGACTAGCCCTATCGCATACAGGATGGGTGGATATCCTGGCAGAAGGACAGCCAAATAACCTGAAAAACCAATTGCTACAGTGGCTGCAGAAGTTATCGCTACAAAAATTGTCAAACAACCAATAAACAAGGCCAAAAAATCATTGTTAAACCCCGCTTTCACATAGACATATTCAGCAGCGCTCTTTGGGAAAACGGATGATAGTTCAGCATAGCTTAATCCGGTTAATGTTGCCATTGCTGCTGCCAACAAAAATGAAATCCACATGGCGTTACCCGCAATTGCTGCTACGTCTCCAATTAGCACGTAAATTCCCGCGCCTAAAATTAACCCGATTCCATACATCACGACATGAACTAGAGTAACACTTCGTCTGAGTCCAGGACCGGTGTCTATTGCGGGCACAATACGGTTTTACATTTGTTATTATCTAAACTATTAGATCAGGCGATATGGAATGAGTCAGTATGGTTTTACTCATTTCTTTACACCAAGTGTTTAAAACAAGTCAGGTAATCTAGTATTATGAAATACTCTGTCGAAAACTTTGTGTACGGCGCGATAGACGGTGCAGTCACAACTTTTGCAATTGTGACTGGAGTCATAGGAGCATCGCTTTCGCCTTCAATCATCATAATATTAGGATTTGCAAATTTACTAGCTGACGGCTTTTCGATGGCTATCGGAAATTACTTGGCAGTAAAAACACAGAATGAATTTATTCAAAGAGAGAAGAAAAGAGAAGAGTGGGAAATTGATAATCGCGTAGACGAAGAAAAACAGGAGATTAGAGAAATATATAGCAAAAAGGGATTCAAAGAGGAACTTTTGGATGAAATTGTAAGAGTAATCACTTCAAGACGTAAAGTGTGGATAGACACGATGATGAGAGAAGAACTTGGATTAATTGAAGGCAAATACACTCCCATCGTTAGCGCTGTGAATACTTTTGTGGGCTTTAATACAATAGGTATAATCCCATTAATCCCTTTCATTTTTGTTTATCTCTCTGGCTCAAATGTATCAATTAGTAACGCTTTATTGTACTCAATAGTAGCCACAGCAAGTTCATTTTTCTTGATCGGAAATATCAGAGGTAAAGTAGTACACAAACCAATTATTGCTTCGGGATTTAACACTGTTTTAATAGGTGGAGCAGCTGCTGCAGTTTCTTATTGCATCGGATATATCTTAAGTACGATTATTCGTTAACCACATTTGCAAAAATGTCTAATCATTTACATCAGTTAGCCTTGGATAAAGTTTGGCATATTTCCATAAAAAATAATTTTAATAGATTGTAGATATGAATGATTCATATTGAAACCAAAGAGAAAATCTTTCGTACTTGTGGCAATCGATGGATCTGAATATTCAGATAAGGCCTTTCAATATGCATGTAAACTTTCCCTGAGTAAAAACATTCCGTTGCTCATTATCAATGTAGTCGAGGAATATACCACTACAGGATACTCTATTTTGAGAGAACTAAAGGATTCAAGCAAAGAGATGCTTAATAAATATAGGACCAAAGCTAAATTATTAGATGTCCGATCAGTAAGCACAATTCACTCTGTCGGCAATGCTGCTGAGGAAATTTTAAAAATTGCCAATAGGAAAGATATAGATACATTGGTCTTAGGCAGTAGAGGAAAGTACGGTACCTCAAAAGACATGTTAGGTGGTACATCATACAAGTTAGTTCACTATTCCAAGTGCACAGTAACGGTCGTAAAATAAACCTATCTTATTAATATAGCTACCAAATCTACTCTTTGTTAAAAGATATTTCACTCCCTGTCTGTATTAAAAATTTGTAAATATAAGTAACAAAAGTACCAAGCAGCTAAGATATGATTCATGCTAGAAACGGATCTCTAAGGTTTTAAGATTAACAAAGTAGGTGATTTTGTGACATTACGAACTCATAATTTCTAATTTCTTTTTCTTTATTAACTGTCTAATTTACTAAATATTGGTAAACATGGTAAAAACTCTGAGGGTCAGATTGAGAGAGGTACTTCCATTTTATAGGATCCAAGCGTACTTCCTCGAACTTGATCTTGTCCGATTCTTTGTCTTTCGAGTCTGCGATAATATTGTAAATAAGTTCACCTACTAACACCTGATTCGGTTTTGCAATAGATGCGATTTTAGCCGCAAGGCTAATACTTGAGCCTGTTATATCAACGTGAGCTTTCTCTAAACTTTTTCCATAAAGTACTACTAAAGTAGATCCATAAGCTAATCCTGTTCTTACTGTAATTTCTGGTAATTCATTTTCCTTAAAAACAGGATTGATTGCTTTTTTTAGAATCTCCAGTATAGCCGTTGAACAATTTAACGCATTTTTACATGCTTTTATCTCATCATATTCTGCTGGAAAAATTACGATAACGGCATCTCCCTCATATTTGAAAACAAAGCCTCCATAGCCAGAAACAACAATGCTTACTTCTTGGGCAAAAGTCTGTAGTATTAGGGCGAATTTAAAATCTGGTAAAGTCAGACTCATTTGTGTTGAATTGTTAATGTCTATTATCATAATGACAAGATTTGTTCTGATATTTACATGTCTCCTTAAAAATTTCTTGGACTCTTCTGTGGACATATTAAGCTGGATACCATCCTTTAGGGTTTTGGTTACTCTAGCACGGATTTGTTCCTGTAATGCAAAGGTAAGAAAATCCATAATATCTCTATTTAGAACCTGATGAATAACTTAAATTTAGTGATCGTTACAAATTCCTCAGTAATTTTAAATTTTTTTCTATTCATATTTGGAAGGACCTTATAGAAAGCTGTAGAGAAAAATTAGTATTTAATTATGATGGGTTCAATCCTAAAAGTACCCAGTATGACAAGTTATATAGGCAAATTGTTTAGGTTATACTTTATCATTGAAAGATGAGCTTACTGGAGAAAAGATTAAGAAAGAATTGTACTATGTAGTAAGAGAAATAGGTAAAGAAAAAATTCAAAAAGATATCACCTCATGCATTCAATCTTCACGACAATACATTGATCTCCTAATGAATAAATCCATAGACAGGTTGATCGCCACTGACCAAAGCTTGGACTATGACAGAGTAATTGGAACCTTGAGCGAAGCACTCATTCATTTTATGCTTACCATCAGTACTTTACCATCAGAAAGAAAGATACGTCTTAGTAGCGAATTAGTTATTGACGTTGTTATCCCTAATTTACGAAATTTGAAAATAAATCCTTCAAAGTCGATTATCGTACAATTCATAAAGGAAGGACCAGAATTAGACAAAGTATCAAAACTCCAATTCATCCAACCTAACCGTGAGAATATCTGGGTAGTAACTCACAAGCCATTGACAGTCAAAGAATACAAAACTTACAGCATCTTTCCTGGTAGTTACTCAAACATTATAGTAGATATTCATGATTTTCTAAAACAATCAGGAGACAAAAGCCTCAGAGTTGTATATACGAAATAAATTCTGATTAAGTTACGCCTCTGGTATTTATCAAAGAAGCGAATTTTTAGATGCAACACAAAGATTCACAATATACAATGAAACTATATTGGAGAACATAGGCAATAAATCTCAAGGCATGTTATTGATCAGTTATGCTTAAAAGTTACAAATTGTATATTCCTGTATGACTATACTTGTTAGAGACTTAATGAGAAAAAACCCATACACTGTAGCGGAGTCAGCATCTATTCAAGATACTGCAAGAATAATGAATGAAAAGAAAGTAAGTTCACTAGTTATACTGGATAAGGATAATAATCCAGTAGGTTTGGTTACTGAACGTGATTTGGTTAGAAAGGTTTGTGTTAATGATCTACCTACGAGTCGAGTTTCAAACAAAGAGATAATGTCGTCTCCCCTGATTACTATTGCTAGTGAATCATCGGTATCGACAGCTACTGATCTCATGTTAAAAAACAACGTTAGACATTTACTTGTTATAGAGAATGAGTCAAAATACAGCAACCAACCTATTGGGATTATTACTCCACTTGACCTCGTAAGGATTGAAGAATATACACGCGACGAAGGGCGTAAGGATGCCCTTGAAATGATTTTAGAGTATTATATATAGCTGCAACCTCAAGCACTGATTCAGTTCATTCTATTTTTAATGTAGCTAGAGGAATCGTCACAAATTGCATATCAAAACTATTTTACCAATCACCGAACCCTTTTCCAGTAATTCATGAGCTTTAGCTGCCTCATTCAATGGGATTCGGGCAGCAATGATCGGTTTGATTTTCTCCTGTACAAGCAAATTAAATAGTAAGTTCAAGTCTTCACGAAACCAATTAGGTTTACGTCTTTTCAATGTTTGAATGCTATATGGAATTACCTTTCTTCTATTAGGTATCAGGTTTAAAGCCAATACGTTGGCCCAATTTAGGACATTTGATAATATTTGATATCCTTGATGATGCCCATCTTTCAGCGTTGAACCGAAGCCGTAGCCTACTAATCTACCACCCTTACGAAGCGTCTTGTAAGACCGCATTAGCGATTTTGTACCGATACCATCGAACACTGCATCCACACCATCCCCAGTAAGTCTTAAAACCTCTTGAACAAAGTTGCTTGACTTGTAGTCAATGGGTTTTCCGCAAAGCGCCGATACCACTTTCTCTTTATTACGAGAACAGGTACCGTACATATCCAATCCCATTAACTTTCCTAATTGGAGCAGTGCTGTGCCTACTCCTCCAGCCGCACCGTGAACTAATATGCGTTCGCCTGATTTTATGTGAGCACATCGATGAAGCATTTGATAGGCAGTAGTATAGTTTAGTATCATGCTGACTGCTTCAACAGAATCCAGTCCGGAAGGAACTGATACTAGCTGATTATAAGGCAGACATAGATATTCAGCATATCCACCAACTATTGGCAGGGCTGCTATAATGTCTCCTATTCTCCATCTGTTTGTTGATGGCACCTTATTACCTAATTTATCAACGATACCCACAATATCCCAACCAAGAGAAAAAGGTGTTCGCTTAAACAAGGATTCTGGATGAACGCCTTCACGCATTAGAATATCTGCAAGTGATACTCCTGCAGTTAAAATTTTTACACGCACTTCATCAGCACGTGGCTCTGGAATTACTTCCTCAATCAGCCGAAGATTTTCGGCACCTCCAAATTTGTAAACGATGACACGCTTAGACTTCACTGTTTATTCATCTCATCATTAAAATGTCAATCTTATTTCCAAACGTACAACTTGTTATTTTGCAAATATTCCGGATATTGGTTTACTTTCAAAGTGACTGATTACTTTAGTCTGATCTAAAGTTATATCATCAAGTGATTCAAGTGAAATACTGATTGTCTCATTTTGGTAATTTTTAATGATGACCGGAATGGCAAAAACTGGGCCTAACTTCATACTTACGGCAAGGTAACCTTCATACACTGTTAAAGGATCTTGTCTTGATATATTGGTTAGTGTAAAATGGGATACTTTATGTGTGTGAGGAGAGGACCCATTTGCCATTACCATGTTAATTTTAGCTGAAAATTTGGCTGGATTTGTGTGATCAAACTTCGTATTAGTGAACAAGTTACTTTTCCAGGTGCCCGATAGTAACCAGATCGTGTTTTCATCATCATTTATCAGAGTACCATTTATTTTCCCCGTGGTTAACAATTTGTGTTCCAGCTCTTCATTTACCTCGTTTGAGCTGCCCTCAGAAATGTTAATTGACATCAGATAGATGATACCCCAAATTAGTCCTATTACTACGAGTTTCCATTCACCATTCTTTTTTGGATTAATACTGATATTCATATTGTATAATAATATCGGATATAGCTCGAATTTATCCGGTAGGTTTGCACTGCATTGCATTTTAATGTCTCTAAGAGAACTCAGCGTATCTGGATTGCTATCAAAAATTAAACTAAAATACCAATTACCATGCCAAAATGTTATTCAATAAATATCACTAAGACAGTTTTCTCGCTTGGGAATCTATTTCTCAATTATAGTCTGTGGTTTGGATAAACTAACAAGGGATATTATCCTTTAAAAGAGAATCTCAATATGAGATAATTATAAATCTCTTGTAGGAACAATGTTATTCTTAATCCTTCCGGCCAGCAATAAATAAAAACAAATTAACTAGTTGAAAATTCGCGCATATTGTCCAATTCTTTTGGTCACTTTGGTCTCTTTAACATAATAATAATAAGGGCTGTTACTGCAGCAGCAGGAAGTAATATTGCGAGAATTTTACTAGTCATTATACCGACGCTATCATTGCTAGTTCCCGGAGAAGATGGAAAAGGATCCAAGATGCTTGGAGGTGATTGATGAGGAACAAAGACATTGAATGATGCCGGTATTTTTAAGTCAGTACTTGTATCCAGTCTTAGCAGAACTTGGTGAGTGCCGTCATCAGGAAATATGTACTTGACCGAAAAATGTCCATTTGGAACAGTAATATTTTCGAATTTGAATAATCTCTCGCCATTGGTAACAACAACCCTTGCTGTAAAATCTTGAATATGCTCACCAGACTGTAGGTCCTGCACACTAAAATTCAATGAAGTGAATGTATCAATTATCGGCATCTCAGGTGAGTAGGAAAATTGAATTTTAACATTGTCTTTAGGATTTGTCCAGACTTGAATTTTCTCTGAATCGGTTATATGAGCGTAGGACGAATGAAACCAAATTGTTGTGGCAGTAACAGCGAAAAGAATTACAATGATAATCACTCTAAAAGTTCCCATGACAAGTTACTATTCAGGAAGAACTAATTTGTGGGTTTCATTATCAGTATTTGGTAGAAAATTTCTTGGCCAAATCATCATATTTTGTAGGTACCTATCAGAGGACATTTTACACCCTTCTGAACAAAAGTAATTACTTTTCACCTTCATATTCAGTAACAAACGGAGTATTTCCTTCTATATGCATACTTCAAACAAACATAGTCTCTTTGCATCTTATTATCCTACTAGAAGATAAATAAAGAGAATCAATTTATTGATATGACACGAGGGTATCCTCATCCTACAATCCTATTGCGATTCCCATCCTCCCATCATCATTCCATTATCCATCATTCCACGATCCATCATCATTCCATTATCCATCATTCCACGACCCATCATCATTCCATTATCCATCATTCCACGACCCATCATCATTCCATTATCCATCATTCCACGACCCATCATCATTCCTT
>Ga0105092_10001297_pt1 | contig 13338 bp, 9 predicted proteins | sample PPLLak2March2015_FD_87021 | JGI IMG/M metagenome (GOLD analysis project Ga0105092, IMG submission 87021) | Freshwater sediment microbial communities from Prairie Pothole Lake near Jamestown, North Dakota, USA - PPLs Lake P7 Core (1) Depth... | ecosystem: Environmental > Aquatic > Freshwater >... | reverse complement strand
TCTAAACTTCTGACTTCTGACTTCTGACTCCTGACTTCTGACTTCTGACTTCTGACTTCTGACTTCTGACTTCTAAACTTCCGACTTCTGGTTTTCGGAGAAAAGGCTCGTGCTGACTACACTTCTATTGATTCCAGCTCTTGGCGCCGGGTTTCTGTTCCTGATCCCGGCCGCGCGGATTTCCGCGATCCGGTGGACGGCTTTTGCCGCGAGCGCCGCCGCTTTCGTCTGGTCAGCCCTGCTCTTCAAATGGTTCGAAGCCGGCACGGCCGCAATGCAATTCAGCCAGAGAGTGCCTTGGTTCCAGGTGGGGGGCTTCAACGTCCGCTATCAAGTCGGTCTGGACGGTATCAGCCTGCTCCTCGTCCTGTTGACGACTTTTCTTATGCCTCTCGCCATCCTCTCGAGTTGGAGCATCAAGCGCCAACTCAAAGCTTACATGGGATTCATGCTTCTGCTGGAAGTCGGGATGTTGGGAGTGTTCATTTCACTCGACCTGATCCTGTTCTACGTCTTCTGGGAAATTATGCTGATCCCGATGTACTTCCTCATCGGCATCTGGGGAGGCGAACGCCGGATTTACGCGGCCGTCAAGTTCTTCATCTACACTGCCGCCGCCTCGCTGATCATGCTCGCCGGCATCATTGTCCTTTACTACGCCAACGGGGGCGACTCCTTTGACCTGATTCAGATCACCGAGCGCCTGGCGGAGGGACGCATTACTTTGTCCCCGGTAACAGAGTTCCTCCTCTTCATAGCATTTTTCCTGGCCTTCGCTGTGAAGGTCCCGCTTTTTCCATTCCATACCTGGCTGCCGGATGCTCACGTCGAAGCACCGACGGCCGGCTCGGTCATTCTCGCAGGCGTCCTGCTGAAAATGGGCGGCTACGGATTGCTCCGGTTCTGCCTGCCCCTGTTTCCCAAGGCTTCTCTGGCGCTTGGCCCGATCATTTCGGTGCTGGCGGTCATCGGCATCATCTACGGAGCCCTGGTGGCGATGGTGCAGCCCGATGTAAAGAAGCTGGTTGCCTATTCCTCCGTCAGTCACCTGGGTCTGGTGGTCCTCGGGATCTTCGCTTTCAATCAGGTCGCGATCGAGGGGGCCACTTACCAGATGCTTAGCCACGGAATTTCGACTGGCGCACTTTTCGCGCTGGTCGGAATGATTTACGACCGGAGGCACACTCGGGAGATTGGCGATTTCGGCGGGCTGGCGCACGTCATGCCGGTGTATTCGGCTCTGTTCATGGTCATCCTGTTGAGCAGCATCGGACTCCCTGGCCTCAATGGCTTTGTCGGTGAGTTCCTGATCTTGCAGGGGACTTTTCTCGCCCGCTCCACTTTCGCCGCCCTTGCCGTTTTGACGATGATCCTGTCCGCCGTCTACATGCTTTGGATGTATCAGCGAGTGTTCCTCGGAAACATAACCAAGGAAGAGAATCGGCTCCTGCCGGATCTAAACTTCCGCGAAGTGGCAATTCTGTTGCCTCTTGTGGCTGTTGCCCTCTGGATGGGCGTGCAGTCGGGCACCTTCATCCGCAAGATGGACACGTCCGTCCAGAAGGTGATCGAACGCATGGAGAGCCAGCAGACTTTTCGAGTAGAAAATCGTGCAAATTAACTACCTGGCACTTCTTCCCGAAATCATCCTGGCAGTGTTCGGAATTTTCGTGATGCTCGCCGTTCCGTTTGTGCCCGAGCGGATGCAAACCAAGCTGGCCTACCCTGCCCTGCTCGGGCTTCTGCTCGCGGGTGCCGCAGCGCTGATTTTTCCCCGGAGCTCGGTCCAGGAAGGAATGCTTTTCCACGACGCCTTCGGCACCTTCGCTAAGCTCCTCTTTTTCTTCTCGAGCGGAATCGTAACCCTGGTGTCGGTCAGCTATCTGGACCGCGCCCGACTCCCGCACGGGGAATTCTATGCTTTGCTGCTGTTTGCCACGGTGGGGATGAGTCTCATGGCAAACAGCGCCGATCTGATAATGACGTTTTTGGGCCTCGAAATCCTTTCGATCGCCACTTACGTTCTCGCCGGGTTCAGGAGGCACGACGTCAAGTCAGGCGAGTCGGCTCTCAAATACTTCCTTCTCGGTTCCCTCTCCACGGCTTTTCTTCTTTACGGAATCGCTTTCATCTACGGGGCGACCGGGACGACCAAATACGCGGGGATCATTCAGGCCGTCACCGTATCCACCGATCGGTTACTGGCCTTGCTTCTCGGCCTGGGGCTCCTGGTTGTCGGCTTTGGCTTCAAAGCTGCTCTCGTTCCTTTTCACGTTTGGACGCCGGACGTCTACGAGGGAGCGCCCTTTCCTGTGACCGCTCATCTGGCCGTGAGTTCGAAAGCGGCGGCATTCCTTGCTCTTGTCCGAATTCTTTACCAGGTCCTTCCTCAACTGAACGCCCACTGGGAAACAATCTTCTGGATGTCGGCGTTTCTAACAATGGCTCTTGGAAACATCGTCGCGGTGAGCCAGACGAACATCAAACGGATGCTGGCTTACTCGTCGATCGCCCATGCCGGGTACCTGCTGCTGGGCGTCGTGGCTAACAACCGGAACGGACTCCAGGCTGTCCTGTTCTATCTGGTCTCGTACGCGCTCATGACCCTCGGCGCCTTTGCGGTCGTTCAGCTTATCGGGCGCGAGAATGAGCAGGCTGTCTCTCTGGAAGACTACTCGGGCCTTGCCTACCGGCAGCCTTACCTGGCGGCCGCCCTGTCTATTTTTCTAATCTCGCTGGCCGGTATTCCCGCTACCGCCGGCTTCATGGGGAAGCTTTTCCTGTTCACGGCGGCGATCGAGAGCCACCTGTACTGGTTGGTCGTGATCGGCCTCCTCGCTTCCGCCATCGGTCTCTACTATTACCTGAGGGTGATCGTCTTCATGTACATGCGGGAGCCTGGAACCGAAGGTCTGATCGTGCGCGTACCTGCTTCCGCAGCTGTGGCTATTGCTATAATGCTGGCCGGGGTCTTCTACCTCGGGATCTTTCCCGGAACATTCTTAAGACTCGCAAGTGAGGCTGCACACTTTTGAACGACGCAAAACGGAAACTCGAAGAAGAGATCAAAAAACTGGACCGTGAGCTCAAGGACGAGCTGCCGAAGGCCTTCAAGAAGGCGCTCGAGATGGGGGACCTGCGCGAAAACGCGGAGTACCAGACGGCCAAGGAAAGACAGTCTTACGTACAGGCCCAGCTGGCCGCCCTGCGACAACGATTGTCCAAGCTCGCGATGGTTAACCTGAGCAAAATCCCGGAGGGCAAGATCTCCTATGGCTCGACCGTGGTGATTCTGGATGTGGATTCAGGCAAGGAAATCACTTACAGGCTGGTGACGAGCGAAGAGTCGAACGCGGCGGAGGGATTGATTTCGACCACTTCCCCCATCGGTCGGAGCCTCTTGGGCCACGAGGAAGGCGACGAGGTGAAGATCCAGACGCCGGGCGGCGTCCGGACCTACGAAATCGTGAAGCTCACGACCATCCACCAGGACAAGGAGAACGAGCAGCAGGAATAGGACCGGTTATTGATAAATCCGTGACCCGGCCGGAAATTCGTGCTCGATCCTCTCCTTTGTCAGGACCCACCGTCCATAGACGTGGAGGACCTCGTACGTGTCCTTCAGCTTCCCGTCACGTCTCTCGATCATGATGGTCCGGTCGACGATGATGCCCTCGGCATTATCGACGATAAAGGCGGTCTCATCTTTTGAGACATCGGCCATGATCACCGCCATTTGCTCCCACTTTTGACCAGTCACCCTCACCGGAGCCAAGGAGAGGACAAAACAGACAAGAAGCAGACAGATCAACCCTCTTCTCATGTCGCTCATTATAGCGCCTGTCTCGGCAAAACGAGTGATTTCAATAACAAAAGCCGCTATGGCCGACACTCCGATACAGAGCCCCGCACGACGCGAGGGTGTTGAAAAAGGTCCCCACCCCAAAAGGGTCGCGTAGCAAAGCCCAGACTTGCTTAGCCGGAATACGCGCCTGGACAAACAGGAGGCTGGGGGTCCGGCTACTTCCTCCCGGCGGAGGCGTGAAAGGAGAGTAGCCGGGGGTGGAGCCGTTTTTCAGGCGACACCCCCGGAAAACGACCCGAACGCAATAACGCACCCCGGCAGGGGTGCGAGGAGGCCCTCCTCCCACTCCTGCCGGAGTGGGGATTATGCTCCCTCTTTTCCGGGGGTGTCGCCTGAAAAACGGCTCCACCCCCGGCTACTCTCCTCTCACGCCTCCGGCGGGAGAGAGTAGCCGAACCCCCAGCCTCACAACCCTTCGCTATCAAACCCTGGAGGACTTTCGTGGATTACTTCGACCCCAGCATCGCCTGGACCTTCTTTGGGTCAACCCTCTCCACCAGGCGCTCGAAGGGTCCGACTTCGTGGTTCGTTAAGTCGAAACGAGCCGCGTCGTTAAAACCGAGCTCCGGGATGCGCAGTATCCGTTCGACATCAGCGGCGAAACGAGGCAGGACCGGCTTGATGAGAGCCGTCACCGTCCGGCATGCGTTCAGGGCCAGAGTACAGACGCGTTGAGCGGCTGGGAGGTCCGTCTTGACTAGATCCCACGGGGCACGATCTTGGAAGAACTTATTGGCGATGTCGCTGATCGCCACAATCTCCTGGACCGCCCGGCTGAAGTCCACCGCTTCGTAATTCTCGCGAACCGCCGGTACGCGATCGAGCATCTCACCTATCAGCGTGTCGTAGCCGGCAGGCAGCTCACTCAGCCGGCCCGAGAAATTCCTGTTCACAAAAGGCACGACTCGGCTGACCAGATTGGCTATCTTATTGATCAACTCGGCATTCACCCGGGTCGCGAAGTCATCGAGATTAAGGTCAAGGTCGTCCGGCTGCCCGCTGAGTTTCGCTGCGTAGTAATAGCGGAGGTACTGGGGGTCCAGGTGGTTGAGAAAATCCCGGGCGTTTATGAACGTTCCCCGGCTCTTGGACATCTTCTCCCCGTTGATCGTGAGGAAGCCATGGACGAGTACCCGGGTTGGCAGGCTGTAGCCCGCACCCTTGAGCATCGCGGGCCAGAAAAGCGTGTGAAAGTAGACAATGTCCTTGCCGATCACGTGATAGATCTTGGCTTTTGAATCCAGCCAGTATGAGGGGAAGTCCCTTCCTGTCATCTCACAAAACTTCTGAGTGGTAGCGATGTAGCCGATCGGAGCGTCAAGCCACACGTAGAAGTACTTGTTCTCCTCTCCGGGAATCTTGAAACCGAAGTACGGCCCGTCGCGGCTTATGTCCCAGTCTCGGAGCCCCTCCTTGAACCAGTGCTCGATGAACCTTCTGATCTCCGGCTGTAACCGGCCGGGAGTAGCGACCCACTCGCGCAGGAACGGCTCGTAAGCACTCAACGTGAAGAAGTAGTGCACCGACTCGCGCATGACCGGTGCAGTACCGCAGAGGGCGCAATGGGGATCGGCGAGATCGGTCGGAGTGTAAGCTGTGCCGCAGGCCTCGCAGACATCGCCGTACTGGTCGGGAGTACTGCAATTTGGGCAGGCCCCCTTGATGTAGCGATCAGGGAGGAAGCGGGAATCTTTTTCACAGTAGTACTGCGCGACCGGCCGCTTAGCGATGTGCCCCTGGTCTCTGAGCCGGGTAAAGATGAGCTCTGAATGATAGCGATTCTCTGGACTGTTCGTTGTGTAGAAGCAGTCGAAGTTGATGTGAAAGTCAGAAAAGTCCTTCTGGTGTTCCTCGTGATAGATACCGATGAGCTCCTCGGGCCGGATCCCTTTCTGACGGGCTTTCACTTCGATCGGCGTGCCGTGCGTGTCATCCGCGCACATGTAGACTGCGTCGCGTCCGGTCAACTTCAGGAACCGGACGAGGATGTCTGTCTGGATGTACTCGACGAGATGGCCGAGATGAATGCTGCCGTTTGCGTATGGGAGTGCGCTGGTGATCAGGATTTGTTCCACGATGCCCCTTCCGCAATCGATTGTATTAGGAAGACCGGGCAGGCCGCAATGTACGCCTCTCGTCTGTTCGTGGCCTATACTGAGTCTAAGATCCTGTTTGCCCTTCTCTTATCAATTCCGACCTTTTTAGAGCAGTCAAAGGAGGTCCCAATGCAAGAGACCGACGTCGAAAGAAACCTGAAAGAGATCGAGAGTATCGATTCAGCTTCGCACGCGGTGAGCCGCGGGATTCACAACGCGGTCCTGGGGGGCGGCGAGCCGGCCCGAAAGGTGGCCGATGCCCTGCACGGCACCTGGCTCGGACATCCGCTGCATCCGGCGTTGACCGACTTTGTCGTCGGCGCCTTCGCGTTTGGTTCTTTATTCAACCTCGCCAGCGGGGAACTGAACGGCAAACTCGCCCGGAAACTCATCCAAGCGGGCGCAATAATGGCCGTACCCACGGCTCTTGCCGGAGTAACGGACTTTTCGACCGTCCCGCGCCGGGCCATGAACACCGCCGCCGTTCACGGCAGCCTCAACTCCGTAGCTCTGGTCCTCTACCTCCTCTCGCTTCGCAATGGAAACGGCCGGCCATCCGGCATGTCGAAACTCTTTTCGACGCTCGGGTTTGGCGCCATGTTCGTTTCGGCGTGGCTGGGGGGGAAAATGACGTACCACTATCGGGTGGGCGTCGACAAGTCGGAACGGCCCGAGGGCCCCACGGAATGGACTCGGGTCCTGAGCGATGCCGAACTGACCGAGAACCGCCCAAGGCGCATCGAGGTAGAAGGCACGGCAGTCGTATTGTACAAACGCGGTTCGCGGATTTATGCGATGGCCGCCGTCTGTGCCCATGAGGGCGGGCCACTTGAGGAAGGAACTTTCCTTGAAAAGGGCGCAGACGGAGTCTGTGTCGAGTGCCCCTGGCACCAATCGGTTTTCGCAATGGAAGACGGGCACGTGGTCCACGGTCCGAGTACGTATGAACTGGCAGCCTACGAAACTCGCGTGCAAGACGGACAGATCCAGATTCGACTGATCGAACGCAAGCCGGTCGTCGAGCAGGATTCCCGACAGTTGGTCGGCGAGCTTGTGACCGAGTGAGGTGACATTCAAGCGGCCATAGCCGCCTGGCGGGCGGCTTGGCGGTGACGGTGGGATTTCCTGGCCTGGCCGGAAGCATCAGCGCAGTCGGCCAGGCCGAGATGGCCCCACGGATGCAGAGCACGAACTCAGGAAACTAATACGCCATAATCTTGCCGATTGGCTCCACCACGACCTGAATGCCCTCGATCTCGCGCGGCGCTCCGAGCACCGCTTCCGGACTCAGTTCCTCGACGAGAACCTTGATGACCGCCCGACCATTGCCAGCGCCGACGGCATGACCGATAGCCCCGGGAGTTCCGAGCAGCAGACCCTCGTTCAGCTGCTGAACGCGTATCGCTCGCGCCAGTTCCGCCCGGGAAAGGCCCTCGCCCGCCGGCGTTTCAGTTCCAGCCGCACCGGCCGCTCCCACCATCTCCACGTCAAAGTAGGCGAGAACGGCGCTGATCGGATTCGCAACGGCGATCGTATTACTCCCGGCATAGAGCAATCCGACCGCCCTCGGGTTGGTGGGCACATCCTCAACCATGAGGGATCCGGAATCCCCCGCATTGAGAAACCGGCGGTTCTTGACCAGGATCTGCCCCCGGTACGTGCTCGTATATGACGATCCCGCGCATTCGGTCGAGTAACCGACGCTGATTGTCGCGTTCAGACTTTCGACGGTACTCCGGGTTAGACCACTGGTCCGGCCGCTCTTCTTCACGCCAAGGCCGGGAAAAGCAGCCAAAGTGACTGAACTCAGAGTGCCAATCTCGAGAATCGCACCGTCCGGGCTAACCATTCCCGGCCGAATCTGTGCGATCGCGGCGTCGACCAGTGTCACCCCGCCAGGCACGATCGGACACCAGTCCGAAAGGTCGGCCACGATTATGTTCGTGTTGGCGCCGCAGGAGGTATCGACAAAACCCGGATGATTGATGTCATCCCCATCCTTGGCCACTTTCTGGTTCCCGCCGGCAACGGAATCTCCAGCGAATACGTGAGTGTTGCTCAGAACAAAGAGCGCACCGTTGTGCGGGTCTCTGACCAGCGCCCCGAGGGTGCCCGAGCAGCAGTAACCGTTGGCCAGCTCGATAACGCTACCACCCGACGTACCGAGTTGAATCGGAGTGTTCTGGAGGGCTTTGTGATCCACCCTGGCCGGTTTTCCCGCAAAAGTTGGGACACCAATGGCCAGCAGAACGAAAACAACGAGACACAAGGACCCGAACTTCTTAGAGGATAGGTTCATAGCCTCCCCCTTTCTGTCAATAAAAACGGTTAACACTTGTGGTAACTCAACAGCGCAGGTAACTGTAGCAGCAAAAGCTAAAAAATTGACAAGAAAATTTGCGTGGCCCGCGTTCAGGACATCCCTGGGGGCCCAGTCCTGCGGACGCGGAACTCCGGTGCTATCATGGTTCCGGCCATGGACCAAGCGGGGATTCATTACCGGGTAGAGGACGACTTTCCAGACTACCTGCGCGACGAGTCGCGGCAAACCGGGTGGGCAGACTCGATCTCGTTTCCTCTTTCCACTGACGAAATCCGTGACCACCTCCGCTACGCCGAAGCAAGGCGGGAACTGGTCACACTGCAGGGTGCCCGGACTGGAATCACAGCAGGCGCGGTTCCCGAGGGCGGACACGTTCTTAATCTCTCCCGGATGAAGAGACTCTTGTCGGTCAAGAAGGAGCCTTTGCCCACGGTCGTTGTACAGCCTGGTCTGTCCCTGGCCGAAATCCGGACGGCCATACGCGAGGAAATCGGCTCGAAATGGTTCTTCCCTCCCGACCCGACCGAGACCTCGGCGTCGATCGGCGGCATGATCGCCTGCAATGCTTCGGGCGCCCGTAGCTTCCTCTATGGCGCGGTGCGCGCCTACATCCATAGCCTTCGAGTGATGCTGATTGACGGCTCGACCTTGCTTATCCGGCGCCAAGCGAATCGCGCCAGCAACCGGTCCTTTGAGATCACCGCCGAGTGCGGGCGGAGGATTGCCGGCGCGCTCCCCTCTTACCGCCTGCCATCCATGAAAAACGCCAGCGGGTACTTCGCGCAGGACGAAATGGACCTCGTGGACCTGTTTGTCGGCTCAGAAGGCACGCTGGGAGTCGTCTTCGAGGCAGAACTGAGCCTAAGGCCCAATCCTCCCGTTCAGTTTGGACTGCTCGCGTTCCTGCCCGATGAGAACGGCGCCCTTGCCGTCGTACGCCGGGCGAGAGCCATGGCAAGAATCAAACCCGAAACCGAAGGGCTGGCGGCGCTGGAGTTTTTCGACGAAAGGTCGCTCGCCCTGGTGCGTAACGAACCGGCCGGCACCGAGCTCCGGCTCCCGGAAGGCCCGGGTGTGGCCGTCTATCTCGAGTATCACGGTCACCAGGAGAACTTTCTCGAAGACCGGGTCGCGTCTCTCTCTCAACACCTCGAGAAGTGCGGAGCCGACCCGGAAACGGCTTGGCTGGCAACCAGCGAGAAAGAGATGGAGCGGCTGAAGGCGTTCCGCCATGCCATCCCGGAAGCCGTGAATCGGACCATAGGTGAAAGGAAGAAGACCAATCCGGGACTGACGAAATTAGGGACGGATCTCGCCGTTCCTGATGATCGCCTGGACGATGTCGTGAGACTTTACCGCGAGGGACTCGACCGCCTCGGGCTCGAGCACGTCATTTTCGGCCACATCGGGAACAACCATTTGCACGTAAATATCATTCCCAGGAGCACTGACGAGTACGAAAAGGGCCGACAGCTTTACCGAGAATGGGGACGGGCGGTCGTCCGAATGGGGGGAACGGTGTCAGCGGAGCACGGGATCGGCAAGCTGAAACGTGAAATGCTGATGGAGATGTACGGGCCTGAAGGGATCGAGGAGATGAAACGTCTGAAGGCCTGCTTTGACCCCGACAGTCTTCTTAATCGGGGCAACTTGTTCAGTTACTGATCTTTCAAGGAGACAACATGAAACGTCGACGATTCCTGGTTGCCGCGCTTGCGCTGTGCGGTTTACCGGCTGTTTTCGGAGCCACACCCGATCAACAGGCTGTAGAGCAGGCGGAGAGAAACTGGGCCAAGGCGGTACTGGCGGGCGATATCGCGGCTCTTCAGACGATATTCGCTGATGACCTGATCTACACCCACTCTACTGGCGCCGTTGATGACAAGACGAGCTACCTGGCGAAAATGAACAGCGGGACCAAGTACGAAGCTATCGATTACCAGTCGATGACGGTGCACATCTATGGAAAAGACGCGGCGATTGTGCATTCAAAAGCCAGACTCAAAGCCACTACTCCCACCGGCGGCGTCGACAGCAATCTGATGATGTTGCACGTTTGGGCGAAGCAGGGTAAAACCTGGAAGATGGTCGCCCATCAGACGACCAGGCTGCCTTAGGGGGCGACCAACAGAGTCCCGAAGGGACGGGGTATAAGCGCTAAAATAAGAATCGAGAGTGGGGGCGTCCCCTGGGAGCGCGGGCGTCTCACCTGCACTGGGGCGAGGGGCGTCCCGCCCCGTCCGCGCTGTCGGCACCATCGGCCTTGCGAGAGGTGCGGACGGGGCGGGACGCCCCTTGCCCCAGTGCAGGCGAGACGCCTGCGCTCCCAGGGGACGCCCCCATGCCTGTCACCTTGTTCCACCCTCAGTCCGTCCCCTTTTGCGCGACCGGGCCGATTTTCAGGACGGCGCCCGACGAATATGCGGTAAATTCGGGGGCGTACATGGACTGCAGGGTTGCGGGGCTCACGCGGAATGTCCCGGACATGTTTGCCCGCACCCGGTACTTGAACGTGTACTCGCCCTGCGGCAGCCATTCGAAGAAGAAGTTGGTGCCCGAGTCCCGTATCTCCTCATACCAGCCAATTCCAAGGTCCCACTTGTAGCGCGAAACGGCGCTTCCAGGCTCCAGTCCGGCGGCCCTCGGGTCACGCAGGTGCACGTACTCGCAGGGGTGTTTGGCCCGAATAGACAACTGAACTTCCACTTCGTCTCCCGGTTCCAGAGTATTGCCTTCCGACAGGGGCTTCAAAACAAAGCCTTCCTGGGTCTTCTCGCGACGGAAGTACTTCCGGGAAACGGCCAGCAGGTCACCCCGGTCTTCGTCCGGCAACCGTTCCGTCGAGAAATGCCAGGTGGCGGAGGCAAACATGAGGCCTTTTCCTGGCTTTTCGACAACGATGGTGGCCGCTTTCGAGTCGACCTCCGTGCCCGGAACGACGATCTGGTTCTTTCTGCCGGTGTATTGGTCAGGTTCAAAGACCAGGTGCGTCTGCCTCGGACCTGCGGTAATGGTAGCCTCTTCCCGAATGCCGAGCGCGCCTTCCTGTTTCAGGTAGTAAACCAGGGAGTAGAGAACCTCCGCGGTCGCCCGGGTGGACTTCCAGTGGTTCAGCTTCTTGTTCAGAAACAGCCAATGCACCAGGCCGTCTTTTCGGGCATCCTGCGGCATCAGTTCCGTGAGCGTCCGCAGAGCGAACGCGTGAGTCTCGATCGTATCGTTGTACCAGAGCCACGCCCTGTCTTCCGGCGCCCAGAAAGTTCCCTCCTCCTGCGTGGTCTTCGCCGAATCCATGACGCTCTTGAAGACCAATTCGGCGTCTTGTGGACGCCGCATCCGTTTGAGGGTGAGCGCCAGTTGGGACTTCAGATACGGCGAGTGCTCCTTCCAATGCTTGAAGCAGTGCTTCAGGATCGTGTCCCTTTCCTCTGCCGTAAGAGCGTCGCCCATCCAGGTAGCATCCGGGTAGCAGGAGGCGACGTAATTGAGGAATGTCAGGAATTCCCAACAGCAATCGTCCTTGATCATCCGCTCTTTGTAGTCTTCGCGGAAATGGCGGGCCAAGTAGCCCCACCCGCGCTGGACAACTTCTTTAGGCACCTCTACCCCAAACTCAGAAGCCTTGGCAAACCCGTACATGAGGTATAGGGTCATGTAAGGGGAAGGCGGGCCACCGGGCCACCACGGAAATCCTCCACTGGCGGTTTGGGCTTTCCTGAGTTTGGCGAGAGCCAGATCCTTTTCCGCCTTGGCTATTCTCGGATCCAGGACCTTGCTCAGCTGATCCTCCTTCTCGCTGCCCCCCCGCGCCTCAACCAGCCAGGGAGTCTCTTCCAAGGCCATTTTCCGGTTGGGGTCGACATCGTCGAACGTCTCGAACCGGGTCGGCCGCTCGGAGAGTGTCTGGGCCATCCGGGCAACTGCGGGGTAATCCTTGTAGAGGCTGGAGAGAATCCCGGACGAAAGGAAACGGTTGAGGGTTTGCTCGGTGCACTCGTAAGGATAATTCACGAGATACGGGAGAGACGCCAAGACCGAATAGAAGAGCTGAGCATCGACTGTCACAACCATCTGATCGTTGATACGGCTTGCATCGTCCGCCTTCTGCAGGTCCTCGAAGGTCAGTTGGCGACGGGCCGCATCCCGCAGAGTCACGAACCGGGACTGCGACAGGTGCATCCGGCCGGGCAAGAGCGGCAGAGGCCGGATCTCGCCATCACTCAAGTTTCCGGCTTTGGCGATGACGCGGAACGCGACAGATCCGACTCGAGGCGGAGCGACCAGTGGGAAGCTGACATTGGCGCCGCCTCCGGGCTTGACACGGAAAGGCTTGCGAGCGCCTTGAGGATTCAGAGCGAAGCTTCCAAGCAGGCTCTTCTCGGTTTCCGGATCGAGGATCTCCAGCGTGACTTCACCCTGAAGCTCGCTCTCTCCGGCATTGTTTAGCACCACCTTCAGCTCCGCCTGATCCCCTTCCCGCAGGAAGCGCGGCAGATAGGGACGTGTCATCAGATCCTTTACGCTGCGCGTTTCCTTCATTAACGAACTGCCAAGCAAGTCGCGCGTTACCGCGTGGACCCAGACATTCCAGGACGTCACCGAATCGGGCACTTTGAACTCGACGGTGACCGAGCCGTCAGCGCCGGTCAGCAGGTGAGGCTGCCAGAAAGCGGTTTCCGAGAAATCGGAGCGCAGGGGAGCCTCGGCCGCCGGTGCGGCCGGCCGTTCTTCCTCTTTCAACTTGCCGAGTGTCCCTCCGACGACCCCGCCAGGCGGCGCCGGGGCCGGCGCTCCACTCTTGTAAGCGATAGCGTCAGCAGCCTCGGCAGGAGGGGCGGCCGCCGGCATCGGAACGCCGCCCTCACGGCGCGCCATCGACATCATCATCCGGTCTCGACGGCCCGGCCCACCGATCCCGTAACCTGAAAACAGCAGCAACTGATCAGGCCGCAGTGAGGGATAGTCGGGAAGAGCGGCCAGATCGTGGGCGAGGACCTGAGCCGAAGCCGAGCCCAGGGTGCTGTTTAGCTGGTCGGAAACAGAGTGGATTGGCC
>Ga0105092_10001296_pt1 | contig 13341 bp, 25 predicted proteins | sample PPLLak2March2015_FD_87021 | JGI IMG/M metagenome (GOLD analysis project Ga0105092, IMG submission 87021) | Freshwater sediment microbial communities from Prairie Pothole Lake near Jamestown, North Dakota, USA - PPLs Lake P7 Core (1) Depth... | ecosystem: Environmental > Aquatic > Freshwater >... | reverse complement strand
TTATAGAGATTGGTGTTTTAGCAGTGTTGGGTATCGCATTGTCTATTACAGTATATTTTGGTTATATGTTTGAAGATTTGATTACTAGTATTATAATGGGTGTTGTGAAATATATTTCATCATCTTTAGTAGCACTGGTAGCGATGTTTATATCAACAATTTATATTTTAGTATTTGAAATTGCGCAAATTGAAAAAAATGAAGCTAAAGAACAAACATGTGTATGGAATGTTATTTTGATATTTGGAGTTAATTGTATAATATTGTTTATTATGTTGGTACTATATTTGACGTATAATATCACATCTACCGATGTTTCTGGTATTATTAATGTATGGTTTACGGAATTGCGTATTGGATTTATTTGTTTAATTGTTTTTAATGCACTCGCAACCCCGTTTGCTCTCGGGTATGCTCGTTGTAAAGAAGATGGTGACACTAAGGTATCGGATCCTCCAATCGAATCAGATAATTTAATTAAATTGGTAGATCCTGAAACTGATTTGGGATATTACGTAAAGGAAGATCAATATGAAAACCACTCTTTCTAAAACATTTACTGCTATGATTTATGTCGGGTTTAAAGAACGAAAAACTGATGAAATTCGAGATATTAAATTAGCTCGTAAAGTATGTCAGACTTATTGTAATGATGTTGGGTGGTGTGTGACGTTGACGCCAACCGATTTTATTTATACGAATGGATCAGAACCCGGATGTATTGTAGGATTGATTAATTATCCACGGTTTCCGGTTAGTGATAATGTATTATCGCAACATGCTATTACTTTAGCAAATTTATTGAAAAAAGAGTATAAACAATGTCGGGTTTCTGTAGTTATGCCTACAGAAACTGTTATGTTATCCGGAGATCCGGAGGTTGATGAAAAATGTTAATCGGTAAACAATGTTATATCAGGTCTTTAAAACGAGACTTTTCCGAGATTATTTCATGGGCAATGTTCGTAATTGCAACAATTATTGGGATATATATTGGTTATGTAAAGAGAAATGAAATTGTGGGTATATTCGGATTTGTTAATAGTATATTTCAATTCATTTATACTATATTATACGCGATTTTGTATACTCACATATCATCATCAAATTTGTCTTTAGCAATTATCTTAATTGTAATGGTTGGTTTATATATTAGTATTGCACGTGATGATAAAGAAACTGCAAAACGTACTTCGTGTAATATGTATATTCTTTATGGAGTACTTTGTATTATTGCAAGTTTTATGTTAATGTTAGTAATGGTTGTTTGCTATGGGTTATCTGTGAATATTCCAATGCCTGAACGGTATGCATATTTAAATGAAATGTTGTTTGGAATAGTTGTTTTATTGATTGTAAATGTAGTTGTAACACCGTTCGTTCTTGGATATACGCGGTGTAAGGGTGAACTGGACGAGAGTGAACCTGTCGTAGCAAAGGGTGAATGATATGTCAATAAATAAACAATGTTTTTATAAGTCTGTAAAAAAAGATTATGCGGATCATGGTTGGATAGCTGTAATAATTTTATCGTCTATTATCGGATGGTATACCGGGTGGGTATATTCGGCACAAATATCAAGTTTTATTATTTCAATATTAACACGTTGTCCATCATCATTATATTCTGTAATTATTAGTTTGATTATAATGATGGTTATAATTATAGATGTATTACTTATGTCTAAAGAGAGATCTAAAGAAGAGCCGGTATTCAATATTATAAGTGCTAATGAATTTTCTATATTGTCGGTATATGGAATATGTTTTATACTTTATATATTTTATAAAAATATTGCTAATATTTCTATAAACGAGACAAATGCGTGTATGTGCGAATTGGTTATAAGTTCTTTAATACTTACGGTTGTTAATGTTATTATATCACCGATTGTTCTTGGATATGTCCGTTGTAAAGATGAACCGAAGGTTGGTTAACGATGTTTCATTATTTACGTTGTTCGACATGCGATTATTGGGGTAAAATGAGGTGTCCGAGAAAAGGACTTACTTATTTAAAAGATGCGGATATGGTTATTGAAATTACTGGTTGTGCGTCACACTCAAAAATAAAAAAGTTGATTATATCAGACGATGTATTATTAGATAAAGTTAATAAATCTTGTATTACTTGTAAATATTCCAAAATATCTAATTATTCTGATGCGGTGTGTGCATTAGATTGTGAAAAGTCATGTGTTATATGTTATATTAAAAAAGTAGATATTAACAGGTATAATTGTAAATCATATGAAGTGAGTGAAAAAACATGAAAGTAACGACAGTTCGTGAAATAATTCAGAAAGATGGTTGTAAGACTACGATTACTATTGAAGGTGATATGAGCGATGGTGATCTTAACCAGTTGAATCGGCATTTAGAACTTGTTGGATTTTATGAATCAGATGGATTAAGCGGGAAATTAAAACGTATTTTTAACGGGAGTAAATGATTATGATTACAGATGAGTTAAAACCAGTTCCGACATTTGGAAAATGTGTAGCTAAAAGAAGTAAACGTAATTTTATATTTGTTGGTTCTGTGACATTAGGTACAATTATAGGGTTCATTGGATTATGTTTATTATCATGTTTGTTAAATGAGATCGGAGTTCCACTATTATATCAACGATTTATTATTATTGATATTCTTTGTGTTGGACTTTTTACATGTCTTGTTACCATTAGTTTCAAATATTCAGAAAATTGGAAATCTTTAGTGAAACGATTCCTGTTACTTCATATTATACTTCCATTAATTATGTGTTGTGCGATAATCGACATTATTTGTCTTGTTGGTATACCTATTATGTTAAGTATAGTGTGTGTTATCATGTGTATATTTAGCGGTATGTCTGGTACGATGTCAATGATTATAAGTTTTTGTAGTTTATTTATTGTGATTCCGATTAATTTAGCAATGTATGAATGTTTACATATTAGTTCATATTTCTCAGGAGTCATGGATTATTTCGAGGAATCTTTGAGATTTGATACTGGTGATTCGTTGTAAAGGTGGTAAAAAATGGATAAATTTGAGATGTTACAATCAGATTTTTATCAAGAGTTGGATAAACTTGTAAAAAATAAATTTATTAAAGAATGTGACGCTGATAAGGTACGACAAACATTTAGGGAATGCGCTCACAGGCTTTTACGAATTGAAATTAGTAATATGATCGAATTTGCGAAAAGTGAGGGAATGATCGAATGATCGAAAAGTTGTATACACGTAAACTTAAATATTGTATATATTGCCCGGATTGGAAAATTGAACGTGTACCGGGTAAACGGTATTCTGCTACTATATGTAAACGAACCGGGATTTATATTGCTACCGGGACGAAAGATGTTCCGACACAGGAACAGGAAAAAGATTCTTTTAAAATATCCGGGAGATTTCCTTCGTATTGTCCACTTGAAGATTGTGAGTGTGATTAGATAATGTTTGAACCTTATATTCCAGATGAAGATGACCAGATAAATTTACCGGGAAGAAAAGATGTTGAAATAACAGAGGAAGATTTACTTAAAAATATATGTAATTGTCAGCCTTGTACACATCTGGTTAAAGATGTGTCTGGTAACCCACGTGAGAGTCGTATTAGTACGTTTTGTGAAAAGTACGTTCCGAGATTAATAGAATTTCATAAAGTAGGAGAACCTGTTAAAAACGAATCTGGTGATTTTTTTTATCCAGTGATGGGAGGTTTTGTACCCAAAAATCTTGTTGACAGATATTCTGATGATATTATCGAACGGCTTAAAACGTTAAATAAACAAGATCGTGATGAATTTAACGATCATTTTCGTCCTTTTTATACAATTGATCATTTTGAGGATGATCGAAGAATGCTTCATATTGCGATTTTATATAATGCCGGGTTTTATCCGGAGGAAAGTACCATTGAAGCTGAAGCTTTTAAAATTGTAATTGAAAAATTTATAGAAGAGCGATGTAGAAGATTGGGACTGATTGAATAATGCCTGATATTATTACAATTATTTTTGATTGTTTTGCTTCATCCGAGCCTAGTCTATATTAATCAACATCCGATGATATTGATAAATGTGTGGATGCACAAAATGCATTATATGATTTTTTAAGAGATAATCATATATCATGGTACGAACGAAGCGTAACAAGAGATGAATTGCATGATGAAGAAATATGGTTAGAATCTACTGGAGCCGGAGAGTATGAATAATATTACCAGATGGACCGAACTATGTTCAAAATATGATACGACACATCGATATTGGAGCAGACCCGGATATATTGGTGGAGATCGGTTAATGGGGCATGCTTGTAACATTATGTTTGGACACCGTATTTCTGGTTCAGGTCCAGATGCTTTTGGCGGAAGTGGTCATTGGCCTTATATTACATTAAATGTAGATTTTCCTGAAAATCGTGATAATATTGCATTTAAATTTGGTGAGGAATTACAAATATTTGTTGATGATTTTCTTGCTAACAACGGATTAAAAATTCCTGATGGTTGCAGGGATGAAGATTATAACGAACATAGGTGACGGAAATGAAACCGAGTCAGTGTTACGAAGAAACGTTTAATATTATGATGAATGATGATATAGTTGCACGAGAAGGAGTTATTGTTCATGGTAAAGTTCATGATCCTCAAACCGATAAATGGATTGATCATGCGTGGATTGAAATGGGTACGATGGTGATTGATCCGACAATTGGTGATGGGATGATTCGAAAACCTCTTTATTATAAAACGTTTAATGCCAAACCCGAAAAACAATATACTCAATTAGAAGCTGTTCGACAAGCATTTAAATTTAAAAAGGGATTTGTAAAATGGTAAAAGTTGAATTCAGTAAAACGGGATCGCCTACTATAAAAGAAAATTTATCGAAAGATGAATTAATTAAACTTTTTTCAGAAATTGAATCGTGTATAGATGTAGATTTTACATGTTATTCTGAAAATAAAGTTGATGGGTTTGATTTTCGTTTACGTAATGGTAAATTCCTGTCGATTGGAATAGGTTATGATATAATGTTGGGAGATTGTGAACATTATATTTATAGTTGTGTGTCGGACAAAGATCCTCGTATATGGAAAAAAGAGCAAGAATTAAAATATCAACGGATGCGTGAGAATAATGGTTGAATCAAATAATTTGGAAACGCTGAACGAGAATCGTTCAATGTTGCGATGTTTTATTAAAGAGAGTAAAAATGAATATAAAAAGTTTTTGAAACTTAGTTTATATGGACTTGTTATTGTTGTTATTCTGTGGGGTATTTGGTACGGGTCACCAACGGTAATATCGTGGTTATCCGGTTTAATGCCATATATTTCGATATTAACAGGATTTCCGTGGTATTACTATATTATTGGAATTGTTTGTCTTATTCCGGCAGAACGTGCACTTGAAAAATGTATTATACGAGAATCTAAATATTGGACACTCGATCAAGTTATTCGTATGAGGGTAATATTTAGGGTAATCGGACTCATGATTTTAACATTATCTTTACCACTTTTGTTTATTTTATCTACGAATGATAATAAAATATTTAGTAATCTTCTTATTACTATTATTGCCCCAATTACTGTGGTATTTTGTGGAATATATGTTACTGGTATCGGTGATAAAATTGGGGGGTTAATTAAAGATGAAACCTATTAATACAATTTTTCCGCAACGTATTTCTGTCATGGCGAATCATAAATGTGTTATCTGCGGAGGAGATGCAATAGAGTTCAAAAATGATATAAGTCGTAGAGAATATGATATTTCAGGAATGTGCCAGAAATGTCAGGATAAGGTGTTTGTTCCTCCAAAAGATGATCCATGCGATGGATGTAAAGGATTGGAAAATCCCGAAAAATATTGTAAGAAGTGTGAGGTTTGAATTATGAAGAAGCCTGAAAAAATTACTGATCCGTATATGAGATTAATGATAGCTAATGAAGTTCAAAATCGTATAGATGATCTGGATTATCTGTATTCGAATGATTCGGCAATAGATAAACATATTGATAATATCAAATCTTATTTTAAAGATAATGATATTCCAATCCCGATTCTACCTACCGACGATCGGCGTGAGGGTGCTGTTAAAACGATGTATAGGGTATGGGCAGCACTCGATTGTAATAATATGATGTGTGCGTTATGTGGAACTGAAAATGGAGACGACAGAAATGAGTGAAGTATTGGTAATTTGTCCGAATCATGGTATTATTAAAAGAATTGAGATGGATTGTATGTGGCTTGGAAAACCACCAATGCCCGAAATTGAGAATGCATATTGTCCATTATGTGGTGCGAAGACTGTTATTGAATATCCGAAAAGATCTCATACATCTTCTTGGACGTATAATAGAACAGATGAAAACGATTATAAACAAGAAGAAATAAATCATTATAGACAAAAATACAAAGATCAGTTTAAAATATAACCGGAGATACATGCTTTTAGAACATTTTATATATTCGGCAGCGGTTGCCTGAATTATAGGTATGATTTTTTTAAGATATACTGGTAAGGATCCATCGTGGATAATTGTTGTTATGACATCTATTCCGGATTCTGATTATGTAGTTCATATAATTCTGAAAGCGTTTAATTTTGTATCACCGTTTATGATACATCACGGAAGTTTTCATAATGTAATATCTTTGATCTATATTTCGTTTATTGCAGCATTAGTATTTTCGAAAATATTAAAAATTGATTATTTAACTGCGGTGATGTGTTCTATGATGGGTATATTGTTACATTTCATTGAGGATTTTATTGTGTATCCACCGGCATATATGTATCTTTATCCGTTTAAGATGACTGAATATGGAATGAACCTTATTCCGGAAACAAGAGATCTTGGTATTGCCGGATCTGAAGTATTATTAGTTGGTATGCTATTGTTATGTATATCAATTGGTATCAGGAAATATTTTGAGAAAGGATGGTCAGTAATGAAATATGTTAATGATTGGATGCATATTGGAAAAATGGTTAAGTATCAGGTTGAACTTTTACTAATACGGTGATTTAATTATGAGCGAACATGATAAATGTTATAAGTGTTTTCATTCGCAGACATGGACACTAAAAGAGCATGCTGAACATGTGAAAAAATTTTGTTATAAACATTGGGACGATGTTGATCCTGACGATTGTTGTGGATATTATATTACATGGTTGTTTCCAACATCATATGGAGTGAGTATAAAAGGTGTTTCGGTAGAACCCGATAGTTTATATGACAAGGTTGTTTAAATGAAATTTAGAGTTATAGTAGCAGATAATCCATGGGAATTTTTTAATAAGAATACTGGGGGATCTTTTAAAAGCGGGGCAAGCGCCAAGTATAATACAATTTCGTTGCAGGAATTGATAGATCTTCCTGTAAAAAAGATTGTGGAGAGAAATGCGTTGTTATTCTTATGGGTTCCTACAGCATTATCACATGAAGTTGCAAGATCGGGTCTTGTCGAAAGTTGGGGATTTAATAAAGTCGTTACTAAAATCTACTGGATAAAAATCGGGTCGCTTGGGCTCGGATTTAATTTTCGGAACCAGATAGAGGAGTGTTGGGTATGCCGACGAGGATCGGTAAAATCGTTCAGGACGGCATTTCCAAATGTAATAATGTCTGGTGAACCGTTTGATGGATCGGGCTGTGCACCGGAATTTGTTGATATGATGAAACCGATTATTATTATTTCAAGATCCATAAAGCATTCTCAAAAACCAGAAGAATTTTGGCAGATGATCCAACCGAGTATCGATAAGTTTGGGTTGTATCCGTGCCTAGAAATGTTTTCAAGAGAGAGAAGACCGACTTGGATGGCTATTGGAAACGAAATCAGTGGTAACGACATACGAGTAGATTTAGATAATCTGATTAAAGAGAATTTGTTAACTTGTTATTATTATGAATAAGTGATACTTAAAATGGTAACGCATAAAATTAAAGATTATAATAAAAAATATTATGAGGATCACAAAGAGGAGATTAAATTACGTACAAATTTATATCGTATAAATAATCCGAGTTCTCGGAAAAACTGGGATAAAAAATATAATAAAGTTCATAAAGAAGAAATTAAATTACGTCGTATCAATGATCCTACATATAAAGAAAAAAGAAAAATATATTCAAAAAAATATCGTGAGACCCATCATGAGAAAATATTTATATCTAATAAACGTTATCGTGAAAATCATAAGATACAGGTAAAAAATCATTATAATCAAAATAAATTAAAGATTTATGAGAATAATAAAATCAGAAATAAAGCGATTCGATTAGAGGTATTGAGATATTATTCTAACGATGAATTGAAATGTAAAAAATGTGGAGAGGACCATTTGGAGTTTTTGGAAATCGATCATATATTTGGTGGTGGTAGAAAACAAATGAGGGAGACCGGGTATGGAAGTATTTATCGTTTATTGAAGTTTAATAATTATCCTGATGGATATCAAGTATTATGTAGTAATTGTAATATTAAAAAAGTAAAGGTTTCGGCGAGAGAAAGAGCGCAAACGGGAACTCTCTCACAAAAAATATCTTATGATACGGAACAACGACTTAAGAATAAAGTATTTTCTCATTATAGCATAGATGGACAAATTAAGTGTTTATGTTGTGAGGAAAATGATATTGATGTGTTATGTTTAGATCATATACACGGTGATGGTAATATACATAGGAAAACCATGGGATTAAAAGGTGGAAAAGATATGTATAGATGGATTAAAAATAATGATTATCCTGATACATTCAGGGTTCTTTGTAGTAATTGTAATAAAAGCTTAGGTAATCGCGGGTATTGCCCTCATGACACAGAGATGATATGATATGACAACCTATAGAGAAGCTCTTATTGTATTACAGGGTGTGTGTGATCACGCTATATCTAAAGATGAGCATGGTTTTAATAAAATAGATAGTCCTATAGCAACTTCTTTTTCCGGGTATTCTGTGTGGACCGAGAAACAGCAAAATTATGTTATTAACATGCTTCGTAAATATTCCTCACAGTTACTTCATAACCACAGTATTGATTATTTTGCGTTGACAAAAGAACAGACGAGAGAAGAGCGGCAGAAAGTATTTGAAGAAGCAAAAAAAGCGGTTGTTCCGAAAGAATGTCCAATTCTTGATTATAAAGAAAATATATTTACCCTTAAAATTCCGTTTGAGAATAAAGATCTTGCGAAAGATGTCGGACCACATAGGTGGGATGGAGAACGAAAGTTATGGACATATCATGTTAATTCAAAAGGTATTATAGATGGTCTTTATAATCTTATTAAATCCCATCCCGAATTAGATATTGTTGTTAAACCAGCAGCTGTTGATTATATTGATACCTATTATAAAAATAAAGAACAATTCGATCATGCCGTAAAGCAGGTAATTTCAATTAAAGAAAATGAAGTTCCTGATATAATGGTTCCGTTAAAAACTAAACCATATGATCATCAGAAACGTGCATTTATGATTGGGACGACGTTAAACAGCGCAGCATTTTTGATGGAAATGGGTACTGGTAAAACGTTCGCTGCAATTGCAGTTGCTGGAAAAAGATTTATTGATAATGAAATAACTAAATTGTTAGTTATCGCTCCTTTATCGATTTTACATGTATGGAAACAGGAGTTTGAACAACATGCAAATTTTCCGGTAAATGTTGTTGTATTAAATGATACACAGATGACCAAAAAGAAGAAGAAAATTGAAAATTGTAATAAATCCAAAGTTTTAAATGTTCTTATTGTATCATATGAAAGTTCATGGAGAATGCCTGATGAACTTTTTGAGTGGAAACCTGAAATGGTGATTCTGGATGAGTCTCAGCGTATTAAGAATAAGAAAGCAAAACGGTCGGAATTTATTCATGAACTTGGGGATAAAGTTAAGTATAAACTTATTCTTACAGGAACTCCTGTTACACAAAGCCCGGTTGATTTATTTTCACAATACAGGTTCTTGAATAAAGATATTTTTGGAATGAGTTTTTATAAGTTCCGTGACCAATATTGTGTGATGGGTGGATTCGAAAATAAACAGGTTGTTGGGTTTCAGAATCTCGATGATCTGATCCAGAAAGCCCATTCGGTCGCATATCGTGTAACAAAAGAAGAAGCATTAGATTTGCCTGATTTTACCGACGAAGTAATGTATTGTGAATTAAAAGATTCTGCTAAGACGTATAACGATATGTCTAAATTATTAAAGGTGGAAGTTAAAGAAGGTAAATGTGATGCTAAATCATTGTTAGCTAAACTTACACGGTTATCTCAGATTACCGGCGGATTTTTACCAATAACTGATAAAGAAGGTAAAGAAACGGTTCAACAGATCGGTCATGAAAAACTTGATTTATTAAAATCTATTGTAGAAGATTTTCCACGTAATAAAAAACTTGTAATTTTTTGCAGGTTTATCCCGGAAATTGATGCTATCTGTGGGATGTTAGATGAAATGAAAATTTCACATGCTGCTATTACCGGAGATGTATTATCAGCAACCCGTGAATTAATTAATGATAAATTTCAGAAAAATGAAGATCCGAAAATTATTATTCTTCAAAGTCAAGTTGGTGGGTTGGGCATAACTTTAACTATGGCTGATACGATGATATTTTTTAGTAATACATTTTCATATTCGGACCGGGAACAATCAAAAGCTCGAATCCATAGAGTTGGTCAAAAGAATCACTGCACATATATAGATCTTGTGGCAAATAATACTATAGATAATAAAATATTGATATCTCTTAAAGAGAAGAAAAATGTTGCCGATATGGTAATTGATCAAATTGATATACCCGACAATGAATTAGAAACCAATAATATAGATTGTGATGTCGAATTAGCAAAGACATATTAAAAATGAATGAGGTTTAAGAGGTTCGAATATGCCAAGTGGTATTTATGTTAGAACACAAAAACATTTAGATGCTTGTAAAGCTGGGTGTATTAAGAGATCATTAAATCCAGAATGGAGAAGAAAAAATAAAGAAGCAAATCAAAAAAATGCTAAAGATCCCGAATGGTTACGTCAAAATAAAGCAATTCTCGAACGGAATATCCCGGGATCTTCTTGGAGAATTAACCAGATTAATGGTATTAAAAAGAATACATCTTCAAATTTGGAATGGAGAAGAAAAAATAAAGAAGCAAATCAAAAAAATGCTAAAGATCCTGAATTTATACTAAAAAAATCTAATGGGATTAAAAAGAAATATAAAGAGGATTTAAATTATAGAAATAAAATGGCCGATGCTGCACGAAAACGTGCTCAAGATTACAATTGGTTACTTAAAAATACCGAATCTAGAGTGGGTGGATTCTGGTATGGTAATGTAAATCATGGTGATCGCAAACAATATTGTGAATTGTGGAATCGTGAATTGTGGAATCGAATAGATACATTTCAAGAGTATAAGAGTATTTTATCTGGAAAAATGAAAGAGGATAACAAAGGTGAAAATTTAACTAGACATCATGTTTATTATCAACCCAAAGCCTGTTGCGAATGGGATGAAGACGTGAATGGATATTATGTCATTCTTAATATTGGAGTAAAGACAAAACCAATTCAATATAAGTATTATATTGATGGTGATCCGAATAAATTCGTGTTACTTACGAGATCAGAACATTCTAAAGTTTCAAAAGATAAGATTAGATGGATAAAATTGTTTGAAAATCTTATTCAAATTAAATATAATGGTAAATGTTATTATACGAAAGAAGAATATGAAAAATATAGGTGTGATCATGGAGAGAATTAAAATTCTTAAAATTTTCAGGTGTGATGATACAATTGCCGGGTGTCCGTATTTTAAACGAATTCATCATTGTGATTATAGTGATGAATGCACATGTACGTTATATGAGAAAGATATTCCACAGTTTAAAAATGATGAGAATGAATATGGTGAGGATGATGATTTTGATAACGAATGGACCGTTCCCGATGAATATGGGTTTATTGGTGGGCAGTTCCCGAAATGGTGTCCGTTAGAAAATAGTGAAGATTATGATCATTACAGGAGATTATGTTTATGACTATATTTAGAATTCATAGTTTACCATATGGCGAAATAGATGGGTATTATACCTATAATCAGATTATAGATGCGATTGGATATTATACTGATGGAAAACCTGTAAGTCCTTTACTGAATGATCCAGATCCGGATTTTCTTGAACATCTGAAACGGATATCCAAAAGGATGGAAAATTATAAAATGGATATAATTCTGGCCCGGGAAATTCTTCTATACGATAATATGTGCGATACTATGGTTAGCACGTTCGGAATTCATCCAACAAAATTTATTTCTAGAAAGAATGTACAAACCGAACGAAAAATAACCGCTCCGAATTATAGGGAGGCGGAATATTGTGGAAATTGTATACATTTTCATGATCAGACGATGTATGATGATACGATGTGGGGAGAATGTGATATTCATACGGAATTGAATGAAGTATATGATCCTCCGCTCAAAAATCCATTATATTTGGGTTGTCATGAAGTTTGTGACGATTTCTGTTTAGATAAAGATGAGGTTTGATAATGAAATTAACATGCGATTGTGAAAAATGGAAACCGTTTATTACAGAACATTGCGATATGGTAAAGTTTTGCTATTCATATATGTGGACCTATAAAAGTGGTAAATTTGTGTATTGCCCGTTTTGTGGTAAAAAACTTAAGGAGGAATAATTATTCCAAATTGGGCAGATATAAAATCGTGTGATTCAAACATGGATTATGATGCTAAAACTGGAGATTTTAATAGTATTTTTGATGGCGAGTTATATGGTTATTATTATCCATCTTACTGTGAGAATGGTTTTAAAAAAGGTTATTTAAGATTTGTGTTATTTTTTGCTCATCCATTTGATATTAAATTAGATACCCCTGTGTTTGGACGTTCTGATTTTAATGGATTTTGTAAACAGGAGACAGATGGATTTAAAGATATTGAAAAATTTGAAAAATCTTTAGAGATGAAAAACATTCAGATCGTTACATTACAATATAAAGATGGCTGTAACTATTGTGAGATAGATTTAATTGATAGTTTGTTCCGTATAATCAATCGTAAAAATCCTTGGTCGTATTTACCTCGTGTTGAAAATTTAAAAGATAATTCTTTGCTATTTAAAGTAACAGTCGATGTACCATTTGATGTTATTGCAGATTATATTCGTATAGATAAAATATTACTTCATAACGATGGTGGATTTGAACAGGATAAAAATATTTATGTAAAAGGTGACGGAAAAAATATTGTGGAAACATTATTTAAAAAAATGAGCCGTGTGA
>Ga0105092_10001295_pt1 | contig 13354 bp, 10 predicted proteins | sample PPLLak2March2015_FD_87021 | JGI IMG/M metagenome (GOLD analysis project Ga0105092, IMG submission 87021) | Freshwater sediment microbial communities from Prairie Pothole Lake near Jamestown, North Dakota, USA - PPLs Lake P7 Core (1) Depth... | ecosystem: Environmental > Aquatic > Freshwater >... | reverse complement strand
CCTGTGCCGTACATGAACTGCCAGAGGCCAACCGCGCGTGTACGGGAGTATGCACGCGGATTCAGTGCAGATTCAATAATCGACATGTATTTCATTTCATTGGGGACATCATAGTAATCGTAGATGTCATCAAAAATCGGAAAATAATATTGAGAAAGGCCCAGCATTACTTCAACTGAACTTCTTTTCTGGCGGGTATACACTTCAATGTACCTTCTTACGATGGAATTATAGGTAAGATCAACCACGGTGGGAATTTTCTTCAGGCGGTCAATGTAGACCGAATCGGAAAAGTCGGGTACCAGGCTGTCAGCCGCCGTGTTCCAGAAATCCGCATTTTGCGACATGGAATGTCCCACGTAATACAGGTTCAGGAGGCTGTCCAGGTTTTCATCGAAATTCATGTCAATGATGGTTGTATCGTCAGCGAAAGCAGGGACACTTTCTTTTTGCGCAAAAAGGGGAGAGGAATATAGTAAGGTCAGGGATATTGCCAGTGAAAGCAAAGAAACAGGTTTCCGCATAATTCAGAATTTTCTCAAAAATAATTAAAATAAAAAGTTAATTTGAAGTCCAAGTGATGATATAGAACCAGGGTGGTTAAAAACTGCAGGCTGAATATGCATGGCGAGGTTGTCGGAGACATCGTAATAAAAAAAATGAGCATCAATCATGGCATCCACGATATTAAGAAAATAAATGAGACCTAAGCCAAGAACGTTCAGATCGCGGTAACGCCTGTAAAAATTCTGTCCTGTTTCTAGTATTTCGTATTCATAAAACCGGCCATCAATAAGATATTGCTGACCTTCCTCCCCGTTTTCAAATGCAGTTCTGAATTTTGTGTATTTATCCTGGTAATAGCCCAGAAAATAAGCAAACGCTCCGCCGGCCCCATAAATTATGGGCACCTTCCAGTATTTTTTATTATACATCTGGCCCAGTCCGGGGACAATGGCAGACATGATAACGGCTCTTTTCGGGTTATGGGATTTAACAACTGCCGGCACGGCTGAAGTGTCTGTTAGCTGAATGGTTGCAGTATCTGCAGCCTGAATGGATGCAGTATCTGCTTCCTGCGCGGACGCCGGATTAACAGCAATAAAACAAACACCTGCACACAGAATGCAGGTAAAAATATTCCTTAAATTAAACAACCGGTTTATTCTTTTAACCGGTCAAATATACCTATAATTCTTTCGAGTTCATCATCAGAGGCAAAGGGGATGATTATTTTTCCTGTACCTTTTCCATTGCGTCGGAATTCAATATCGGTGTGAAAGAAATCAGCCAGCTGATTTTTCAGTTCCTCATAGGGCTGGGGAAGTTTCGGCTGAACAGGGGCAGGTTTCTCCTGACGGATGGCATCTTCCTCGAGTTTCCGGGCAAGGTCCTCTGCCTTCCGCACGGACAGTTCTTCCTCAATAATCCGGTAGAACAGCTTGATCTGGTCATGATGATCATCGATGGCAACCAGTGCGCGGGCATGGCCCATGGATATCCTGCTCTCGCGCAATCCCACCTGTATTTCAGCAGGAAGTTTCAGCAGGCGGAGATAATTGGCGACCGTAGCCCTTTTCTTACCCACCCGAAGGCTGAGGTTTTCCTGTGTGAGGGAGCATTCTTCCACCAGACGCTGATAACTGATGGCGATGTCGACTGCATTCAGGTCTTCGCGTTGGATATTTTCAACCAGCGCCATTTCAAGCATGCCCTGGTCATCGGCAGTGCGTACATAAGCGGGGATCTGCGTAAGTCCGGCTGCCGTTGCGGCTCTGAAACGCCGTTCTCCCGTAATCAGCTGGTACCGTCCGGTCTCCATTTCCCTAACTGTAATAGGCTGGATCACTCCAAGTTCTTTGATTGAAGCGGTTAACTCTTCCAGGGCCTCCTGGTCAAAAACGGTCCGGGGCTGAAAAGGATTGGCATCTACCAGGCGGATATCCACTTTGGTACCACCCACCACCTTTTGCACAACTTCCGGTTCGGCTTCTTCTATCAGGGCACCGAGGCCTCTCCCAAGTGAATTTTTCTTTGTCATAATGGTTAATCAATGGTTTTTTGGTTCTCGGGGATGCGGGTATTGCCGTGTTTTTGCAGCAATTCCCGTCCCAGATTCAGGTAATTCAACGAGCCTTTGGACTCTGCATCATACATGATCACGGGTTTGCCAAAACTGGGGGCTTCACTGATCTTCACATTACGCTGAATGATCGTATCGAATACCATTTGCTGAAAATGCCGTCTGACCTCTTCTACCACCTGGTTTGACAACCGCAGGCGGGAATCATACATGGTGAGGACAAATCCTTCAATTTCAAGATCAGGGTTCAGCCGGCTCTGTATAATTTTTATCGTATTCAGTAGTTTTCCGAGTCCCTCCAGGGCAAAATATTCACATTGAACAGGGATCATAATTGAATTCGCCGCGGTAAGCGAATTTACAGTGATCAATCCCAGGGATGGGGAACAGTCGATCAGAATATAATCGTATTTTTTCTCAATCTTGTCGATCACCCCTTTGAGCATCCGTTCCCTGTTGGGCATATTGAGCATTTCAATTTCAGCTCCCACCAGGTCGATGTGCGATGGCAACAGGTCAAGGCCTTCTATTTCACTATTCAAAATAATATCATTGGGATTGACTTCATCAATCAGGCATTCATAAATGCTTGTCTTGATATTTTTCACATCAAATCCGGATCCTGAAGTTGCATTGGCCTGCGGGTCAGCATCGATCATCAAAACTTTTTTTTCCAGAACGGCAAGACTCGCTGCGAGATTAATGGTGGTGGTGGTTTTACCCACGCCTCCTTTTTGGTTGGCAATGGCAATTATTTTTCCCATGTAAAAATCGGTTGCTGTTTCGTGAATTGTCCGTGACTTGTGCGGCTTCAAAAATACAATTTAATAAGCCAATGAAATTTTTTTTAATTCTCCCATTTGTAAACAATCAATTCGCATTTATGAACAAGTTATTAACAAAACTTGTCAGGTGCCTGACTGCGAACAACCTAGTGTAAAAATCTGTAAATCAAATTGATCAGAGAGCAGGGATTAGTTCAATTTCATATAAAACAGGCCAAAGTTTGCCGGTAACATACAGATGTCCTGTCTGTGAATTGTATGCTATGCCATTGAGCACCTTACTCAAATCTCCTTCATATCCTTTGGGCATCAGGTGCTGAAGGTCGAGTTTTCCCAATACCTTGCCGGAACCCGGATCAATCATTACGATATAGCTTTCGCCGTAAACATTGGCCAGTATTTTTCCGCGGATAAATTCCAGCTCATTCAGGGACGGGATCATGCCCTTGTTATCAAAGACATCAATTTTATTAACCTGTGTAAAAAATTCGGGTTCAATAAAATACAATTGTGATGATCCGTCGCTCATCACCAGAAGCTCTCCATCGGTTGTAAGACCCCATCCTTCCCTGATCTGGTAATCGAAGCTCCGGATCAGTTCCAGCGTTTTCTTGTCATAAACAAACCCTACCTGCGATTTATAAGTGATCTGGTATATCTGGTCTTTGAAAAGTGCGATTCCCTCGCCAAAGAAATCCTTTGCCAGCGGCACCATTTTTTCAGGCACCCCGGTACTGATATTCACAATCCGCAGTGAAGATTTTTCTTCGAGTCCCGTACTTTCGTAAAGCCTGCCATTTTCAAATATGAGTCCCTGTGTATAGGCATTGGCATCATGGGGGTATTGGCTGACCACCCGGCAGGTGTATTTTTTTGGCACCACATCCGACAGGATAACCAGTCTGGCCGCATGCGATTCCTGTAAGGAGTCGTTAAAATAAACCTGGATCTTCAAAGTGACCTGTCCCACTTTGTCTTTTCCGGAGTGCCAGTAACCATCTGTTTTCCCTTTCAACCGGAATGGCGGGTTTTTACCGGCAATGACGACCAGTGAATCCACTTTGTTCCCTGCGGCAGGCTTGGAAAGGCTGATTTTGACCGAATCTCCGCATGTGAGGATGGTACCGTTTTTGGGACTGATGACGCTGGTAATGGAAGGAATGGCTTCCGCCTTCTGATCTGCATCTCCGGGAGCATGTTTACGGCAACAGCTCAGCAGCAGGATCAGTAATACTGCCGGCGCAACACGAATTATTCTTAAACTGACAACCATTTCTTCAGCCGTCCCGAAATTACTGGAAGAGTTTTTTCAGCCTGCTTCCCACCCGTGTGTTGCCACGGGCGAGGCTGCTCAATTCATTATATTCCGAGTCGGCATAGTCGGGATTCAGCATTTGCCATATTTCGCTCCAGCCGGGAAATCCACCCACGTTCCTGTCGTCAATAAACAAATCCACATCAATCTTCCGGCTAAAATTATCCACTTCGAAAACTTCTTCGGGATAACTTTTATTTACGGCATAAAAAACAATACCTTTTTTCTGGCAAAATTCAACTGCTTCATCCAGTTCCTTTCCGTGCCTGAATGTCCAGAGGATCAGCTGGTGTCCCAGTTTTTGCAATTGTTTCAGTGTTTCAAATGCAAATAATTTTTCTTCGCCTATCTGGGGATAACGGTGCTCAACGATGGTCCCGTCAAAATCGACTGCAATTTTCATCCGTTTAAAACTTAAGTTTAAATACTATGCAATATCCCTCTTTGTCGGATTGGGTGAATAACAAAAATAGGAAATTAACCTTAATTATATACACACCTTTCAAAAACATCCTTAATTTAGGGTTTCTTTTATTTACAGTTGTTTGTTTGGTCCTATAATCCGGTTTATTTGAGTCACATGAGAATTATTGCAAAGGGGTTGCCCAGTTTTATTACCAGTCTTTCACTCATTTCGGGATGTATTTCTGTTGTGATTTCCACCACCCGGGGAGATCTCACGCTGGCGGGATATTTTATCCTGATTTCCGCAGCCCTTGATTTTGTTGATGGTATGGCAGCGCGACTTTTGCACAGCATATCAGAATTCGGTAAGCAGCTTGATTCGCTGTCCGATGTGATCTGCTTTGGCGTGGCACCTGCCATGATCCTTTACCGGCTCATCCTGCATTCGTTTACCGGCGGTTCCCTGCCCGGGCAGGAAGAACTGTTGCCCTGGCAGTTGGTGATCCTGTACAGCCCGTTCCTCGTGGCCGTGTTCTCGGCTTTGCGACTGGCTAAATTCAATCTTGACCTGAAACAGGTGAAGAGTTTCCGGGGGCTTCCCACACCTGCCAATGCCCTGTTTATCATTGCACTTGGCTTTGCTTCCGAATCCCGGTTTGGTTTCATGCAGGAAATCGTTTATAACCTGCCCTTCCTTGTGATAACGATCGTTTTATCCTGTTTTTTGCTGGTTTGCAACCTGCCGATGTTTTCACTCAAACTGTCCTCCTTAGGGTTGAAGGAAAACGGCATGCGTTACCTGCTTATTATATGCTCCGTGCTGTTGCTGGCCTTTTACGGACTATCGGCACTGGCAGCCATTATCCTGCTTTATATCCTCCTGTCGATGATGAACAACTGGTTCGTGAAAATGTCGTGATACCGTTCAGCTGATCTGGCCTCCCGATTGATCCCGGGTCTTTGCTTCCTTTTTTTCATACAGGTTCATCACGTACCGGATGACAAACCACGAAATCAGGATGATTACAGGCCAGCTGAGCAGCATGATGATGGAATGGGTATACATATTATTTATTGATTTATTGATTTGTTGATTTATTGATTTACTTCGCCCGCCATAGCTTTAGCGACGGCGGGATCAGATTTAATATTTATGGTGTTCGTGTTGCATTTCAGCCTCCGAAATTTTAACCCCGGTCATCTGGCGCCAGGCATATACGATGTATGCCAGGACAAAAGGCACCAATAGGGAGACCCAGCTCATGACCATAAGGGTATACCGGCTCGATGAACTGTTAGCCAGGGTAAGCGAGCTTTGCAGGTCGTGCGTGGACGGATAATAGGAGGTATGGTTGTAACCGGCCAGGGCGAAAAGGCTAAATACAACGAACACGGTACCTATTCCGCCAGCCCAGATCCCTTTTGCCTGGAACTTACTGAACAGGCCAACTGCTATGCCAGCCAGCACAAACACGGTACCTGACAGGAATAACATGGCTACTGCAGGCATCTGTATGAGGTTGTGCAGGTATTTATATGCTTCATACTGAACTATTCCGGTTTGGGGGTCAACGGCAAATCCTTTGCTTATCAGTAACAGGGCTAGGAACGTCAGAAACAGAACCAGAAAAGGGATTGAATTCCGGAGAAGGGATTTTTTTGCCCGTAGAAGGATCTCATCATGGTCAATTGTATGCATAAAGAACAGGATGCCCAGTATACGCGCCAGGAAAAATACAGCGAGTCCAAGCGACAGATTTTGAATGTTAAATGCAGCTTCCAGGCCCCTGAAGGGTGATTCCCACCTGGAAATGACGGGGTCACTTACCCTGGTAAGGTTATTAAAGTCAATGCTGAAACTGGATCCAGTAAAGAATGTAGCCACTGCGGTGCCAAGGAGTATTGTGCCCACGGCGCCATTGATGTACAGAAATATTTCATAGGTCCTGTGTCCGAAAACATTTCTGGGCTTTGTGCGGAATTCGTAGGCTACAGCCTGTACAATGAAACAAAAGAGGATAATGATCCATACCCAGTAAGCCCCGCCGAAGCTTGTGGAGTAAAACAGGGGGAAGGAGGCAAAAAAAGCCCCGCCAAAAGTGACCAGGGTTGTAAATGTGAATTCCCATTTACGGCCAAGGGCATTCACCAGCATGGTGCGCTCTGATTCATTTTTTCCCAGGGAATACAGGAGTGTCTGACCACCCTGAACAAAAAGCAGGAACACAAGGATTGATCCCAGCAGGGAGATAATGGCCCACCAATACTGCTGCAGTGCAAAATATGAAAATGATCCGAACATATGAATTCCTCCTTATTTAGATCCGATTTTGATTTGTCTGAAAATTATACTCAGCTCGGCAATAAGCAGGGCTGTGAAAAGTACGGCGAACATCCAGAATGTTACCTGTACAGAGGTGGTTGAAATATGGGATACGGCTGCCACGGTGGGGAGCAGGTCCTGGATAACCCATGGCTGGCGTCCCATTTCAGCCACAATCCATCCCGCCTGGCTGGCCAGGTAAGCCAGGGGCACTGACAGCACAGCGATCCGGAGATAGAATTTCCTTTTTTCCAGATTATCCCTGAAAACAAAATAGATAAAGAGGATCATCAGAAAGAGAAAATAGAATCCAAGGATCACCATGATATGAAAGCTGTAGAACGACAACGGCACATTGGGAATTACATCATCGGGATTATTCAGGAAACCATAGCCGAAATATCGGAAGTAGTTATTTTTAAAGTCTTCATCATTAAATTTTGCTTTTATCAAAGCATATTGGGCAGTATCGCCTTTATCGCGGGCCGTTTTCAGGTCCGCCAGGGTTTCCCGTGCCACCCTGCCACGGTCCATCTTATCGCTGACAGGCATAATATTTCGCTCGAAATTGCCATCCACCAGGTCGTTTACCCCGGGCACAAAGGCGTCGAATTTCCCGTAAGCCATATAGGAAAGGAAATTGGGGATTTCAATCTGGTATGAAAAATCCTTGACGTTTCTTGAATTGGTATCACCGGGAGCCGTCGCCATGATGCCAATGGCTACCAGCCCTGCCCCTGTCTGTCCATTATACAATCCCTCTATGGCTGCGAATTTCATCGGCTGCACATGCACAAGTTGCCGGGTTGACCCGTCACCCGAATAGATCAGCATCAGGGAGGAGATGAGTCCAAATACAGAAGCAATCAGGATGCTGCGTTTGGCCAGGAAAAGCTCCCGTTTTTTCAGGATAAACCACGCGCTGATGCCTATGACAAATACAGATGCAAGGACATATCCGGAAGTAATGGTATGGATGAATTTATGGATGGCAACCGGGGAGAGGAAAACATCCCAGAAATTCAGCATTTCGTTGCGGGCAGCCTCGGGGTTAAAATGCATGCCCACCGGATTTTGCATCCATGCGTTGGCAACCAGGATCCATAAGGCTGAAAGGTTGGCTCCGAAAGCCACCAGCCATGTGGAGGTAAGATGAAATCTTTTGCTTACCCTATTCCAGCCAAAAAACATGACCGCTACAAAGGTTGATTCGAGAAAAAAGGCCATAATGCCTTCAATGGCCAGCGGAGCGCCGAATATGTCGCCTACAAACCAGGAATAATTCGACCAGTTTGTGCCGAACTCAAATTCAAGGATAATGCCGGTAGCCACGCCAATGGCAAAATTCACCCCGAAAAGGGTCATCCAGAACTGGGTTATTTTTTTCCATTCTTCCTTGCCGGTTCGAACATACAGGGTTTCCATCATGGCAATGATGAACGACAAACCCAGTGTAAGCGGTACAAAGATCCAGTGATAAATTGCCGTAAGAGCAAATTGTGCACGGGACCAGTTTACTAATGAGAGGTCAATGTTTTCTAACATATTTATCTGGTTTTTGAAAGCTGCTCAATGACATAATTACTCCTGTCCCTGTCGTTATTGAACCGGGTTTTCAGAAAATCGGGAAAGAAGAAAACTTTCAGGATGGCAAACAGGATGAATAGCTTGATAAGTATGATGATCCAAAGCTTTTTACCGATGGTCATGCTTGTGAATCCATCATAATAAAAATAAAATATCCGTTTGAGAAGTGAACGGTACAATGAATTTATATATCAATCTATGTAAAGATAGATATTCCCATGAAACGTCCTAATTCTGATCAAAAAAATGTCTGCTTTGCCCGAGTCAATTGGTAAATCTTTATAATTTTGGTCTTTACAATTAAAACAAAGGGAATGGCTGATTTTGAACTGTTAAAGGTAACACCGGATGTTAGTTGGATTGGAGTACCGGATAAAAATATTGTGACGTTTGATATCGTCATGGAAACGAAGTACGGGACTACCTATAATTCCTATTTTATCGATGCCGATAAAAAGGCAGTAATCGATACGGTGAAGGAAAACCACAGGTTACTATATCTCACCAGGCTCAATGAGGTGACCAACCCGGCTGAAATTGATTATATCGTGGTAACCCATACCGAACCTGACCATTCGGGATGTGTAAAATATTTATTGGATCTTGCCCCCCGGGCGGTTGTTTATGGAAGCCGGCAGGCGATCACGTATTTGCAGGACATGGTAGGCAGGCCATTTGAATTCTGCTATGTGAAGGATGGGGATACACTTGACCTTGGGAACAAAACCCTTAAATTTATTTCGGCGCCAAATCTCCACTGGCCTGATACGATATTCGCCTACCTCGAGCAGGATAAGTTGTTGTTTACCTGTGATGCATTCGGTGCTCATTTTTGTCACGAAAGTATGTTTGATGATCTTACCGGTGATTATCATGATGCATATAAATATTATTTCGATGTAATCCTGCGACCTTTCAGTAATTTTATGGTGAAGGCCATTGAAAAGATCAAGCCGCTTGATATTGCCATGATCTGCCCGGGGCATGGCCCCATCCTGCGCAGTACCTGGAAGGAAAAAGTGAAGCTGGCAGAACAATATGCGGAGACCTATATTGCGGATTCGCTGTGTATGGACAACCGCATCCTGATAACCTATATTTCAGCCTACGGTTATACAAGACAAATGGCCGAAGCTATTGCCGAAGGCATTCGCGATGTGGTTGACTACAAAGTGCTGATTATCGACATTGAAAATATCCTTCTGGGGGAACTGGAAGAATTGATCGTGCGCAGCAAGTCCATTCTGGTGGGTTCACCGACGATCAATCAGAATACACTTTTGCCTGTTTACCGTTTATTCTCAGTCATCAATCCGCTGCGTGACCGCGGCAAGAAAGCAGCCGCTTTCGGATCGTATGGCTGGAGCGGTGAGGCAGTAAAACTCATCGAGGGGCAGCTGAAGGCACTTAAGTTAAATGTCGCCATAGAAGGAATTTCTGCAAAATTCTCACCCGACGATAAAAAGCATGAGCAAATTGTAGAATTTGGCCGTGAATTTGCCAGGCACCTTAATGATTAACATTCAGTTTCTGTATTCCCAGTATCGTTGATCCGGATAAGGCACGGATGATGTATATGCCATCCGGGAACATAGCAGTTGAAATTTCTGTTTCATCCTCGGTTCCTGGGATCTCCATAGTCTTCACCAGCGCACCCATGTTATTGTATATATCCAGTCTGACTATTCCGGTGACGGGCTGGTCAAGCCGGACAAATACCCGGTTTCCAGCGGGATTAGGATAAACAATCAATTGATTATCTGAATTTTGAGGTAAATCCTTTATACCCGTCACGAAATTAATTATACTGAGTGTAGCCTGGTGAATTTCACCCGTGGATTCATCCTGAATGAAAGCAAACACCTGGAGCTCATTGCTGTTATATACGTTCTGTAAATACCAGAAATTATACACCGAATCCACTTCATTCATATTCCAACCCTTAATTAGCGTGGTGCCGGCAGCGTCGGGAAGGAGCGTTTTTACAACATTTTTAAATTCAGTTTCCCCGTTTGTTCCTGTTTCCCCGGTGATCTTGCGTTCAATCACACCTACATGAATCGAATATTCACGGGCTGGCATATCCTGTAGTGCAGTTATCCATGTTCTGATGTAAAGTGTATTGTTGTTTATCAGTTCCGAAAAGAGCCTGATGCTGAATTTTGCGTTTTCGAGTGATTCGCGGAGAATCGGATTCCAGGTCAATTCACTGGCATCATAGTCAAACCGGTAATCAGGTTCAATTCCACCGTTTAGAACGGTATAAGGCACATTTAAAAGTCCGTAATACACCGAACGTGCACCCGGAACATAAGGTTCCTGCACATTGAACGGATCAATGCCTGGAAATGAAGTATGATATTGCAGATCGATCAGGTTTAATGAATCCGATTCGACCATGTTATTCAGGGTTACATTGGCAATTTTGGACGCGGAATCGGTAGAATTCGTAAAATGCTCAAGGAGAACCGTCCGGTTTCTTTCGCGTATCCTGAAATTATCAAATGCAATCCCATGCGTATTCAATGCAGTACCATCGGAACCATAAGCTATCCTGAATTGCACCCTTGTCTTGCCTTTCAGCATATCCAATGAATGACGCGATTCCAGCCAGCCATTATCCTGGATATCGGCCCATCCGATGGATTGTCCGCCCGGGTTTCCATGAATTTCATAACTGTTATACCAGTTAATGCCATCCTCAAGCTCTCCGACATTTTTCCATGTTTTGCCGCTGTCGGCAGTGGCCTGCAGTACAGCGCCATCCCTCAGACTATTGAATCTGCGCCAGATATCGAGTATGACCATGGGTCGCTGTGTGCCTGAAAAATCAAAGCAGGGGCTTGTAACCCATGATTCTTCCACGGGGGCAACTATTTCTGTAACATTAGTTTGCCAAAACAGTTTACCGTCTTTTGCATGGGTGAATCCTTCTGATGATTCGCTTAGCATCCAGCTGTTCGCCGGTTTGGATGGCAGGTTGCTTGTATGCCAGTATAAGGAAGAATCCTCAAAATCTTCAAGGTAAGACTGACCTGCCAAACGTATGGGGGAATTCAATCCCAGCGTTTTGGTAACTTCATCAGTACATCCGTTGGATGTGTTTACAACCAGGCCGATATCATATTTTCCCTCTTCCGCGAATGTAAATTCTATATTTTCAGACGTTAAGGTATCTGACTGGTTCCCCTGGATTGTCCAGTGATAGCCGTCAATCATGCCAAAGGACGTATGCGAGGCATCCTCAAACCGAATGGATTTTCCCGGGTCATAGCATTCTGTTTCCCATGTAAAGTCAGCAACAGGCGGATCGCCGATCTCAAAGGTTCTCTTCACGGAAAATTCGGCTCCGTCAAAATAGGTATATGTAATTGTATATTCACCCGGACTCAGGCCACCCGGATTGATAGATGCCGTGTTATCATCATTATCCACCAGTCCGATTTCTCCGCTGATAGTAAACTGGCCGTTGCTGTTGTTCAGGTTAACGGCCCGGATGGTAAATGTTTCTTCATTTCGGCAAACGGCGGTACGGTTCTCAGGAAACTCAATAATGGCGCTGGCCTCAAGAACCCTTACAACTACCGTGTCATATCCGAAACAGGCGTCTTCCGACTCCCGGTAGGCATACACAATGTTGAGTGAACCGAGGGGTGCATACCCGGGCAGGAAATACCAGTCAGGTTCGGAATAAAAGAGTCCGGGCCCGGTAAAAGTCCCGCCAGACGGTGTACCCGTGATGAGTACCATCTGGTTATCCTCTTTGTTATATGCAGATGACAGTCCGGATATGGATACCGTGGGAGTTGGCATTAAAGTAACCCGGGCTGAACCGGATACTGTGCCTTTGCAGAATTTGTCATATACCTCATAAAGGGTATAATAACCGGCCTGATTCACTGAAACGGTTGTGGGACTGGCATTCACGTTTTGTATGTTCACCGGTGTGCCGTTATCCCTTTTATAGCTGAACCGCCACGGGGCAGTACCGGTTAAGGTGACGTTCAGCTCCGCGGATGTATTGTCACAGATGGAAGCATCTCCCGAAAGCAGGGCGTTGGGTGCTGGCATCTGTCTGACCGTGGCACTTCCAGACACTTTTCCATTGCTGCACACGGCATCAGTAACAGCAGAAAGTGTAAATGTACCGGCCGACAATACTTTTAACTTATAACTGGAAGAACTGATGTTGCTTACAACAGCAGGATTGGAACCATTGCGCAAATAAGTGATGCTCCAGGGAGCCTTGCCGGTCAATGTGATGGAAAGTTCTGCCGTACCTCCCGGACAAATGGTGTCGCCTCCTGATATAGCAGCCGTGGGTGGGGTATTGAATGTGATTCTGACGGATCCCGATCCGGCGGTATCCCCAGTGCAATTGGCATCTGATATTGATTCAATGCGGTATGTTCCCTGCTGGTTTACATTGAATTGATAGGGATCATCCGAGATATTATTATAATTAGTTTCATTACCATTATCCCTTGTCAGTGTAAAATTCCAGGGTGCTGTTCCTGAAAAATCTACCTCGAGGGGCATATCAGTGAATTCATCGCTGCATAGGGTGGCATTCCCTTTGAGGACCGCTTTGACAGGGCCATTCACAAATATGCTCCGGCTTACCGTATTACTGGAAGCCCTTCCATCATTCACCTGGAAGGATATGGTATGAATTCCTGAAACAGGATCCTGAGAATTGGTATTCTCAAACCGGATGCTTCTCAAGGCATCACGGTAATCGGCTAAGGTAGCTTCGCCCGTTAGTGTAAGGATTCCCCCTGATGCATCCCATGAGCCGTTTATTCCATGTTGATTTGTAAACCGCAGGAAATCCTCATTCCGTGTATACCTGCTGG
>Ga0105092_10001294_pt1 | contig 13354 bp, 9 predicted proteins | sample PPLLak2March2015_FD_87021 | JGI IMG/M metagenome (GOLD analysis project Ga0105092, IMG submission 87021) | Freshwater sediment microbial communities from Prairie Pothole Lake near Jamestown, North Dakota, USA - PPLs Lake P7 Core (1) Depth... | ecosystem: Environmental > Aquatic > Freshwater >... | reverse complement strand
AGACCATCGGCGTCAGCGTCTCCGTCAAGGACGAGGCACTCTTGAAGAAGATCGCCATCACCGCCATGACCGGCAAGGGCTCCGGCACCGCCCGCGACGACCTGGCCGATCTGACTGTGCAGGCCATAAAAGCCGTTGTCGATGCGGACGGCAGCGTCGATACCGACAACATCACCGTAGAGAAGAAGGTCGGCGGCGGCATCACCGACTCTGAGCTGGTTCACGGCATGGTTATCGACAAAGACAGGCTGCACCCCAATATGCCAAAGAAGGTCACTGGTGCCAAGATCGCACTGCTCAACGCAGCCATCGAGATCGAGAAGACCGAGGTTGACGCCAAGATCGAGATCACCTCGCCCTATCAGTTGCAGGCGTTCCTGGACCAGGAAGAGTCCATGCTCAAGAACATGGTAGACAGCGTCACCAAAACCGGCGCCAATGTCGTCTTCTGCCAGAAGGGCATCGATGACCTGGCCCAGCACTTCCTGGCCAAGGCCGGAATCTACACCGTGCGTCGTGTCAAGAAGAGCGACATGGAGAAGCTGGCCCGCGCCACAGGCGGCAGAGTTGTCACCAGCATCCACGACCTGACTGCCAAGGACCTGGGCAAGGCTGGCATTGTCGAGGAGAGAAAGATCGGCGACGAGAAGATGACCTTCGTCGAAGAATGCGACAATCCAAAGTCCGTTTCCATCATCCTGCGCGGCGGCACCGAGCACGTTGTGGATGAGTTGGACAGGGCTATGGAAGACGCACTACGCGTGGTCGGCGTCGTTGTCGAGGACAAGATGCTGGTTCCAGGCGGCGGTGCACCCGAGGTTGAGCTGGCACTGAGGCTTCGCGAGTACGCCGCAACCGTGGGTGGCCGTGAGCAACTGGCCATTGAGGCATTCGCTGATGCTATGGAAGTCATTCCCAAGACCCTGGCCGAGAACGCAGGATTAGACCAGATCGATTGCCTGGTAGCCCTACGAAGCCAGCATGAGAAGGGCGTCAAGAGCGCAGGATTGGACATGGACACCGGCGAGCCGGTGGATATGCTGAAGATCGGCGTAGTCGAGCCTCTGCGGGTCAAGACCCAGGCCATCAACAGCGCAGCCGAAGCGGCAGTCATGATCCTGAGGATCGATGACGTCATTGCCTCCAAGTCCGGCGGACCGGGCGGCATGCCTGGCGGAATGCCCGGCGGCATGGGTGGCATGGGCGGAGATGACTTCGAGTAAGCATCTCTCTTATCCTCCTTTTTTTGCTGGCCACCAGGGTTTTTTCAGCTTATTGATTTTGAATTTGAATTCAGATGTCCTTTGATTTGTTTCTCAATTTGCTTGCCGATTTGCTAATTGCGTGATTATTCTGCGGCGTCATTTTTTCTGCAGGCTCCAAGCACCAAAAGCAAAAGGATTATCATCTTTACTTGAGATAACGGCTGAGGATGGAACGAAAGCTTTTGATAAAGGGCAAGGTCAAGGAAGCATACGATTTAGGCGATCGATTGGAGTTCAAGTTCACAGACAACATCTCCGTCTTCGACAAGGTCATTCCCAGCCTAATTCCCTTTAAGGGTGAGACCCTCTGCCGGGAGGGCGTTTACTGGTTTGAGAGAGCCGCCAAGATGGGCATCAAGAGCCACTTTTTAGAGTATCAGCCGCCAAGCGGCATGCTCTGCAAAAAGGTGGACATAATCCAGCCAGCCAAGATCACCCGCCAGTCCAATAACTATCTCATTCCTCTGGAGTTCATCTGCCGCTGGTATGTGGCAGGCTCCCTCTACGACCGGGTGAAAGAAGGCAAAGTCCTGGCCAAGGATCTGGGCTTTCCTTCCGGCCACACCGTCACCTCCGGCGAGCAATTGCCTGAGCCCTTCATCGAGGTCTCCACCAAGCTGGAAAAGACCGACCGGCTGCTGAATAAGTCTGAGGCCCTGCAGATCGCCGGACTCACGCCCCAGGAATACGACGATGCAAGAGAGGTCGTGCTCAAGATCGATGAGGACATCGGCAGAAGCGTCGCCTCTCGCGGCCTGATTCATGTGGACGGCAAGAAGGAACTGGCTTTCGACGAGAATCGGCAGATCATGGTCGTCGATGTGTACGGAACGGCGGACGAGGACCGCTTCTGGGACAGGGCCCGCCATGAGCAAGGCGAGTTCGTGGACCTGAGCAAGGAATATGTGCGCCAGTACTACCGCAAGACTGGCTACAAGGACCAGCTCTACTCCGAACGCGAGGCGGGCCGCGCCGATCCGCCCATACCTGCTCTTCCCCCAGAAGTGATTGAAGAGACCGGCAGGATTTACATGAAACTCTTTGAGATGATAACAGGAGAGAAGTTCAAGCCCGCGAGTGCGAAGTGAAAGGCAAAAGGAAACGGCATGAGCAAGTGACCTGAATGCATGACTGAGTGCATGGCATGAATCGGACGCCGAAGGCTCCGGATTCAATGCGCTCCCATTTCATTTCAGCGTGCATCCATTCAAAGTGCATCCTTCGTTTCCCCCTCCAATGCATGTCCTATTCAATTCACGGTATCCTCTATCAGGGGCCAAAAAAGAAAAAGAATATATCCGAATCCCTCTATCTTGTTGTGGGGATATCGGTTATAAACTCTAAAAATATATGGAAATGATATCATGAAGAAATTATTACTTGTTCTTATGTTGCTCGCAGCTGTCGCCATTTCGGGCTGCACGGATAAGAGCCCGAGCGGAAATGGCAGCAGCGGCGGCGCGGAGAAGAGCGTTGGCGAACTCAAGACCCTGGCAGTTAAGTCTGCAGAGGGCCTGAATTCTTACAGCTTGAAGAGTTCTGCATCTCAGACCTTAGTTCTCAACGCTGTGGGCATCAATGACACTCTCGAGAACGCCACAACGGTCAAGCAGAGCGTCGAGACCCTCGCCTCCGTGAACCTTTCCGGCTTCGAGGCCGGTGCCAGCGGCTCGACCACAAACGAGATTTTGCTGCCCGGCAAGCCTGCAAATTCCAGCACCACCCAAGCCAATGTGTACCAGATCGGCAACTCAACCTACGTCAAGGGCGAGGACGGAAAATGGACACATCTCCAGGACCCGCGAACTGCTGAGGAGATCTGGGGCCAGGGCGATAACAACCAGGTCAGGGCTCTTGCAAATACCTTCAATGTCTCTCAGGCTGAGATCGTAGGCTCGGAGAGCATCGAGGGCGTGGACACTTACAAGCTGAAGGTCATAACAGGGAATGCAGAATCCGAGAGCCTGTACAACGCCGCTTTCAGCATTGCCGCCCAGCTGACTCAGTATCCCATGCTCATGCCTTCCATCAACAGGTCTGAACTGAATGCCACCGGCTCCATAGAAAAGCTGGTTTGGATCTCCAAAGAGAACTATCTGCCAGTGAAATATCAGAGCAGCATGGCATTCGAGATGACGCCTGAGATCATCGCGGGCCTTGACCCCAACACCGGAGAGATGAAGATGTTCAACCAATCGGTGCGCCTGGGGAAGATTTCGGCAGTTATCGATACCTCGGATATTTATTATGACTTCAACAAGCAGGCTAAGATAACGCCGCCCGCAGAGGCTTTAGAGGCCCCGGCAGTCACTCCGACTTCGGCAACAGCCTCCGCTGCAACCTCTGCCGCAACCCCGGCTTAGGCTGAAGCGTCGAGAGCGGTCTATGTCGGAAGAACTAAAACGGCTTTTCCTTCGGGAGAAGCCCGTTTTAGCAATTTTAGCCATCAGTGAATTGAAACCGGCCTACGCCGCAGTCATTGCCAAAAGGATTGATTCCACTTTTCCTCATACCTCTGCCATAATCACGGAGCTTGAGACGCACGGCCTGATACAATCTCGCCTGGACGGCAGAATCAGATATCTGGAATTGACCGATCGCGGCAAGGCTATCGCCAGAGCACTGCATGATCTCACAAGCATCTTGCAGCGGCCCGATGCCCTCATATTGAAGCTGGGGCGGCTGCGGGAGATGGCGGAGCCGCAGGATGGCACGGCCTCTGCCCTGAGACTGGGACCACTACGCCGGGATATTGCTAAGCTGAAGGGACAGGGAGATGCAGAGCTGGAAAAGGCTGCATCGGATTTGGACAGCCAGATTGTCGATGCGCTGGAGAAAATGGTGATCAGATAAATCTTGAACCTAACCTGCTTGGTTTGCTTGATATGTCCTGCTCGGCTAAATCTACGTGGGTCCGGCATTATGTAGGAAGCCCTGCATCTTTTGGGGCATGGGAGGAAGTCACCGGAAGATCTTCACGATCCACCACTCGCTGAACCTGATGCTGCGATCGTTCGTCCAGATATGTCCCACAATCTCCAGCCGAATTCTCTCTTCCCAGGGAATTAGCTTCACCAACCAACTCGGCTTAGTGGCAAAGTACTCCTCGGGATTGGGCTTGTATTTCTTCAGCTCCTCTATCACTCTGGATGCGGCCCACGAGCTATCGCGTTTGGCTCGCTTCCAGTCATCTTTGGAGAAAATGACCACAACATCCAGAGGGCTTTCTATACTTTCTGTAGTGCTATGCATCTATTGTTCAACGCCTTGAAATCTTATCGCGGGGCAGTAGTCAGGATCGCATATACGATTGCATATTATTAGTGATCCGGATTTGAGTGCATCGTCTTTATGGACCAATGCTGTGCATCTATCTTTATCCACATATCGCTCTATTCATATCCCTTTGTCCACATGTCGCGAGACCGTGGCAATTAGCCTGAACAAGGAACAAGCTGCAATGTCCTAAATTCTCGGGGCAGCAATATAATTTAGCCTTCTTTAATAGGCCGCTTGAGTCAAGACACTAGCTCAATTTTTCCTCATCTCTTGCATTTTTTTAATTAGCACAAATCATTATGTTTTGCTATTCTGCAGAATAACGCGCATTATTGGATTCATTTTAATGCGAAACATCTTGATAACTTAAAATCAAAATTACGAAAGTTTTATCAGCATTCATGGTTACATCAGTAATATGGCCGGTTGTTCCGGATGAGGCTTAAAGATGGGACGACGAAATAAGCTGGAGATACTCGGCGGCATTCTCGATATCTGCAAGTCAAATGGATCGAGTAAGACACGGATAGTCTACCAGGTAAACCTCAATTTCAAGAACGCAGGGTCATATCTCGAATGGCTGACAAAGCGAGGATATCTAGTGAAGGAGAATCGGAACTACAAGACGACTCAGTCGGGCCTTGAGTTGCTGCAAAATCTCAATGATGTGACATCCTTAATAAATGACGATTCGGATAAAGAATTGGCTGATAGCCTCCAGTAACTGACGTTTGCTGCTATCCAAAATCATCCCGAATTCTCTTACTTGAGTCCGCCCTGTAATAATTTCGAGCCAAATGCCGTTCCGCTAATCCTATTGTTGATGATGCCTTCTCTTGAAAGCTTCTATTTGGGCATGCCCTGGTAAATGCAATAAAAAGCAATCGCAATTGCAGAAAATGAGATTATGGCTATTGTTAAGAAGTTCAGCAGTTCTCTCCCAATCACTGTCTACCGAAAAGCTGGATTATTTTATAAACTATATGAATGGGCGGTACAGTTTTAGCTCGTAGGATTGCGAAGGACGGATATCGCTGATTGCAGGTGTGCGAGAGTTTCGACGAGTTGTCGAAACTGCGGGAAGTCCCCTTCCTTTAGGGCGGGAGCGTTCACCTTTGACTCAATTTTAACGGTCCTGCGTTACAGGCGATAATTGGCCTAGGAATTCGAATGTTCGAAAAGGGAGGGATAGATCCGGGTGATTGGGAGGAGAGGAATTATGGCCTTCCCGGATCTTAAACTTACGTTTGAATTTATGCTAGATATAGACGATTGCATTAAGCCGATCAGTCCAATTAATGGCGACTGCGCTTAGTTCATCTTCAGAATCGGATTTCAGAGAATCCATAGGTCTTCGATCCCATTATTTCGAGCATTTCGGGCCACGGGAAATACACAATTTATAAAAATATCAAGTGCTTTCACTCCATTTGAAGCGGCTCGCGCCTTTCTGCCGGGCGACGCTTGTCCGCATTGACACAAAGTTTTTATCTGAATAGATTACGACTACCAAAAGGTTTTTCGCCAAGGAACAATATTGCCTTGTTCGAGCAAGAGGACGATCAATTTGACTGGGGCAACGGGTAATTACCATGGCCGAAGCTTGAGCGATGCGATCGCCGTCGCCTCCTCTATCCTTATTTTTTATGGTATATTGCTTATTTTTTTTAAGGACAATTCGTTCTATCTCCCCATAAGTGACTTTATTATCGTCATGTCGAGCACTCTTGCCGCTCTTAGCCTGATGAATGCAGCGTTGCACTCCGAAGGAGAGAGCCGGAGAGCATGGACGATATTGGCGCTGGCCATGTATTTCAACACCATGGGAGAGGCGGCCTGGGCCTTCGTCGAGATAATCATGCGCCAAAATCCGTTCCCTTCGATCGCGGACATCGGCTATCTCCTGTTCTATCCGCTGTTTGCCGCCGGCATTCTCCTTCTTCCTGACGTGCCGAGCGATCCTCGTGAAAGGGCTAAAACCATTCTGGACACGGCTATTATGCTGATCGCGGCCACATTGGTCTCCTGGGTATTTCTGATTGCGCCCATTGTCGCCTCAACCGAGGTAATCGGCCTGGGTTCGGTCGTCTCTGTGGCCTACCCAGTCATGGATTTGATTCTATTTTTTGCCTTAGTCGGGTTGCTCTTCAGAAACCTTGAATCCCATCGTCGCGCGCCTATTCTTCTATTGGCTTCAAGCATGGTGGCGCTGTTGATTGCAGATGCGATCTACAATATCCAGACAGAACAAGGAACATACGTATCAGGTGGTCTTCTTGATGCCGCCTGGCTTGTGGGCTATCTGCTCATGGGCTTGGCCGGTATCATGGAGGCGACCGCTATGCCATCTCGTGGAATGGATTCGTCCGTTCCTCAATACAGCAATCGAGCCACTTGGACGCACTACGCGCCATACCTGGGTGTGGGGGCGGCATTTTTCATCCTTATTTGGGGAAACGAATTATCGCTCCATATCAATGATTATCAGCTTGCCGTAGCAGCAGGGCTCATCATCGTGCTTATGTTCTTGCGCCAGAAGATGGCATTCGACGAAAGCAATCAGCTCTACCTGACGACGATATCGGAGGTCGAGGAACGAACACTCGCCGAGGGACGCTTGCGTGAGAGCGAAGAGAAATTCCGATTGCTGTTCGAGAGATCTGCGGACGCGATGCATCTCCTGGACGACGGCAAGTTTGTCGACTGCAATAGTGCCGCTCTGGAGATGATGGGCTTTTCTTCCAAAGAGGAGCTATTGGGACGCCATCCTTCATCGGTGTCTCCCAAATTGCAGCCCTGTGGCAGAGAATCTCAGGAAATGGCCGATGATTTGATGAAAATCGCCTTTGAAAAAGGTACGAACCGATTCGAATGGATTCATGTCCGATCGAGCGGCCAGGAATTCCCGGCCGAAGTCACCCTTACGGCGATTCCCTGGAAAGGCAAACAGATCCTCATTACAATATTGAAAGATATTACTGAGCGAAAAGATGCAGAAAAAGGGCTCCTAAACTCCAGGGAATTCCTCAACAAGATTGTGGACTCTATCGGGGACCCTCTCGTTGTGAAGGACGATCAACACAGATTAATCATGGTTAATGATGCTGAATGTCGTTTGACAGGCCACGGTCGCGAGGAAGTCCTCGGGAGGACCGATTATGGATTCTTCCCTGACGAGCAAGTGGACATCTTCTGGGAGATGGATGAGCTAGTTCTAAAGACAGGAAAAGAGAACGTAAACGAGGAACAAATCACTGATGCTCTGGGAAACACTCGAACGATCATCACCAAGAAGACGTTATTCAAAGATGCATCAGGAGATAAGTTCATTGTTGGAGTCATCAGGGATATAACCGATCGAAAGGTGATGGAGGAAGCTCTGCGCAAATCCGAGCAGGAGAAGGCTGCAATACTAGGCGGCCTTAAAAAGGTGTCTGTTGAATACCTTGATCCCCAAATGCGCATCATATGGGTGAACGATCCAGTAAAAAAGCATCTGGGATTGTCTCAGGATGAGATCGGGAAAAAGAAATGCTTCGAGATCCTTCAAGGCATCAATGAGCCCTGCTCCGGATGCACTGCGAAGAAATCTCTTCAAACCGGCCAGTCCGAGGAGGGCGAGCTGGTCACCCCCGACGGCAAGACATGGCTGTCACGCAGCAGTCCCATCAAAGATGCAGAGAATAAGGTTGCTGGTGTGGTTCATGTAGCTTTGAACATCACGGACCGCAAGAAGGCTGAGAGCGCTCTCAAGGAGTCGGAGCGGCTCCTCGGCAGCATCATTAATTTCTTGCCGGACGCAACTTTTGTTATCGATAAGAACGGGAAAGTCATATCCTGGAATCGGGCCATCGAGAAGATGACCGGCATCAACGCGGAAGATATCTTAGGGAAGGGCGATTATGAGTATTCAATCCCGTTTTATAGCGAGAGAAGACCTGTGCTTATCGATTTGGTGCAAAAATACGAATCCACTTCTGCTGCGATATACGAAAACATGAAGCGAGAGACGGACGGATCGCTGGTGGGTGAAGCCTATACCACGATGCTGAATGGGTGCGATGTTTATCTTTTAGGAAGCGCGTCGGCTCTTTATGATTCGGATGGAAACTTTTGGGGCGCAATAGAGTCCATTCGCGATATCACCTCCAGAAAGCGAGCCGAAGAGGATTTGTTGCGGTCCAAGGAGCGGGCCGAGTCGGCAACCAGGGCCAAGACCGAGTTTCTGGCCAATATGAGCCATGAGATCCGAACGCCCCTGAATGCCGTCATAGGTCTGACCGGCCTATTGCTGGAAGAAGACTTAACCGAAGTCCAAAAGGAGCATGTGGAGATAATTCGGAGCAGCGGAGACGCGCTTCTGGATGTCCTGAACAACATCCTCGATCTCTCCAAGATCGAAGCCGGGATGATTGACCTGGAACGGGAGCCGTTCGAATTAAAGAATTGCATTGAATGGGCTATAAGCCTCGTGGCAGCTGACGCCAAGATGAAGGGCCTCGACACAAGGATTGGGATTGATGATGATACCCCCGCGATAGTGCTGGGGGATCCTACAAGGCTCCGCCAGATTCTCATCAACCTCCTGAACAATGCCGTCAAGTTCACCGAAAAGGGCGAAGTGACGGTCCTGGTCTCATCTCGCCCGCTCGGCGACGAGAGCGGACGGCATGAGATTCATTTTGCCGTGAAAGACACAGGTATCGGTATTCCTGATGAGAAAAAGGATCGCCTATTTCAGCCCTTCAGCCAGATCGACGCCTCGATGACTCGCCGATACGGCGGAACGGGCCTGGGCCTTGCCATCAGCAAAAGGTTGGTCGAGATGATGGGCGGAAGAATCTGGGCGGAGAGCAAACTTGGCAGTGGCTCCACATTTCACTTTACTATCTCTGCTTTGCAGGCGGCAAGAGCGTCCCCTGAGGCCGTCGGGCATCCATTGTCGTCAAAGCGCGATCCGGATTTGCCGCTGGACCTGAATTTGCAGGTCCTTTTAGCAGAAGACAATACCGTCAATCAAATCGTTACCCGGAAGATGCTCTGGCGGCTGGGACTGAAGGCAGACGTTGCCGTCAACGGTCTTGAGGTTCTGGAAGCCCTGGCAAAGCGGCGGTATGATGTGGTCTTGATGGATGTGCAGATGCCGGAGATGGACGGCCTGGAGGCGACAAGGGCTATCCGCCGCAAGTGGCCATCAGCCCGCCAGCCTTCGATCATCGCTATGACGGCATCTGCGATGGAAGGCGACAGAGAGATGTGTCTTGAAGCGGGAATGGACGACTACATCAGCAAGCCGATAAGGCTGGAGAGCCTGAAGACGGCTTTGGAAGAATGTAGCAAGCAAAGAATGTGCAAAACCGGGTGATCCTCTGCAAACTTGCCTTTAGTTTTTGCTGATTGCCTAAAGCGTTGTCCTGAAATGTCATTTTGTTCGATATATACATCTATTTTCTATATTTTGATAAGACTTAGATAGCATCTCCTCTTCAATGGCCTGTGGTGAGAAAATGAGTAAATTGACGATTGCATTATTGGTCGTCCTGTGCATCGGTTCCCTTGCCACTGCTCTCGCAGCAGAGAAGGTCACCGCCACCGGATCAACGACCGTCCTACCGCTGGCCGAGGCGGAAGCCGAAGCCTTCAATGATCAGCAGACAGACATCCAGGTAACGGTTACCGGCGGCGGCACCGGAGCCGGCATAACTGCAGCAGGTGAAGGCAGAGCTGACATCGCTATGGCTTCCCGAGAGGTCAAGGACTCGGAGAGAACAAAATACAGCAAAAACAACTTCCAGCAGTTCTTCATCGGCTATGACGGCATTGTCGTCGCTGTGAGCAAGCCCATCTATGAAGCTGGTGTAAAGGCCATTACCAAAGACCAGCTCAAGAAGATCTACTCCGGCGAGATCAAGAACTGGAAAGAGCTCAACGGCCCTGATAAAGATATTTATGCAATCGCCAGGGAAGACGGTTCCGGAACTCGCGACACATTCAACGAGCTGGTCATGGGCTCCACTACAGCCGAAACTCCCGGAGTCGCCACTGTTGCCGCCGGCAATGCCGAGGTAAAGACTGCCATCGTCGGCAGCGATAAAGCCATCGGCTACCTCGGCTTCAGCTATGCCGAGAGCGATGACTTGGGTGCTTTGAAATACGAGGGTGTTAACCCCGATCCGAAGAATATCAAGACCGGCTCCTATCCTCTGGCCCGCCACCTTTACTTCTATACCTTCGGGCAGCCTACCGCCAGCGCCCAGAAGTTCATAGACTTCGTGCTCGGCTCTGACGGACAGAAGATAGCTGATGAGAACGGATTCATCCCATTGTAAGACCCTGGAGAGCTGAGCAGAGATCTGAGCGGTAGATCTGATGCGGAGACCTTTGAATCACTCTTTTTTCTTTTTCTGCGCTTGATATGGCCATCCGAGAACGGCCCTCCGTAAATATGGTCGCCAAGAACAGGGCTGCAAAGAATATAGAATATATACATTACTAGCATCTATTATAGGCATGTGGTGATGTATAGTTTATTTTGATTAGCTTTACATATCCCTTACGCCTTCTCTTCCTCGGTGAATATTGTTGAGGAAACTGATTAGTGTAATATTGATTGCTTTGATGGTGGGTGCGCTCGGCGCCATCACAGTATGTGCAAAAGAGACCGTGAGCATTTCAGGATCGACGACCGTTCTGCCGCTGGCAGAGGCGGGAGCGGAAGCATTCAACAATGCCCAATCTGACTATCAGGTGCTCGTTACCGGCGGCGGCACTGGTGTTGGCGTCAAGAATGTTGCAGAAGGCACATCCGCCATCGGAATGGCCTCCCGTGAGGTTACAAAGGATGAGACGAGCCAGTTCGGCGACAAGTTCAATGAGAACATTGTGGGCTATGACGGCATTGTCGTTGCCGTGAGCAAGAAGCTATATGATGGCGGCGTTAAAGCCCTCACCAAGGACCAGGTCAAGAAGATCTATTCCGGCGAGATCACGAACTGGAAGGAATTGAATGGCCCGGATTCCGAGATTCTGGTGGTTGCCAGGGAGCAGGGCTCGGGAACCCGCGACACCTTCCTGGAGGATATCATGGGTGACAAGAAGGCAGAGACACCTGGAGTCAACACCGTTGCCAGCAGCAATGCCGAGGTCAGGACGGCTTTGACCGGAAGCGATAAGGCCATCGGCTACCTGGGATTCAGCTATGCCGAGGATGGGGCTCTTGGCGTCATATCTCTGGATGGCGTCGTGCCGACTGCCAAGACCATCAAGGATGGCAGCTACGAGCTTAACCGCAAGCTGTACTTCTACACCTTCGGCGATGCAGCACCGGGAGCTGAAGCATTCATCAAATTCATGATCGGCTCCGAGGGCCAGAAGGTCGCAGAGGAGAACGGATTCATTCCGCTGTAGAGGCTTTCCAAGACCTCCTTTTTTCTTTTAACGGAAGCTCTCCGCCTTTTCCCGTTCCCGCATTCGAAGGTCGCGTTTGCAGATCATTAGTGCTTTTTCCAGCTCTTCCAGCCTTGCCGGTTTGCTGATGTAGCTATCCATGCCGGCATTGATGCAGCCCTCTTTATCACCATCAAGCGCAGATGCAGTCATCGCTATAATTTTCGGACCATTATGCCATCTTCGCCTGATGGTCCTTGTAGCCTCCAGGCCATCCATCTCCGGCATCTGCACATCCATCAGAATAATGTCGTAAGGCTGGCGCTCAAGGGCTGCGATCGCCTCCTGGCCGTTGGCAGCCACATCGGCACGGAGGCCGAGCTTTTCCAGCATTCTCAGCGTCACCTTCTGGTTGATGATATTGTCTTCCGCTAGGAGGATGCTGATATTCGGCTCAAACGGCTTCTTCTCCGGTGCAATTTTCGTTGATGCCTCCGTCTCCGCGATCTTTTTATTTTTTGGCTCTATCTCTAATGCCGTTTTCCTATCATCCCGGAGCTTGATGTTGCGCTCGCCGGTTTCCATAGTGTTGCGTTCATTAATGCTCTTGTCATCGCACTCTAGCTGCATGGCGTGTCCATTTTTCGATGGCAGTGGGGCAGAAAGCAAGCCAGATTTGGCTTGGATGGTAAAATGGAATGTAGAGCCGCTGCCAAGTTTGCTCTCCACCCAGATTCGTCCTTCCATCATCTCGACAAGCCTTTTGCTGATGATGAGGCCAAGCCCGGTGCCGCCATACTTGCGGGTAGTGGTTGCATCCACCTGGCTGAAGGACTGGAATAAGCGGTGCATCTTGTCTTCCGGAATGCCGATGCCGGTGTCTTTCACGGCAAAATGGATCTCGTATTCGCCCGTTCCGTTATCCATAAGCCTGCCGCAGACGCTCACTGAGATTTCACCCTTCTCGGTAAATTTGACGGCATTGCTCAGGAGATTGACCAGAATCTGGCGAAGCCTGGCAGGATCGCCGATGATCACTTCCGGCGTTCCGGCGTCTATTTGAAATGAAGTCTTCAGGTCCTTGCTCGTAGCGTTCGCCGCTGCAAGGTCCAGAGAGTCTTGGATGCAGCTTTGTATGTCAAATGGTTGGTTCTCCAGCACCATCTTATCGCGCTCGATCTTGGACAGGTCCAGGATATCATTGATGACGGTCAGCAGCGCCTCACCGCTGCTGCGGATGGTCTGGGCGCAGTCCATCTGCTCTTCGGTGAGGTCCTCGTCCAGGAGAAGGCCGGTCATGCCGATCACAGCATTCATGGGCGTTCTGATCTCATGGCTCATGTTGGCCAGGAATTCGGACTTGGCCTGGGCGGCAGACTCGGCTTTTTCCTTGGCGGCCAACAGTTCCTCTTCCGCCTTCTTGT